>JAABUN010000990.1_pt1 | contig 67932 bp, 64 predicted proteins | sample 5559311 | NCBI WGS metagenome assembly JAABUN01 (sample SAMN10711877, study PRJNA513370) | rock metagenome | isolation source: Antarctica rocks | place: Antarctica: Victoria Land, Siegfried Peak sud | reverse complement strand
TTTTGATATTACAAATGCCCGACCGGCTACGCCGTATAAAATGAAGTAACTTGAAGGGAAACGATTAGTAGCCGATTTTCCTTTGAATGCTTGTTATTTTTTCCTCAGTTGCTTCCGTTGGATTTTGAAGATATTGAAAATGTCTTGAAAGCAGCGCAGGACAAAGACAAACCGAAACTGCAAGAAACTTTAAATGACAAAATCGTCAGCAAGTTAAAAAAGGGAACTAATCAAGCGACCGAAGATGCGAAAAAGCTGAATCGAATTTATGTGAAGATTTTCGGACAGAGAAAGAAAGTCAATTAAGGCTTAAAGCCCTTTTTTCGGTAGTGGGTCAGTTTGAAATAGAATAAAACGGAATTATCTTGCAACGATTTTCTGGCTGTGCAATCATAATCTCATTATGCCAAACCGCTCAAGCAAGAAACGCCCGCGCGATATAAACCAACTCGCAAAGTTTATCGTAGATTTGTCCACAGGCGAAGCGGGAGATGTGCAGACGGACGCGCCGGAAAAGAATCCGGCGGCTGTGTCATTAGGCAGGCTTGGCGGCTTGAAAGGCGGCAAAGCTAGAGCCGCATCCTTAACGCCTGCCGAACGGTCGGCAATCGCTAAGAAGGCGGCTGATGTAAAGTGGACAAGATATTACAAAGAGAAAGAAGAAAAAGAATCTGAATAATTATTTTAATTCAGTCAGTAGATATTGAATTATTTCTTTGTCAGTAGAATATTTAACAGTTCTCGTTTTAATAATTTTCGCCTTATAAACCTTTGGAAGTTCAAACTGAATTTGTGATAACTCGTCAGCAAAATTTCCCCTAATATCTTCGCCTGCTTCAAAGCTAATATGGAAAGAGCGTGTAGGAATATCAATTCCAACGAGCGTCCCAAACAAATTAAGTTCGGTTATTTCTTCATCGCTGGTTGATTCGATTGCTTCTTTCAGCCTCGCCAGTTCCGGGAACTGCACAAAGGTTTCAAAACGGACATCTTCGCCTCGTTTCCATTTAATTTCAGAACCTAAGCCGGAACTTACTTGGTCGGAAGTCCATTCATATAAAGCCCGAATTGTCGCCGCGCCTAACTTCTTAGCGTATTCAGCGATATTATCGGTATCTTCTAATTTTATAAGTTCAAAAACCGTTTTGATTGAAGCATCTATATCAGATTCAAATAATAGTTGTTCATTCGGTAAGGTTAAAACAACGCCGAGAGAACCCGTATATGTGTAATTAACGCCGAAAGCCGTCTGTTGAGCGATTTCAGCCGAAAATCGTGATGACTGTCTCGGCAAATTTGCTTTTACTGCGGCATATACTTGAGTAAAGAGATTTTGAAAATCAAGCAGCGTTTTAGTGAAACCTCTTAAAGTCGGCTGCTTAAATTCAGATTCGTTAGTTTCGCAAAATAATCTGTAATCACAAACATCTAGACTTCTATTGAGCGATGCTTTTTCAAACTGAATTTCTAAGTTTTCTTGGCGTTTTTTTAGCGAGTTTAGAGCAAGCAAGACAGACGGAGTTGGCTGCTTCTCGGCTAACGCATTTTCAGCTTTGGAAATGGTCGCTTGAGTGTCCTGTAATCTTTCGGCTATGTCTAGTAAGTCGCTCATTCTTATAGCTTTATAACTGCTATTCCTTTCGGCTCATCTTTTCTAGTAAAACCAAATTGTCTAATCCAATAAGCCTTAAACCACTCCGTATCATTATACCATTGATGACCTTGCGGATAGTAAGGTAAAGCGTAGCTATCACACAAAAATTGAGTCTTCAAATTAGAACCAACGAAGTCAATTTGATTCCGTTGTTCCGGCGTTGAGTTGTCGTAAAAATCACCTGAAACATAGAGTAAAATATCCGAATCTTCCGGCTCAATTTTCTGTGTCAAAAAACTACCGTCAACCCAAACTTCGCCTTCAATTTTCTGCTTTGATAAGCCATCAATTATTTTTTCCAAATTATCCATTATCACAGGTCGTTTTGCGGATAACGGAAAAGCATCAACACACATCTTTCGTAAATCTGCAACAGTGGTCGGGTGAAAGCCTAATTTTAGCAGCGGTGGATATTCTGGCTTCATAAAAACTTCAAAAGTTTTCAATTTATGCTTTTGAGAAATAAGTAGATTGTTAATACACAATTCTTTTCATAAAAGCAACGATAAAACAGCTTTACAAATTGACTTTTCTTGAGCGGTCAAGCATAATAGTCAGTATGAACAAGTTAGATAAGTCACGCCGCATTCAAGTCATAGCATCATTAGTAGAAGGCAATTCAATTCGCGCAACCGTTCGTATGACGGGCGTTGCTAAAAATACGATTGTTAAACTTCTCGAAGATATTGGAACGGCTTGCGCCAACTATCAAGACAAGGCTTTTAATAATCTGACTTGCAAACGTATTCAGTGCGACGAAATCTGGTCGTTTGTCGGCGCGAAAGCAAAGAATGTTCCGAGCGAAAAGCAGGGCGAGTTCGGTTTTGGCGACGTTTGGACGTGGGTTGCGATTGACGCGGATACAAAGCTCGTTCCGTGTTGGCACGTCGGCAGACGCGATGCACACGCCGCATACGAGTTTATGCAAGACTTGGCGAGCCGTTTAAGTCATAAGGTGCAACTGACGACCGACGGGCATAAACCTTATCTGGAAGCCGTTGAAGCCGCATTCGGCGGTGATGTAGATTATGCGATGCTCGTTAAGATTTACGGTAAATCGCAAAACGAAATTCGTTATAGTCCGGCTGAATGTCTGGCGAGTGAAAAACGAATCATTTCCGGCAATCCGAGCAAGGCGAACGTTTCGACAAGTTTTGTCGAACGGCAGAATCTGACAATGAGAATGTCTATGCGCCGTTTCACACGCTTAACGAACGGTTTCAGCAAAAAGGTTGAAAACCATATTCACGCTATTTCTTTGCATTATATGTATTATAATTTCGTTCGGATTCATAAAACCCTGCGTGTTACTCCGGCAATGGCGGCAGGCGTTACAAAGCATTTGTGGGAAATTGAAGATATTGTGGCTTTATTGGATTGACATATGCCAAGAATCAAAACCGAAGAATTAGTTGAGAGAATAGAAAACGGTAAGTATAAGACGATAAGACTAAGAGCTTTGCACGGCGGCACTTTTTGTATGTTATTAGAAGATGCGGACGGGGCTTTTATTCACGAGAATTTAGACGGTAGAATAAAAGAATATCCACAAGCAAACCACGCTCTGGTTTGGTTACAAGATATAATGGACATTAAAAATGTTGCTGTGGATTCTAAAATAAGACATTCATAATTATTTTACTTCAAACTGACCCACTACCAGTTATTAGGTTTTGTTGACATTTGCTTTATTTAGCCACGCCATTTATGGCGTGGTAACGGTTTGGGATGATTATTCAGCCCGTTTTAACGGGCTTATCAATCCTGCGGCTTAAGCCGGTGAGAAGGACGTTAAAACGCCCTATTTAACCGTTCCGCCGCTTGACCACGCCATAAATGGCGTGGCTAAAAGGAAAACGGCTCGTTCCGCAGCGTTTGAAAAATCAAAATTTCAACACAACCTAGTCAGTAGTATAATTCTTATTTAACTCTCGAGGTAATTCAGACGGTTAAAGTCTCGGAAATTCTATCTTCTGTCTTCCAAAAACTTATGGCAAAACACCCGCAGCAATCGGTTTCTGCCAAAATTGTTCGACATAAAAAATAAAAAGACGACTCAAAAGAATCGTCTTTATTTAATTAATTAGTTTTGGTCTGAAAACCTTTACTTGCCGCCGCCGCCGCCGGAGCCGCTCGAACCACCTGAGCCGCTCCCGCCACCGGAGCCACCACTTCCGCCTGAGCCTGAGCCGCCGCTTCCAGAACCGCTGCCGCCGCCGGAACCTGATTGACCACCGCCGGAACCGCTGCCGCCACCAGAACCGGATTTACCGCCACCGGAGCCGCCCTGTGAACCGGATTGTCCACCAGAACCTCCGCTGCCGCCAGAGCCTGACTGACCGCCGCCTTGTCCTCCTTGAGAACCGGATTGTCCACCGGAGCCGCCTTGACCGCCCGAGCCGCTTCCGCCGCCCGAACCGCCTTGTCCACCACCGGAGCCGGATTGTCCGCCGCCCTGCGAGCCTGACTGTCCGCCCTGACCACTTCCGGAGCCGCCTTGACCTTGCGAACCAGATTGTCCGCCTTGACCGCCGCCGCTGCCGCCCTGCTCTTTATTATCCCGGTCTTTATTGTTGTCTTGGTCTTTATTGTTGTCTTGGTCTTGATTATTAGGCATTTTCTTTCTCCCTGGTTGTAAATTTCCCGCTCAGTTTTATTAACTGAATAAATAACAGCTTAACTAAATGGGTAAAAACGGTTACATACAAATTTTGTGCCAGTAATAAATGTCGTTTTTATAGATTTTTCGTTGTTTGATATAGTAAATACGTATTCCTGAAATACGTATTTACTACGAAGCGAATTTTTACTTCCTCTCGGTCGTCCGATTTCGTTACAACAAATTCGCGCAAATTTTATATGGCAAAACAACCGGCAACAATTTACGTCTGTCAAAACTGCGGCAACCAATCAAGAAAGTGGCAGGGCAGATGTCCCGACTGTAACGAATACAATACTTTCGTCGAAGAAAAATTTCGCCCGTCGCCGCAAGCCGTCGGCAAAACTTCTTCAATTTCGGTCAACACGCGGCTCGGCTCAAGTCAATTTCGTGAAGTCAAAACAATGGCTTACAGCGAAATCGAATCGCAGGACGACGCGCGAACCTCAAGCGGCATCGATGAATTCGACAGAGTTTTAGGCGGCGGAATCGTTGACGGCTCGCTCGTCCTTTTGGGCGGCGCGCCCGGAATAGGAAAATCAACTTTAATCGCGCAAGTTGCAGATAAATTAAGCCAGAACAACTTAAAAGTTCTCTACGTTTCCGGCGAAGAATCTGAAAGACAAATAAAAATGCGCGGCGAACGTTTGGGCATCAATGCGGAAAATCTTTTCCTATTGCCCGAAACAAATCTCGAAAATATCTTAACCGAATGCGAACGAATGCAGCCGAACGTCGTCATCGTCGATTCGATTCAAACCGTTTTCTCTGAGAAAATCGAAAGCGCGCCCGGCTCTGTTTCGCAAGTCCGCGAAGTCGCCGGACAATTTATGCTTTACTCAAAGGGAACGGGAACGGCGGTTTTTCTCATCGGTCACGTAACGAAAGAAGGTTCAATCGCCGGACCGAAGGCTTTGGAACACATCGTTGACACGGTTTTATATTTTGAAGGCGACCGCCATCACAATCACAGAATAATCCGCGCCACGAAAAATCGTTTCGGCGCGGCAAACGAAATCGGCATTTTCGAGATGACCAGCGAAGGCTTAAAACCCGTCGGAAACCCGTCAGAAGTTTTTCTTCAGGAACGTCCCGAAGGCGCGAGCGGCTCGGTCGTAACCGTCTGTATGGAAGGCACGCGCCCGATGCTCGTCGAAATCCAAGCGCTCGTTACGGGAACAAAATTCGGCACGGGACGCAGAATGGCGCAGGGATTTGATTACAACCGCACGTCGCTTCTCATCGCCGTTTTAGAAAAGCGCGTCGGCTTTCAACTCGCGGGCGATGACGTTTTCATTAACGTCGCGGGCGGCTTGGAAATCGACGAACCGGCGGCGGATTTAGGCGTCATCGCCGCGATTTCTTCGAGCTTTAGAAATTTGCAAATCCCGCCCGACGTTGCCGTCTTCGGCGAAGTCGGCTTAACCGGCGAAGTGCGCGGCGTCCTGCAGGGCGAAACGCGCGCCCGCGAAGCGCAGACTTTAGGCTTTAAAAAATTGATTTTGCCCGCGTCGAACAAAAAAGGTTTGGAAAAACTTTTGGGAATGCGCGTCGTCGGCGTGCGAACTTTGGAAGAAGCTTTGGATGAATTGTTTTAAGGTAGAAGGAAAAATGAAATTACTGATAAGCGCAAAAGCCGCGGGAATTGCTGCTATTTCAGCTTTACCGTTTTTGGCGTTAGCTTCGTATTTCTGGATTCAAATTTATTTTTCTGTTAGAACCACTGACCAAATTGCCTTTTCTTCAATCAGCCAAATTATTTTTCTTCTCGGTTCTCCATTAACCTTAATTTATATTCTGTCATTGAAAATGTTGGACAAAACTCTGATGGAATTATTAGGAAATAATTTGGCTTTTTTAGTTCTTCCGATTCTAAATTTGCTGTTTTTACTTCAGTGGATTATTTGGTCTCAACTGATAGTTTATGTTAATCGCAAATTTTTTAAATCCCCAAAATAACATTAAATCAAAATATCAAGCCGCCAATTTTTGTTTCACTCTTTCAATTTCAGTTTCAACTTTCGGCAATTTCAAGCCCGTTTGCTGCGCGGTTTCGAGCGTTTCGCTCAAAGTTTCACCTTGCACCAAACAACCTTTGAGCGCGGGAATTTCGGCGACGTAACCGGCTTCCGCGGCTGGATAAATTACAAACGGATATTTAAATTTTTCCATTTATTTTTCTTCCGCCGCCGTCATCGCTAAATTGTCTGTAATGCGCTCGATGTTCGCGCCGACGCTGCCGAGTTTGCGGACGATGTTTTCGTAGCCTCGGTCGATGTGATAAACGCGGTCAATCAATGTTTCGCCCGTCGCGGCGAGCGCGGCTAAAACAAGCGATGCCGACGCTCGCAAATCCGACGCTTGGACGGGCGCGCCCATCAAATCGGTTTTGCCGCGAACGGTTGCTGTGTTGCCGGCGAAATGAATGTCCGCGCCTAACCGGATAAGTTCGGAAGCGTGCATAAAACGGTTTTCAAAAATCGTTTCGGTGATGTTTGATGTGCCTTCGGCTTGCGTCATCAAAGCCATATACTGCGCCTGCATATCGGTCGGAAAATTCGGATGCGGTTCGGTCGTAACATCTTTTGCGGTCAAGCCTTTGCCGGAACATTTGACGCGCAGAGTGCTTGGATTTAATTCTTCGATTTCGACGCCGCTCGCGCGCATTTTTTCGATTGCCGCCGTCAGATGTTTCGGCTCGCAGTTTTTGATTTCGAGTTCGCCATTTGTCATCGCTGCGGCAACTATAAATGTTCCGGTTTCAATTCTGTCGGGAATAATCGTGTGTTCCGCCGCGCCCAAGTTTTCGACGCCTTCGATTTCGATTGTCGGCGTTCCCGCGCCTTTTATGCGCGCGCCCATTTTATTCAAAAGCTCAGCTAAATCTTCGATTTCCGGTTCGCACGCGGCGTTGTGGATTGTCGTTTTTCCTTTCGCCAAAGCTGCCGCCATCATCACGTTTTCCGTTCCGGTTACGGTAACTTTTTCAAACGAAACGCTTGCTCCGATTAATCTGCCTTTCGGCGCGCGTGCAACAACGTCGCCCGATTCTAAAGAAACCCTCGCGCCCAATTGTTCAAAGGCTTTCAAATGTAAATCAATCGGGCGTGTGCCGATGGCGCAGCCGCCGGGCAGCGAAACTTTCGCCTGTCCGAAACGCGTCAATAACGGACCTAGAGCGAGAACGCTAGCGCGCATCGTTTTAACCAATTCATACGGTGCTTCAAAAGTCTCGATGTTTTTCGCCGTTATTTTATTCGTCCGAAGTTCGGGCGTTAAAACCGTCGCGCCCAAATCTTCGAGCAGACGGCGCTGTGTGATTAAGTCTTTAACATACGGAACATTATGCAAAGTAACGGTTTCCGCGCTTAGAAGCGTTGCGGCGAGACACGGCAACGCGGAATTTTTCGCGCCGCTGATTTCGATTTTTCCTTTAAGCGGCGCGCCGCCCGTGATTAAAAATTTATCCATTTCAAATTGAAGCCGAATTTTTATTTATAGCCTGTTTCAGTTTTCCTTAATAATTCGAGAAAAAATCTTATCACGGGATTTGTTTTTAATAAAAACTACGTTAAAAAAGTAGAGAAATTTTTCGTGGTTTATTTAAAAGCGCAAATCAAGCGCGTCGGTTCTAGGTATGTTTTGTATTCGATTTTTGTAAATCCGGCTTCTTCGAGCCACGATTTATAAACGTCGAAACTTCTTTCAACGTCCGGCGAATTCCAATTAATATCTTCGAGACAAAACAGAACGGAGATTTCGGGACTCAAGCGATTTTCGTCTAAAATCCAGCCGCTGATTATACAAGCGCCGTTTTCGGGCAATTTTTTGTAAATGTTTACGAGCAGTTTTTTGTTCGTCTCGACATCGAAAACAGAAACGAGATTTGCCAGCAGCGCAACGTCAAACTGCTTCGGCAATTCGTCTTTTGTAACGTTGCCGCCGACAGATTCGATTCGATTTTGCAGATTGCTTTTGGAAATAAATTCGCTTGCCTTCTCGACGTTTTCAGGCAAATCGAAAACCGTCGCGTTTAAGTTTTCGTATTTTTCGCACAAGCCGATAGACATTGCTGCTGTTGCGCCGCCCAAATCCAAAACTCGTTTATATTTTGAAAAATCAAACGCTTTGGCAAGCGCATACCCGTGCAGAAGCGCGAGATTGTGCTGTTCCGCCATCGAGTCCGCGCCCTGGTCTTCTTCTTCGGGTGTTTCGGAATTGGTTTCGCCGTATTTCCACGTTTTTAATTTTTCCGTGAGATTTGCCCACAGCAGATACGAGCGATTTTTGTAGCGCTCAATTTGCCCGCCGAGATAAAATTCGTTTCCTTTGACGAGAAAATATTCGGCGAGCGCGGTGTTTTTATAAATTTCTTTTTCTTTTTCGAGAAGCCCGACAATTACGCAGGCGTTTAAAAATCTTTCCATCGCCAGCAAATCAATCGAAAGATTTTCGGCTAATTCTTTTGCGCTTCGATTTTTTTCGTGAAGAATTTTGGGAATTTCCAGTTCGACAAACGAAAATAGAACTTGCGATTTTTGGTAGCCAATCGCAAGTTCTAAAAGTTCGTTCGGTGATTCGATTTTCAAATCTTTGTTCAAATCTATTAAGCGCTCGGGTTAAGAACGACTTTGCGCCATTGGTTTTTGTCTTCGTTGAATTCGTCGTAAGCCTTCGGCGCGTCGGACAAATTCAAGCGATGCGAGATGACGAATGACGGGTCGATTTTGCCTTCCAGAACCGCGTCGAGCAGTCGCGGCATATACGCCTGCATATGCGTTTGTCCGAGTTTGAAGGTCAAGCCTTTGTTGAACGCTGCGCCGATTGGGAATTTGTCCATAAATCCGCCGTATGCGCCCGGAATCGAAACCGTGCCGCCTTTGCGAACGCAGAAAATTGCCTGACGAAGCGCGTGCGGTCTGTCGGTTGCCAAGAAAACGGCGGCTTTCGCGTAATCTACGAGCGAATCAATCGAAGTGCCGTGCGATTCTAAACCAACCGCGTCAATGCACGAATCGGGTCCGCGTCCGCCCGTCATATCTTTCAATTTGTCGTGAACTTCCACTTCGTCGAAATTTATGGTTTCAAGGTTCGGATTGTTTGCCTGCGCGAAACCGAGACGGTCTTCGTAATGGTCAATCATCACGACTTTTTCCGCTCCGAGCATAAACGCCGATTTCGCGGCGAATTGTCCGACGGGACCCGCGCCCCAAATCGCAACCGTGTCGCCTTCTTTGATGTTGCAGTTGTCAGCCGCCATAAATCCGGTCGGGAAAATGTCGGATAAAAATAAAACCTTTTCGTCGTCAATCTCATTAGGAACTTTTATCGGTCCGACATCGGCGTAAGGAACGCGAGCATATTCGGCTTGACCGCCGGCAAATCCGCCCATCAAATGCGAAAAGCCGAAAAGTCCCGAACCGGCAAAACCGTAAGCCGTTTCCTGTCCTTCGGGTTTCGGATTCGAGTTATCGCACACCGAAAACATATCGCGCTGGCAGAAAAAGCAATTTCCGCACGCGATTGTGAACGGCACGACGACTTTATCGCCCGCTTTCAAGTTGCCGACGCCTTTTCCCGTTTCGACCACTTCGCCCATAAACTCGTGTCCGAGAATGTCGCCCTGCATCATCGACGGAATATAACCGTTATAAAGATGCAAATCCGAGCCGCAAATCGCCGTTCTCGTGATTTTTATAATCGCGTCACGGTCGTTCAAAATCTTCGGTTCGGGAACGTCCAAAACCTCAACCTTATGCTTTCCCATCCAACAAACTGCTTTCATTTTCTTGTTCTCCCTTTATGATTTTTTCACCACAGAGATACAGAGAACACGGAGAAATTTTTAATTTTTTGATTTTCCATCCGTGTTCATCTACGTTCATCTGCGGCTAAATTTTTCTAAAAAACTCCGTGTTCTCTGTATCTCTGTGGTGAAATCTTCTTCGCCTATGCCGAAGCGTTTTTCGCTTTCGGCTCGCGTCCCGAAGTTTGACCTTCGACGGTGATGACTTCGCCCGATTCCATCAGGCTTTTGAAGCGATACAAATCGCCGTAGACCTGCTGGCTCGGTTCTTCGCCGAAAAGTTTGGCGAACATCGCGCCGAACGCGCCGCCGGGCGCTTCATAAGTAAGCGAAACTTTGACCTGCGTGCCGCGATTTGTCGTCGGCAGAAATTCGACGACGCCGGAATTCGGCACGTCTGCGCCTTCGAGCGATTTCCAGCCGATGCGGACGTTTTCCTGCTCGCTCGTAACTTCGGCGTCCCATTCGACCGATTGACCGAGCGGCGCTTTGGCTTTCCAGTGCGAGCGTTTTTCGTCAACGGTTTTGACCGATTCGAGATGCTCCATAAACTGCGGCAAATTTTCAAAATTGCGCCAGAATTTGTAAAGCTCGGCGGGCGATTTGTTGATTGTCAACGATTTTGAAACGTGAACTTTGCCCGAAAGCGCGCCGTCGTTCCACGTCGAAGATTTTTTCGATTTGCCGCTCAACGCTTTGTATTTCGGCGCGCCGTTCTCGTCCGTGTTCGTGTTGATGCCCATTGCGTCATAGACTTGGCAATGTCCGGTTACGCCGCGCAACGCGACGCTGCCGCCGACCAGCGACAAAAGCGTTCCGAAAACGCCGCCGCGTTTTAAGCCGTAAGCGACGAGCGCGCCACCCGCCGTTGCCGAAACGAAGCGCTCAACGGGCGCGACGTTCGTGTCCATATTCGTTAAAATGTCCGTCAGCGAATTGTTGTTGTTTTTTGTTTGTTCCATAAAAATTTTCTCCCTTTCCTTGTTAAAAATTTAAGCCGATTTTTCGTTTGTCTCAAGTTCGTTGTTACGATGCGCCGCCTGGTCGCTCAAAGCCGTTAAAAACGACGGCGAAGCGGCGGATTTGCTGTCTCTGCCGAGCGCGTGCCGTTCGCCGATGCCGCCCGCCGACGGCAAAAGATTGTTCGCAAACGCGGCGATCTCGGATGTTAATTCGGGAAACAGCGCATAGAATTTCGCGGCGAGTTTTGCCTGCGGCGAAATAATTAGTTCGGCGCGTCCGTTCTCGCACGCTTCGATGATTTGCGCCGCCGCGTTTTCCGCGCTGACCGACGTAAAAGGCAACGAATCGGAAATGCTGAACCACGCATATTCCTTTTCGTTCTGCCCTTTGAAAATCGCGTTGACCGGACTTCCCGTTCGCATCAAGCCCGGACAAACCGTCGTAACGTATATATTGTCTTTAACGAGTTCGGCGCGCATCGCGCCCGAAAGCCCGACGAGCGCAAATTTGCTGGCGCAATACGGCGCGAGATGCGGCACGGGAACTTTTCCGCCGATTGAAGAAACATTGACAATTCTTCCCGCGCCGCGCCGTTTCATTTCGGGCAAACAAGCATTCATCATATAAAACGCGCCCCAGAAATGAACGGCAAGCGCGTCTTCAAAATCTTTCTGTGTTTGATTTTCAAGCGGCGCAACCTGAATGACACCGGCGTTATTTATCAAAACATCAATCTGTCCGTAATGATTACAAACGGCATCAACCGTGCGTTTTACTTCGGATTGATTTCGGACATCGCAAACTAAAGTTAAAATTTGCGCGCCGCGATTTTGTAAATCTTCCCGCGCGCGCGCCAATTCGTCTTCGTCGCGCGCGCAAATTGCAATCTGAGCGCCTGCGTCGGCAAGCCTTCGAGCCAAGACCAAGCCGAGACCGCGCGAACCGCCCGTAATTAAAACGGTTTTGTTTTGAAAATCAAATTTCGGACGCACTTTTTTCAACAGAGTCAAAGTCGTTAAAGTTCCGACTCCGACCGCCGCCGCCAGCCACAAAGCGTTACTGTTTTTCCCGTCCACTTGAAATTTTCCCTGCTCGTTAGAATTGTGAAAGCCGTTTGACGCAATCGAAGTGCCAAGAAAGATGTCGGTAGTTTTCTATCGAAACGTCTGACATCCACCACCCGACATCTGCTTTGCTTGTGTTAAAATCTAAAAATTATGGCGGAAAGTCTTGGATTTTCAAAAACTTCGGACAGACGAAAAATTTACGACGAGATTGCGCCGCAAATCGAAGCTCTCGTTTCAGGCGAGACGGATTTGGTCGCAAATCTCGCAAACATCACGGCTGCTTTACGGGAAGCGTTCGGGTTTTTCTGGATTGGATTTTATGTGAAAAAGGAAAATCAGCTTGTCTTAAGCACGTTTCAAGGCTCGATTGCCTGCACGCGCATTGATTTCGATAAAGGCGTTTGCGGACATTGTTACACGACAAAAGAAACGGTAATCGTGCCGGATGTTGACCAATTTCCCGGACACATTGTTTGTTCGTCGGCGTCAAAATCGGAAATTGTTTTGCCGGTTTTCGATAAAAACGGAAATGTCGTGATGGTTTTGGATGTTGACAGCGATAAGTTAAACGATTTTTCGCGGACGGACGCCGACGGTTTGCGGAAAATCGTCGAGATTGTCGAGAAACTAATCGGAGAAATCGAACCGCCGAAGACGCGCAGATTTTTGCAGTAAAAACAATGACTGACGACGAAGAACGGATAACGAATTACGCCGAATTTTGGGATTTTTACGTCGCCGAACACAGCGACCCTTTGACGCGCCGCCTGCATTTCGCCGGCACGACGCTCAGCATTGTTCTTCTCGTTTATATCGTCCGCAGCAGAAATTATATTTATCTGCCGCTTTGCTTCGTCGTCGGCTACGCATTCGCGTGGTTCGCGCATTTCTTCGTCGAACACAATAAACCCGCGACTTTCAAACGTCCGCTCTGGTCATTTATCAGCGATTATAAAATGGTTTTTTATATGCTGATTGGCAGAATGGACGCCGAAGTCGAGCGGGTTTCAAGAAAATAATTCACCACAGAGACAGGGAGAACACATAGAAGATTTTTAATATTTGATTTCTTATCTGCGTTTATCTGCGGTTAAATATTTATTAAAAACTCTGTGTTTTCCGTGTCTCTGTGGTGAAAAATCCTTTCCGAAATCAATTCAAGCGAGTGGTTGCAACGGTAACTGATTTGCATATGCCCGTCGTCGAATTCTTCGTGAACGAAATTTACATCAAAATCTTTTAATCGGCTGCATAAAATTCTCGCGCCCAAATCGAGCGCGAATTCGTCGCGCGTTCCGGCGTCGATGTAAAGCAATTTCAAACTTTTCAAATTTTCCACAGATTTTTCCACAAGACGAGTCGGGTCATTCTCCAGCCATTTCGCCCAAATTTCGCTGCGTATTTCGCCCGTGTCCAAATCGAACGGCAAATCGAAGCCGAGTTCGCTTTCAGGGTTCGGCGAATAACACGCGCTCATTCCGATTATGTTGAGCGCGGCAAAATCGTTTTTGCCTTTTTTTTCTTCGCGCCAGAAGTTTTCGATAAAGTTTTTCGCGTTTCCTTTGATTGCACGAAACGCTTTCGGAACGTCCGGCAAATAACACAATTCAAAATATGCGTCGCCGCTCGTCGAGCAGATTAAGCCGAATTTATCGGCGTGGCGCAAACCGCAAACGAGCGCGCCGTAACCGCCCGAAGATTTTCCCATCACGGCGCGTGAATCTTTACCGGCAATAGTGCGAAAGTTTTCGTCGACGAACGAAACGATTTCTTCGGTCAAATAATCTTCGTAATCGCCCGTCGCCGTCGAATTTATATACTGCGAGCCGCCGTAAAATGTAAAACAATCGGGCATCACGACAATCATCGGCTTGATTTTATTTTCGTTAATCAGCAAATCCATTCGCTCCGCCAGATTTGGCGTAAAAGCGTTGTCGTTCAAAAGCATTTTTCCGCGTCCCGTAAATCCGGTCAGGCAGTAAACGACGGGAAAGTTTTTGTCGCTCGTCTCATAATCAGGCGGCAGATAAACGCACAAATCTCTGACGGATTGGTCGCCGAGCGGATTGTTTTTCAAAACCGCGCTCTCGTGTTTTATTATTTGAACAGTTCCTTGCTTTTGTTTATTTTCGGTCATAACATTAGATTTTTGACGCCTTTTCATAAAAGCGTCAAGTTTCCGTAATGCTTATGCAAGACGATATTTTTTCCGTCAACCCGAACGCGCTCAATTCGACAATCGAATTTCTGACCGCGATGGTTACGCCGACGCTGCTGATTTCGGCGACAGGCTCGCTCGTGCTTTCGACTTCGACGCGGTTGGGGCGCGTCGTCGACCGCGCGCGCGAACTGGAAAAACGCTTGAGCGAATTGATTACGGCGGATAAAAACTTCGTCCCGCTTTACGACAAACGGCTCGAAACCGTCGTTCACCTGCTCGACAAAGTTACGAGCCGCGCGCGGATTTTACAGCGCGCGATGGGCGCTTTTTATTACGGTCTCGGATTTTTTATTTTAACCAGCGTAACGATTGCCATTGCCGGACTTTTCAATGTCGCGCGCTGGCTGCCGATTCCGGTCGGCATCGTTGGCATATTTTTTCTGTTTTACGGCAGCGTGCTGATGCTGCGCGAAACCAGAATGGCGACGGCGACGATAAACGCCGAAATGGATTTTACGTGGACGCTCGCCAAAACGGTCGCGCCGCGCGAAATTATTGCGCGTTATACCAAACAGATTGACGAAAACATCGAGCGCACAAAAGATTAGAAGCAATTCACCACAGAGACACAGAGAACACAGAGTTTTAAGGTGTTATTTAAAAACCTCTGTGAACTTTGTGTCTCTGTGGTGAATAAATTTTAATGATTAAAAATTACGAGCCGAAATTTACAGAGCTTTACCGCACGGGCGAACTCGAACAGCGCGTTTTGCAATTGGAAAAAATGCTCGCGGCGTGCGTCGTCTGTCCGAAAGACTGCGGCAACAATCGCTTAAACGACGAAATCGCCGCGTGTTATTCGGGACGATTGCCGATTGTGTCGAGCTACACGGCGCATTTCGGTGAAGAACCGTGTCTTTCCGGCAAGAACGGCGCGGGAAACATCTTTTTCGGCAACTGCAATCTGCGCTGCGTTTATTGTCAGAATCATCAAATCTCGCAGACCTTCAAACAGCAGAAAAAAAACGAAACGACGCACGAAAGATTGGCGGAAATGATGCTGGAACTTCAGGCGAAAGGCTGTCATAACATCGGTTTCGTTTCGCCGACGCATTTTGCGCCGCAGATGGCGCGCGCTATTCTTATCGCCGCCGAAAACGGTTTGCGTTTGCCGATTGTTTATAATACGAACGCTTACGATTCGGTCGAAGTATTGAAATTATTGGACGGAATCGTTGACGTTTATTTGCCCGATTTGAAATACGCCGACAACGACAATGGTTTTCAATTTTCAAAAGTGCGCGGTTACACGACGCACGCGCGCGCTGCGATAAAGGAAATGTTCAGGCAAACGGGCGAGCGTTTAACTTTCGACGCAAACGGTTTATTAAAAAGCGGTTTGTTAATTCGCCTGCTCGTTTTGCCGAACGATTTAGCGGGAATCGAAGAAAGTCTGCGCTGGATAAAAAACGATTTAAGCCCGACGGTCGCCGTTTCTTTGATGGCGCAGTACTACGCGACGAACAAAGCGGCAACCGACGAAAGATATATTTTGCTTTCGCGCCGCATCAGCGAAGGCGAATGGTTTGAAGCCGTTTCTTTATTAGAGGAACTTGGAATCGAAGAAGGTTTTATGCAAGAATACGAAGCCGCGTCGCATTATTACCGCCCCGATTTTACGGACGCGGACGAGCCTTTTAAAGACGTTCGGGATTTTTGGTAAAATAAATATTAAATGACGGAACAGGACGAAAAATTTATGCGTCGCGCAATTTCGCTGGCGCAAACAGGAGTGGACGCGGGCGCGGGCGGACCGTTCGGCGCTGTTGTTGTCAAAAACGGTGAAATCGTCGGCGAAGGTTTCAACCAAGTAACTTCGACTAATGACCCGACGGCGCACGCCGAAATCGCCGCCATCAGAAACGCCTGCAAAAAATTAAATTCCTTTCAGCTCGACGGCTGCACGATTTACACTTCCTGCGAGCCGTGTCCGATGTGTCTGGGCGCGATTTACTGGGCGCGCCCGACGCAAATCTTCTACGCCGCAACGCACGAAGACGCCGCCGCAATCGGTTTCGACGACCATTTTATCTACGACGAAATCGAACGCCCGATTGAAGAAAGACGCATAAAAAGCGTTAATCTGATGCGCGACGAAGGCTTAAAAGTTTTCAAAAACTGGACAGACAAGACGGACAAAACGGAATATTAAAAAATGGAAAACGGAAAATGGAAAGTGGAAAATTAAGAAAAGGTTTTAACATTTTCCATTTTCCATTTTCCATTAAAAAGAATGTCTTCTTTTTTCAACAATTATTTTTTCATCGTTCTCGCCGTCGCCGCCGGCGTGATGATGCCGACGCAGGCGGCGATAAATAATAAATTGGCGGCGGCGGTTGAAAGTCCCGTTCTTGCGGCGTTCGTTTCGTTTTTTGTCGGGACGATTGCGCTTTTTCTTTATATTGTGGCGACGGGCATTCCGCTCGGAAATCTGGCGGACGCGAGAAACGCTTCGCTTGTGGCGTGGACGGGCGGCATCTTGGGCGCGTTTTTCGTCGCTTCGACCGTAACGCTCGTGCCGCGTCTCGGCGTCGCTTTGACTTTTAGTTTAGTTATCGCCGGACAGATGCTGATAACTTTGATAATCGACCATTTCGGACTTTTGGGCGTTTCGGTCAAAGAAGTAAATCTGCCGCGTTTTTTCGGCGCGCTGCTGATTACGATTGGCGTGATTTTGATTCGTAAATTTTAGATTTTTTGAATGATTAAATTTATCCTCAACGACAATTACATCGAAACGGATTTGCCGGCGGGCGCGACTGTTCTTGATTTCGTTCGCTATCACAAAAACTTAAAGGGAACGAAAATCGGTTGTCGTGAAGGCGATTGCGGTGCTTGCACGATTCTTGTCGGCGAGATTTTAACGGGTGGTTCGGTCAAATATCGCACGCAAACTTCCTGCTTGATGCCGCTTGCAAACGCGCGCGGCAAACACGTCGTAACGGTGGAGGGCATCAACAAATCAGACGGTGAATTAACCGAAGTTCAGCAGGCGCTGGTCGATGAAAACGGAACGCAGTGCGGTTTCTGCACGGTCGGTTTCGTGATGTCGCTGACCGGATTTTGTCTTGACGACACAGTGAAAACGCAGGAATCGGCGATTTCTTCGATTGACGGAAATATCTGTCGCTGCACCGGCTACAAATCAATCGAACGCGCGGCGGCGCGATTGACGCAGGCTTTAAATTCAAAAAACGGACAATCGCAAATTGATTTCGCCGTCGAAAAAGGCATTATTCCCGATTATTTTTCCGGCATCAAAAATCGTCTTGAAGCAATAAAAGACGCGCGCAAAAGCGAATTTTCAGAAACGGAAAATCAATCGCAAATGCACGAAGCGAAACACGGCGTAGAAAATCAATACACGAGCGAAGGCTCGAAACTGAAAATCGAAACCGGAAAATCTTTCGTCGGCGGCGGAACGGATTTATACGTTCAGCGACCCGAAGAAATGGTCTACGCTTCGACGGCAAATCTTTTCGACGCTTCGGAGTTGAGATTTATCGAAGAAAACGGCGACTTTATCGAACTCGGCGCGGCTACGGTCGTAACCGATTTGCTCGCTTCGCCGATTTTTCAACGCTTGTTTCCGAATTTATACAAACACTTAAAACTCGTCTCCTCGACGCCGATTCGCAATATGGCGACGCTTGCCGGAAATTTCGTCAACGCTTCGCCCATCGGCGATATGACGGCTTGGTTTCTGGCTCTCGACGCTTCGATTGTTTTCAACACGCACCGCGAAATTGCTTTGCGCGAGCTTTATCTCGGTTACAAAACTTTAGCGAAAACCGACTATGAATTCATCACGAAAATTCGCTTCGGCAAAAACTTTTCGCATTTCAATTTCGAGAAGGTTTCCAAACGCACGTTTTTAGATATTTCTTCGGTCAACACGGCGATTTCTCTAAAAGTTGAAAACGATTTGATAACCGAAGCGCATGTTTCGGCGGGCGGCGTCGCCCCTGTTCCGTTGTATCTCGAAAAGACTTCGGAGTTTTTGCGCGGCAAAGAAATTTCCGGCGAAACGATTTCCGCAGCAAACGAAATTATCCAATCGGAAATCAGCCCGATTTCCGACGTGCGCGGCTCGCAGGAATATAAAAGATTATTAGCGCGCCAACTTTTCACGGCGCATTTTGTCGAGTTGTTTGATCCTGAGTCGAGAAATTGATTATGAAAATTGCCTTGAAAATTTTGTTTTCTGTTTTCATTTTGTTCTTCGGAAATTCGGCAATTTACGGCTGTATCTGTCCGGGCGTGCAATTGCGCCCGACATTTAAGGCTGCTAAAGCGGTATTCATCGGAAAATTATCGGAAAACGTTTTGCCATTAAAGACACAAGGCGCGAAAAACGGAATTGTGCTTCGAGTCGAAAAATTCTGGAAAGGAGTTGAAGGAGATTATTTTTCCGTGACGACCAAATTTGAAGATTGGGGAGTATGCACTGCCTTTTTCAAAAAATTTGAGAAAGGAAAAAAATATCTAATTTTTGTTGAAGGCGAGAACTTTGAAGTCAGAAATTACTGCACGCACAGCGAAGAAATCTATTCTTCAGAATACCCCGATTGATACAAGAAACAACAAAACCGAAAGCTAGAGAAACTCGACAAATATGGCAATTTTTGGTTTCGCTTCGGTAAAAGATTTAGATTGTTTTGATATGAAAAACGTAGACGCAAAATCGCACGTTCGCGGCGAGTCAATTTACCTCGACGACATTCCTCTTCTCGAAGCAACGCTCTATGCGTGCGTTTATGATTCGCAAATCGCGCACGGAAAATTAAAAAATCTCGACACGAGCGAAGCCGAAAAATCGGAAGGCGTTGTCAAAATTATTACTGCAAAAGATTTAATCGGCGAAAACCAAATCGGCGGAATTTTGCCGGACGAACCGCTTTTTGCCGACGAAGAAGTTCACTTTCAGGGAATGCCGGTTGCGCTGGTTTTGGCGGAAACTGAAGAACAAGCGCGGCACGCGGCGAAGAAAATAAAAGCGGAAATCGAGCCGCTTGAAATCGTTACAGACCCGCGCGTTGCGCATTCGAGAGGCGATTTAATCGTGCCGCCGAAACATTTTAAATTGGGCGACGCGGAAAACGCTTTCAAAAATTGCGAATACGTTTTTGCGGGACGCGCGGACGTGAACGGGCAAGAGCATTTGTATATCGAAACGCAGGGCGCATACACCGTTCCGACCGAACAAAACGGCATCAAAGTTTATTCTTCGACGCAAGGTCCGACGGCAGTTCAGCGATGCGTTTCGCGCGTTACGGCGCTGCCGATGCACCAAATAGAAGTTGACGTTACGCGCTTGGGCGGCGGTTTCGGCGGTAAGGAAGACCAAGCCAATGCGTGGGCGGCGCTGTGCGCCATCGGAACGCAGTTAACGAAACGTCCCGTCAAATACGCGCTGCACCGAATGGAAGATATGCGGATGACGGGCAAGCGCAATCCGTATTCGGCTGATTATAAAATCGGTTTAGATAAAGATTTGAAAATCGTCGCATACCAAGCGACTTTTTTTCAAAACGCGGGCGCGTCCGCCGATTTGTCGCCGCCGATTTTAGAGCGGACTTTGTTTCACTGCACGAACGCTTATTTTGTTCCGAACGTAACGGCGACGGCTTATTCGTGCCGCACGAACTTGCCGCCGAACACGGCGTTTCGCGGTTTTGGTGGACCGCAGGGAATGTTCGTTATCGAATCGGCAATCGCGCACGCGGCGAAAGATTTGAATGTTTCGGCTAGCGAGATTCAGCGAAAGAATTTGATAAATGACGGCGACCAATTTCCTTACGGGCAAATTGCGGAAAGCGAAGCCGTAACGACTTGGACGCAAGCCGACGCAAAATTCGATTTTGCAAATTTGCAAAAGGAAGCCGATGAATTTAACCAACAAAATAAATTTATAAAAAAAGGTGTTGCGCTGATGCCGATTTGCTTCGGCATTTCTTTTACGAAAACGCCGATGAATCAGGCGCGCGCGCTCGTTCACGTTTATACGGACGGCAGTGTCGCGGTTTCGACCGGCGCGGTCGAAATGGGACAAGGCGTGAACACGAAAATGGCGCAGGTTGCGGCGCGCGTTTTTTCTTTGCCGATTGACCGAATAAAAGTTCACACGACGAACACTTTGCGGATTGCGAACACTTCGCCGACAGCCGCGTCAGCCGCCGCCGATTTGAACGGACACGCGACGCAGATTGCCTGTGAAACGATTTTGAAACGGTTGAAAGAGGTTGCCAAAGATTTGGTCGAAGCGAGAAGCGCCGACGATATTTCAATCGAAAACGGTTTCGTTTTTCGCAACGGCGAATCAACCGATTTCGATTGGCTCACGCTCGTCAACGAAGGTCATATGCAGCGCGTAAATATGAGCGAACACGCGCATTACGCGACCGAAGGACTTCATTTCGATTGGTCAACCGCACGCGGTCATCCGTTCGCGTATCACGTCTACGGCACGGCAATCGTCGGCGCGACCGTCGATTGTCTGCGCGGAATTTACACGGTTGATTTCGTCAAGGCGTGCCACGATTTCGGCAGCTCGATGAACGAAAACGTAGATTTCGGACAAATCGAAGGCGGCATTGTTCAAGGCGTCGGCTGGATGACGATGGAAGAAGTAGTCTATGACGCGCTCGGCAAACTGCGCTCGAACGCGCTTTCGACTTATAAAATTCCCGACATTTATTCCGTGCCGAAAACGATTGATTTTATACCGCTCGAAACCGGAAGAGAAAATCTCGCAATCTTCAATTCAAAAGCCGTCGGCGAGCCGCCATTAATGTATGGCATCGGCGCGTATTTTGCGATACGCAACGCGGTTCGCGCTTTTAACGCTGAAAACTCGCCCGCCTTTGACGCGCCTTTTACGCCCGAAAAAGTTTTGATGAATTTACACTCTGAAGCTGTCGAGAAAATGAAAGCCGGAAAATAATTTTTAGACGCGGATTTTCTTTTCAAATGGATTTCAAATGAATAAAGAATTGGAAATCTGGCAATTCGCCGCCGAAAGATTAAGGCAAAACAAACCTGTAATGCTGCTTGTCGTCGCCGAAAGCGCAGGCAGCAGTCCGGGACGACAAGGTTTTAAAATGGCGATTGCCGAAGACGAAATGTGCGGCAGCATCGGCGGCGGCGCGATGGAATTTCGATTGGTTGAACAAGCCCGATTAAAAATTGAAAACGAACGCCTTAAAATCGATTCGGAAATCGTCGAACAGGTTCACAAAAAAAACTCGCTCGATGCGAGCGGAATGATTTGCTCTGGCAGGCAGACGGTTATTTTTTATAAATTAAATTCAAGAGATTTGCCGACGATTAAAAAAATCGTTCGCGCTCACAAAAATCATCTTTCAGCAATTCTTCAAATTTCAAATTTCAAATTTCAAATCATAGAAAACGAGGCGGACGAATTTGATTTTCGGTTTTCGGTCAAAAGCGAAAACAAATTTTTATTCGAGGAAAAAATCGGCTTCAAAAACAAATTATCAATCATCGGCGGCGGTCATTGCGCGCTCGCTCTTTCGGAATTAATGTCGAAAATGGATTTTTATATTTCACTTTTCGACGACAGACCGAACTTAAATACATTTCTCAAAAACGAATTTGTTCAACGGAAACAAATCATCGAATCTTACGCCCGCATCGGCGAATTTGTCGTTTCGGGCGTAAATCATTTTGTCGTTGTAATGACACTCGGCTATGAAACCGACGAAATCGTGATTAGAAAATTACTTGATAAAAATTTCAAATACTTTGGTGTCTTGGGAAGCCGCGCGAAGATGAAATCATTATTAAAAAATCTTGAAAAAGAAGGTTTTGACCGATTGAAATTAAACCGAATTCGCGCGCCCGTCGGTTTCCAAATCAACAGCCGAACGCCCGAAGAAATTGCCGTCTCAATCGCGGCTGAAATCGTCGCCGTCAAAAACGCGAAAGATTAAAAATTCAAACTGCGTTATAATTCATCAAACAAATCGAGAGAATAAAAAAATGAAAATCGGAAGCAGTGCGCCGGATTTTACGCTCAAAGACGGCGACGGGCGCGATTGGAAATTGTCGGAGCGGCGCGGAAAAACCGTTGTCCTGCTTTTTTATCCGGGCGACGACACGCCGGTTTGCACAAAACAGATGTGTTCGGTGCGCGACAATTGGGCGGAATACGCGGCGACGGGCGCGGAAGTGGTCGGCATTTCGACCGACTCTCAGGCTTCGCACAAAAATTTTGCCGATAAATACGATTTACCTTTGACGCTTTTAGCGGACGAAAACGGCGCGGTCGCAAAAAGCTACGATGCAAACTCGTGGCTTCCCGGACGCGCGGCGCGCGGCGTCGTCGTGATTGATAAAGCGGGCGTCGTGCGCCTTCATCAAATTCAACCGCTCAGTATTTTTCGCCCGAAAGACGACGAAATTTTGGGCGCAATTCGCAAAGCAAACGATAATAACGGTTAATAAAAAAATCTGTTTTATAAAAATCAACGAATAAAACAAGGAGAAATAAAAATGGCTTTATTTTCAAACGACAAATTCAAATGCGCGCGCTGCGGACAGAAAAACGCGCCTCTCGGTTACGCGCCGCTGCCGACCGAACTAGGACAGAAAATCGGCGCGGAAATTTGCGGCGAATGCTGGAAAGAATGGCTCAGCAAGCAAAAACAGCTTATCAACCATTTCGGCATCGACATCTCAAACCCGGATTCGCACGAATTTCTGTTTGACCAGATGAAGATTTTCTTCTTCGACGAAGGCGTCGAGCTGAAACAAATCGACACGACGCAGGAAGGCAAAGTTAATTGGTAAAAGATATTTTCACCGCAGAGACGCAAAGAGTTAAAAAATGAAATTACGAATTTACGGAAATAAACACAACCGTTTTCACACGGACTTTTTACATATTTTGAATTTAAGGTTTTCAACCTTCGGGTCTCTGCGTCTCTGCGGTTTGATTTTACTTCTCGCGTTGTCGTCGCCGCTTTTCGCTGCAAAAATGTTATATCAAGCAAAGGTTCGAGCGCCGGAATTTACCGGCGCGCGCGGCTGGCTCAACACCGAGAAGCCGCTTTCGATTGCCGGTTTAAAGGGCAAAGTCGTGCTGCTGGATTTTTGGACTTACGGCTGCATCAACTGTATCCACATTATTCCAGACCTCAAAAAACTCGAAGCGAAATACGATAAAAATCTCGTCGTCATCGGCGTTCATTCGGCGAAATTCGAGAACGAGAAAACCACCGAAAACATCCGCAAAATTATTTTGCGTTACGGCTTGGAACATCCGATTGTCAACGACGCGGATTTTAAGATTTGGGACGCATACGCCGTCAACGCGTGGCCTACTCAGGTTTTGATTGACCCGAACGGCTACGTCGTCGGCAAAGTTTCCGGCGAAGGACAATTGGCGACGCTCGACAAAGCGATTGCCGACACAATCGGCGAGTTTCGCAAAAAAGGCTTGCTTGACGAGCAACCGCTCAAACTCGCGCTCGAGCGTGCCAAAGTCGGCAGTTTGCCGCTGGCTTTTCCCGGCAAAGTTCTGGCGGACGAAAAATCGAACAGGCTTTTTATTTCCGACTCGAATCATAATCGAATCGTCGTTACCGATTTAAATGGAAAACTCATCGAAACCGTCGGTAGCGGAAAGGCGGCAGCGAGCAGCGGGAATTTCGCAAGCGCGAGTTTCAATCGCCCGCAAGGATTGGCTTTGAGCGGCGGTAATCTTTACGTCGCCGACACGGAAAACCATCTTATCAGGCGTGTTAATCTGCAAACAAAAACGGTTGAAACCGTTGCCGGAACGGGCAATCTCGACGATTTTAACGGTTCGGGCGGCAGCGCGTTAAAGACGGCGATAAACTCGCCTTGGGATTTGCAGGTTGTCGGCAATAATCTTTTTGTCGCAATGGCTGGCTCGCACCAGATTTGGCGGCTTGATTTGGAAAAAAATTCGATTGAGCCTTATGCGGGAACGCGAGCCGAAGCTCGTTTCGACGCGCGTATTGAAAATGCGGCGTTCGCTCAGCCTTCGGGCATTGTCTCGGACGGCAAAAATCTTTTCGTCGCTGACGCTGAATCGAACATTATCCGCGCGATTGATTTTCAGAAGGAAACGGTCGAAACGCTTGTCGGCGGCGATTTGTTCGAGTTTGGCGATAAAGACGGCGCGGGCGACGACGTGCGCTTGCAGCATCCTTTGGGCGTCGCGCTTTACGACGGAAAAATTTTGATTGCCGACACATACAATCATAAAATCAAACAGCTCGACGTTGAAAAGCGAATGGTTACGACGTTTTTGGGAACGGGCAAATCAGGACAAGTTGACGGAAAAGCGCCGAGTTTTTATGAACCGGGCGGGTTGAGCGTCGCGGGCGGAAAGCTGTTCGTTGCCGACACGAACAATCAAGCGATTCGAGTTGTAGATTTGAAGACTAAAACAGTTTCGACGCTGAAAATCGAAGGTTTGACGCCGCCCGCTGAAACGAACGACGCTGCGCCGAACGATTCGCCGAACGCGGCGGCTGAAGTTAAAATCGCGCCGCAGGAAGTTGCGGCAAACGCGACGAACACGCTGGTTTTTAACGTCGCTCTGCCAGCCGGTTTTCACCTTAATCAAAACGCGCCGAACCGTTATGAAATCTCGGTCGGAAAATTAAAAAACGTCAAATTCGCCGCGCCGTCGCAAAAGTTTCTAAAAATTCCGTTAAGCGTTCCGTTTCAAACGACCAAAGCCGGCGCGACCGACGTGCAGGCGAAACTCACGATTTACTATTGCCGCGAAGACAACACGGGAACGTGCAACATAAAAACGCTGGCGTTTCGCGTGCCGCTGAAAATTACGGCAAACAAAAAAGCGGCGGTAAAAATCGAGATTTCCGGCAGCGTCGAATAACTAAAAATAATTAAAAATCGGAAACGGAAAATAGTTATACAAATAAATTTTCTATTTTCCGTTTGCGATTTTTAAAGTTTCCAAAACATCGGAACTAAAATCATTGCCACGACGAAGACGACGATTGTCAAAATCGTGCCGACTTTCACGAAATCCATAAAGCGATAGCGTCCGGGCGTGTAGACCAGAACGCAGGCGGGTTCGAGCGGCGTGATAAAGGAAAACGACGCGGCGTATGTTACGGCGACGGCGAACGTGCGCGGGTTCAAGCCGAGCGCGACGGCGGTTTTGATTGCGACGGGCAGGACGACGAGCGCGGCGGCTTGGTTCGACATCGGCTGCGTTAATGCGACGGTCAGCAGAAAAAATCCGGCAAGCACGGCAGTTCCGCCGTAATGTCCGAAATAATTTTGAATCAAATCGGCTAGATAAACGTCCGTGTGCGTTTTTTCCATCGCCACGCCGAAGCTCATCATACAGGCGATAAGGACGAGCAGGCGCAAGTCAATCAGCGAATAAAGCTCGGCGTAGCGAACGGTTTTTGTCGCCAGAAGAAGCATAACGCCAAGCAGAACGGCAATCGCCAGAGGAACTTCAACGCCGATGACGATTTTTGATAGCGAGAGAGCGAGAAAAAGCGCGAAGGCGGCAATCGCCCAAGGGCGTTTTGCGGTTCGCATACTGCTTGCCGAAACGTCTTCGAGCAGCAGAAAATCGCGCTCGACGACAAACGGTTCAATCGTTTTGCGGTTTCCCTGAACCAGAAGAACGTCGCCGAATTTTAAGTTGACGCCGCTGATTTTCTCAAGAAAAGTTTCGCCGTGTCTATTGATTGCCAGAACGGTCAAATCGTAAGTCCGGCGAAAATTCAAGGTTTTCAAATTCTGCCCGACAAGGCGCGAATCGCGCATCACCATTACTTCAAAAAGCTCGATGCCGTCGCCTTCGAGCGCGCGGTCATTGAGTTCAAAATCGTATTTTATTTCCAGTCCGGCTTCGCCCTTGACGTTTAAAATGTTGGCGAGTTTGCCTTCGACGATTAAAGAATCGCCGGCTTCTATGCGCTCGTCGGGACGGGGCGCGATTCTGTTTTCGCCGTCGCGCATAATACCTAAAACGTTCAAATCAAGCTCGAGATTGATATTCGCTTCGCCCAAGGTTTTGCCGATTAAAGTCGAGCCGCGCAGAACCAATAGCTCGGAAACGTATTCGCGGATGTGATACTGCTCGGTCAAAGATTCGTCCGCGCCACCGATGTTCGGCAGCAGCTTTCTGCCGACGAGCAGCATATAAATCATCCCGAAAAAGACGGTGAAAATGCCGACCGGAGTTAATTCAAACATCGAAAACGGCGGCATATTGTAACGCTGAAGCGCGCTGCTGACGGCGAGATTTGTCGAAGTTCCGATTAAAGTGCAGCTTCCGCCTAAAATCGCGCCGAAAGCGAGCGGCATCATCAATTTTGAGGGCGCGACGCGCGCGCGGTTTGCAAGACCTAAAACGACGGGAACGAACATCGCCGTCGTCGTCGTGTTTTTCAAAACCGACGCCGAAATCGCCGCCACGCTCATTACAAGCGCCGTCAGAAGAAACTCGTTATTGCCGGAAATTTTATACAGCCTGCGCCCGATTAAATCGACGATGCCGGTTTTTATCAGTCCGCCCGTGAGGACGAAAAGCCCGCCGATAGTGATGATTATGTTGTCGCCGAAGCCGGAAACGCCTTCGTTAACGGTTAAAATTCCGGTTACGACCAAGCCGATAACCAGTATCAGCCCGACAATATCGACGGGCAGTTTTTCGCTGCCGAAAAGCACAAGGGCAACCAGCAGGAGAATTAATGTGATGGCGATTGGCGACATTGTGGACTAAGGATACAGCAAATCGTGCGAGTTTTGAAAGAAAAATTTTGTTTGAAAAACGCGTGGAATATTTGAACAAAAACGAAAAATCAAACGACCGCCGCGCCGCGCAGATTTGAAACATAGACTTTTCCGTTTCGGGAAACGTATAATCGAAAAAACACACGCGCAAAAGAAATTCAACTTCCTACGGAACATTTGATTTTTTATGAAATTTGCCGGAACAGGAAAAGCGAAACTCCGCGAAAAAATCTCGTCGGCTGTGGCGTCCGAAACGCCCTTGCGCGATTTGGCGAGCAATCTTTCGCAAGTCGCGCGTTCGGCTTTGAACGAGGCGAACACATTGACGGTCGAGCAAGTTACGATTCGATTAAAACGTCTGCCGAAAAACTTGGACGGTTTTCGCGTCGTTCATCTCTCGGACATACACCACAGCCCGTTCACAGACCTCGAACACATCCGCCGCGCCGTCGAAATCTCCAATCGACTAAAGCCGGATATGTTCGTTCTGACCGGCGATTTCGTTTCGCACGAAAGCAAATACATCGCGCCCGTTGCGGAAGTTTTGGGCGAACTCGAATCCGAATTCGGCAGTTTCGCCTGTCTCGGAAATCACGACCACTGGACGGACGCGCCGCTCGTTACCGATTTGCTGGGCTGCGAAAATATACGTGTTTTAATCAACGAAGGCTTTCGCTTTACGGCGCGCAGCGCGTCTTTCTGGCTGTGCGGCGTCGACGATTATCAAGTCGGACGAACCGATTTGCGCGCCGCGCTGCGCGGCTCTTACCCGGACGAAATGAAAATGCTGCTCGCCCACAATCCGAAAACTCTCAACCGCGCCGCGCGCGCTACGGTCGATTTAATGTTCAGCGGACACACGCACGGCGGACAGATAAAATTGCGCGCGCCGGACGACGAAAAAACATTTTTGCCGCGCCGCCGAAAATTCGCCAGCGGTCTTTATCGCCGCAAAGAAACGCAAGTTTATATCACACGCGGTATCGGCACGGTTGTTCTGCCCGTCCGCTACGGCTGCCCGCCCGAAGTGTCTTTTATCGAACTGCGTTCGATTTGATTTTGGATTTTAGATTTTTGGATTTTGGATTGGTCGAATGAAAAAATCGAACGCCGATTATTTGTTATTTTTCTTAATCTACCGTGAATAATGAAATTGCTTTCATAAAAAATCAACGTTTCGCTTCTTTCAATCCAAAATCCAAAATCTAAAATCCAAAACCGAAAGATGTCTTCAAAAATCCTAACCCTTCCGAATCTTTTAACTTTTCTGCGAATGGCGCTGATTCCGCTGTTCGCCAGCCTTTTATTTTACGGACACAGCGGCTGGGCTTTGACTGTTTTTATGATTGCCGGAGCGAGCGACGGCGTCGACGGTTTCGTCGCGCGGCGGTTTAATCAGCAATCGGAACTCGGCACGATTCTCGACCCGATTGCCGATAAATTATTGATGACGACGGCATTTGTAATTTTAACGTTGCCGAACGTTTTCCCTGATGAACCTCATTTGCGTCATCTGCCCGTTCCGTTCTGGGTTACGGCTGCCGTCATCGGGCGCGACGTTTTAATCATTGCCGTCGCCGTCGCCATTTTTATCATCACCGATTTTCGCGGTTTCAAACCATCGTGGCTCGGAAAGGCAAGCACGCTCGCACAGGTTTGCGGTGTCGGTTTGATTCTGCTCGCCGCCGTTTTCCCGACGCTGCAAAGTTTTTATCTGCCGACCGTTTATACGACCGTTACGGCGCTGGCGGTTTTTTCCGGCGTTCATTACATTTTCTTCGTCGCACAACTAATGAAAAAAACGGACGCTAACACGACCATCTCACCTGATTAAAATCTTATCTTCTTCCGCTCAATTAAAGTTGACACAGATACACTCAAATCTTATAATTTCATTTAGTTTAACGTATGCTGTAAAAACTTTTGTCAAAGGAGAAGATAGTAAAGTAATTTTTAACAAACGGAGAATTTAAGATGAGCAAAATTATAGGAATCGACTTAGGAACGACAAATTCGGTCGTCGCCGTAATGGAAGGCGGCGAGCCGGTCGTTATTACGAACGAAGAAGGCGGGCGGACAACGCCGTCGGTCGTCGCATTCACAAAAGACGGCAATCGTCTGGTCGGGCAGGTTGCAAAAAGACAAGCGGTAACCAATCCCGAAAACACGCTTTATTCGATAAAGCGATTTATCGGTCGCAAATTCGACGAAGTGGGCGGCGAGATGAAGCAAGTTCCGTTCAAAGTCGAAAAAGCCTCGAACGCCGACGTGAAAATCGACGCGCAGGGAAAATCATACAGCCCGCCGGAAATTTCGGCGATGGTTTTGCAGAAATTGAAAAAAGCGGCGGAAGATTATCTCGGAAGTGCGGTTGATAAAGCGGTTATCACTGTTCCGGCATATTTTAACGACGCGCAAAGACAAGCGACGAAAGACGCGGGCAAAATCGCCGGTTTGGAAGTAATGCGCATCGTCAACGAGCCGACGGCGGCGGCTTTGGCATACGGCTTGGATAAAAAGAAAGACGAAACGATTGTCGTTTTCGACTTTGGCGGCGGAACGTTTGACGTGTCCGTTTTGGAAGTCGGCGAAGGCGTCGTCGAAGTAAAATCAACAAACGGCGACACTCACTTGGGCGGCGACGACGTTGACGAAACATTGGTCAAATGGATTATCGATGAATTCAAAAAAGACCAGGGCATTGATTTAACAGCCGACAAAATGGCTTTGCAGCGCTTAAAAGAAGCGGGCGAAAAAGCGAAAATCGAATTATCGAGCGCGATGGAAACCGAAATCAACTTGCCGTTTATCACGGCTGACCAATCGGGTCCGAAGCATCTTGTGATGAAACTTCTTCGCTCGAAATTTGAATCGCTGGTTGAGCCGCTCCTTAAACGCTTGATGCCGCCCGTCGAGCAGGCGATAAAAGACGCAGGTCTCGAAGCTAAAGACATACAGGAAATTGTTCTTGTCGGCGGCTCGACGCGCATCCCGAAAGTGCAGGAAATGGTCAAAGATTTCTTCGGCAAAGAACCGAATAAAACGGTTAATCCCGACGAAGTTGTCGCATTGGGCGCAGCTGTGCAGGCGGCGGTTTTGGGCGGCGAAAAAACCGATATTTTATTGCTCGACGTTACGCCTTTGAGTCTCGGAATCGAAACTTTGGGCGGCGTGATGACGCAGATGATTACGCGCAACACGACGATTCCGACGCGCAAATCGGAAATTTTTTCGACCGCTTCGGACAATCAAACGTCCGTCGAAGTTCACGTAATGCAGGGCGAGCGCCCGATGGCGTCCGACAACAAAACGCTCGGGAAATTTCACCTTGTCGGCATTCCGCCTGCGCCGCGCGGCGTTCCGCAAGTCGAAGTAACTTTTGATATTGACGCAAACGGCATCGTGAATGTTTCGGCAAAAGATGTCGGAACGGGACGCGAGCAGAAAATCACGATTACGGCTTCTTCAGGTTTGTCGAAAGAAGAAATCGATAAAATGATGAAAGACGCCGAATCGCACGCGGGCGAAGATACAAAACGCAAAGAGGAAATCGAAGCCCGCAATCGTCTGGATGGTTTGACTTACAGCGTTGAAAAAACTTTCAACGAAAGCAAGGAAAAACTTGACGCGGCGGCGGCGACCGAAATGGAAAGCGCAATCGCGGATTCAAAAACGGCGCTTGCCGGAACGGACGCCGACGCGATGAACACGGCGTTCGAGCGTCTGCAAACGGCTTCTCACAAGCTAGCCGAAGTTCTCTATAGTCAAACCGGCAATGATGCGAGCGCGACGACTGAAGAGCAGGCAAGTTCGGCTGGCGCAGGAAGCGGCGATTCAACGACGACATCAAACGCGGGCGACGATAACGTGATTGATGCCGAATATGTTGATGTTGATGACGATAAAAAGTAAGCAGTAGAGAGCGTAAAAGTTTTACGTTTTGTTTGATAATCAGCCGTTGATTTGTAATTCGTTGCGGTCAACGGCTGGTTTTGCGATACTTCAAAAACTATGACGTTAGAAATTGAAATTGACGAGCAAACTCTGGCGGCGGTTGATACGGCGACGGCTCAAGAGAAAATCAGCCGCATTGATTTTATTCAAAAGGCGGTCAAGGACGCTGTGCGAAGAAAAGTTATTGAAGAAAAGGAACGCCGCGCGGTTGAGTCATATCGTCGTTTTCCGGTTCAGCCCGACGAATTTGAAGTCGAAGAAGAAGAACAGCTTATCGAAGCGTGGAAAGATTTATGATTCGCGGCGACATTTGTTATCACACTTTCAAATTTCCCGATAAACGCCGCCCCGTTTTGATTTTGACGCGCGACATTTTAATTCAAGAACTGAACGCACTAACGATTGCGCCGCTGGCGACTACCGTTCGAAACGAATCAACGCAAGTTTTGTTAGACGAATCGGACGGCGTGCCTAAAGTCTGCGCCGTTAATTTAACAAACATTCAAACCGTTCCGAAAGAGAAAATCGGCGGCTGCAGAACACATCTTTCCGACGAAAAAATGCAGGAAGTTTTTGAAGCGATTCGGTTCGCGTTTGGATTTGATAAATAGATTCCAAAAATGGCAAAAAAAGATTATTACGAAATTCTCGGCGTTAAAAAAGACGCTAAAGCGGACGATATAAAAAAAGCGTATCGCAAGCTGGCGCGCAAATATCATCCCGATGTCAATCCGAACGATAAGAGCGCCGAGGAAAAATTTAAAGAAATTCAAGAAGCGAACGACGTTTTGTCCGACGAGAAAAAGCGTAAAGTATTTGACCGCTTTGGTTATTACGCCGACAATCTTGATTTGAATTCGCCATACGGCGCGGCGGCGGGCAGCGGTGGCGCGAATCCTGCCGGTTTCGACTTTTCCGGTTTCAATTTCGAGCCGGGCGGTTCGGGCGGCGGCTCGTCGTTTCGTGATATTTTTTCGGATTTGTTCGGCGGCGGCGCAGGCGCGAACGCCAGACGAAGCGAGCCTGAACCGCCGCGCGCGCAGCCGAAGAAAGGCAAAGACATTGAAATGCCGCTCGGCTTGAGTTTTGAAGAATCTTTTACAGGTTTAACGACAAACATCACGGTCAACCGGAGCGAGCAATGTTCGCGCTGTCAGGGCGCGGGCGACACGGGCGGCACGGTTATAATTTGTCCGACGTGCAGCGGTTCAGGTCAAGTTCAAAAGGGCGGCGGGCGTCTTCAGTTTTGTCCCGACTGCGAAGGCGCGGGCAAGCGGCGTCCGCCGTGTTCGCAGTGCGGCGGCAAAGGAGTTACGGCGAAAACCGAGCAGGTCAAGGTTCGCATTCCGGCTGGCGTTGACACAGGCTCGCGCGTTCGCATTCCGAAAAAAGGTCAGGGCGGGCGACTCGGCGCTCCGCCGGGCGATTTGTTTATTATTACGAACGTCGGCAAGCACAGATTTCTGACGCGCAAGGGCGATAATATATACGTAACCGTCCCCGTAACTTTGCCGGAAGCGGCTCTGGGCGCGAAAATCGAAGTGCCAACGGTCGAAGGAAAAGCAACGTTGAAAATTCCGGCGGGAACGCAAAGCGGACAAAAGTTTCGCCTGCGCGAGCGCGGCTTTCCCAGTTTAAGAAACCCGGAACTGCGCGGCGACGAATTTATCGAAGTAAAACTGGCTTTGCCCGCCGTCATCAGCGAAGAAACCAAAGAGATTTTGCGCCAGTTTGAAAAAGCGAACGCTGAAAATCCAAGGAAAGTTATGGGACTTGAATAATTTTTGTGGGAGTAAAAATATGTATCAGGATAATAGAGATAAGGTTTATCGTCTTACTAATCACAGTTGGGCGGCTTCGCTTGAAACCAAACGGACGAATATAAAATGAGAAAAATTAAGAGTTCCTGTTTCATTTTAACGATTGTCTTGCTTTTGACTGTTTCGCCTTTAACAAGCGCACAGACTAAACGCCCCGCTCCTAAATACGTCATAACTTTCAACAGTTTCGGCGCAGTCAAAGTTGGAATGACTGTATCAAAAGCGTCAAAGGCTCTTGGCGTTCGTCTCGTAACAGTAGAACAAGGTAATTGCCATTACTTTGAAGCTAAACGCGGCTTCAAAGATATTGGCTTTATGGTAAATGACGGAACAATCGCGCGATTTGACGTTTCCGAACGCGGCATTTCCACTGACAGAGGCGCGAAAGTTGGCGACAGTGAAGCTCGAATCAAACGCCTTTACAAAGGAATGTATAAAGTCAGCCAGCATCCATACGTTGACGGGCATTATATTGAAGTTGATATGAAGGGCGGAAAGTATAGTATTATTTTTGAAACAGAGGGAAATCGCGTTACGAGTTTTCGTGCTGGCAGGTCTCCAGAAATCGGTTATATCGAGGGTTGTTCGTAATCAACGCGCCGCCCAACAAATCAATGGACGTGAGGCGGAAACAGCGACTTTGTTTGGAACGTCGCTCGTTTCCCTCACGTTGCGTGGTGGCGGTTTCCGCCCACGTCATCTCAGCCGTTTAAAGGAAATTTACATTGGAGTAGCAAAAGATGTAGATTCCAGAATTCTTAAGCACGCTGGTTATTATACTGGCGGAGCTAAGACAATAGCACACTGGGATTTTGAAAGTAATTATATAAAAAGATACGTATATCCAGATAGATTCAATTCAAAAAATCGAGCTTCACAAACTGCTCATTATTTGGAAGATGTTTGCAATATTCCCAATGGTTACGAAGTATTTTTAACTTGTGGAATTTAACAATTAAATGAAGCGGAAAGTAAAAACATACACAATCAGCGCGGTTGCCGAGCTTTTCGAGATTCATCCGCAGACGCTCCGTTTGTATGAGCGCGAAGGATTGCTCAAACCGTCGCGCTCGGTGGGCAACACGCGGCTTTACGAAGATTCAGACCTCGAACGACTGGAAATAATTTTGTCTTTGACGCGCGATTTGGGCGTCAATCTGGCGGGCGTCGAAATAATTTTGAATATGCGCGAGAAGATGAATGGAATGCAGCGCGAATTCGGGCGTTTTCTCGAATACGTGCGCGCGCACGCCGACGAATTTTCTCAACAAACCGAAACGCTTTTCGATTCCGAAGCCCTGATTCCCGTCTCGCGCACAACGACCGTCGTTCATCTTAACCGCTCAATCAGCAGCGACGACGAATAATTTACATATTATTCACAACACTCTTCCCTTTCTCTCTTTACATAAAAACTTTTCTAAGCCAAAATAAGTTTTTCCAAAAATCCCTTTCAAAATCTTTTAGGAGAAGCAAGAATGAAAAGCGTATTCTGTAAAAGGCTTTTGCCTTTAATGTCTGTTTTTTGCCTGTCGTTGCTTGCATTTACCGTTACAAGTTTTGCCCAAAGTCTCGATACCGTAACTTTCGCCGGGCGAGTCCTCGACCCGAACGGTTTAGCCGTCGTCGGCGCGACCGTTACGGCAACGCAAATCGAAACAGGACAGGAACGAACCGTCGTTACAAACGACGAAGGGCGCTATCAAATCATCCAGCTCAAACCGGGAACTTATATCGTCAAAGCGACGAGCGGCGGCTTCGGCGTCAAGGAAAATCAAGGCATAATCACTATCTCCGGTCAAAACGTCCAGCTTGATTTCGCTCTCGCGCTTGCCGGAGTTACCGCCGAAGTTACGACGCTCGGCGACGAAGACGCGCCCGTCGTCGATACGACGCGGACGGTCGTCGGCGGAACGGTTACGCAGAGAGAAATCGAAGAACTGCCGAACAATACGCGCTCGCCGCTCGATTTTGTTTTCACATTGGGCGGCGTGGCTGAAGAACCGCTGTCAGTTCGCAACGCCGCCGAAGACCGCGCGCGTCCGACGGGCGACGCGACCAACGACCCGCGCCCATCGCCGACTGAAGCGGGTATTTTCTCGTTGTCGGGCGGCGCGGCTTACTCGAACAATTTGACGATTGACGGCTTGGACAACAACGACGACCGTCTCGCCCAAGACCGCTTTCAGCCTTCGATAGACTCAATTGCCGAAGTTCAGGTTATCACCAACCAGTTTTCAGCCGAATACGGACGCGCGTCCGGCGGGCGCGTGAACTTGAGAACGCGCGGCGGAACGAAAAAATTTCGCGGGCGCGCTTATCTGTATTTTCGCGACGAATCTTTAAATGCAAACACATTTAACAACAACCGTCGCGGATTGGAGCGGCTTCCGTTCACCGAATACAATCCGGGCTTTACCTTCGGCGGTCCGATTCCGTTCGGCTACTTCAAAGACAAAACCTTTTTCTTTACTTCTTACGAATTTAACAATCTTCAGGACACGACTTTAATCGACACGCTCGTTCCGGTCGGGCAAAATCCGAATTTTGATTTACCGATTTCAAACGGCGGCGCGGCGCGCACCGAGCTGGCTCCGTCGGGATTTCCGAACACTACGGTCGCGCAATTCGTGCCGTTCACGCAAACACTGGCGACGCCTTCGCGAAAACATCTTTTTTCAGCCCGACTCGACCACAATTTCAGCGACCAGCACAACGCAACCTTTAATTTCGAGTATGGCACTTCGCGCAACACGCGCCAGTTTCGCGCCGCGACGAGCCGTCTCGAAGAAACGCTTTTGGGTCCGTCGCGCGATACGGACGCTTACAAATTTACCGATAACTACATTTTCAGCTCGAAATTAGTCAACCAATTTCGTTTCCAGTTTTCGCGCTTCGAGCCGAATTTCGTTTCGGCAAACCCGCTCGACCCGGTTGTTCTGATTACTTTAGCCGACCCTTTGAGCGGTGACGACAACCGGAGTGGAACTTTAATTGCCGGAAACTCGACGACCGCCAGCAACTTCAGCTTTCCGGGAACGCGCAAGGAAAGACGCCTCCAATTTCAGGAAACGCTCAACGCCGTAACAGGCAAACATTCAATGAAATTCGGCGCTGACTTGCAGAACATCAAGTCGGACTTTCTCGATTTGCAGGACGTGACCGGCACTTTCAATTTCCAGACGGTCAATCTTTTTCTCAACAACAGCATTACGCAGTATCGCCGCAACTTCGGCAGACAAACCGGACAGCAAAACACTTATTACGGAGTGTTTTTCCAGGACGAGTGGCGTGCGGCTTCAAACCTGACCGTCAGCCTCGGTCTGCGCTACGAGCGGGAAACCATTATCGGCGATAAAAACAACTTCGGACCGCGTGTCGCCCTCGCCTACTCGCCGTTCAAGGACGGCAAAGGCGTTTTCCGCATCGGCGGCGGTATTTTTTATAACCGCGTTCTGCTTCGCACGTTCGACGACGCTAATCTGACCGAAACACGCCAAAGCTATAATACCAACTCCATCGTCGTTTCGGGCTTTGCGACCAACCAGAACTTTCGCTGTTACAATCCGTCCGACACCGCTTATAACAACGCCCGCTGTCAGGTTCTGCGGCGAGTTTCCTTCCCGACTCCTTTGTCGCGCGACGAGCTGACCGCCATCGAAACGCAGCTAAGACAAAGCGGAGATTTGTCGGCGACGCAAACCGGCTTCTCGACGCCCGCCAACAATCTGCGCCGCCTCGACCCGACTTTGAAAGTTCCCGAAAGCTACCAGTTCAACGTCGGCTTCGAGCGCGAAATCGGCAACCGATTTGTATTTGAAACCAATTATACTTTCAACAAAACTATTCGGCTTTTCCGCGAATTCAACGCCAATCCATACAAACTGCCGGGCGGCTTCCGCGATTACAACGATTATCTGATAAACGGCTTCAGCAGTCCGACGCTTCGCTTTGTGAACGGCGACCCGACCGACCTTGTCGGAACATCGACGACCGCCGGCGTAACGACGGTAAATCTTGCCTCGCGCAATCCTTCGACAGCTGCCGGAACGCCAATCGCCCGCGCCCGCGCCGTTCTGGACACGCTCGGACGCCGCCTCGGTCCCGAATTTCCGTCTCAGATTGACCAGGTTGCCTCGACCGGAAGCGCCGTCTATAACGGCTTAACCCTCGAACTGCGCCGTCGTTTAACCAAACTCGGCGGCGGTTTCAGCTCGTCATTCCGCGCCGTTTATACTCTGTCCAAAACAGAAGACGACGGCATCGTCAATACCAGCAACCCGCAGGATATTTTCAATTTCCGGTCGGATTTTACGCGCTCAATTCAAGACCGCCGACACCGTTTCGCATTTTCCGGCACGTTTGAAACGCCTAATTGGCTGGGCGGGTTAGATTTTTCGCCGCTTCTGCGACTCGGCTCCGGCGCGCCATTCAACATCGGAAACGGAACCGGCACGGCGAACGACCGCAATCTCGATGAAGTTTCGACCGACCGCCCGAATTTCAGCGGCAATCTGGACGACCTTCGCTTCCGCAAGCGCGGCACGCCGTTTCCGCAGGATGTTTTCAACCAATTCACGTTCGCTCCAATCGGCAGTTCGGGAAACCTCCCGCGCAACGCCGGAAACGGTCCCGGGCTTTTTCTGTTTGATATGAACGTCAGCCGAACGTTTCGTTTCACCGAACGCCTGCGCCTGCGCCCGAACATCGAAATCGGCAACGTCTTTAACGCGACGGTTTTCACATTCGGTTCGGAATTTATAAATTTCAATCCGACCAATACCGAACAGCGCCTTAGTTTTGAAGAAAACTTTCTCGTTCCGCAGCGCACGTCGCGCCCGCGCACGATTCGGCTCGGAATCAGATTGGATTTCTAAAACAGCAATCGCTAACTTAATTCTTTCGGGCTGAATTGGTCAAAATCAATTCAGCCTTTTTCTTGCGAAAAATTTTGATGACTTAGCAAATCGCCTGTGATAATTTATATTTGTTGAACATTTTTGTTCGCGGCAAAAATTATGAATCAAGTTTTGGAAATTGAGGAAACGCCCTTCACGCAGGGTTCTATCGAATCGGTTCTGCTGGACGCCGACCTTTTCGTCAAATATCGCTCGCCGGAAAAGGCTTTTAAATTGCTGCGCGATTCGATGGAACGGTCGCCGCGCTCGATTTCTCTGCGCGAGAAGATGCGCGAGATTTGCATATCGCAGAAAAATCTGGACGAAGCCGCCAAGCAATGTCTGGCGCTGGTCAGTTTGTATATCGGGCGCGAAGATTTCAATCTCGCGTATGACCGTCTGCAGGAAGCGAAATTGCTTGACCCGAGAATTTCCGTCGCGCCCGGACTCGAAGCTATCCGGCGCGCGCGGCGTCCCGAATTTGCGTTGACGCGCGATAAAACGCCGCAAAACGTGCGCACCGACGTAACTTTTGCGGGCAATCTTGCCTACGTTACCATTTTCGACGCCGTGCAGGTCGTCGAAAATTCGAGAATGACCGGCTTGCTCGTCATCAAATCCGACACGCATCTGGCGAGCGTTTCCTTTAACGAAGGCAAAATCGTTGACGCCGAAGCCAACGGTAGAAACGGCACAAAGGCATTCCGCGAAATCATCGAAATCGACGGCGGCACGTTTGAATTTTCTACATCTGAAACCGAATTCCCCGTCGTCATCAATGTTTCCAGCAACACAAACTTCCTGCTCGAAGTTCTGACAGAACTCGACCAGGAACGAGCCGAACAGCAAGGCTTGCGAAATTTGAACGACGAATTTTAGACAGTGAGCAGTGAGCGGTAAGCGGTAAGCAGTAAGAAATCTTGCGTATTTCTCTGCTCACTGCTTACCGCTCACTGTCTTGACTTCAATCTGTAAAATCAACAAAATATAGTGCTTACTCTCCAAACCCGAAGCGCTATCAATGTTCAAACTTCAACGTCTCGAAATCACGGGCTTTAAATCTTTCGCCGATTACACGGAAATCGTTTTCACCGGCAGCGGCATCACCGCCGTCGTCGGACCGAACGGCTGCGGGAAAAGCAACGTCTCGGACGCGATTTCGTGGGTTTTGGGCGAGCAGCGCGCCAAATCTCTGCGCGGCGAGGAAATGAAAGACGTTGTTTTTCAGGGAACAAGCAAGCGCAAACCGTCGGGAATGGCTGAAGTCGTTCTGCATTTGGTTCGTGATGAAGAATTTGAATTTGCGACGGACGACGAAGAATTAAGCGACATCGACGAAGCGATAAATGAACTCGACGAAAAATCCGTTGTTTTGGAAGACGAAGAAACCGAAACGCAGACTGCCGAAATCGAACAAACAAACGTCGAACTGGCAACCGACAACCGGCAACTGACAACCGAATTGGCGCAAGCGGCGCAAGTCGGCTCGATTCAAACGCTTCAGACGAAAATAAAGACGAAACGGCATTGGAAGCCGCGCGCGTTCGCGCTCGATTTCGCGCCGGGCGAAGCCGTCTCCGTTACGCGAAGACTTTATTTATCGGGCGAAAGCGAATATCAATTGAACGGAAAATCGTGTCGCCTGCGCGATATACAAGACCTGTTTGCCGGAACGGGTTTGAGCGGCGCGCATTACGCTCTTATCGAACAGGGAAAAATCGGGCAGATTTTATCTTCAAAACCGAGTGACCGCCGAAATTTAATCGAAGAAGCCGCCGGAATTTCCAAGTTTCGCACGCGCCAGCGCGCTGCCGAAACCCGTTTGGAGTCGGCGAAAACGAATTTAAGCCGCATTGCCGACATCGTTTCGGAAATCGAAAAACAGGCAAACGCGCTTCGTCGTCAAGCCGCCAAAACGCGCCGTTACAAAATTATGCGCGAAGAATTTCGCGTCCTGCTCGAACGACTTTTCACGGCGGAAGGAAAACATTTAACCGAACTCGTTAATGAACTCGACGAAAAATTAGCTGCCGCAGCCGCAACCGAGCGCGCGATTTTCGCGCAAGTCGGCGAAAAGGACGAAGCGTTCCGCGCAGCGACAACAAGCGCGCGCGAACGCGAAGAAAATTTGTCTGAGCTTCGCGCCGCGCATTCCGAAAACGCTTTAGAGCGCGACCGAACCGAGCGCGAGCAAAAATACAAAACCGAGCAAATCGAAAATCTAAGTCGTCGTTTCACCGTTTTGAAAAGCGAAATCGAAGCAACCGAACAGCGTCTTAAATTAACAAAAACGGAAATCGAGCGGCTAAAAAAAGACGAACGACAAGAACGCGCCGAAGCCGAACGAAACGAAATCGCTTTGCGCGCGGCGGAAAACAAATACGCGACGCAGTTAAAAAATCTGCGCCAAACCGAAGCGAATCTGGAAACGGCGAGCGGCGAAGTCTCACGGCACGCGACATCAGCCGAGCGTTTAGCGTCAATCGAGCGGCAGTTGGAAAACACGATTGAACGCCTGCGGGAACGCGCTGAAGGTTTGGAGCGCGAGCGGATTCGCGCCGAAGCAACGCACGCCGAATATGCCGGAGAAGCCGAAAAACTAGCGCGCGATTTATCAAATGAACGCGGAAAATTGTCAAAGCTGCAAGCGGAAAAACAGGAAATTTTAATCGTCGCCGACCAAGCAAGAGCAGCTTTACAACAAAGCGAAAAAGCGTTCAACAACGCGCGCGAAGATTTTTCGAGAACGAAACACCGGCTTGAAACTTTGCGCGAACTCGAAGAAAAACGCGCGATTTACGCGCCGACGGTGCAAAAACTTTTTGCCGACGAGGAAAAAATCGGCATCAGATTCTTAGGAACTCTCGCCGACAAATTTAACGTCGGTGAACAAGCAGAGAAAGCCGTCGAGAATTTATTCGGAAATTTTCTGCAAACCGTTCTGGTCGAAACCGAAGCGGCGGCGCGCAAGACGATTTCCTATCTAAACGAAAACAATCTCGGACGAATCGCGGTTCTCGCAATCGGCAGCAAGGCAAATGCGGAACGCGGAATGCGGAATGCGGAATTTAAAACCAAAATCCAAAATCCAAAATCCAAAGACCAATCCGCATTCCGCATTCCGCATTCCGCAATCAAAAATTCCGCAATAAAAGATTTTCTTGGCTTGTCCGATGAATTTGCCGCGCTTCTTGAAAGGTTTTTTCCGCGCGAAATGTCGGCGTGGATAGTTGAAAACTTTGACGGCGTAAAAGCGGCGGACGATGAAGTTTTCGTCAATTTCGACGGCGACTTGCTTATCGGCGGAAAACTTTTCGTCGGCGGAAAAAACGCCAAATCGAACGAGAAAAACAATTCGCTGCTGGCGTTCAAACGCGAATTGCGCGAACTCGGCGCGGCATTCAAAAATTTGAGCGAAGCGGTTAAAAGCTCTGAAAAGGAAACGGAAAAGGCGCGCGCTCGTCTTAGCGAGCAGGAAAATAAAATCGTCGATTTGCAATCGCTCGTCGTCAAAATCGAGCGCGAAACGCTCGCTCTGGAAATCCGCGAAAAGTCCTTGCGGCAGGAAATCGAGCGCGCCGAGCGTCATAAAAAAATCGTCGCGGACGAAACGAAACAAATCGAAAAAGAAATCGCGGAACTCGACGCAAAACAACGCGAAGCGCGCGCCAACGCCGAAAAAGCCGCTCAAGCACGCGCGGCGGCAAGTGAAAAAATCGTCGCAATTTCCGAACAATTAAACGAAGCGCGCCGGAAAACCGAAAGCGAAAATCAAACGCTGAACGAGAAAAGAACGCTCGCGGCGACCACAAACGAGCGGCGGCGAGCGGCGCAGACGGCGTTAAAACGTGTCGAAAACGAGCGAGCGGAACTCGACGCGCGGCTTGTGGCGCAGAATCTGGAAATTTTAGAAACCGACAGCAAATCGAAAAGTTTATCGGCGTCAATCGACGAAATCGGGCGCAAAACCGCGCTTGCCGCAACGGAAATCGAACGTGAGCGAAACGAACTCGGCGAGGCGACGACGCATCTAAAAGTCGCGCGCGAGCAGGCGGACGCGGCGAGCGAACAACTTGCCGAACTCAATAAACAAGCCGCCGAAGCGAGAAACGAGCGCGCCGCGCTGGAAATCAGGCAGACCGAAGCCATTACGAAACTGCGAAATATAAACGAAAAATGCGCGCAGGAATTGAATTTATCGCTTGCCGGATTGGTTGAAAATAAAAGAAACGAAGCAGATTTTGATTTGGGCGAAGCGCGAAAAACGGTTGAAGATTTGCGCGAACGGCTGGAGAATTTCGGCGCGATAAATATGCTGGCGCTCGAAGAATTAAGTGAAACCGAAGAACGACTTTTGTTTTTAACGTCGCAGCGAAAAGACATCGTTGACGGTATCGCGGCGGCGGAAGAAGCGTTAAAAGAAATAAAAGAACGCTCGCGCGAGCGATTCAAAGCGGCGTTTTACGCGATAAATCGTAATTTCACAGAGTTTTTTCAAGAATTATTCGGCGGAGGCTGTGGCGAGATGACGCTGCTCGAAAGTGAAGACGTTCTCGAAGCAGGAATCGAAATCGTCGCCCAACCGCCCGGCAAACGTCTGCAAAATATTTTGTTATTGTCGGGCGGCGAAAAGGCGATGACGGCAATCGCGCTTGTGATGGCGATTTTTCGCTTTCGTCCCGCGCCGTTTTGTTTATTGGACGAAGTAGACGCGCCGCTCGACGACGCGAACGTCGGTCGCTTTGTCGATAAAATCGCGGATATGTCTGAAAAAACACAGTTTATCGTCATCACGCACAACAAGCGCACGATGGAAGCGGCACGCGCGCTTTACGGCGTAACGATGCAGGAAGCCGGAGTTTCAAAAATCGTCTCGGTCAGGTTTGAGTAATAAATGAAAAAAATAACTTTTGCAATTTTAATCGCGCTTTTCGGCTGCGCCAATTCGATTTCGGCGCAGAGCAAAACTCGCAAACCGAAAAAACCGGCGGCGAAAACTGTTGCAAGAACCGCAACGGATAAAACGCCCGCAGATGTCGAAGCGCCGGTTGAAACCGCGGTTAAAAAGAACGAGCGACCGGCGACCGAACAAACGGGTCAGCCGACCGAAACCGTTCAAAAAGCCAATCGAACAACGAAACCCAACGCGCGACCGAATCAGGCGAAGCAGCCGACGCCCGTTTATTTTTACACGTTTTCGCAGCCGCAGTTTCTAGTCTCGAAAATCTTCATCGAACACGACGAAGCAGGCGCGGGCAAAATTTCGTTTCAAAAAAAGGATTTCGGCGATTTGATTACCGACCCGATTCAGCTTTCGCCTGCGGCTTTAGAGCGCGTCAAAGCGATTTTCGACGGCTTGAATTTTCTGGACTCAAAGGAAAATTATCAATCGGCGGAAAGAAATTACGCGCATTTAGGGACGATGACTTTTGCCGAGAAGAAAGACGGGCGCGAGCGAACCGCGGAATTTAACTGGACGGAAAATAAAAACGCTAAAATGCTGGCGGACGAATATCGGCGAATCGGTCAGCAGTTTGTCTGGATTTTCGACATCAACGTCGCGCGCCAAAACCAGCCGCTTGAAACGCCCGCGCTGATGGACGCGCTCGATTCGCTAGTCAAGCGCAGCGAAGTTTCCGATGCCGCTCAAATGCTTCCTTTTTTAACCGAACTTTCGACCGACGAGCGCCTGCCGCTGATTGCGCGCAACCACGCGGCGCGCATTATAAAAACAATCGAAAAAAGTAAAAGATAGATTTTCCCGATTCGATTCATTCGAGATTTCCTTCGGTATATTTGACCAGATTGACGCGCGTCAAAGCGGCGGCGATGATGAAGACCGCGCCGATGATAAAGTGCAGAACGTGGTCGGTCGTGCCGAGTTCAAAAACGCCGGGAATAAGGCGAAACATATGGTCGTTGTAGCCTTCGGCTGTCCCTGCCGGCAAAGTCGTCGTCGCCGTCATACCGAATGAATAGCCCGCAACGGCTAAAGCCATATACATCGCGCCGAAAGCGAGCGCGAAAATTTTCGCTGCCGGACGCGACGCTTTCAGACCGAAATAAAGCGAAGCTGCGCCCGAAACCAAATGAATCAGATTGTGCATCAAAGTCAGATGCGTTCCGGCTAAATTGTTCGACACAAAGCCGACCAGCCCGATTAAAATAAAAGCCGCGCCCATTATTACAAGAACCGTTCTAAGCATAAATTTCCCTTCCTTGTTTTTTGTCGATGATTTACAAGATTACGACGCACAAAAAAAATTCGCAAAACTTCGCGGCGAGTTTTTTTCGGGTAATTAAATCGAATCGAAGATTTTAACTGCTAGCATAAATACATTTACAAACAAAAATGGGCTGAAGCAAGTTGAGTTTTGCTTCAGCCTATAAAAATAAAAATTCGCTCAAACCGAAAAAGCCGATTTTAGGCGCCTGCCGGTGCAAGTTTTTCCGCAACTTCCGCCGTCGAAGCAGCCGAAATTTCTTCCGTCTCTTTGATTAAAGAATCATTGACGAGTTTTTCCTGTTCGAGATTGTGAATCGCGTAAGAGCCGGTCGCGGGCGATGCCGACGCGCTTCTGCCGACGTATTTTAAATTTACGTTCGCGGGCAAAATCTCGCGCAGACGCGGCTCGACAAACATCCAGCCGCCCATATTTTGCGGTTCTTCCTGCGTCCAGAAAATCTGCGTCGCGTTTTTGTATTCGGCGAAAACTTCTTTTAATTTTTCCGCCGGAAACGGGTAAAACTGCTCGACGCGGACGATTGCCACGCGGTTGTCGTAAACATCGGTTCGCCCTATGTCCAAATCGTAAAAGACTTTGCCCGAACATAAAACGATACGTTTCACTTTTTCCTTGTCGCTGACTTTAGCGTCATTTATTACGGGTTGAAATCCGCCGTTCATTAAATCTTCGATTGACGAATTTGCCGCCGGAAGCCGCAATAAACTTTTCGGCGTCATCACAATCAGCGGGCGCACGATTTCCTGCCTTACCTGTCGCCGCAAAAGATGAAAATACTGCGCGGGCGTTGACGGATAGCAAACCTGCAAATTATTTTCCGCGCAAAGCTGTAAATATCTTTCCAGCCGCGCCGAAGAATGTTCCGGTCCTTGACCTTCGTAACCGTGCGGCAGAAGCATAACCAGTCGGCATTTCTGCTTCCATTTGTCTTCGGACGCGGCGATGTATTGGTCGATGATAACCTGCGCGCCGTTGGAAAAATCGCCGAATTGGGCTTCCCACATCACTAGATTATCGGGCGCGACGACCGAATAGCCGTATTCAAAACCGAGAACGCCCTGCTCGCTCAAAGAACTGTCGAAAACGTCGAAATACGCGGGATTTTCAGTAGATTTCAGTTCCGCGAGCGGACACCAAACCGCGCCGTTTTGAATGTCATACATCAAGGCGTGTCTTTGCGAAAATGTTCCGCGACCTGAATCCTGACCGCTCAGGCGAACGTCGATTCCTTCTAAAACGAGCGAACCGAACGCAATCGCCTCGGCAAAACCCCAATCCATCGGCGTTTCGCCCGTTCCCATTTTCGCGCGTCTCGCCAGTTGTCCGACCATCTTCGGATTGATGTGAAAATTGTCAGGTATGAGCGAGATTTTTTCCGAAACCGCTTGCAGAGTTTCGCGCTTGATTGCCGTTTCCAAAACCCGTGAGCCGTCTTCGTCTTCTATTTGTGCGGGAAGCGTGTCTCTTTTCGGCTTGTCAGTCGCAATTTGTTTGGCGCGTTTTAAGATTTCCTCATATTTTCCGATTACCGTGTCGGTCATTTGTTTGAGTTCGTCTTCGGTGATTATTTTGTCATTGATGAGTTTCTGCGCGTAGAGCGCGCGAACGCCCGGATGCGCTTTGACGCGCGCATACATCAGCGGTTGGGTGTAGCTCGGCTCGTCGCCTTCGTTGTGTCCGAGACGACGGAAACCGACTAAATCAAGCGCCACGTCTTTGTTAAATTCCTGTCGATAATCGAGCGAGATTTTGACGACTCTTAAAGCCGCTTCGGGCGAATCGCCGTTGATGTGAAAAATCGGAATCTGCGTAATCTGCGCCGCGTCGGTCGAATAAATCGAACTGCGCGAGGCTTCGGGCGTCGTCGTAAAACCGATTTGATTGTTGATGACGATGTGAATCGTGCCGCCCGTGCGATAGCCGCGAAGACTCGCTAATTGCAAAGTTTCCATTACGATTCCCTGACCGGAAAAAGCCGCGTCGCCGTGAAGCAGAACCGGCAAAACGCGGTCGTTGACCGCTTCGCGCACGTCGTTTTTGCCTTCAAGAAGCTCGTCCTGGCGCGCGCGCGCCATTCCTTCGACAACCGCATCAACAAATTCCAGATGCGACGGATTGCTCGAAAGATTAATTTTTACATTGCTGCCGTTTCGAGTTTTTCTACTTCCCGTCGCGCCCTGATGATATTTCACGTCGCCTTCGTCCGCCGGAAAACTCGGATGCAAAGTGCCTTCAAAGACGGTGAAAATGCGCTCCGCCATATCGCCTTTTTCGGCGTCGCCGACGATATTCGACAGAACATTAAGCCGCCCGCGATGCGCCATTCCCATAAAAACTTCTTCGACGCCGCGGTCAGAGCCTTCTTCAATAAGCTGGTCGAGAAGCGGAATGACGGTTTCCGTGCCTTCGAGCGAAAAGCGTTTTTGACCCAAGTATTTTTTGTGCAGAAACTGTTCAAACTGCTCGGCTTCGATAAGTTTTTGCAATAATTGTTTTTGCGTTTCGGCGGCAAGCGGTTCGGGGTCGACGAATTGCTGCCGGATTTGCTCGCGCAGCCAGATTTTTTCGTCCTTGCTTTGAATGTGCCGATATTCGATGCCGACTTTTCCGCAGTAAGCGCGGCGCAAAATATACAGAATTTCTCTCAAAGTCAAAACGTCTTTGCCGTGAAGTCCGCCCGTGATAAATTCGCGGTCTAAATCCCAAATCGTCAAGCTGTAATTTTCCAAATCGAGTTCCGCCGCGTGATGCGAAGTCATATTGAGCGGGTCGATGTCGGCGAGTAAGTGTCCGCGTATTCGGTAAGCGTTTATCAATTCCAAAACTTTCGCCTGCTTGACGGTTTGCTCACGAAAATGGTCGCCGCCAAACAGCGACGGATTATAGTCTTGCGCCCATCTCAAGGGCGAATAATTTATTTCCAAATCGGCGAAAATCTCGTCGTAAAAGTCGTCTTTGCCGACAAGGAATTCGTGAATTTTCGCAAGGAATAAACCGCTTTCCGCGCCTTGAATAACTCTGTGGTCGTAAGTCGAAGTCAAAGTTACGACTTTGCTGATGCCGATTTGCGAAAGAGCGCCGTCGGTCATCGCCTGATATTCCGCCGGATATTCGATTGCGCCGGTGGCGATAATCGCGCTTTGTCCCGACATCAAGCGCGGATTTGACGCGACTGTTCCGAGCGTTCCCGGATTTGTCAGAGAAATCGTCGTGCCTTGAAAATCGGCGATTTCCAATTTTCCGTCGCGCGCCTTTTTCACTGTTTCATTGTAAGCGGCGAGAAATTCGGCGAAATTCATCTTTTCGCCGCCTTTGATATTCGGCACGAGCAGGTTGCGCGAGCCGTCTTTTTTCTCGATGTCGATGGCGATTCCGAGATTAACACCCGCATTTTCAAGGCGCGAAGGCTTATTGTCAATAAATCCGTAACCGTTATTTAACTGCGGATAATTTTTCAGCGCCTTGACGATTGCCCACGCGATAATGTGTGTGAAAGAAACTTTCGAGCGCCCGTGCGACAGCAGATAATCGTTGATGATTCGGCGGTTTTCTTCCAAAACTTTGACCGGAACGTTGCGAATGCTCGTCGCCGTCGGAACGGTCAAGCTCTGCTCCATATTCTCGACGATTTTTTTCGATGCGCCGGTAATCGGTTTTATCTGCGTTTGAGCGCCGACAGCGGAACTTGGCGCGCCGTTTTCCGCTTTTTTCGCCGTCGCGCCGGTTTGATTGCTCGCCGTTGAAGTTTGCGCCTGCGCGGTTTTTTGCTGCGGCGCGCTCGCCGAAGTCTGCGAATTTTCCGCGCCGTTTGTTTTGTCGGCTGAAATTTCTTTTGTTTGCGTTTGAGAAGCGGCGTTTTGCCCGTCCACCGGCTGCTCGATTTGCGGCGCGTCGCCGTTTAATAAATCGCCGAAATACGCGCGCCACGATTCGTCGACAAGGTTCGGGTCGGATTGAAAACGGCTTAAAAGACCTTCGACATAAGAAGCGTTCGCGCCGAAATTCTCGGCGATGTATTCGGACAAATTTATTTTTTCGTTCATTTGTTTATACCTTCAATGGTCTTGCGGATTTGAAAATGATTTTAACGCAAAAGCGAGGAAAACATAAGTGAGCAGTAAGCAGTAAGCAGTGAGCAGTGAGCGGTTTCAAAACTTACAATTTGAGAATTTTATTCGGTCAGCAGAATTTTTTATACCTCAAGCCTCAAAATTTCCGCTCACTGCTCACTGCTTACTGCTCACCGCCTCCGCGCGGCAGAAAAATCTCGAATGTCGTCCCGAAACCGACGCGGCTTTCGACCGCGATTGTGCCGCCGTTTTTTTCGACCGACGCTTTTACCGCGTCGAGTCCGACGCCGCGACCGGAAATTTCCGTAACGGTTTCGGCGATTGAAAAGCCGTGCGCGAAGATTAAATTTAAAATTTCTTCGTCCGTCAATTTTTTATCCGCCGCGATTATATTTTTTTCAATCGCTTTGGCTCGCGTTTTTGCGAGGTCAATTCCTCTGCCGTCGTCGGCGACGGTTAAACGAAGCCGGCTCGCTTCGGAAACAAGGCGAATCGTAATTTTGCCCTTTTTTTCAATCGCGTGGTCAACCGCGTTGCGCGTCAAATGCAGAAGAATGTCGAAGATAACTTTCAATTGTTTGACCGGAATTTCGGCTTCGGAAAGCGAAACGTCAAACTCGATTTGTTTTTCAAGCCGTTCGGACAATCTTTTCGCGCCGTCAACCGCTTGCGATAAAAGAACTTCGAGATAATTTCCGTAAAGCGTCCGGTCTTTTTCGATTTTAAAATTTATTTCCGCTTCAAAAGGCAGAACCATTTGCGAAACTTCGGCGAAAGATTTTTCCGCGACGAAAAAAAACATAAAACCGAGACGCTTGGAAATATTAAACTTTGGATTAAAACTCGAAGAAACGGCAGCGATTTCGCCCGTCTCGCTTAAAACGCTCTGGAAATTTTTAAAATCCGTTTCGAGATTTTCAAGACTGAAACCGACTTCGATTAAAAACAAGTTTTTGCCGTTTTCGATTGCCGCGTCGATTATGTCTTTTTCGCTTTTTGATAATTGCGAGTCAATGTTGCGGGGCAATTGAAAGGAAAAAGCCTTGATTGACGAATCGTTTTTGGTTACGAGCCGGAGTTTTTCGACAAAGGTTTTCGGAAAGCTCGCGTCTTCGCCCGCGCGTTTTTTCCGAAACATTTCCGATAAATAATTTAAGCCTTCGCGCAGAAAAGAATGAAAACTTTTATCCGCCGAAATTCTTTTTCCGCGTTCGGCTTCGAGCAGATTTTCGATTTCGTGCGCTAAATTTCCGATGCTGCCGAAGCCGAAAACCTGCGCCGTTCCTTTTATCGTGTGAAGCGCGCGAAAGGCTTCGCGCAAGACGTTTTCGGAAACGTTCGCGGCGGACAGTTTTTCGTTTAATTCTTTTAAATCGTCGATTGATTGATTGAGGAAATCTTTTTGCAGCTCGTTCATCGAAGTTTGATTTGCGCGGAGATTTTTTCTCAGGGTGAGGAAGCGCGCGTTTTGTCGTTTAATGTTTCTTCCGCCGTTTCGTCTTTCGATTTGCCTTTGTTTTCGTCGGTTTCGTGAGCGGAATTTTTTTCCAAATCGTGTTTGATGGCGTCTAAAATTCCGTTGATAAATTGGGTAGCTTCAAAAGTCGAGAAGCGGCGCGCGATTTCCAATGCTTCGTTGATGACGACGGTGTGCGGCGTGTCGGTGTATAAAAATTCGTAGACGGCGAGGCGCAGAACGTTTCGGTCGACGATTGCCATTCGCTCGATGCGCCAGTGTTCGGCGCGCGTGCGTATGCGGTCGTCGATTGCATCGAGCGCGGCAAACGTGCCGAGCGTCAAGCCGTCGGCAAAATGGCGCGTCTGCTCGTCGAGATTCGCTTCGCCCAAATCGCGCCAGTAATCGCGCGTCAAAACGTCGGGCGATATTGTTTTCGCCGCGTCCGCCGCGAACAGCATTTGTAGAGCGCACTCGCGCGCTTTCCGCCGTGTTCCCATAAAATCGTTGCCGTTTATTAAATTTTTAAACGACGTGCGGAAAAACCTTTTCCTTTTCGATGGTTTCTTTGCCGTCGTCCATCGTTCGGTATAAATTAACGAGTTCGACTGCTGCCATCGCCGCGTCAAACCCCTTATTGCCCGACTTTACGCCCGCGCGGTTGATTGCCTGTTCGAGCGTGTCGGCGGTTACGATGCCGTAGAGAACCGGAATGCCCGAAGCGAGCGCCGCGTTCGTAACGCCTTTTGTCGCTTCGCCCGCCACGAAATCAAAATGCGGCGTGTCGCCGCGAATAACAGTTCCCGTGCAGATTACCGCGTCAAACCGCCCGCTTTGCGCGACTTTCAGCGCCGTCAAAGGAATTTCAAACGCGCCCGGAACTTTGAAAATCTCGACCGCATCTTCGTTTGCACCCAGACGTTCGAGCGCGTCGAGCGCGCCTTCGGTCAGTTTGGCTGTCAAAAAGTCGTTCCAGCGCGCGGCGACAATCGCAAAGCGAAAGCCGGCGGCATTGATGTTTCCCGAATGAATTTTCGGCTGCAAAATTTTTCTCTCCTTAATCGACAGCGGCGAAATAACAACAAAAACAAGTCGGCGCTTTTGTGCTTAATTTTCAGTATAAAGAAGACGAAACAAAATTGACAAGTTAAAAATCTCGAAAGAATGCGCGCCGGATTTTTAATCGAACGCCTTTTTCGCCGCATTTTCCCCGACGTTAAATTTCGTGATTTCCGACAAAGACAATTCGCGTCTGACAATTAAAATCAAGCCGATTGCCGTCCAGAATAAAATTCTTCCCTTTCGGATAATCGCCAGCGTTACGCCGATGCCCGCGCCTAAAGCCAAAGTTTCGGTTACGAATTTTGCGCCCGCTTCGTCGACGCCGACTAAAAAAGGTATCAGCTTGAAAACAATCGTGATAACGCGGCTGATTGATTCGAGCAGAAACGCGGCGTAAAAGCCGACGGCGTTTGTGCTGATGCGATTTAAGATAAACCAGACTTCAAGGACGCCGACGGTGTGATAAAAAATTTGCAGCATCATTACGGGAGCGAAACGGCGGGGATATTGGCGGTAAAAGCAGTAAATAAAATCTTCAAATTGGCGAATTTGCGCGCGTCCGCTTTCGAGAAATCTTTTTCCGAAATTGCGGTTGTAAAACCATTCGGACAAGCTGCTTGCCCAGTGCCATTGCCGCGCAATCATCAAAATGCCGACGATTATCAGCAGAAATATAATCGCTACGAGCGTGTCAATCGTCCACACCCAGCCGTCCGCCAAATCGAAGCTGCGCAGAAAAGCGAACGCGCCGAAACAGATAAAAATGCCGGTGGCGAACGAATAAAAAAGATTTTCCGTCGTAATCGAAGACAAGCCGACGACGAGCGGTACGCGATTTTTGACGGCGACGGCTTTTGACGTGCCGCTGACAAGAATTCCGAGCGGAATCAAACTGCTCAACGCTTCGCCGATGACGACGGCGGGCAAAGTGTCGCGCACGGCGAGTTTGTAAGGCGCGGGAACGCACAGTTTCCAAGCGACCGAACGCGCTAAAATCCGTAGAAAATAAAGAAACTGGACGAACAGAAAACCGCCGACGCCGATGCGCGCAACGCCGGATAAAATTTCTTCGACGCCGACCGAATAAATAAAATAAGCGAAAAGAAACGCGCCCGAAACGGTTAAGGCGACGACGGCGATTTTCAGCCGCGCGAGATTTTTTCCCGTTCGATTTTCAATTTTCGGTTTGAGATTTTCCGTTTCGATTTCTGAATCCACTGCTTCTTTGCCTTTTGCCGCGTGCGCCTATTATGATGTTATTTCCGTTATTATTAAAACACCAGTCAAAGGAAATCATTATGAACGCAGCAGCTTTAGAAAAAGAAATTTTAAATCCGGCTTTAACGCAGCTTTCCGAAGAAGAAGAACTTTTTCGCGCTTCGGTGCGTGAATTTGCGATGGGCGAAGTGCGCCCGCGCGTCGAAAAAATGGAACACGACGCGAAATTGGATAAAGATTTAATCAAGCAATGTTTTGAATTGGGCTTAATGGCAATCGAGACGCCCGAAGAATACGGCGGCGCAGGTTCGTCGTTTTTTAACGCGATTCTGGCGATTGAAGAACTTGCAAGAGTTGACGCTTCGACATCGGTTTTTGTTGACGTGCAAAACACGCTCGTAACAAACGCGATTATTCGCTGGGGAAGCGACGCTCAAAAGTTAAAATATCTGCCGCAAATGGCTGAATCGAAAGTCGGCGCATATGCTTTGTCGGAAGCATCGAGCGGTTCGGACGCTTTCGCGCTAAAAACAAAAGCCATTGACAAAGGTGATTTTTACGAAATCACGGGGCAAAAACTCTGGATTACGAACGGCAACGAAGCCGAGATTTTTATCGTTTTTGCAACCGTTGACGCGAGCGCAGGTTACAAAGGAATCACCGCTTTTATTGTCGAAAAAGATTTTGAAGGTTTTTCGGTCGGTAAAAAAGAAGACAAATTAGGAATTCGCGCGTCCTCGACAACCGAATTGATTTTAGATAATTGTAAAGTCCCGAAAGAAAATGTGTTGGGCGAAGTCGGGAAAGGTTATAAAGTTTCGATTGAAACTTTGAACGAAGGCAGAATCGGCATCGGCGCGCAGATGATTGGAATTGCGCAGGGCGCGTTTGAAGCGGCGGTCAGTTACACAAACGAACGCGAGCAGTTCGGCAAAAAAATCTCGGACTTTCAAGCCGTTCAATTTCAATTGGCGGAAATGGCGATTGATTTGGAAGCGGCGCGCCTGCTGGTTTATAACGCGGCGCGATTAAAAGACGCCGGACTTCCTTTTTTGAAAGAAGCGGCGATGGCAAAAGTTTATTCGTCGCGCGTGGCGGAAAAAATATCGTCAAAAGCAATCGAGCTTTTCGGCGGTTACGGTTATGTCAAAGATTATCCGGTCGAAAAATTCTGGCGCGACTCGAAAATCGGCGCAATCTACGAAGGCACGTCGAATATGCAGTTGCAGACGATTGCCAAACTTATTACGAGCGGAAAGTAAAAGTGGAAAATTTGCCGCCGGTTTATGTCCGCCAATCGGATTGAATTATCAAATCGAGCTTTTAATCTTTGCTTAATTATACAATGGAGAAATAGGAGAAATATGGAAAAAATCAAGGAAATTGAAACGGTTGGAAACGTTCGAAAAATCGGACGGCGCGAAATGTGTCAGAGTCTTTTTTTCGGAAGTATTCTGGGCGTAACCGCGCTCGGGCAGCAGAAGCAGCCGACGACGAAAGCGACCGCGCCGGTTTTGGACGCGGCGACCGAAGACCAGCGCATTCAAGAATTGGTCAGGCGCGGTGCGTCGATGGAGGAAATCGCCAAGGCGCGCGACCCAATTGCTAGAAATCCGCAGGAAGCTCTGAGCGCTCTAAAGAACGGCAACGCACGATTTTTCAACGGCTCGGCGCAGCGACCGGAACTTTCGGCGGCGGAGCGGCGCGCGCAGATTTTATCGCAAACGCCATTTGCCGTTATTTTAAGCTGTTCGGACAGCCGCGTGCCGACCGAAATCGTTTTCGACCAGGGTTTGGGCAGTCTTTTCATCACGCGCGTCGCCGGAAACGTCGTCGAATCGGCTACTTTGGGCAGTATCGAATATTCAATCGAACATCTGAAAACGCATCTTGTCGTCATTCTCGGACACGAAGGCTGCGGCGCAGTCAAAGCCGCGCTTCTTCCCGAAGAAGTTCGCCGCAAAGAGCCGGAAAACGTCCGCGCGCTGCTCGACGCAATCGTGCCGTCGATAAAAAATCTTCCGAAAATCCGCGACGAAAAAGCCAAAATGCGCGAAGCGGTCATCGCCAACGTTCGCCTGCAGGTTTTCAACCTCAAGCAAAATCCGGTTATTCAGGAAGCGACAAAACGCGGGCAAATCGCCGTCATCGGCGCTTATTATGAAATCACGAGCGGCGCAGTCGATTTTTTTGAAACCGATGAGGAACTGCGTCTGAGTTGAGCGAAGACAAAAATTTTCGCCGCTGACAAACCCGAAAGAAAATGCAATAAAAATAAAGAATTTTCGCGCCTGTTTATAATTGGTTCGCGGCTGATTTCCCGTTACTTAACATTTACCGTTTTTATGCAAAACAGAATCGAAGTTTTCAAACAAATGCTCGAAGTTGACCCGACGAATACGATGGTTTTGTTCGGCTTGGCGAACGAATATCAAAAGGCGGAAGATTGGAACAAAACAATCGAGACGCTCGAAGATTATCTGACCAAAGCGGACGACGAAGGCGCGGCTTACGGAATGCTGGCGAGGGCGCTTGAACGAATCGGCGAGCGTGAAAAAGCCCGTCAAACTTACGAAAAAGGCATCGAAGTTTCCAACGCTCACGGTCATCCGACGATGGCGAACGAATATCGGATGACGCTTGATGTTGACTACGCCGAATGAAAAGCTAAAAAATTAAGTGCTATGAACGAAATAATTTTTCTAGTCGAAGATGCGCCCGAAGGAGGTTTTACGGCACGCGCTCTTGGCGAATCTATTTTTACCGAAGCCGACGATTTGGAAAATTTGCGGCGGGAAATCCGCGACGCGGTAAATTGTCATTTTGAAGACGACAAAAGACCGAAAATTATCCGGCTTCACTTTGTCAAAGAAGAAGTTTTGGCAGTATGAAATTGCCGCGAAACACATCGGGCGCGGATTTGGTCAAGGCTCTGCGCGTTTGTCGGCTACGAGATAACAAGGCAAACCGGTACCATATTCGCCTGACGACTAGCGAAAACGGCACTCATCACGTTACAATTCCTAATCATAATCCATTGAGAGTCGGCACGTTTGCCGCGATTTTGGACGATATTGCTAATCATTTTAAGATTAGCCGCTCGGAACTTTTATCGAAAATCAAATTATAATAATTTTTAAAAAGCAATTATCGGGAGATTTTTAAACAAGTGGCAACAGCAACGAAAAAAGCCGGCAAAACGGCGAAAGCCAACGGCAATAATAAAAAAGAAATTAAGGGAACGTCGCAAACCAAAAGGACGGCTTCGTCAAAAGACAACGACGCGAAAGTTCTCGTCAAACCGGAAGGCTCAATCGGCGACGGCGAGCTTGACCACGACACCCGTCAGAAAACGGCGAAAGCAATCGCGCCGAAGAAACCGAAAAACGCGGTCAAGCAGCAGACGGCAGCGCAGGTTACGGCGCGCAAACAGGATTACGCCGGACTGGACGCGGAAACTTTAATCGGTTTGTATCGGACGATGTATATGTCGCGGCGGATTGACGACAAGGAAATTCAACTTAAAGGTCAGAATAAAATCTTTTTTCAGATTTCCGGCGCGGGACACGAAGCAATTTTGGCGGCGGCGGCGCTGGCGATGAAACCGGCTTACGATTGGTTTTTTCCGTATTATCGAGACCGCGCGCTGATGCTGGGTTTAGGAATGACGGCGCAGGAAATGCTTTTTTCGTCGGTCGGCGCGGAGGTTGACCCGAACTCGCACGGGCGGCAGATGCCTTCGCACTGGGGACACAAAAATCTAAACGTTCCGTCGCAATCTTCCTGCACGGGAACGCAGGCGCTTCACGCGGTCGGCGCGGCGGAAGCGTCGTATCGCGCTTCTCTTGTTAAAGAATTGCAAAGTATCGTTACCGGATTTAAAGGCGATGAAGTCGTTTATATGTCGGTCGGCGACGGCACGACGAGCGAAGGAGAGTATTGGGAAGCGTTGAACACGGCTTGCAATTTGAAATTGCCGGTGATTTTCGTCGTCGAAGACAACGGCTACGCCATCAGCGTTCCCGTAGAAGTCGGCACGGCGGGCGGCGATATTTCAAAATTAGTTTCCGGTTTTCCGAATCTTTACATTCAAAAATGCGACGGCACGAACGCGCTCGAAAGTTACGAAACATTCAAACGGGCGGTCGAGTTTTGCCGCGAGCGAAAAGGTGCGGCGTTCGTTCACGCCAAAGTTATTCGCCCGTATTCGCACAGTTTGTCGGACGACGAGAAAAATTATCGCCCCGACGAAGAACGAGAAAAAGACGCGGCGATTGACCCGATAAAAACCTTTGCCGAATTTTTGATGACCGAAGGAATCGCTTCATCGGAAGATTTAGAAAGTTTGAGAAAAACGGTTGACAAGGAAGTCAACGAAGCCGCCGATATTGCGATTGCTACGCCGCAACCCGCGCCCGAATCAGCTTTGAGAAATGTTTTCTCGCCCGACGTTGACCCGACATCGAAGGATTTCGACACCGAAGAAGGCGCGGAATTGTCCGGCAACGCCGGAACGATGGTCGATTTGATAAATCGCTGTATGCACGAAGAAATGGAGCGCGACCCGTCAATGGTTGTCTTCGGCGAAGACGTGGCAGACGTTTCGCGCGAAGAATATCTCGAACAGGTCAAAGGCAAAGGCGGCGTTTTCAAAGTTACCGCCAATCTGCAAAGAAAATTCGGCTCGGCGCGCGTTTTCAATTCGCCTCTGGCAGAAGCAAACATCGTCGGACGCGCCGTCGGAATGGCGATTCGCGGGTTAAAGCCGGTTGTCGAAATTCAGTTTTTCGATTATATTTTTCCCGCCTTTCACCAAATCAGAAACGAAGTCGCCGTAACGCGCTGGCGTTCGGACGGCGACACGAAATGCCCGCTCGTGATGCGCGTTCCGGTCGGCGGATATTTGAAAGGCGGCGCGGTTTATCACTCGCAGTCGGGGACGACGCTTTTTTCGCACACGCCCGGTTTGATGATTGTTTATCCGTCAAACGCGCTTGACGCCAACGGGCTTCTTCGCACTTCGATTCGGTGTGATGACCCGGTTTTATTTCTCGAACACAAGCATCTTTACCGGCAGGTTTATAACAAATCGCAGTATCCGTCGAGCGAGTTTTTAATTCCGTTCGGCAAGGCAAAAGTCGTCCGCGAAGGCACGGACGTTACCATTGTTACTTACGGCGCGCTCGTTCAGCGTTCGTTTGAAGCGGCAAAGCGTCTCGAAAAATCAGGCGTGTCGGTCGAATTAATTGATTTGCGCACGCTCGTTCCATACGATTGGGAACGCATTGCCGAATCGGTCAAAAAAACAAATCGCGTTCTGGTCGCGCACGAAGACCCTATTTCTTACGGTTACGGTGCGGAAATCGCGGCTCGCATCGGCGACGAGCTTTTTGAATTTCTCGATGCGCCCGTCAAGCGCGTCGGCGCAACCGACACGTTCGTCGCGTATGCTCCGCAGGTCGAAGATTTTATTCTGCCGCAGATTGACGACGTTGAAAAAGCAGTCGCCGAGTTGATGAAATACTAAAAATTTTCACCACAGAGACACAGAGGACACAGAGAAATGTTTTTATAAATCTCTGTGTCCTCTGTGTCTCTGTGGTGAACTATTTCAGACGGTAAACTCCAACTGCCAACCTTTCAGCAAAGCCTTCCTTCACAAGCGCCTGATTTGCGAGTCCGGCTTCCTTGCGCGTCAAACCGAGCGCCTTTGCAAACTCGCCGCGCGTCGTCGTCCCGCACATCTGCAAAAAGGCGCGGGCGAGTTCTTTAACGCCGTCGGCGCGCGAAACTTTTTTCGATAATTGTTTCGGAAAACGCGCTTCGGCGAGCGTCCAAATGTATGTAAATGTCGGATGATAAAGACATTCCTGCGGCACGACTTTCAGCGCGCGCTGCAATTGTTCCAAGGCTTTTGTTAAATTTTCCCGCTTCTCGATTTTCGTCTCCGCGCGCAAATCGCCCGTTCCCATTTCATATTCTTTGCGCAAAACTTTCAAAATCTTATTCGCGTCTTCGGAAAAAATTTCTTTTTCCAATTTTTTCGGAACGCCCCAAACCGCGTTAAAATACGGCACAAGGCGCGGCGCGACGAACATCGCGCGACCTTTCGAGAGCTTTGAATAATAAACTTTTCCCCGTCTCATCGCTTCGTCTTTAAGCGTCCACGCCAAATCCTTTTCATAATCTTTCTGCACGTTTTTCGGCGAAAAAACGTCGCGCCTGCCGCAGACGGCGACGTAAATGCTCGGCAGATTCGTGCGCGAATCGGTCAGCGCCAGACAAAAACCCAAATCTTCGACCAATCTTTCGAGCTGTTCGACCGTTTCGATTTTCAAGGCTTCTTCGCGCCGCCATTTCCGGTCGCGGAAATTTTCGATTTCTTCAATCGAGATGGTTATTTTGCTCAACTTGATTTTTATAAAACGGACGATTTTCGATTTCTTGAAAAATTCAATTTTATATTTATCGAAACAATTTTAATAATCCGCCGCGCAAAAATTTTCGCGCCTTTTCGCGTTAAACTATTTCGCCGCGCCGCGCATCTATTTACCAGCTTAAAAACAAATTTTGAGGGAAAAATGAAAAAACCGAAAATTATTTTATCCGCAATTCTGGCGCTGTGTTTCTCGGCGCTCGGCGCGTTCGCGCAGCAAAACGCAGGCATCGTCAAAAAAGATTTGAGTCCGGCGGAAATCGACCGCATCGTCAAAACCTTCACGTCAAAAGAAGCCGAGTTTCGCGGCGCGCTGACCAATTACGTTTTCAACCGCAGCGCAACTCTGCAAACGGTCGGAATGGGCGGGCAGATTACGGGCGTCTACCGGCGCGATTCGTTTATGAGCTTGCTCGGCGACGGCACGCGGTTTGAAAAAATCCTGTTTTTCCCGATGCCGACGATGACGGAAATCTCCATCACGCCGCAGGATTTGGAAGATTTGGGCGGCGTCAACCCGTTTGCTTTAGAGCCTTCGGCTGTCTCGCAATATAATTTCAACTATGTGGGGAAAGAAAAAATCGACGAGCTGAATTTATACGTTTTCGACGTTACGCCGAAAGTGATTCCCGACTCGAAAAAATCGAAACTGCGGCTTTTCACCGGCAGAGTGTGGGTCGATGACACGGATTTGCAGATTGTAAAATCCAAAGGCAAAGCCGTTCCCGAAGACAAAAACAACAAATATCCGGTCGTCGAGACGTGGCGCGAAAATATCGACGGAAAATACTGGTTTCCCGCCTACACAAGTTCGGACGACGAGCTTGTTTTCGACAGCGGACAAGCCGTTAAACTTAAAATGCGCGTCAAATATACAAATTATAGGCAAGGAAAATCCGAAGTGAAAATTCTTGACGACGACGAACCGGTCAATGAAGTAAAACCGCCGACGCAACAGAAATCGATGCCCGCGCCAACGCCGAAAAAACCTTAATTTAATGGAAAAAGGAAAATGGATAATGGAAAATGTAAGAAGCTCTTTAATTTTCCATTATCCATTTTCCTTTATTAAAGTCTTCGACGAAACTTTTGTGCTAAAATTTTTGTTGCCCGACACGATTTATTTAACGAATAAAATTTGAGGTTTGCCACGAATGCCGCGACGTTTTTTCGGTTCGACATTATTTTCGTCTTTGCTGAGGACGCTTGTTTTTTCCGCTTGTTTCGCCTGTTTTGTTTCGTCTCCGGCGCGGGCGCAGAAAAATGTTCCGACGCCGCAGTCGGTTTTGGGCTTTCGTCCGACCGACGATAAAACCATCGCCGACTGGACGCAGATTGTCGATTATTTTCAAAAGCTCGACCAGAAAAGCAACCGCGTCAAGGTCGAAGAAATCGGCAGAACGACGCTCGGAAAACCTTTGATTATCGCCTTTATCAGCGCGCCGGAAAACATCAAAAATCTCGACAAATACAAACGAATCAACCAGAAACTCGCCGACCCGCGCACCGTTGTCGACAATGGCGACATTGACGAACTCGACGATTTAATCAAACAAGGCAAAACGATTGTTTCAATCGCCTGCTCGATTCACTCGACGGAAATCGTCGCTTCGCAGATGTCTATGAATCTCGCATACGAGTTGGCGACCGCGACGGACAACGACACGAAAGAGATTTTACGGAACACGATTTTATTGCTGATTCCTTCGTCAAACCCCGACGGCATCGACATTGTGGCGAACTGGTATCGAAAAAATCTCGGCACAAAGTTTGAAGGCGCGTCGCCGCCGGAGCTTTATCATCATTACGCCGGACACGACGACAACCGCGATTGGTTTATGCTGAACCTCAAGGAAACGCAGATAATCACCAGATTTTTCTGGCAAAACTGGTTTCCCGAAATCGTCTATGACGTTCACCAGCAAGGGCAAACCTCGTCGCGTTTTATCATTCCGCCGTTTTTCGACCCGCCGAACCCGCGCGTTTCGCCGATTATTTTGCGCCAAGTCGGTCTTATCGGCTACAAAATGGCGGCGGATTTGCAGTCGAAAAATATTTCCGGCGTTGCGACAAATTCGACTTACGATACTTGGTGGCACGGCGGCTTCCGCAGCGCACCGTATTTTCATAATTCAATTGGCATTTTGTCCGAAGCGGCAAGTGCCGATTTGATGTCGCCGGTTACGATTACAGAAGCCGATTTGCGAAGAAGTCGCGCCGTGCGCGGGCTTTCGTCGCCGCTTGAAACTGCGACGAATTTTCCCGACGCGTGGCGCGGCGGCGTTTGGCGACCGCACGATATTGCCGAAATCGAAATGACGGCTTCGCGTTCCTTGCTGGAGTTGGCGGCGAAATTTCGTCCGCGCTACTTGCGAAATTTTTACGAGCTTGGACGGGCGAATTTAGAAAAAAAAGCGGGCGAGCCGCAAGCGTTTATTGTTCCGGCAAATCAAACAAACAATGAAACCGTTTCGCGCTTTTTGGAAATTCTTCTCGCGCAGGGAATGGAAATTTTTCAAACGACGCAGCAGTTTGAAGCGGCGACGGACGCGAAGAACCTGAATAATTTTGAAAATGTTCCGGCGAATAGCTTTGTCATTTTTACGAATCAGCCGCAGAAAAATAACGTTTTAAGTCTTTTCGAGCGGCAGGTTTATCCGCAAAGATTGAATGCAGGCGGCGAAGCGGAAGTTCCCTACGACGTTGCGGGCTGGACGCTGCCGCTGCAAATGGGCGTCGATTATAAAACCGTTTGGCAGATGAACAACGCGGACGCGAAATCGGCGCAGAAAATCGCAAATATAAACCAAGCCCGACAGATTTTGAATTTGCAGCCGAACAACGAAGCGTTTGCCAAATTGCCGAACCCGCTCAAAACAAATCCGAAAATCGGCTTGTATAAAGGTTTCACCGCGTCGATGGACGAAGGCTGGACGCGGCTGGTTTTCGACACGTTTCAAATTCCTTTCGCGTCCGTATCAAACGCCGATTTTCGCACGAACAATTTAAATTTCGACGCGATTGTTCTGCCGTCGCAAACCGAGCGCGACATCACCGAAGGCTACAAAAGCGGAAATTATCCCGAACCGTTCACTGGCGGAATCGGCGAAATCGGCGTCGAAAACTTGAAACGATTTGTCGAGCGCGGCGGGAAATTGATTTGCTTTGACGCTTCGTGCGAAATGGTCGTCAAGCGATTCGGCTTGCCAATGAAAAATGTTCTAACCAATCTCAAACGCAGCGAATTTTATAATCCGGGTTCGATTGTTCGCCTTAACGTCGATACGAAAAGCGCGCTCGCAAAAAATCTGAAACCGGAGACGGCGGCGTATTTTATCAACAGCTCGGCGTATGAAATCACGGACAAAAGCCGTGTGAAATCCGTCGCCGAATATGCCGAAAGGGACGCGCTTTTGTCGGGCTGGATTTTGGGCGAAAAATATATGAACGGCAAAACCGCGCTTGCCGAAACCGAATTCGGCGCGGGCAAAATCGTGCTTTTCGCCTTTCGCCCGCAGCATCGCGGACAAACTTTCGGCACGTTTCCGTTTATCTTTAACGCGCTGGAGAAATGAAGAATTAGCCACGAACGAACACGAAAATTCACGAAAGTTTTATTAAATTATATTTCGTGTCTTTTTATGTTCGTTCGTGGCAAAATGGTTTTATGAATGCTGTTGCTCAAACAATCAAAAACAATCTCGGCTTAGTTTGCATCACAAATTCTGAAAAAGTTCGTTATAAAACCGTTACGCGCAAAACTCTTTTGTCGCTCGACGCGGCAGCGCAGGCGGAAAAACTGCGCACGCTTTATCAGGAAAATATCAACCGCGTAAATTCGGCGATTGATTTTTGCAAAGCCAACGACATCAACCTTTATCGTCTTACGTCGGGACTTTTTCCGTTTTCCGACGAGCAAATCGGCACGGATATTTTAGACGAATTCGCCGCGCAATTGTCCGACGCGGGAAACCGCGCGACGGCAAACGGCTTGCGAATCGTGATGCACCCAGACCAGTTTGTCGTGCTTAGCTCCGACTCGGAAAACGTCGTCCAAACGAGCGTGAAAATCTTGAAGATGCACGCGAAAACCTTGGATTTATTAAATCAGCCGCGTTCGGAATGGGCGACGATGAACATTCACGGCGGCAAAGGCGACCGCATCGATAAACTGGTCGATTCGATTGAAAAGTTGCCGGACGAAATCTGCTCGCGCATCGCGTTTGAAAACGACGAATACTCTTATTCTTCGGAGCAGATTTTAGAAGTCTGCCGCCGCGCGAACGTGCCATTTGTCTTCGACGCGCATCACCACGTTTGCCGCGAAAAGCTCGACGATTATAATCATCCGTCGGTAAGCGAGACTTTCTGGGCGGCGCGCGAGACGTGGACGAATCCTGACAATCAAATGGTTCACATCTCGAACGGGCGCGAGCATTTCCAAGACCGCGCGCATAACGATTTGATTTTCACGATGCCGGACGTTTTTCGCTTTGCCAAATGGATTGAAGTCGAAGCCAAACACAAGGAAATCGCCATTGCCAAATTGCAGACCGAATGGATTAAGCAGGAAAGTGAAAAAGTGAAAAGGTGAAAAAGTTAAAAAGTTAAAATACAAGAGACTCGCCGCAGCATCAGCAAAATTACTTTTTCACCTTTTCACTTTTTAACTTTTTCACCTTTTATAATTAAAGCCTATGTTTTACCGTTTTTTATTTTGCACACTCGCCGTTTTTTCAATTTTCGTCAATTCGTTTCAAACCGCTTTGGCGTTTGACATTCTGACTGATTCGCCAAAGTTTGAATTGTCGGACAAACCGTTTTTTTATCGTCTCGAACGCGAGCCGATTATTCGCATCGGCTTGGCGACGAGCGCGGGCGCGGTTTCGATTTCGACGACCGATTCATCGCTCGTCGCCGTCTCGCCGGACGAGCCGCAAAAGTTTCTTGAAACGGCGAAAGTTACCGTTTCGGCGCGCGCTTATCGCCCGCCGGAAATCGAGATTTACCGCTTTGAAATTCCGAATATCGCCACACAGGAAGAAGCGGCGCAAACGGCAAAAGACGTGCGCGAAGCGACGGGCGGGGCGGCGGTTTTGCTTGACGCGCAGACGAATCAATGGCGCGTTTCGGTCGGCGAGGCGAAAAATACAATCGAAGAAGCGAACGATTTCAAAGCGTTTTTGAGCGAAAAGGGTTTTGAAGAAGCGCAGATGGTTACGACGAAAATTCAACAGCCGTCAAACGATGCGGTCGCGCTTTCAAGGCAATTAAAATCGAGCGGAAAATCAGAAGTCAGAAGCATTATCAAATCGCAAAACGGCGCGCAAACGCAAACAAACGCCGCCGTAAAAACGAATCCGAATTCAGTAAAAACTATTAATTCATCGCAGCCGACAAGCAGCTACGTTGCGCCGAACGCCGCGATTGACCCGAATTTGCGCGAAGTTATCGTTTCCGGCGGAAGCGCAACGTCGCGTTTCACGTCGCTCAAAGCGGTCGCTTTCGGCTCGGCAAACGAGCGCGCTGTTCCCGTGCGCGTCAACGGCAAAGCGTATCGCGGGCGCATCGAAGTGTTTGTGAACGCGCGCGGCAATCTGACGGTCGTCAACGCCGTATCTTTGGAAGATTATTTGCTCGGCGTCGTGCCGAACGAACTGAGTTTGCCCGCAATCGAAGCGCAGAAAGCACAGGCAATCGCGGCGCGCACTTACGCCGTCGCCAATACGAATCAATTCGGCTCGCAGGGTTTCGACATTTTGCCGACCGTTCGCTCGCAGGTTTATCAAGGCTTCGCGTCGGAAACCAGAATGGGAACGCAAGCCGTAACAGAAACGCGCGGCGTCGTCGCAACTTACAACGGCAAACCGATAAACGCTCTTTACACATCGACTTGCGGCGGCAGAACGGAAAACTCGGAAAATGTTTTCGATTTTGCGCATCCTTATTTGAGAGGCGTCGAATGTTCTCTCGAAGGCAGACAGCAGTTTGCGCCGTTCCTTATAAAAACCGCGCGCGTTCCGCCGAAACTGCGCGACGAGCAAAATCTGGAACTCGTTCGTTTAATATCCTTGCTCGCCGTCAACGGTTTCCAGCTTTCCACAAATCAACTGACCGACGATTTTTTCGATGACGAGCCGACGCCCGGCGAGATGTCGAACTGGCTCAATCAAATCGCCGCGCGCTTCGGCAAAACTTTTCCGAACGTCAATAAAGACACGGCGAAACCGCTTGAACTGGCAAGAATTTTGGCGCGGATAATCTACGGCGACAATTACGCCGACACGCTGCTTTCGGAAGCCGACGTAAATTATCAATTGGCGTTTGACGACGCGGCGGAAATCCCGAAAGAGCGCCGCGCCGACGTTGCGATTCTGCTGCGCGACGGCTTTTTTGCGATTTATCCCGATTTAACTCTAAAACCGAACAAGCCTTTTTCGCGCGCCAAAATGCTGCGCTTAATCGAACAAATCTACACGAAAAAACGATTTATGCCCGCGCTGCAAAACGGCGTTGCACAGCCGAGCGAAAACGGAAATCTCGTCATCAAAACCGGCAAAACCAGCCGCCAACTCGTCGTGCGCCCCGACGTTTTTCTGTTCCGTGAATTCGGCGGCGCTCTCTACCAAGTCAAAGAAACCGCGCTCGTCGGCGGCGAAACCGTCAATTTTCAAACCGACGCCGCCGGAGCTGTAATCTATCTCGAAGTCGAACCGACAATCGTAACCGCCACAGCCGAAAAAATGTCGCCGTTCACCATTTGGAACGTCAACCTAGCGCCGTCAGTCGTCCAATCTCGCCTGTCGCGCTACGTGCGCGGCATCGGTTCGTTAATTGACGTTCGCGTCGTTAGACAAGGCTTCTCGCGCCGTGCAACCGATTTGGAAATCGTCGGCACGAACGGCACGTTTCATTTAACGGGCGGAAAAATCCGCTCCGCCTTAAAACTCAACGAACAGCTTTTCGTCTTAAATAAACGCTACGACGCAAACGGGCGCGCAATTTCTTATTCGTTCACGGGGCGCGGCTGGGGACACGGCGTCGGAATGTGCCAATACGGAGCTTACGGCTTGGCGAAAATGGGCGTCAAATACGACCGGATTTTGAAGCATTATTACACGGGAATTGATTTGACGAAGGCTTACTAAATGAAATTTTCGCGCAACCAGATTATCGGCTCGCTCATTCTGCTCGGCGTGATTTTGATAATCGCGCTCGCGCGTTTGTTTTTCCGCACAAATTAGAACCGCAAAGAAAACTAAAAACACAAAAATCCGCTTTTGAAATCCGTGCTAATCTGTGTTCATCTGTGGTCAATTTCCCCGTTCAAAAACCGATTTACGCTATTGTCGGACCGACGGCTTCGGGCAAAACCGAACTCGGCGTCGCGCTCGCTCTGAAAATCGGCGGCGAGATTATTAACTGCGATTCGGTGCAGATTTATAGGGAAATCGAGATTGCGACGGCGAAACCGAGCGTGGAGGAAACGCGCGGCGTGCCGCATCATCTTATCGGATACGTTTCTCCGAACTTAAATTATACGGCGGCGGATTGGGCGAAAGACGCAAGCGAGAAGATTTACGAAATCGAAGAGCGCGGCAATATTGCAATTTTGGTCGGCGGAACGGGTTTTTATCTTCGTGCTTTAATAAAACCATTTTTTGAAAGCCCGAAAACGGATAAAAAATTAAGAAATAAATTATTGAAAATTAAAGAGAAAAGAGGCGCGGAGCATCTTTATAAAATTCTGCAAAAGGTTGATAGAGCATCAGCCGATAAACTTTTTCCGCGCGATTACGTGCGCGTGATGCGCGCGCTCGAAGTTCGTTTTCAGACGGGAAAACTTCTTTCAGAACTTCAGCCGAAGCGCGCCGAAACGCCGGAATTTGCTGCGCGGATAAAAATTTTCGCGCTCAATCCGCCGCGCGATTTGCTTTATGAAAAAATCAACCGGCGCGCGGAAATTCATTTTCAAAACGGTTTAGTTGAAGAAGTAAAACGCCTGCGCGCCGCCGGAGTTCGAGACGACACGCGCTCGCTCGGCGCGCACGCTTACCGGCGCGTCTGCGAATATCTGCGCGGCGAAAGAACATTGGAAAGCGCCGTCGAAAAATCCAAACAGGATGTGCGAAATTACGCCAAGCGGCAGATGAGCTGGTTTCGGCGCGAGCAAAACGTCGTCTGGCTTGACGGGTTCGGGGCGGACACTGAAACGCAGAAGAATCTTTATGAAGTTCTAAAAATTTAATTGTGCGTGGGGGTAAATCTGTTATACACTTACATTTGTCATCCCACAATTAAATCGAGCGAAACGATATTGTTATGGAAAAAACTACTGCCCAGAACATACAGGATGCCTTTTTAAATACGGCGCGGCGCGAACGCGCAAACGTCGTCGTTCACCTTCTACACGGAGCGACCTTGACGGGCAGAATCAAGAGTTTCGACAAGTTTTCCATTCTGCTGGACGTGAGCAATCAGGACTTTCTGATTTTCAAACACGCGGTTTCGACTATCGCCGTCGAGCGAAAAAAACCCGAATAAAAACCGGAAAAATTTGCGCGGAAAATTCATCACCTGTGAAGGCATCGATGGCAGCGGCAAATCGACGCGGCGGCTGTTGCGGAACATTTCCTTGACGCGCGCCGAGAAAAACTTTTGCTTATAAGCCTTATTATATGCAAAAAAATATACTCGACACTGTAAATTTTTGCGCGATTGTATTTAAGTTATGTCCAAAACGAGTATATGTGCGCTTTAATTTTATAGCTTTTCAACCGAGTGTTTTATGAGTTTAGGATTTTGCGGCGCGCATCGGACGGGAAAAACGACGTTGGCGGAAATCGTCGCCACACGCACCGGAAAGCCGTTTGTGCAAACAAATACAAGCGTTATTTTTCGGCGCAACGGCTTAAATCCTGCTTTGCCTCTCGACTTTAAAGCGCGGATTGATATTCAAAAACAAATATTACTTTCATACGAGGAAATCTGGAAATCTCAACCAGATTCCTTTATTACCGATAGAACGCCAATTGATTTGATGGCATACACGCTCGCCGATATTCAAGGAGCGACCGAAGTCGAGTTTGACGAATTAGAACGGTATATGAAGAGATGCTTTAAGGTTACCAACGAGTTTTTCGACGTGTTGATAATTCTGCAGCCCGGAATAGAATTAATGCCGGCGGAGGGCAAAGCCACGCTTAGCAGGGCTTATATAGAACACCTCAACAGTTTAATTGTCGGTCTTTGTTATGACGAGCGGATTGAATGCAATGTTATGTGTATTAGGCGAGAAATGACCGACCTCGATGCCAGAGTGAACAAAGTTTTGAATGTTTAATAAAATAGATTATAACTTTTAAAATTGCCATTTTTGAGCTGATTGCACCGGAAACAACGCTCACCGGTGAGAAATCAGCGTTTTCTAATTTGGCGCGCTTTCCGCCAATGATTCCAGCGCCACTTTAAATCCAACGGATTGGCGGTTTGGCGAAGACCCAGCGACACACTCAAACGCAGTTTGAGAAAGTAAGTTAGAAACAATATCATCTTCAACATTATTGGATTCCTTTTCGAGTATAACTATTTCAAGACGTTTTTTTTCCGGTTTTCTTTTTTATTTG
>JAABUN010000989.1_pt1 | contig 68039 bp, 67 predicted proteins | sample 5559311 | NCBI WGS metagenome assembly JAABUN01 (sample SAMN10711877, study PRJNA513370) | rock metagenome | isolation source: Antarctica rocks | place: Antarctica: Victoria Land, Siegfried Peak sud | reverse complement strand
CTGGCGCTACTGGCGAGCGTGGTCCCACAAGCCCCCGCCCCCTGAGCTGCAAGCGTTACTGGACTGGTCCTTTCAGGGTAGACCTCTTTACCTCTATTGCTGATGTCAACAGACTACTGTTAGACCCGGACGTTGACCTCTTTACCCTAGTTGCTGCGTTACGGAACCTTTATAAAACGCCCCGACGAGCTGTTATAGTGCCAAAGCAGGGGAGTAGCCACCCGTCGATTTAACTAGCTACCGGTCTAACTCGGTTTAACCAGCTATCGGCAAGAACGGGGTTGAACGTCGTCAACACGAAGAGTAAAGCTCTTCCGGCGTTCAAAAACAGCGCGAGACCTGAACCGGCCCGGTAAGCAGGTGCCGGGGAGAGGCTCCTGTGTGATTGAAGTACCCCTCGTTTTTTGGATCGGCTTTTTGCTCTTTGTACTAGCGATGCTGGCGCTCGACCTAGGTGTTTTTAACCGCGAAGCGCATACGGTCAGCGTCCGCGAAGCAGGTATCTGGACAGCCGTTTGGGTTTCGCTGGCGCTCATTTTTAACTTGGGTCTTTATTTTGTCGCCGGACACCAAGCGGGGCTCGAGTTTCTTACCGGTTACCTGATCGAGTACTCTTTGTCCGTTGACAATATCTTCGTTTTTGTACTGATCTTTTCGGCGTTCGCCGTTCCTGATGCGTATCAGCACCGTGTTCTCTTTTGGGGCATCTTAGGTGCGCTGGTCATGCGCGGCGCGACCATTGCTGCGGGCGTAGCGCTGATCGAGGCCTTTCACTGGATTATCTACCTCTTCGGGGCGTTTCTCGTCTTTGTCGGAATTAGGATGTTTTTTAGCAGCGAAGATGAAACAATCGACCTCGAGAAAAATCCTATCTTGCGTTTTATGCGGCGGATTTTTCCGGTTACTGACGGCTACCGAGACGCGAAATTTACGGTTGTCGAGCAGGGTCGGCGGTTGATCACTCCACTGCTCTTAGTGCTTGTGATGATCGACGTTATCGATCTGGTTTTCGCTTTCGATTCAATTCCGGCGATTTTTGCCGTTACCAAAGTGCCGTTTATTATCTTTACGAGTAACATTTTTGCGATTCTCGGTCTGCGCAACCTGTACTTCTTGCTCGCGGGGATTATTCACAAGTTTGTTTACTTGCGTTACGGTTTAGCGTTTATCCTGACGTTTGTCGGCGCAAAAATGCTAACTGAATCGTTTTTTCACATCTCGATCCTGCTCAGCTTGGCGGTTATTATCTCCACTTTAGCGCTCAGCATTATCGCGTCGCTGCTAAGCCCCAAATCAAAAGACCCGGAGGTGGACGCTCGAGAGGTCGAGGTACCGGAGGTACCCGAGTCGCCCGGTCATTCGTAGCGGTAACGGTACCGGGCGATACGTACTGACGTATCGCCCGGTACTTTTTCAGAGCGTCAACAGGTACAAGAGTGCTGCGGCGTCCCACGCTTGCGGGCGGCACGCGACCGGATAAGGAACGGGTGGCGCGTCGTCCCTTTTATAACCGGCAATAAGTTCGGGTAAGCGGCGGTCAACTTGACTGGCTGCCAGGTCAAAGAGTGCTTCTTTAATACGTCTCGCTTCGTCAGCGAAACCGTAACGCGCCAGGCCCCCGGCGATAAGCGCCGTGTCATGCGGCCAGACCGAGCCGTTGTGGTACGACACCGGGTTGTAACGCACCTCGTCCTTGCCGAGCGTACGCACACCCCAACCTGACCAGTTCGCCTCCGAAAAGAGTGTGTTGACGAGTTTAGGCGCAATTTCACCAGGGACGATGCCCGTCCAGAGAAGTTGTCCGGCGTTTGAGTTCTGCACCTTTAAGGGGCATTTGTCGCCGTCTAAAGCCATCGCGTACGTTTGCAGGTCGTCCAGCCAGAAGTGTTCGTGAAACGACTCTTTGAGGGTAGCGGCGCGTTCTCGCCACGCTTTACCGTTCCCTTCACCAAGCGCGTCGTAAAAGTCGGCGGCGGCGCGGTAGGCGGCGTAGGCGTAGCCCTGCACCTCGCTTCCGGCAATCGCCCCCTCTGCCAGTCGCCCGTCGCGATGGCTGAGCGAGTCGTGCGAGTCCTTCCAGGTTTGCACCGTCAGCGACCGCTCCGCGTCGCCCGCGCTAAACTCTAAAAACCCGTCCCCGTCAGCGTCGGCGGTGTTGGTCATCCACAAGAGCGCAGCTTCCCAGTGCGGGCGCAGCTCTCGGACGAGGTTCAGGTCGGCGGTTTGGGTATAGAACTGCTGGAGGAGCATGACAAAAAGTGCGGTCGCATCTACCGTGCCGTAGTAAGGGCTGTAAGGTACGTGGCCCGAGCGCGTCAGCTCGCCGAAACGCAGTTCGTGCATGATTTTGCCGGGCGCTTCGGCGGTAAAAGCGTCTCGCTTTTTGCCTTGATAGGCGGCTAAATAGCGCAACACGCCTTCGGCGACCTCCGGGTGATGCGGGAGGAGCATCGAAGCAGCGAGCAGCGCGTCCCGTCCGAACGCGGCGACGTACCACGGGATACCCGCCGCTAGATACGGGCCATGTTCGGTAAAAAGTAGGAGGGCGCGGAGGTCTTCTTGGGCTTGGGTTAAAACTTCCTGATGGCGCTCGGAGAGCGTTTCGGAGACCGTAAATCCCCCCAGCCACGTTTCGTAATCTGTACCCGGGTGGTCTTCACCGATTGTCTGCAGCGTAGCGGTCACGCCGAGCATACGGGTTCCTTTGGGGGCTAGCTTAAGCCTGAACAGGAGCGCTTCACCCTCTACTTCATCCGGCGCTACCGAAGATTCTAAAGAAACGCCGAGTTCTACCCCGTCTTGTGCCCGGTAACGCAGCACAAAGCCTTTTTCAGTAGGCTCGAGCAGAGCCGGAGCGCGCCCCAACTCATCCCAGCCCCGCGCCTCGAACATATCGGCAAAATCGCCCGCGACGGTAAGTTTCAGCATGACGTCGCGGGCGTCGGGGCCGGTATTTTGCAGCTGCAAAACGTCTTCAAATCCGCCTGCACGCACCCTGAGTTGCCGTTCAATACCCAAGACCTGCGACGGCCCCTCGATAAGTGCGTAGTGCGCTGAAAGCGTGTCCGGGCGCGGCGTATATATCATCAGCGCCTGAACATCCTCGCCCAACGACCAGCTGTAACGGTTTAAGAAGCGGGTATCGCGGTTGTACACGCCGTGTTCGCCCGCTGTTATTTGTCCGGCAGCGTCGGCGACGAGAAAGGTGTAGTTTTCTTTAAGCACGACGTCTTTGCTCAAGTCCATAAAAGCTCCATAAAAAATGGGGTAGTCAGAGGTCAGCATAAAGCTTTTCTACTGACCTCTGACTACTGATTCCTACTCCTTGCCGCCCCCATACGACACGCCCTCTAAAAAGTAGCGCTGAAACACGACGAACAAGATGATAATCGGGACTGCGCTCATCACTGCGCCCGCCAGAATCAGCCCCCAATCGCCGGTATTGCCGTAGATGTTACGAAACGACAACAGGCCAATCGGCAGCGTTTTGATGTCCTCGGGGGTAGTCAAGACCACCAGCGGCCAGAAAAAGTCGTTCCACGCGCCCTGAAAGGTCAGGATCGTCAGCGCGCCCAGAGCAGGCCGCGCCATCGGCATCACCACCCGAAAAAACCGTTCCCACTGCGTCGTGCCGTCGATCATCGCCGCCTCTTCGACCTCGCGCGGGATGGTCTCGAAAAACTGCTTCATGATAAAGACCGCCCCGGCGCTGACGAGACCCGACAAGATTACCCCGGAAAGGCTGTTGAGGAGCGTCGCTTGCCCCCACAACCTCGAGAAGCCGAAAATCCCGTCTCTCAGCACCAGATAGTTTGAGATGAAGTTGACCTGTCCGGGGATCATCTGGGCGAACAAAATCAGCAAAAAGATCAGGTTTTTACCCGGAAACGTAAGCCGTGCGAGCGCGTACCCGGCCATCGACGCGAACAAGATGGTGGTCACGACCTTGGCGAGCGCGATGATAAACGAGTTGAGCGTCCAGCTTAGGAACAAGCTGCGCCCGGTGGTGATGCTGCGCGCCTCCTTAAAGACGCGGGCGTAGTTGTTAAAGGTATAACCGAGCGCGCCGGGGGTGAGGTTGTCGTAACTGGCGACCCGGCCCCGGCGCTCGAGCCGCGAGAGCGCGAGCGTCGAACCTAAAAAGACCTGATCGCGCTCGGCGGCCTCGACGTCGAGCGGCAGGCGGTCAACGGTCGGCCCATCGCGTTTATAGAGCACGTTAAAACCGTACGTGACGACGTTGCCGGTGAGCGTTTCGCCGTCCTCATCGGTATAGGTGTCGGGTTCGCGACTCAGCTCTTCGACCGCCGAGACGGTCGCGTAGTCGGCGGCGTACTCGATCTGCTGCACTGCGCCGAGACCCCCACCCGGACGGCGGCGTGGGACGGTGACCGCCGGAGCCTCGGCCTCGAGCCCGTCCGGAACGAAATACTTGACTTCAAAGGGAACCTCAGCGCCGGGCGCAAACCCGCCCCAGAGCGGCGCGCCGTTACCCGCGCGGCCCAGGTTCGCCGCCGCCGACCAGTTTTTAGGTGAGAGCTGCGGAATGGCGAGTGTCGGCGGGTACTCGAGCGGGTCTTCTTTAAGGCTCGACACGGCGGCGAACAAGAGCGGCCCCAAAAAGAGGATGGAAAAAAGCAGCATCACGGTGTAGACGATGCCCGCCCGCGCCCAGCGCCGCCGCGCCTGCCAGCGCTCGATATCTTGGGCGGCGCGGTAGCTGCCGCCTGCTTGAGCCGTAGTCGCCATCAGTTGCCCTCCGAACGGATAAAGCGGCGCTGGATGAGCACGATCAGGAGCGTCAGCACCGCTAAAAACATCGCCGCCGCCGACGCGAAGCCGACTTCAGGAAGTTGCGCGCCGGGAAACATCCGGTCGTAGACAAAGTACGCCAGCGTAATCACCGAACGGATCGGGACGGCGTTACCGAAGATCGCCACCTGATCGAACATCTGCAAGGTGCCGATGAGTCCCAGCGTCACGACCAGAAAGGTCACGGGTTGCACTGACGGCACGGTGATGCTCCAAAACTGCTGCGCGGGGCTCGCGCCGTCGAGCGCGGCAGCTTCGTAGTACGACTTAGGCACGTCTTGCAGCGCCGCCAAAAACATCAGCATAAAGGTGGGGATGGTCGTAAAAATATTTTGCAGCATGATGGCGATCAGCGGCACCGGTGCACGTAACCAAAACGGCAACACACCGGGCGCTTCTTGACTCGTCTGCAGCCAGGTAAAGTCCACCTCGGCGTCGCGGGGCGTGAGCACACCCATGAATGTCAGCAGCCAGGTCGCGGCGGCGGCTATGAGCAGCGACACGACAAAGAGCGCCGGGTCGAGCCAGCGCGCCGGGTAGCCTCTCGAGCGTTCCCAAACGACCTGCGCGACCTGCAACCCGATCAGCAGCAGCGCGAACACCCCGAGCTGCGGCGCGTAACTTGCTATTTGCGTCGCGAGGTAGTTAAACAGGCCGTTGCGCTGATACATCCACAAAAAAATCAGCGTGATGACCACACTGCTGGTCACGCTCGGCATATAAAAGGCGGCGCGAAAAAAGTTCAGTCCGCGAATTCTTTGGTTGAGCACCGCCGCCATCACGAGTGCGCCGAGCGTCTGGACCGCCGTGACGATGCCTGCAAAGACGAGCGAGTTGCGTAGGGCGAAAAGAAAATTTTCCTCACGAAACAGATTGAGGTAGTTTCGGAAACCCACAAATTCGGGCGCGTTAAAAAGGTCGTAGTTGGTAAAGCTGAAATAGATGGCCCGCACCGTCGCGTAGATAAAAAAGATGAGCAGCGTGAGCAAAAAGGGTGCGAGAAAGAGATAAGCTGCGACGGCGTCCTGCCGTTGAGCGCGCATAAAAACTCCTTTCAAGTCAGGTTAGGTCGGGTTTCGGCAGCTGAGCGTAAAGGCGACGTGGGGACGACTTCAGCGTCGTCCCCATTACAGGTTGTTGCGCCGCCTACTGCGCTGACCGCGCGATCAGCGCCTCGAGTTCGCTTTGAGCACCGTCTAAAGCGGCTTGCGTTTCGGCTTGACCGGTCATCACGGCGGTCATGGCGTTGTTGATAGGCGTCATGTAGTCGGTCCCGACACTGCCGAACTGAAAGCCTAAGACGTTGCCTTCTGACGCACCTTCAAAGATCGTTTTGTTGGCCTGCGCTTCGGGGGTGTCCTGATCAAAGTAGTCGGTTTCCCCCAGCGCTTCGCGGCTGGGAATAGCGAGGCCCTGCTCGAGGATAAACTGCTGCGCCTCTTCGCTGGTCAGGGCCTCCAGAACTTTAACCGCGGCCTCCTGGTTGGGCGAGTCGGCGTTGACGGCCCAGGCAACCGAATAGACGAAGTTGCCGCGTTCGCCGGTGGTGTCCGACATGGGCATAGGTGCCGCGCCGAAGGCCAGGTTGGGGGCGTTGTCGCGCAAAAAACCCAAAATCCACGCCCCTTCGATAGCGACCGCTGCCTGCTCGTTGGCGAGACAGTCGCCGGGCCAGCCTGCGCCCACATCCGAAGGCTGCACGGCGATCCCGTCGGTCACGAGGCCGGTGTAAAAGTTGAAGGCTTCGACAAACGCCTCATCATTGAGGCTGACGGTGCTGTCTTCGGTAAAGGGCTGCCAGCCGTTGGCGTAGGCGAACGCGCCCAAACGGGCGAAGTCGGCGCTCAGGCAGGCTCCGTAGATTTCATCATCGAGTTCGGAGACAGCCTGAAGTTTTTCTCTGAAGGTCGTAAAGGTGTCGTCGGCGTTCGGGTACTCGACCTCGGCCTCGTCGAACAAGTCGGCGTTGTAAAAGACCGCCAGCGTGTTGAAATCTTTGGGAATCCCGTACACCTGACCGTCTTGGGTGTAGACCTCGAGCAGCGAGTCGATAAACGGTTCGGTATCGACGAGATCGTTAAGTGGCTGCACCTTGCCCGTGGCGATAAAACCGGGCGCGACCTCGCCGGGCAGGTAGAACACGTCTCCGGCGGTTCCGGCAGACAAATTGTTGGTCAGTACGGCGTTGTAGTCGGTCTCGATGGGTTCGTACTGAACGGTGATCCCTTCGGCTTTGAGGTCTGCGCCGACGACTTCATCTAAAAGGCGCTGAACGATAGCCGGGTCTTGACCGCCGTAACCCTGAACGCGCACCGTCGTCTGCGCGAAGGCGGTGCAGGTGAGAAGTCCCAATAACGCTAAGCTAAAACGTTTCATGTGTTCCTCCAAGAACGAAAAGAGTAAAAATTTAGGTGAACGAACCGGGGTTTACACTGCAAGCGTCAAATCACAGGGGCCTCCTCCGGGCGGTCGTCCCGCGCACCACGAGCTGAACGGGCACAACTTCGTGCCGTACCGGTTTCCCTGCCAACCCCTCTTTAAGGAGCGTAACGGCGGTCTCGGCAACCTTAGCGACGTCTTGCCGAACCGTCGTCAGCCCTTCGCCGAATTCGGGCAGGTCGTCAAAACCGACGACCGACACGTCTCCGGGAACCCTCAAACCGGCGTCTTCCAAAGCTGTGATCGCTCCCCGCGCCATCTCGTCCGAGGCGGCGAAGAGAGCGGAAAAAGAGGTTCCTGCGTCTAGCGCCCGCCGCACGGCCCGGTACGCACCGAGTACCGAGAAACTGCCGTCAAGAGGTTCTAGGGGTACAAGTCCGTTTTCGGCAAGCACCTCCCGGTAGCCGCGCAACCGGTCGAACGCCGCTTGACCGCTCGGGTCGCCACCTAAATAAACGACGGCGGTGTGACCGAGCCGTACGAGGTGTTCGGTCGCCTGCTTGCCGCCGCTGAGGTCGTCCGCGCGAACCCAGCGCTGACCGGGCGCGTGGCCTTCTAAGACAAAAGGCACACCCTGCGCCTCCAAATGCGGAATACGGAGGTCGTCGTCGTGAACGCCGAAAAGCACCATTCCGTCAGGTAATCTCGCCGGGAGTCCGTCGGGGCGGCTGGGAACGTCGCCTATACGGTAGCCTTCGTCTTCAAAACCGGCGATAAGGTGTTCCATAAAGAGCATATAAAAGGGTGAAAAGCGGCTGCCGTGGGCCGACACGTGAAACCCGATGCGTTTGGTACGACCTCCCGAAAGTTGCCGAGCGGCGGTATCCGGGCGGTACTCGAGCCTCGTCACGGCCGCAACTACCGCCGTTTTGGTGCTCGCTTTGACGCCAGGGCGACCGTTGAGTACCCGGCTGACCGTGCCGATGGACACGCCCGCTGCCTGCGCGACATCTTGGATGGTAGGGCGTAGCCCTCCGGCAGTTTCCACTTTCACCTCCTGCTCCTAACAGTTCATCCTGTAACTACTTGTTTTGTAACCGCTTACAAAAAATTGTCGATAGAGCAAGTTTAGGGATTTAGCTGGAATCTGTCAAGTGAGGTGCGCCCTGAGCCTGAATAACCCGAGAGGTAAAGGTCAAATAGAGTTTCGTGGCAGAAACCGGCTCAAGCCTTGATGATGGTTTGTAAACGCTTACAGTCTTTCCGGCAAAGCTTGTGCCTCAAACTTTTCGGACAACTCGAGACCCTGCCTCAGTCGGTTCGGCTCGGACGCCTGCTAAAGCTGTTTTTCTCGGTTTCCCCGGTCGGGTCATCCTGTTTATGCTCCGACGATTTTTTTTCAGTTGTTTCGGTGCGCTCGGTGGGCGGAACGCCGACGTTTCTCGTCGGCTGGGTTGAGTTCGTTTTAGCTGACGATTCTTACGGATAAGCCGAAGATCTTTACTGATAAGCGGTACCGTACTGAGCCCGATTGCAGCGTGTGTGTGAAGTCTTAGCGGTCAAGCTTGATAGGATGAGCTGACCTTACCGGGCTGAATGTTTTTACTCAGCCTGTAATCCCAGCCAAGAGGAGGCTTTACCGTGGCTGATACCCTAGACCGCGCCGGGACCGACGCCGACACCCGGCGGCAACTCAACGAGGTCGAGCTTAAAGAGTGGCTCGAGTCGTTAGAGTACGTGTTAGACAGTGCCGGGCCGGAACGCGCTTTAGAAATTTTGGAGCGGCTCGAGGAACACGCCAAAAAGCTCGGCGTCGAAGTTCCTTTTAGCGCCAATACGCCCTACATCAATACGGTTCCGGCCGGTGAAGACGCGGACTATCCCGGCGACCTCGCTATAGAGCGCCGCATCCGCAACTTAATCCGCTGGAACGCCGTGGCAATGGTGCTTTACGCGAACAAGCATTCGGACGGCATCGGCGGGCACCTTTCGACCTACGCGTCGGCGGCAACCCTTTACGAAGTCGGGATGAACCACTTTTTTCGTGGGCCGGACGCGGGCGTAGACGCCGATATGGTCTATTTTCAGGGTCACGCGAGCCCCGGCATGTACGCCCGCGCTTACTTAGAGCGTCGCCTGAACAAAGAGCACCTGCGAAACTTTCGCCGCGAACTTCAAGACGGCCCCGGTTTAAGCAGCTACCCTCATGCGTGGCTGATGCCTGAGTACTGGACGTTTGCGACGGTTTCGATGGGTATCGGCCCCTTGACCTCGATCTATCAGGCACGTTTTAACCGCTACCTCGAAGACCGAGGTCTCAAAGAACCCGGTTCGGGCAAGGTCTGGGCCTTTTTGGGCGACGGCGAAACCGACGAACCTGAAACCTTAGGCGCGATCAGTCTTGCGTCCCGCGAAAAGCTCGACAATCTAATCTGGGTGATCAACTGCAACCTGCAGCGGCTTGACGGCCCGGTACGCGGCAACGGTCAGATTATTCAGGAACTCGAGGCGAACTTTCGCGGTACCGGCTGGAACGTTATCAAGGTTATCTGGGGTTCGGGTTGGGACAAGCTCTTACAAGAAGACGCGCAAGGCGTCCTTATCAAGCGCTTCGACACCCTTGTGGACGGCGAATCGCAGCGTTACGCGGCGTTCGGCGCGGCGGAGTTACGGAAAAACTTCTTTAATACGCCCGAACTGCAAAAACTCATCGAAGGCTGGAGCGACGACGACCTCGCCAAACTTAACCGCGGCGGTCACGACCCGATCAAGGTTTACACCGCCTTTAAGCGTGCGACCGAACATAAAGGGCAACCCACCGTCATCTTGGCGCGCACCATCAAGGGTTACGGCTTAGGTGAATCGGGCGAAGGCAAAAACGTCACGCACCAGCAGAAAAAACTGACTGAAGACGAACTCAAGCTCTTCCGTGACCGCTTTGAAGTCCCGATCAAAGACGACGAGATTGCGCAGTACCCTTTTTACCGTCCGGAAGAAGATGAGGAAGAGTACACCTACTTGCAGGAGCACCGTGAAGCACTGGGCGGCGGAATGCCCGCGCGACGCGTCCGGGCCGAACCGCTCGCGGCCCCCGACGAAGCCCTGTTCGACGAGTTCACCAAAGGCACCGGCGACCGCGCCGCCTCGACGACGATGGTCTTCGTGCGGATCTTGGGTAAGCTTTTACGCGATAAAGCGTGGGGCAAGCTCGTTGTCCCGATTGTTCCGGACGAGGCGCGTACTTTCGGTATGGAAGCGTTGTTTCGTCAGATCGGTATCTACTCGCACGTCGGGCAGCTCTACGAACCCGTCGATTCGGACAACATCTTGTACTACAAAGAGTCTACCGATGGACAGATTTTAGAAGAGGGCATCACCGAAGCTGGCTCGGTCTCGTCGTTTATCGCGGCGGGTACGGCGTACGCCGCGCACGGCGTCAATACCATTCCGTTTTTTATCTACTACTCGATGTTCGGGTTTCAGCGTATCGGCGATTTCTTGTGGGCCGCTGGCGACATGCGCACCAAAGGCTTTCTGCTCGGCGGTACCGCAGGCCGCACGACGCTCGCCGGTGAAGGTTTGCAGCACCAGGACGGTCACTCGCACGTGTTGGCCTACCCGATCCCCAACCTGCTGGCGTATGACCCGTCGTTTGCCTATGAGATGGCCTTTATCATCCGTGAGGGGATGCGGCGGATGTACGAGGAACAAGAAGATATCTTCTACTACCTCACCGTCGGGAACGAGAACTACCCGCAACCTGCGCTGCCCGAGCATTTGTCAGCTGACGCGGTCAAAGAGGGCGTGCTCCGGGGGTTGTATCTCTACAAACCTTCAGATAAAAAACGCAGCAAACTTAAAGCGCAACTGTTCGGCTCGGGATCGATTATGAACGAGGTCTTAAAAGCGCAAGAGATGCTAGTCGAGTACAAAGTCGCCGCCGACGTGTGGAGCGTGACGTCATACAAATCGCTGCACCAAGACGCCCTCCGGGTGGAGCGCCGCAACCGGCTTCACCCGGAAGCCGAACCGGAAAAACCGTTCGTTTACGAAGCGCTTAAAGACACCAAGGGCGTTTTGGTTGCGGCGTCGGACTATCTGAAAATCTTACCGGACGCGCTCTCACGGCACCTGCCCCGCCCGGTCGTCAGTCTGGGTACCGACGGCTTCGGGCGCAGTGAGGCCCGTGAGGAACTCCGTAACCACTTCGAGGTTGACGCCCGGTTTATCACGCTGGCGACGCTTTACGCTCTGCAACAAGAGGGTCAGCTCGAGGCTTCGGTCGTGGCGAAAGCCATTAAAGACCTGAACATCGACCCGGACAAACTCGACGCGCATGTGGCTTAAGCAGGTACTATCTGGTTACAAACGCTCTCTGTCTGAGTTTTACGAACGCGCATGTACCTTTCGTGATGCTGTTTGTATAAGTTCTACAACTAACCTGGCGAGGCTCGTGAAAGGAACGCATGGCAACTGAATTCAAACTGCCTGAGGTAGGCGAAGGCATTACGAGTGGCACGGTCGTCGGGGTATTGGTCTCAGTCGGCGACACCATCGAACAAGACCAGGCGGTGTTAGAACTCGAGACCGATAAAGCCGTCGTCGAGGTACCGTCAGCGGTCGCGGGCGTCGTCCAAGAAATCCGGGTCAAAGAAAACGAAGAGGCGTCGGTCGGGCAAGTTGTACTCGTCGTCGGCGAGGGTAACGCGGCCTCAACCTCGGTCCCGGATACCGGTGCAGAAGGTGACGGCGGCGAAGCGCAGCCCTCAGCAGGCGCGGCAGACGCCGCCGCTGAAGAAGAACCTGCTGAAGAAGTTCAGGGTAAGGGTACAGACGAAAGTTTGGAAACTGAAGAAGCCCAGATCGACGACGCGGCGAACGCTAAAGACGCCGAAGACGCAGAAAAAGCGCCGGATTCTTACGACACCCCGCTGGACGAAAAGCAGAGCCTCCCGGCAGCGCCGTCGGTGCGGCGGCTGGCCCGGGAGATGGGCGTCAACTTGCGCGAAGTCGCAGGTTCGGGCATTATGGGCCGTATTTCAGCTGAAGATGTAAAGAGTTTTGCGGCGGATGGTAAACCGCAGGGTGCGTCTCAGTCACAAGGTACACCGCAACAGGCTCCTGCACCTGCTGCTACGCCGCTCCCGGACTTTAGCAGATACGGTTCTGTGACCCGCGAGCCGATGTCGGGTATCCGTAAGGCGACGGTGCGGGCGATGACGAACGCTTGGAGCAGCGTCCCGATGGTCACACAGTTTGATAAAGCTGACACGGGCGAGTTTGAGGCGCTCCGTAAACGCTACAAAGCACGCGCCGAAGCAGCCGGAACGAAACTCACGCCGACGGCGGTACTCCTCAAGATGGTCGTCGGGGCGCTGAAAAAGTATCCGAAATTTAACGCCTCGCTCGATTTGGAAAAAAATGAAGTCGTCTATAAGGAGTATGTCAACATCGGCGTTGCGGTTGACACCGAACGCGGGCTGCTCGTCCCGGTCATCCGTGACGTCGATAAAAAGGGCATCATCCAGCTTGCTAAAGAGCTGGGTGACATTGCCGAAAAAGCTCGAGCCCGTAAACTCGGCCCTGAAGACATGCAGGGCGGCAACTTCAGCGTGTCGAACTTGGGCGGTATCGGCGGCACCGGTTTTACGCCGATTGTCAACCCGCCGGATGTGGCGATTTTAGGTGTGTCTCGAGGCACAGTCGAACCCGTGTGGGATGACGCTGCGGGCGAGTTCAAGCCGCGGACGATGATGCCTTTATCGCTCTCTTACGACCATAGACTGATCGATGGGGCGGACGCCGCACGGTTTTTGCGGCTGACCTGCGAGACCATCGAAGACCCTTATCTGATGTCGGTCGAGGGTTAAGGCGTGAAACTTACGCAGTTGAAGCAGGGCGTTATAGCCCTGCTTTTTTTGATTTTGAGTGTGGCGTCTGCCCAAAATGCCGACGTCACCGTGACGATGCAAAACGTGGACTCGAGCGCCTGGGTCGTCAAACGTGTCGAAGGTGCGGCGGGCGTCGCTAAACTGGATACCGAAAATACCCCGCTTACCCTGATCGTCGGCAAGCGGTATCACTTCGTCAATCTGGGTACGTTGCAGATTCATCCGTTTGCGGTTCGTGGTAAAAACGGCGACTCACTCCTTAACCAGCATCCGCAAGACCGGCCTTTCGAAACCGACCCCAACGTCAACTTTGTCGCCGATGACGCGGGTATTACCTTTACCCTGACCCCAAAGTTAGCGGCGCAGGTCGGCACTTACTACTGCACCGCGCACCCGGCTCCGCTGATGGAAGCGCCCCTAAAGATTCGTAAACCGTAAGGCTCTGCGCCTTACAGCCAAACGTCTTTATAGTCATGGGCGAACTGCTCCAAAGAAATCGGTGCGCGTCCGGTCACCCGTTCAACGGTGTCAGTAACAGCTGCTGTGTGCCCGGCCCGCACAACCTGATAGAGCCCTGTCATCAGCATGGTGTAGGCTTCGGACGCACCCGCTGAGGTCACCCCCGACTGAAACTGCTCTTCGGTAATGGGTTGGTAAGTTACGGTCTTGCCCGTGGCTTGTGAGACGGCTTCGGCAACCTCGTTACGGGTGTAGGCGCGCGCGCCGGTCAGCGCGTAGGCTTGCCCGTGGTGTCCGGTTTCAGTTAGAGCCTTGACGCCGATTGCGGCGATGTCACGGGCGTCGATAAAGCCCGTTTGTGCGTCTTCCGCCGGTTCAGAAAACGTGTTTTGCGTACGGATACCCTCCGCGTAGAGGGTCGTGTAGTTTTGCATAAACCAGCTGGGTCTTAACAGGGTGTACTCGAGTCCCGACGCTTTGAGGTGCTTTTCAACGTCGTGCAGCGGGTTGTCGCTGTTTTCGACGCCCATCGCCGAGAGCCGCACGATACGCGTGACCCCGGCCTCTTTTGCTAGATCAATCACGCGGTTGACAGGTTCGGCCTGGGCGTCTCCGGGGGACGCTAAGTAGAGCGCCTGAACGCCCACAAGGGCCGCTTTAACTTTGTCTTCATCGTCAAAGTCGAACGGTACGACCTCAGCTTGGGGAAACGCAGCTTGTGCCTTTTCGGGCGTATGTGCGCCTAGACGTATTTGCTGGCCCTGCTCGAGTAACATTTTAGCGATTTCGCTGCCGACTTTGCCGTTCGGGGTGGTAAGTAGGATCATCTGTTTTTCCTCCTCGTCGCGCTTAAACGCGAACGAAACGAGCATACGTCCTAACGCTCTAAAAATAAAGTACATACCTTTTGGTGCGTTAGGGGCTGAAATGTGTTATACCTTGCTGATGGACGCGACTGGCGAACAACGGAACGAGACGACAAACGTACTGAGCAAGAATTGCCCCTCGAACAGCGTGTTGGAGATGGTGGCAGGCAAGTGGCAGGTGCTGCTCCTCTACGCTCTGCGCGGGGGCAAAAAGCGTTATAGCGAACTGCAACACCAAGTCGAGGGCATTTCGCAAAAGATGTTGACGCAAACCCTGCGCGAGTTGGAGCGTAACGGGCTTGTCAAACGCACTTCATATCCCGTGGTACCACCTCATACCGAATACGAACTAACTGAACTGGGCGCGAGCCTGGAAGATATTATCTACCGCTTAGGTGGCTGGGCGCAGGAGCATATCCAAGCCGTATTCGAAGCGCGGCACGCTTACGACACCAGAGGGGCGTAGATGTACATCACCTGGCAAAAGATGGTACCCGAGCTGTACGTTTCGGTTTTTTCTGTAAGTCACGAGTTTTACACGCGCATTTTAGGCTTTGAGGTTTTGTACGCTAGACATGACCCCGAGTTTGTCTATTTGGAGCAAGAAGCGCTGCAGCTGATGCTTTTACAGAGCGATAAAAGTTGGCTGGGAAGTGACCTCGAGCCCCCCTACGGGCGCGGCGTCAACCTGCAGATGGAGCTTTCCGACGTTCAGCCTATCTATGAACGTTTAGTTAAGCACGGTGTGACCATGCAGCGCGAGCTTAAAGACGTGTGGCGCGAAACGGGCGACGTGCAGACCGGCTCACGCGAGTTCTATGTCCAAGACCCCGACGGTTATCTGCTACGGTTTTGTCAACCTTTAGGCGATAAACCGCTTGCGTAGCACGCTATCTACTCGGCTAAACTGTTGCATGGACACAAGATGTTAGGGACAGGACGGCTCGAGGCGTTTAGTGACGGCGTGCTCGCTATTATCATTACGATTATGGTGCTCGAGTTACGGGCACCCGAAGGCGTTACGTTAGCTGACCTGAGCCCGCTGCTCCCGGTCTTTTTAAGCTACGCGCTGAGTTTTATCAATATCGGCATCTATTGGAACAACCATCATCACATGCTACACGTCACGCATAAGGTTACGAGCGCTATCTTGTGGGCTAACTTACACCTGCTCTTTTGGCTTTCACTAATTCCATTTACGGCTGGCTGGATGGGTGAACATCGCTTTGCGGCCACCCCTACTGCGCTTTACGGCGTGGTGTTTTTGATGGCGTCCTTTGCCTACTTGATATTGCAGCAAACTATTATTCGCTCGGAAGGGTCTAGTTCACTGTTGGCCCAGGCCGTTGCCGCAGATTGGAAAGGCAAAGCGTCATCTACCCTCTACCTCGTCGCTGTTCCTCTAGCTTCTATCGCACCTTGGCTAGCCCTGAGCTTATATACACTGGTGGCTTTGGTGTGGCTTATCCCGGACCGGCGCATCGAGCGTCTAACGGCTACCGAACCGGACTAAGTTCAGGCGTTCGCTTTAAGTAAATGGTTCAAACACGGCGTGTAGGTCACGCCTTGCTCGAAGTCGGCGGCGAGGTCGGCGACGCTCACCTCAGAAAGGGCTGCCAAGAGTGCGTCGCGGACGCGTTCCCAAACGGCGCTGCGGGCGTGGCAGCGGTCTTCTTCAGGGCAGGCAACGTGCCAGTTGAGGCTGACGCACGAAAGGGGTGCGACGGGCCCGTCGATGGCGCGCAGCACGTCGCGCAAATTGATGTCTTTGGCATTTTCGGCGAGCGCGTAACCGCCACCGGTTCCTTTTTTCGAGCTGACGATACCTTTATTTACAAGTTGCGCCAAGACGCGCATCAGGTAGGGCCGCGCGACCCCGGTCGCCTGACTGATGTCGTCACCGCCGACCCACCGTTCGGGGGGTTGTGTCCCCAGAAAGCCGAGCGCTTGAAACGCGTAGATGTCGGTTGCCGAAAGCCTCATGTATAAGCTTAGTATAGCCGCCACACGTAGCTGACAGCGAGGGTACGTTCAGGCGAGGTTATACAAGGCCGGGCTTCGCAAAAGGTAGAACAAAGCTCAGAGCCAACCTTGTTTCCGCCTCGTGTACTTCAGTTTAGGTTCCTCGAGCGACTCCAGATGCCTCGTTCAGCGCAGGTAAAGGCAGAGCGGCGTGTGTTCTTTTCGGTGAAGAAGTGGGTGACAAAAGCGGTCCGTTTTGCTGCCACGCGCCGACTTCTCCGGGGATGAAGATAAGGCGGCGCGTCAGAAACGCTGCCTAGACGTCGGCCTCCGCCAGGTTTTCGGCTACCACTTACGACAAGAAAAGCTGCAAAAACTGTGACTGAAAAAACATCACGGTGACGCCGAAGGCGATGTGGCTGATAATCTGCGAGATGACCAAGATAAAGCGGGTGCGAAACTGCTCGAGCGGGTGGTGCTCGATGACGATGATGGTCATGATAAAAGCGACCAAAATCCCGTGTCCCAAACCGAGAGCGACGCCCAAAATAGGATAAAACAAGTTGATCTGGGTGGGTAAACTGGACAACACGATAAGCTGGGGCATCGGTTGCGGAACATTCATCAGTGCGAGCACGGCCCAGCCGTAAAAAATAGCAAAAAAGACGCCGCCGCCAAAATAAAGCAGTGAGCCTATAAACCGGGCGCGACCGTCGAGCTTCCCGGTAATCGCCGACCCGAGCGCACCTAAAACGTCGTAGAAGTTGCCGCGCCAGAGCAGCGGCAGATAGAGAAAAAACACCATAACAGCAGTTGCAATAAGTCCCGCAGCGACGGATGAGAGTAGCACTGGTATCGCCATACTTGGCCTCCTGTTTGGGCCTAGTATACACAGTCTTTTAGCGCAATCTCTTGCCACAGTCTCTTACTACAGTCTCTTGCCACAGTCTCTTGCCACAGTCTCCAAGCACAACCCTCCAGGGGCTATTCTCGAGCTGCGCCGAAACCCACCTCGTACCGCCATTTCGTATCGTTGTAAGAAGATAACCGAGCAGCACCTTTTGGCTGCCTAGAGAAATTGCCCATAGAAACCGCCTATAGCGACCGTACGGCACGGTTGCCGGAGCTACCTGGATGGTACGCTGAGCGTGTCCGAGGGCGCGGGACGTTTGTCCACTGAGTTCGATGAGACGCACCTTATATACTTAAAGTCTAGGTGTATAGCGGCTTGCAGAGCGGCCTAACGCGAACTAGAGGAGGCGGTGTGTGCCAAAAGTAAAACTCTCGACGGTCAAGCTCGCCTGGCTGACGCTAGGGGTAAACTTGCTGATTATTTTGCAAGGTGCCGTCGTCCGGGCCACAGGCTCGGGTGCGGGTTGCGGCAGCCACTGGCCTCTATGTAACGGGACGGTCGTGCCGCTCGCACCGACGACGGAAACGCTAGTCGAATATTCGCACCGCCTGCTCTCGCTCGGGGCGCTCATTTTAGGCGGGTGGCTGTTAAGCCGAGCCTACCGCACTCGCCGCAGCAAACCTGCGCTTTTCGGCGCGGCGTCGGCGTCTTTTATATTTTTGATCCTCGAGGCGCTCTTGGGCGCGGTAACGGTCTTGCTCGGGTTGACCGGCGATAACGCGACGTTCGCTCGGGGCGTCATCGTCGCTACGCACCTCGTCAATTCAATGCTGCTCATCGGTTCGCTGACACTGACGCTCGTCTACGCGCGGCAGGGCGCACCGGGCGCGCCCAAACTTCGGGGTCAGAGTCTCGTCGGCGTCACACTCTCGGTCGGCCTTATTGGGATGCTCCTGCTGATCTTTACGGGCGGTATCGCGGCGATGGGCAATACGATTTTCCCGTCAGACAGCCTCGCAGCGGGTTTCCGCGCCGACTTCGACCCGGCGTCGCATCTGCTGATTCGTCTGCGGGTGCTGCATCCGCTGATCGCTATTTCGGTAGGGCTTTATCTGTTCCTCAGTTTAGGGCTCAGCTGGTGGCTTAAACCGGTGTTGCAGACGCGTCATATCGCGCGGGTTTTGTTCGGCATTTACCTGACGCAGCTCGTAGTTGGGACGCTCAACTTGGCGTTCCTGGGGCCGGTCGGGTTACAACTCCTGCACCTGCTTCTGGCGGTGCTGGCGTTTGCGCTGCTTTCGGCGTTGACGGCTTATACACTCGGGCTGCCGCGTACGGCCGCCGTGAGACCCGCGTCGGCTTGGCGCGAAGGGATGAGAATGTGACTGTTGAAAACGTAACTGTTGAAAACCTCGCGGTAAAGAGACCTAGAGCGTCGTGGCGCGATTATATGACGCTGACCAAACCCAAAGTTATCAGCTTGCTGCTCTTAACGACCGTTGGCGCGATGTTTATCGCGGCGCGCGGGTTTCCCGGTTGGCTGTCCCTGCTAGGTATCTTTGTGGGCGGCTACATGTCGGCGGGGGCAGCGGGCGTTTTCAACATGGTCTACGACCGCGACATCGACGTGCGGATGAAACGCACCGCGCAGCGCCCGACCGTGACGTCGGTGATCTCGAGCCGTAACGCGCTCCTCTTCGGCGTCGCGCTGACGCTCGCTTCGTTCGTTATTATCTCGCTTACTTCAAACGTGCTGGCGGCGCTTTTGTCGTGGGCCGGAATCGCTTTTTACGTCATCATCTATACGATGTGGCTCAAGCGCAGCACCTGGCAAAATATCGTGATCGGCGGCGCGGCCGGGGCTATCCCGCCGCTTGTGGGTTGGGCGGCAGTCACCGGCGACCTGAGCTTGTTGGCGTGGTTTTTGTTCGCGCTCGTTTTTTTCTGGACGCCGGTTCACTTCTGGGCGTTGGCGCTTATGATTAAAGACGACTACGCTGCGGTCGGCGTCCCGATGGCTCCGGCGGTGATCGGCGAACGGGCGACGGTCTTGCAGATGGTGATGTACGCCGTGCTGACGGTTGTGCTCACGGTGATCCCTTTCTTTTTACACGAGTTCGGTTTGGGCTACTTCATTGCAGCTCTTTTACTCAACGTCGTACTGCTCGTACGGGTAGCGAGGTTACTCGTGAAGGTGGAGCGCGGCGAGGCGATTGACCGCCCGACTGCGCTGAGCTTGTACAAATATTCGATGTCGTACTTGGCCCTACTATTTTTAGCGATGGCGCTCGAGCGCGCCCTTATCTAGGAGAAGATGTGAAAAGACGTATTAGGTGGTTACAGTGGGTGTTCTCGGCGTTCGTCGCGGCACTCTCCGGCCTACTGTTCAGCAGCGCGTGGGCCTCGAGCATCTCTGCGCCCGGTATGCCCAAGCTTTCGACGCCGAGCGTTTTAGATACCGCGTCGCCCAACGCCCTGGAAATCTCCCGGCTCTTCTGGCTGGTGATGGGGTTTAGCATCTTCGTCATGGCGATTGTCACGGCGTTTATGATTGCGGGTATTATAGGCGGCGTCCGCGACCGCGACCACAGCGTCGAGCCGCCGCAAACGCACGGGAACTTAAAGCTCGAGGTCGCCTGGACGGTTATCCCACTGATTATTTTGGCCATCTTGCTTGTTCCGACGCTGAGCGCCATCTATCAGCTCGACGGATTTGCCGCCCCGAAAGACGCGATTGAAATCAACGTCGTCGGTCGGCAGTTCTGGTGGGAGATGGCCTACAAGGACTCGGGCGTCGTTACCGCCAACGAGGTCGTCGCGCCGGTCGGCACCGCCGTCAAGCTCAACCTCGCGTCGGGCGACACCATGCACTCGTTTTGGATACCGCAGGTCGCCGGTAAAACCGACCTGGTCCCGGGCAATCAGCGTACGCTCTGGTTTACGCCCGACCGGGAAGGCGTATTTTACGGACACTGCGCCGAAATCTGCGGTGATTCGCACGCCAACATGCGACTTCGCCTCGTCGCGCTGTCACCGGAAAATTACAAAAAGTGGCAGGCCGCCGCACAAAAAGCTGCCGCGCCCCCCAAGGCAGAACTCGCCGTCACCGGGTCGCAACTCTTTATCTCTAAAGGGTGCGTCAACTGCCACGCAGTCAACGGTGTCAACACCTATAACCGTACCGGCCCCAACCTTTCGTTTATCGGCTCGCGTACGAGCATCGCTGCGGGTATCCTCGCCAACACGCCCGAAAACATGATCCGCTGGCTTCGTTACACCGATACCGTCAAACCGGGCGTAGCGATGCCCAACCTGGGCTTGAACCAAGAAGAGGCCGAACAGCTCACCGCCTATCTGGAATCGTTGACCCTGCCGGGATTCGATATAAAGCGGGCGATCAACAGCTCCGAAGGTACCGAACCCGTCAAAGTTGACGATTCGGACTCGGCTGAACCCAAAGCTGAAGTCCCAACCGCCCCTAACAACCTCGCCAGCCTGGAGAACGCCCAATGAGTATTGCTGTCGGAACCCCCAAACAAGTCGCCAAGCGTAAACCCCTCTGGCTCGACCTGTTAACCACCGTCGATCACAAAAAGATCGGCCTCATGTACATCGTTACCAGCTTTTTCTTCTTTGGCCTCGGTGGTATCGAAGCGCTACTGATCCGGTTGCAACTCTCGAGACCCAACATGGACGTGTTGGTCGGGAGCTTTTATAACCAAATTTTGACCGCGCACGGCACCACCATGCAGTTTTTGTTTATTATTCCGATTGCAGCGGGGTTCGCGAACTACTTTATCCCGCTGATGATCGGCGCGCGCGACATGGCGCTCCCCCGGATGAACGCCTTTGCCTACTGGCTCTACCTGTTCGGCGGCATTTTGCTCTACATGGCCCCCCTGTTTGGCGGCTGGGCTGAGGGCGGTTGGGTCATGTACTTTCCTTTTGCGAGTTCTGAATATCAGCCGCAGGCGGGCGTGGACTCGTGGATTTTAGGCTTGCAGCTGGTCGGCTTCGCGTCGATCTTCGGCGGTATCAACCTGATCGTCACGATGGTCAACCTGCGTACACCGGGGATGGGCTGGCGACAACTCCCGATGTTCGGTTGGGCAATTATGGCGACGTCGTTTTTGCAGGTGTTGGCGACGCCCGGTATAACTGCGGCGACGGTACTTACCCTGCTGGACCGCACGACCGGGATTAGCCTCTACAATCCGGCGATCGGCGGCGACCCGGTGTTGTATCAGCACCTGTTCTGGTTTTATTCGCACCCGGCGGTGTACATCATGGTGCTGCCGTGGTTCGGGATTGTTTCGGAGATTCTGCCGACCTTCACCCGCAAACCGATTTTCGGGTATACGGCTTTGGCCGGGGCGACGATGGGCATCGCGCTGGTCAGCTACCTCGTCTGGGCGCACCACATGTTTACCTCGATGGGCAGCCCGATTCTGAACTCGGTCTTTGCCTTTACCACGATGCTGGTCGCCGTACCGACGGGCGTCAAGATCTTTAACTGGCTGGCGACCATCTGGAAAGGTAAAATCGTTTTCAACACCGCGATGCTGATGTGTTTAGGGTTTATCTTTCTCTTTACCATTGGCGGGATTACCGGGGTCGCGCTCGCTATCGTGCCGTTTACCTGGCAGATGCACGACACCTACTGGGTCGTCGCGCACTTTCACAACATCTTGATCGGCGGCTCGATCTTTATCGTCATGGCTGGCGTCTTTTACTGGTTCCCCAAAATGACGGGCCGGTTTCTAAACGAACGCCTGGGTAAATGGCTTTTCGGGCTCTGGTTTGTCGGCTTTATGGTGACGTACTTTCCGCAGTACATCCTCGGGCTTTTAGGGATGCCGCGCCGCATCTATACCTACGCTGAAGGTATCGGCTGGGAAGTGTGGAACGCGATCTCGTCGATCGGCTCATTGATGCTCGCGTTCGGCTTTTTGCTCTTCGTCTATAACGTCATCGTCAGCCTCCGCAAACCCAAAGCGGCGGGGCCGAACCCTTGGGGTTACGGCTACAGCCTCGAGTGGGCCACTTCGAGCCCCCCACCCGCGTACAATTTCGGCGTCACCTTACCGAGCGACTTTCGCAGTGAGCGCCCCCTTTACGACTGGAAAAAACTCGGACTTTGGCCCGTCGGGGAAGGGGCGACGTTGCGCGAATCCGAAATTCACCTGCCGAACCCGAGCGTCTGGCCGCTTGTCGCTTCAGGCGGACTCTTCCTCTTTTTAGCCGGGATGGTCATGCAGGGGCCGCTCTGGGTCGCCGGACTCGCCGTCGCGCTCTTCGCCTTTATCATGTGGGCGAACGAACCCGCCTTCGACAGCCCTGAAATGGAACTCGAGGTCGCGCACCACAACCGCACGGAAACCTCGAACGGCATGATGTTCGCCTACTGGTTTTTAGGCTCGGAAATCGCGCTCTTTTTAATGGTCTTTTCGGCGTATTTCTACCTGCTTTTCAACGGCCGGATGGCGTTTCCCGAAGAGTTGCCGAGCGTGCGGTTGGCACTCTTAAACACCCTCTTTTTGGTCTCGAGTTCGCTCACCGTGCACGTCGCGCACCACGACTTCAACCACGGCAAACGCCGCACCTTTTTAGGGTTGATGGCCGTGACGATTGCGTTCGGCGCGATTTTCTTAGGCATTACCGGGTTCGAGTGGAGCGAAATTCTAGCCCGCGCCGACCCGCGCCAAAACCTCTACCTCTCGGCGTTCTTTACGATTACCGGCCTGCACATGCTGCACGTCGTTGCCGGTCTGACGATGCTGGGCGTCGCGTTCGTTCGCGGACGGCAACGCAAGTTCACGCCGAAATTGCAAAACGGCCTCGAGGTTCCCGTCGCCTACTGGCACCTCGTTGACGGTGTCTGGATTTTCGTGCTGCTCATCGTCTACGTGCTGCCGACCTTCTACAAGGGGCCGGAAACGGTGCGCAACGTCGGCGACCCGTTCGGGGTGTATCAGCAAGATACGATCAACGACGAGGGTGGTACGGACCTCTTAACGCCCACGCTGCCCAAATCGACGACGCCCGCCGTTCCGCCTGCAACCGAAGCAGCGCCCGGTGAATTGCCCGCAGAGCTGCCTGGTCCCGGCGCGGGCAACACCATCCCGCCGAACAGCCCACAAGAAGGTGCGAACTGAGCGTCGCAGCTTGACGCGTGAGTTAGAGAGGGTCGCACACCGGTTGCGACCCTCTTGACGTGAGAGAAGGATATGAAAAAGCTGTTAACCCCGCGTTGGTTGTTCGGGCACTTTTTGGCGCTCGGTCTGGTCGTGCTGTTCGTCAATTTTGGATTCTGGCAGCTTCGCCGCCTCGCTCAGCGGCAAGCGTATAACGCCCTACTCGAGTCACGCTTAGACGCCGACCCACAGCCTTTCGGCAAGCTTATAGACAGATACGCGCTTACCGCTTCTGAACACGCTGAAAACTCGGTCGCGTACCGCCGCGCACGCGCGACAGGCCGTTTCGACACGGCGAACGAAATTTTGCTCCGCTCGCGCGCGTATGATGGGAGTCCGGGGTATCACGTCCTGACGCCGCTACGCCTTTCTGAGGGGCGCGCCCTCCTCGTTGACCGGGGCTGGGTTCCCTTCGCGCTCGACGACCCGCCGATCAAAGAAGCTGCGCCGCCGGACGCTCAAGTAACCGTTACCGGTATCTTAAAACCTGCTGAAGTGCCGCCCCCAGGGGGCGGGTTTCTCGACCGGCTCGGGCTGATTCAAAGAGACCCGGCAGAGGGAAAACTCGGAGCGGTCTTTTTCGTCAACCCGGCGCGGATCGGACGGCAGCTGCCGTATACGCTCGAGCCCGTGTCTTTAGAACTTGCCACGCAGACGCCTGTTCAGCCGGGTCAACTCCCTGTCCCGCCGCCGCCCCCTGAAATTACGAATGGCCCTCACCTCTCGTACGCGTTCCAGTGGTTTTCGTTTGCGCTCATCGGCGTCGTCGGTTACGCCGTGCTCTTACGCGGCGTTTTACGGGACAAACCGGTTGTAGAAGATGTGCGGCCGGAAGAAGGCATACAACCGGAAACAGGGAACAGTCTAAATCGGGCTCAGCAAAAATGATTGTTGGAGTCGGAGGAGGTTCAAAATGCCCCACAAAAATCTGAGTGACTTGCCGGATTCAGTTCGGACCAACCTACCCAAACACGCACAGGAGATTTACCGCGCCGCCTATAACAGCGCCTGGGACAATACAATAGCATTTCCATTAAGAGTTGCTACAAAAAGCATAGCAGAATGTGCGTGCCAGTCTGTAAAACTCAAGCGGAGGGCGTTGCCGACCAGATGCTACCTGCTACAAGGACCCGGACGCGCGCCGAGATGACGCCGCGCACGAAGAGGTCTTGCACCGGGTGGCGTGGGCAGCGGTCGAGCATAAGTACGAAAAAGACGACTTGGGGTGGTGGCGGGAGAAGTAGATCGAGGTAAAAGCGACCTGTTACTTAAGACGCAACTGGCTGAGGCTGCCGAGCTTTACCGAGATAAACTTCAGCTTCCTGCTCCTCCTGCTGCTTTCTATCTTCATCCCACGAAAGCGCCTGACCGAGCAAGCCGACAACTTTAGGAACGGCTTCTAACGCGGCCTGCTGGTCTAAAAACGCGAGTCGGGTGCGCCGCGCCAGAAAATCTACGGCAGTACAAGCACCTTCCTGGGTAGCGCTGTAGACGACTTCGGCCTCGAGATGCGGGTGCCCCTCAACCAAGCGTTTGGGGTGCGTCTCGGTAAGTTCGGCAATTTTGACGGCTTGGTCGCCGTACGCACGGTTGAGATAGTCGGCAACGTCTGCGTCGAGACCATATTGGCGTCTGAGCGAAACAGCGCCGTCCGGGTCGAACGCCTCAGCGCCGACGAGTTTGAGGGTGTCGGTACGCGACGCGCTCGCCTGTAATTTACCGACCTTAAGCGCTTCGGAAACGGTATCGAGTGCCATCTTACGGTAGGTCGTCCATTTGCCCCCGGCAATCGTAATCAGCCCCGAACCGCTCGTGTTGATCACGTGATCACGTGAGAGCCTCGCGGTATCCGCCGCTTTAGGGTCGGAGACGAGCGGACGAAGCCCCGACCAGGTCGCCAACACATCGTCTTTGGTGGCCGGAACGTTGAAGTAACGCCCCAGGTAGCTGAGCAAATAGCCGACGTCGCTTTCCTGGGGCTTAGGATTCGCTTCGATGGCGGCGGGGTTATCGGTCGTCCCGAAGAGCGTGTAACCGAGCCACGGGAGCAGAAAGAGGACGCGCCCGTCGTCGGTCTGCGGGATCAGTAAGCCCGTGTCGGGCGGGGAGAAGCGGCCGTCCAGTACGATATGCACGCCTGAGCTGGCCGTGAGCATCGGCGGCGCGTCTTTGTTATCGAGGTGGCGAACCGCGTCTGAAAAGGGGCCGGTCGCGTTGACGACCGTTTTGGCCCGGATATCCCAGGTTTTTCCGGTTAAGGTGTCGCGTACCGACGCGCCCCGGACTTGTCCACCTTCTTTAAGGAGCTTTGTAACCTCGAGGTGATTGGCGACCGCTGCGCCTTCTTGCGCCGCAGTCAGCGCCAGCGCTACGTTCATCCGGGCGTCGTCAAACTGCCCGTCGTAATAGAGCACCGCGCCCCGCAAACCCTCTTTTTGGAGCATTGGAAACCGCTTAAGCGCCTCTTCGCGGCCTACAAAACGGCTGCTTTTGAGGTTGGCGCGGCCCGCCAGTGCGTCGTACATTTTGAGGCCGATCATCATATAAGGAATCTGAAACCAGCTGTACAGCGGCGTCAAGATAGGCAGCGGGTGCGCCAGGTGCGGCGCAATTTTGAGTAAGATAGCGCGTTCTTTAAGCGCGTCGCGTACGAGGTTAAACTGCGTACTGTCGAGCCGTTTAACGGCCTGCTCTAAGTAGCGCACGCCGCCGTGCACGAGTTTGGTCGAGCGGCTGCTGCTCCCGGCAGAAAAATCGTCACGCTCGACCAGCGCCGTTTTAAGACCCCGGCTCGCCGCCTCGAGCGCCACGCCCGTACCCGTCGCGCCGCCACCGATAACCAGTACGTCAAAGGTTTCGTGTTGAAGTTTTTTAAGCTGAGCGTCGCGGTTCATACGTTCCTCTCGAGCCGGTGCGGTCTACCGGGGTTCGGAAAAATACTCCCGCGCAAACGGGTTTGAATATCTAAAAATAGCGGTGCAGAGCGGGATATCATCTCTCAACCATAAGATTAAGAGGAAGGGTCAGTCCCTTCCTCACGGTACGTTTAGCGGACGCGGCCCTCTTTCCAAGCTTGTAGAAGCTCATCATAAGGAACGGTTTCGCCCTGGGGTTTTTCGTTTTCCAGCGGGGGCCGAGGTGCGCCGGGTTGGTCGAACCAGTACTGCGCGTCTTGCTCTTCGTTGAGGATGGGTCCACATTCAGCCATCCCGATACGCTCGAGGCGCCCTAAAATGTCGTCTTGCTGCTCGGCAAGCTGATCCATCGCCGCCTGCGCGCTGACCTCGCCGGTCACGGCCTGCGCGACGTTTTGCCACCAGAGCTGCGCCAGTTTGGGGTAATCCGGAACGTTGGTGCCGGTCGGCGTCCACGAGACGCGGGCCGGAGAGTTGTAAAACTCGACCAAACCGCCAAGTTTGGGTGCAGCTTCTTGCATCTCCGGGCTTTTCAGGTCGGAGTCACGAATCGGGGTCAGGCCCACCAGCGTTTTCTTAAGGCTGACCGTTTTGGACGTTGTAAACTGCGCGTAAAGCCACGCGGCTTGGCGGCGCTCGACCGGCGTGCTTTCCAACAGCGTCCACGAGCCGGTGTCTTGATACCCGAGTTTCATGCCCTCTTCCCAGTACGCGCCGTGGGGCGACGGAGCCATCCGCCACTTCGGGGTGCCGTCTTCGTTGACGACCGGCAGCCCCTCGGCGGTCATATCGGCGGTAAAGGCGGTGTACCAGAAGATCTGCTGCGCGATGTTGCCCTGCGCCGGAACCGGGCCGGATTCGGAAAAGTTCATCCCGGCGGCTTCGGGCGGCGCGTAGGCTTTAAGCCAGTCGATGTATTTTTGCAGGGCGTAGACCGCTTCGGGGCCGTTCGTATCGCCGCCGCGTGTCACCGACGAGCCGACCGGGTGGCAATCTTCGACGCGAATCCCCCACTCGTCTACCGGCAGGCCGTTCGGGATGCCTTTATCGCCGCCACCCGCCATCGAAAGCCACGCGTCGGTAAAGCGCCAACCGAGGCTCGGGTCTTTTTTGCCGTAGTCCATGTGCCCGTAAACTTTGGTGCCATCTATCTTACCGTCGCCGTTGACCTCTTCGCTAAAAAATTTGGCGATGTCTTCGTACGCCGACCAGTTGACCGGTACACCGAGGTCGTAGCCGTAAATGTCCTTAAACTGCTTTTGGATGTCGGGGTCGGAAAACCAGTCGTAACGAAACCAGTAAAGGTTCGCGAACTGCTGATCGGGGAGCTGATAGAGCTTGCCGTCAGGTGCGGTGGTAAAGCTCGTTCCGATAAAATCCTCTAAGTCGAGTGTTGGCGAGGTAAAGTCTGCGCCTTCCCCCGCCATCCAGTCGGTCAGGTTCGTCACGAAGCCGTAACGAAAATGCGTCCCGATCAGGTCGGAATCATTCACGTAGGCGTCGTAAATATTTTGCCCGGACTGCGTTTGGGTTTGGAATTTCTCGATTACGTCGCCTTCTTGAATCAGGTCGTGAACGATATTGACGCCGGTAATCTCGCTAAACGCTTTGGCGAGCGTTTGCGACTCGTATTCGTGCGTGGTGAGGGTTTCGGACACGACGTTGATGGTTTGACCTCGAAACGGTTTGGCCGCTTCGATAAACCATTTGAGTTCTTCTAATTGCTGCTCTTTAGACAGCGTGCTCGGCTGAAACTCCGAGTCGATCCAGCGCTGCGCGGCCTCTACGTATTTGGCGTCGTCGTCTTGCGCCTGTACGCTTAAGCTCAAGGTAAGTGCGGCGGCCGCCGCTAGTCCTATACGAACGTGTTTCTTCATCCCTACTCCTTTTGCGTTCAGCTTCCTGCTGTGTGTGCCGAGATTCAGGGGAAGTAACCTGAGACTCGAGTCCTGCCGAAGTCAAGGTAAAGTCAAACCTCAACCCCAGCGAAGTACCACAATCAGCCAGACAAACGAAACGGCGGTGCCCCACCAGAGCGTCAGGTCGGTCGCCCCGAGCCACGCCAGGTTGATCACTGCGACGCCCAACAGTCCGATATAGAGCCGTCCGCCTCTAGTTGTCGCCAGCGGCAAAAAGCCTTTGCGCTCTACTGCCGGATAGCGAATCCCCAAAACGGTCATCACCGCGAGCATCAGGACAATCGCCAGCAAAAAAATCGCGGTCGGCCCTGTCCACGCCATCCACTCGAAACTTGTAGCTAAGTTCTGCACCGTAGACCCCCTAAACGCGCCCGAGCGCAAAACCCTTGGCGATGTGGTTGCGGACGAAGTAGATGACTAAAGCGCCCGGAATGATCGTCAACACACCGGCGGCGGCCAGCAGTCCCCAGTCCATCCCCGACGCGCTGACGGTGCGGGTCATCGTCGCGGCGATGGGTTTGGCAGCGACGCTCGTGAGGGTGCGCGCCAGCAAGAGTTCGACCCAACTAAACATAAAGCAGAAAAATGCGGTGACGCCGATGCCGCTACGGATCAGCGGCAAGAAAATCTTAAAGAAAAATTTTGGAAAGCTGTAGCCGTCTACAGCGGCGGTCTCATCGATTTCGCGGGGGATGCCCGACATAAAGCCCTCTAAAATCCACACCGCCAGCGGCACGTTAAAGAGCAGGTGCGCGAGCGCCACCGCGAGATGTGTGTCGTACAGCCCGATATTTTGGTAAAGCTGAAAAAAAGGTAGCAAGAAAACGGCGGCGGGAGCCATCCGGTTGGTAAGCAACCAGAAGAAGAGGTGGTTTGCCCCTAAAAAGTGATACCGCGAAAAAGCGTAGGCGGCGGGGAGCGCAATCACTAGAGACATCACCGTGTTCATGCCGACGTAGATAAGCGAGTTGACGTAGCCCATGTACCAAGTTGGGTCGGTAAAGATAGTGCGGTAGTTGGCAAACGTCAGGTTGTGTGGGTAAAAGGTCAAGCCACCTAAAATCTCGCGGTTGGGTTTAAGCGACATGTTGATCATCCAGTAGATCGGCAACAGCAGCAGGATAAAGTAGACCACGACGAAGATGCGCCTTCCCAAACCTTTAGGTGCTTGTCTGGGTGTTTGAGCGGGCGTTGCGGAAACGCGGGGGAGGGCCTTACTCACCGGGTCGTCCCCTTACCGAGGTTGAGAATTAAGCTGTAAAAGATAAAGCACAAAATCTGGATAATCAAAAAGTAGATCAGTGAAAACGCTGCAGCTGGCCCCAGGTCGAACTGCCCGACCGCGAGTTTCGAGAGATAGATACTTAAAAACGTCGTGGCGTTACCGGGGCCGCCGCCGGTGACGACAAACGGTTCGGTGTAGATCAAAAACGAATCCATAAAGCGCAAAAGCAGTGCAATCAGCAGCACACCACGGAGCCGGGGCAGCTGAATATAGCGGAAGATCGCCCAGGGTTTTGCCGCGTCGATCCGGGCCGCTTGATAGTAGGCTTCGGGGATGGCGCGTAGCCCGGCGTAGCAGAGCAGCACGACCAGCGGCGTCCAGTGCCAAACATCCATAACCAAAACCGTCATCCAGGCGTCGAACGGGTCGTTGGTGTAGTTGTAGTTGACGCCGAGCGTGCGGTTGAGAAAGAACCCACCCAAACCGATGTCGGCGCGCCCGAAAATCTGCCAGATCGTCCCGACGACGTTCCAGGGGATAAGCAGCGGCAGCGCGACCAGCACGAGACTCAGCGATGCTCGCCAGCCTTTGGCGGGAAGTGCCAAAGCGACGGCGACGCCCAGCGGAATCTCGAGCAGTAATACCTCGGCTGAGAAGAGCAGGTTTCTAAAAAATGCTCCTTGCAGCTCGCTGTCGCGGAGGGTATCGCGGAACCACTCGGCCCCGACAAAGACGCGCTGAAACGGCCCGAAGATATCTTGTACGGAGTAGTTGATCACCGTAACAAGTGGCAAAATCGCGCTAAAGGCTACCGAGATAACGACGGGCAAGACCAGCAGCCACGCTCTATGATTGGTCGTTTTCACTTGTCTCCTTTTGCACCTTCATGACGGTCCTACCGCGCGCTCGTCAACATAGAGCTGAGTGTATTCGGGGGGGAAGTGCAACCAGCCTGCGCCGGGAGAGAGCGCCGTATCTTCAGATAACTTGGCCTTGACGGTATGGTCGCCCAACCGGGCCGTAGCGATCTTGAAGTTGCCCAAATCCTCGACCTCGGTGATGTCGGCTGTAACAGTTCCGCTGCCCACCGGCGGTACGCCGCCGCCACACCCGAGAAACTCCGGGCGAACGCCCAACGTAACGCTGCTCTCTGAGGTGGCGAGACGTTGAGCTTGCTCGAGCAGCCCCGGACGCAGCGGTACGGCGTGCGTCCCGATATGCGCGGCCGAACCAGCTAACCTGCACGGCAGCAAGTTCATCCCCGGCGAGCCGATAAAGTAGCCCACAAAGGTGTGCGCCGGGCTTTCAAACAAGTTTTGCGGCGTGCCCATCTGCACGACGCTGCCGTCTACCATCACGACCACCTGGTCGGCAAAGGTCAATGCTTCGGTCTGATCGTGCGTGACGTAGATCAGCGTCAATTTGAAGTCGTGGTGAATCTGTTTGAGTTTGCTGCGTAAAAGCCATTTGAGGTGCGGGTCGATGACCGTCAGGGGTTCGTCGAACAAGATCGCCGCGACGTCGCTGCGGACCAAACCGCGTCCGAGCGAGATCTTTTGTTTGGCGTCGGCGCTGAGGCCGCTGGCGCGGTATTTGAGGTCGGCGGTCAGCTCGAGCAGTTCAGCCACCTGCTGCACGCGTTTTTTGACCTCCGGCTCCTTGACGCCCCGGTTACGTAGGGGAAACGCCAGGTTGTCAAAGACGCTCATGGTGTCGTAAATCACCGGGAACTGAAAGACCTGCGCGATATTGCGCGCTTCAGGCGCGAGCACCGTTACGTTCTGCCCGTCGAACAATACTTGCCCTTCACTCGGTTTGATCAGACCCGAGATGATGTTTAGAAGGGTGGTTTTACCGCACCCGGACGGCCCCAACAGCGCGTACGCGCCGCCGTCTTCCCAGGTCAGGTTCATGGGCCGCAACGCGTAATCTTCCGGCTGCGGATTCGGACCGTAGCTGTGGGCCAAGTTGTGCAGCTCGAGACGCGCCACCGGCTAAAGCCCCGGCCCCGGTACAGACCCTGACGCGGCGGCGCGTTCGGGAGCCGCCTGCAGCTGTCCGGCGGTATCGAAGATAAAGAGCCGTTTGGGGTTGAGGTGCAAGTTGACGTGCTCTCCGGCGGCGACCGGGTGAACGCCTCCTAGTTGCGCGACCACGTGCGCCTGGTCAGCGAGGTTCATATGCACAAACGTTTCCGAACCGCTGATTTCGGAGAGTTCAACGGTCGCGGGAACCGCTACATCGTCGGGGAGGGTGCGCCCCAATCCGGCGTGGGTGGCGCGGAGGCCCACCCGGTAGGGTCCCGGCGGGAGCGACTGCATGTGCTCAGGCAGCGGCAGCGAAGGGCCAGCCTCGAGCTTTAAGTTTCCCTCGGCGATAGTTCCCGCCAAAACGTTGATCGGGGGGTCGCTAAAAACCTCGCCGACGCGCTGCGACACCGGGCGGTGATAGACCTCGAGCGTCGGCCCGCTCTGAAGCACCCGGCCTTCGTCCAGGACGGTCGTTACGCCGCCTAACAGCAGCGCTTCGTACGGTTCGGTGGTGGCGTAGACGACGATGGCGTCGCGGCCCCTAAAGATACCTTTCATCTCGGCGCGCAGCTCTTCGCGGAGCTTGTAGTCCAAATTGACGAGCGGCTCGTCCATCAGCAAGATGTCGGCCTCTTTAACGAGCGCCCGCGCAATCGCGGTGCGCTGCTGCTGCCCGCCGGAGAGTTCAGCCGGTAGGCGTCTTAAAAACGGATCGATACGCATCAGCTTGGCGACCTCGTGGACGCGCTCAGTGAGCTGCGCTCGGCTGAGCCCACCCTCGACCCGGAGGGGTGAAGCGATATTTTCGAAAACGCTCAACGACGGGTAGTTGATAAACTGCTGATAAACGAACGCGACGCTGCGGCGCTGCACCCGCGTTTTGGTCACGTCTTGGCCATCTAAAACGACGCGGCCCGTGCTGGGTTTATCGAGTCCGGCAACGAGCCGCATCAGCGAGGTTTTGCCTGCTAAAGTCGGGCCGAGCAGGACGTTGAGCCCCGAGGAGAGCGTCAAGTCGAGCGAATAGAGGTGCTCGTCTGCCCCGACTCTTTTACTGACGTTTTGGAGCTCGAGCTTCACCCTGTCTCCTAAATGACCGACCGACACCGTGGCGTTTACGCCCGAAAAATTGGACGACACCTGGCACAAATTGGTTTACTAAGGAGAGGCTACACGCCTCTGCACACTTTGTCAAGCCTCTTGCACAGGTGTGCACGGAGGTTTAGAGTATGGAGGTTTAGAGTAAGGCGACCTCCGAACTGCGCAGGTGACTGGTAGGGCCTGGTCAACACTCCAAACCTCGAAAGGACCGGCTATTGACGCTGCACGCTCCTACGCGATGACCGAACCGCTGCAAGACGCTGTTCGGGTCGCGCGAATGTACTACTACGGTGAGCGCACCACCCAAGAGATCGCCACCGAACTGGGTTTGTCGCGTTCAAAAGTTTCGCGGCTGCTTAAATTCGCTAAAGAGCGGGGACTCGTCGAGATTCGCATCCTCGACCCCGATACGCAGACGAGCGCACTCGAGCACCTGTTACGCTCGAACTTCGGGGTTCGCGAGGTTCAGGTCGTCGATGTTCCGGAGGCGGCGGGCGAAGAGGTTTGGCTGGAACGGGTAGCGACTGTGGCTGCGGCGTATCTGGGTACGCTCATGCAAGACGGAACGGTGTTGGCGATGGCGTGGGGCACGACTGTGAGCGCAATTTCGGAGCGTCTCGGGGTCAAACCACTAAAAAACGTTCAGGTCGTTCAGCTCAACGGTTCGGGCAATACCCACGACGCCGGACTCCGCTACTCGGCCGAACTGTTGCGGGGGTTTGCCGACGCTTACGGCGCAAAAACGCACACCTTCCCGGTCCCGACCTTTTTTGACTTTCCGGAGACGAAGCGGGCGCTCTGGCTCGAGCGCAGCGTCCGGCGTATCCTAGATTTGCAGGCTAAAGCCGACGTGTTCCTCTACAGTATCGGCGCGGTCGAAGCGGGCGTCCCGAGCCACGTATATACCGGGGGGTATCTCGAGCCCGCCGACCTGAGCGAACTACGCAGTACGGGAGTCGTCGGCGACATCGCCACGGTGTTTTTTCGGGCGGACGGGTCGTACCGGGACATCCCGATCAACGCGCGTGCGAGTGGCCCCGACCTGAGCCTCCTGGCAAGAGCGGAGAACGCTGTCTGCGTGGTTTCCGGTAGGGGCAAGGTCGAGGGGGTGCGGGCGGCGCTGCGGGGCGGCTACCTCAAAAAACTCATCATCGACGAACCGACCGCCAGACTGCTTTGTGAGGGACTCGAGCCCCGTTAGGCCGAAGTGCGAATGTCTGAAGCGCTAGCTCTAACGCGTGTTCAGGCTCCGCGTAGATTACCTCTTTACTACATAATCTGTACTACCCTAATGAGCATGAAGGGGACTCTATGAGCTTACGCGTCCACGGAATTCATCACCTCACCGCCGTTACTGCGAGGGCTGCGCAGAATGTGGCCTTTTACACCGACGTGCTCGGACTACGGCTGGTCAAAAAAACCGTCAATCAGGACGACGTACGCGCCTATCACCTGTTTTACGCCGACGGCGCAGGCAGCCCCGGCACCGACATCACCTTTTTCGATTGGCCTGCCGCGCGCGAGCGGCGCGGTAACAACAGCGTCACCCGAACCGGCTTTCGTATTTCAAGGGGTAGCGCGGCGTGGTGGGCAGCTCACCTTAAAAAGTGTGAAGTCGAAGCCGACGTGCCTACGACGCGCGACGGGCGGACCGTGCTCGACTTTAGCGACCCCGAAGGGCAGCGCCTGAGCCTGGTCGAATCGGACGGCGCGCGCCTCAACATCCGGTCGATAACGCCGTTCCCAAAGAACATCAGATTATGGGACTCGGGCCGGTGACGCTCACCGTACCAGGGCTTTTTCCGACCGGTCAGGTTTTAGAGCGCGCGTACGGTATGGAAAAGGTGCGGACTTACTCGGGTAAGGACGGTGAAACGCACGTCTTTAAGATGGACGCCCCCGGGCCGCAGGGCGAAGTACATCTTTCGGTCGATCCGTCGTTGCCCCCTCATAGGCCCGGTGCCGGAGGGGTGCATCACGTCGCGTTTCGGATACGTGACGAGGATATCGACGCGTGGAACGAGCACCTGAAGAGCCTTGGCTTGGCGACGAGCGGCGAGGTCGAGCGTTACTATTTCAGGAGCATCTACTACCGCGAACCGAACGGGGTGCTGCTCGAGCTGGCCACCGACGGCCCCGGTTTTGCCGCCGACGAACCTTTGGCGTCGCTCGGCGAAAAGCTCTCGCTACCACCTTTTTTAGAGGGCCGCCGCGCCGACATCGAAGCGAACCTGAAACCACTGACCCCCGAACCTTTGGAGCCCGACCATGCCAGAAGCTGATCTCAGTCAGGTCAAACGCAACGACGACCGTACCCGCTACGAACTTTCCGTAGACGGGCAGCTCGCCGTATCCGAATACAACCGCCTCACCAACGCCGTGATGTTCACCCACACCGAAGTACTGGAGGCGTTAGAAGGGCGAGGGGTCGGCAGCGTCCTCGCCCGTGGGGCGCTCGACGATGTGCGCGCTCAAGGGCTCGAGGTCATTCCCTTATGCCCCTTTATCGCGGCTTTTATGCGGCGTCATAAAGAATATCAAGACCTCCTCAGCCCGGTCAGCCGCCGCCAGTTTGAGCGTGACGCGTGAGCGCGCCCGGTAAAGCCTACAAAGGCGAGGATATAACGGTCTTTTTCGGTGCGCGGCGCTGTTTGCACGTCGCCGAATGCATACGCGGTCTACCGGGCGTGTTCGACACCGGCAAACGCCCGTGGATTCAGCCCGACCACGCGGACGCTTCAAGCGTTGCCGAGGTCGTGCGCCGCTGTCCGACCGGAGCGCTGCACTACGCCCTTTCGGGTCAAGATGAAGTCGGCGATGAGACGACGCAGATTACGCCGCAACCGAATGGGCCGCTCCTCATCCGGGGGAAACTCAGCATCAAGACGCCGGAGGGTGACCTTGAAGAGACCAGGGCCGCCCTCTGCCGCTGTGGTCAGAGCGGCAACAAACCCTTTTGCGACGGTACGCACAGCAAAGTGGGTTGGACTGAGTAGATTCGCGCAAGTAAGTTAGGCCGTGCGGACGACGAGGCCCTCGAGGTCGTAACCTGAAACCAGCTCGTTCCAGCTTAGCTTGGGCGCTCTCTCGGCCGTCAGCGGCAGCTTAAAAAGCCGCGTCAAAAAGATGTCACTCTCTTGCAGCGCGATATACGCGCCGGGGCAGCGGTGGTGCCCGTCGCCGAAACTCATCACCGCACCCTGAACGCCGCGTTCCAGCGGCCGCGCCGGACAGAGCTGAAGCGGTTCTTCACCGACGGTTTTCGCGTCGGCGTTCGCGGCGCGCAAATCGAGGTCGATAAGGGTACCGGCCGGAATGTTCAGCGTTTCGCGGTCAACGTTCAGCGTCAGCGGTTGGGTCGTGCGGCGGTAGAGGTGTCCGACGACGGGCTCGAGCCGCAAAATCTCTTGCAGGATGTTCTGCCGCTCTTTTTCGTCAGCGTTGACGTAAGTCTCTCGCAGCGTGTCGTTTTCCAACAGGTGCCACGCCGCCATCACGATAAACTCACGGGTCGTGACCATCCCGGCGGCGGCGTAGGTCACGCACTCGGTTAAGATCTCAAAGTCTTTGTAACCTTTGCCGATCAGGTGGCTGATGACATCTTCTTGCGGAGCCTTACGCCGCGCACGGATGGCGGGTTTAACGTCCTGATAAAAAAAACGCCAGAGTGCGCTCTGCGTCTGCACAAAGCGCCAAAGTTTAAGGGGTCGCATTGAGAACTGCGTCGGGTCGTCCTCGAAAAAGGTGTCGAGGCGGCGACTCATGCCTTTAACCGACGAATTTGTCAACCCTACGACCTGCGCGGCAACCTGCGTCGCGAGGCGCATACTGAGCTGACTCAGGTCGGCGCTTTTACGCGTTTTAAGCGTGCCGATCAGGTCGTCGGCAAGCGCTTCCATCATTTCACGGTAACTTTTGCTCACGGTTTGCGGCGTAAAAAAGCGGGCGGTTGCGGTGCGCTGCGATTTGTGTTCGGGACCCTCCAGATACAAAATCGGAGGGCGCATCCTCGAGGTGTCTCCGGCTACTTCCGCGCCGAAGCCTGCTTGCCGCGTCGCGTCGGGGTCGCGCAAAATCGCCCGCGCCAGCGCAAACGAACGCACCGTCCAGCGTTCACCTTTGGCGTCACGGGTAACTTCGTAAGCCGGAAAGAGCGTTTCACCGGGGCGGCTGCTCTTACGCTCAGTCACGCCTTTGGGATGATGAAACGGACAACCGGCGGCGTGCGCTGAGGAGGCTGATGCTTGAGTCATACGGTTATGATACACATTGTCTCAAAAGTATGTGTTGTTCAAGTCGCAAAATGCGGTACGCTCGAGCGGATGTTTCGCACCCCTGTACAGGACGCGCGTGTCCTTAAAACGTATCGGCAGCTCACCGACGCGCTGGTCGCCTTAACGCTCGAGAAAGGCTTCGACGCGCTGACGGTGCGCGAGCTGACCGAACGCGCCGGGGTAGGGTACGCGACGTTTTTCAGGCACTTCAGCTCGAAAGAGGCGCTGCTCGAATGGGTTTTTGAAACCACTTTGAATGAACTTTTAGCGCAGCTCGAGCTGACCAGCGCACCGTTCGATCCCCTTCAGACTGGCACCAGGGTTTTCCGGCACGCCCGCGACCACGCCGACCGCTACCGTGCCCTCCTCCGCACCGGCGAGACGACGCGTCTGTTCGAGCGCTGTTTACAAGAGAGCCTCGAGTCGCTTTTAGAGACGTTTACCGCCAAACAAAGCGTCGTACCTTTTGAAGTCGCGGCGCATCATCTGGTCTACAGTTTTATCGGGCTGGTGACGTGGTATTTAGACGCGGATTTGCCCTATTCGCCGGAGCGTATGGGCGAGATTTTGGAGCAACTTATTTTAGAGCCGACCTACCGGGTCGCGTTCGAGCCCAAGTAGAGGCCGACGAAGCGTAAAGCTCCAACTGCGTTAAAGCCTTTCACGTTGCGAGACGTGTGTACGGAGGTAAGTGTCGAGCGCTTCTATATCTCCTTTTGGTACAACGCGGGTTTCTCGTGTCACGAACCAAAAAGTTTTGGTTTTTAAGTAAAGTACCCCATCTTGCCATGTGTAAGACTTGATTTTGTACCAGGGTAACAAAATAGCGTACAGCAACACGCCCCGCTCGTAAACCTGTAGCCGCCCGAAGGCGAGGACGGCGAAAAAAGTTGCAAGAAGCAGTATGTCTGCTTGTGATCTCAACCATAAAAACGGGCTTTCTCTAAAATCCAGACGGCTCAGGCTAAGTACGACATAAGACAGAACGAAAATGAGATATAGGTTGCGCTGCGGCTGTGCGCCTGCATTGAGCAGTACCGGCCCGGCCCCGAGCCTCGAGACGACCATCCAGCCGAAACCTCCGACGAGCGAAAAGATGCCGATACTTCTAAAAGACGCGTCGAAAGCATGTCCAAACGACCAACCTGTCACAAAGCTCAAAGGGAGTGCGAGCAGGGACGCTACTGTTACAAACGACCCGATAATGACCAAAAGCTTGACGAGGCTTGAATCCTGGTAAGACCTGGCTATTTTAGACATGCCCAGCCTCCCTATAGACCGGCTCCAATTATATACGCTTGGCTTCAGCTTGCTCGATTTCGCGCTCGAGAAAATAATTCAGCAATGTCCGGAGTAAGACAATCGCGCCGAGGTTCAAAATGTCTTGCCGGGTCGGGGCGACGGCGGTGCGTAAGATGTCGCTGGCGACGGTAAACTCTAAGCCGAGCGCCAGCGCCCGTCCGAGCCTTAGGCGAACCCCTTCGGTCTCACTACCTTCACCCGTCGAACGCGAAAAGAGAAGCTGGATATAGGTCAAAATGCCGCGCAAAATGGCGATACCGATAACCAGCGCCGCCGCAATCTCGGCACCGGCGGCAAAATAGCCGATGATGAGTTTGAGCGGCCCCTCGAGCGGATTGCCCTCGGTTCCTTCACCGACGCTGCCGCCGATGTTGGTATTAAGGCTTAAGAGCAGGACGAGGCCGAAAATCAGCGCGATGGGGAGTAAAAAGCTCGTCCACGATTCTTTGACGACGCTTGGTCCTTTGGGTTCAGGTTCTCGGGTCATGAGGTTCCTCTTTCGGTATCTAAGTTTTTCCGTGCTGGGCCTGCCGCGCAGCCAACCAGACGGCGACCCGCTCGAGCCCGACCAGGGTCACCGTAATTCCTATCGCCAAGATAAACAAGAGTAAATTGCTGGCACTTCCGGCGCGAAACGCGAAGCTTAAAGATGTTGAGACGGCGGGCGGGTGAACGGTATCGAGCACGATCATCAGCACGACCGTACCGAGCATAGCGGCCCCACCCGCGAGATAACCGGGGCCGAAGAGCATAAAGGTCCCAAAACCCAGACCGGCGGCGATCAGGTGGGCTGCCACAAGCGTTCGGACGCTGTTCATGCCGTGTTGCGGGTCTAAGTAGATTAAAAAGGCACTCGAGGCGAGCGACGCAAACAGCAGCCGCTGCTGACTTAAAACCTCGACGAAGGCGAAGACGCAGAGCACCGTCGCGGTCGGTAGCAGGGCCAGCATCAGCTCGCCGCGTAGTCCTAAACGCTGACGCAGCGAGCGCACCTTGCCTTCGCCCGGTTGAAGGCTGTCGTGGGGACCTTTCACCGTCTATTACCCTAAAAGAGCGGGGTGCTCGAGGCGACCCTTACGGCGTTTTCAACCTTGTCGAGCCGAAACGTCAGCTGTTTTTGCCGCAGGTGACAGTAGCCCCGGACGTACGCGCCGTCGAACGAGGTCACGTCAACCTGCCGGGTTTTGCCGCCGTAACTCAGCTGCACGCTGCCCCGAGCCTTCGCTACCTCACGAAACATGGGGGCGAGCGGATGTTCGGCGAAACTCATGGCGATAGGGGCGCGGCGTGGGCCTTTTTGAAAAAAGAGCTGTCCGTATTTGCAGGCGTATTCGTACAAGTCGCGGGTCAGTTTGACGTCTTCCAAGCAGTAACGCTCGAGCTTCTCCCACTCTCCCGCCCGGTAGTATTCAAGCGCGTCCAGCCCCGACCCGAGTTTGCTGCTGCCGAGCGTCGCCTGCGCCAAAGCGTCGAGCGAAATACGCCGTCCGAGCGCCTTTTGCGCTTCGATCATCAGGTCTAAGGTCGGCAGCTCCGTCACCCACTCGCCGAGTTCGGCAGCCAACACGGGCCAGTCGAACCCGATGAGGTTGAAGCCGATGATCTGTTCGGCATTTTTGAGCAACGCGGTCAGCTCGGTAAACTGCGCTTCGCGGAAGGTCAGAAAGCGGTCTTCTGCGTAGTCATAGACCCCGACGACGCTGACGCCGAGTTGTGCCCGGTTCTCTGCGCCGCCCACCTCGTCGAACGAGCGTTTGGTCTCGAGGTCTAAAACCAACCGTCTGGGCGCGGGCGCAGCCGTCATTTTTGGAGTAGCGCGGCGGGAAGCTCGAGCGCAGCCAGCAGCGATTCGTGAATAGTACCGTTGCTCGAGACCAAAACCTTTTCGTGAACGTTGTACGGCTCGCCGTTTCCGCCTGTCACCCGGCCCCCTGCTTCGGAAACGAGCAAGACCCCGGCGGCTACGTCCCACGCATTGAGTTTGAGTTCCCAAAAGCCGTCGATACGCCCGCACGCGACGTAGGCCAAATCGAGCGCCGCCGCGCCGGGGCGACGCACGGTGCGGCAACGGCCCAACATCCGGCCCATCACCGCCACGTTGTCGGTAGCGGATTCCGGGTCGTAGGCAAACCCGGTCGCCAACATACTCCTTCGCAGCTCAGTCTCTTGCGTCACCGCGATAGGCGCACCGTTTAAGAGCGCGCCGCCCCCGCGCACGGCGGTAAAGAGTTCATTCCTAACCGAATCGAGCACGACGCCGACCTCGAGCCGTCCATGAACCTCGAGGCCGATCGACACGCAGTAAAAGGGAAACCCGTGCGCGTAGTTGAGGGTGCCGTCTAACGGATCGACGATCCAGCGGTAAGGCACCTGAGCGTCTTGTTCTGTGCCGCCCTGCCCCTCTTCTTCACCCAAAACGACGTGCTCGGGGTAAGCCGTAAGCAAAAGCTCGCGGATACGCGCCTCGCTCTCCTTATCGATACGCGTCACTAAATCGGTCTCGTTCGACTTAGTAGCAATGTTCAAGTTTTGCCCGACGCCGCTTTGGTGGATGTGGGCGGCGGCTTTTGCCGCGCGAATAGCGGTGTGCAAAAAGTCTTGCTGCTGGTCGGAGGTCAGATCGCTCATGGTTCTACGCTACCCTATAGACAAGGTTGCAGAGGCGCTGGTGCTACTTGGCAGCAAACTGCGCTTCTCGGCCCCGCTTCGCCGTCTGCACGCCGGAAACCTTTCGGTCGGCGCGGTCGGCGACCTCGGCGGGGGAGGGCGTCATATCGGTGATCAGTCGCGCGCGGCGGTCGAAGGTCAGGTAGTTGTACGCCCAGTCGGTCAACGCGCCGAGACGGTTGCGGTAGCCCGGCAGGTACACGAGGTGAATAAACAGCCATGACAACCAGCCCAAAAAGCCGCGCAGCTTGATTCCAAGGAACACCTTACCGAGTTCGGCGACGCCCGCGTTGCGCCCGATAATCGCCATGTTGCCCTTATCGAAGTAGCTGAACCGGCCTCGGTCGCGGTTCCCTTTGAGTTCGTTCATGATGGTTTTAGCCGCGAAACGGCCCCCTTGAATCGCGACCTGCGCGACCTGCGGATACATCTTGCCGTCTTTGTCCTTGGCCCCGGAAATGTCTCCGGCAGCAAAGGCGTACGGGCGACCGGAAAAGCTCAGGTCGGGGTTGACCTTGATGCGGTAGCCCTTCTCGAGTGGGGCGTCTAACACGTCAACGAGTGGGTGCCCACGTACCCCGGCAGCCCAGATCAGCGTCTCAGTCGGGATAACCTCACCGCTTTTAAGCTCGACCTCGTTTTCGCGCACTTCGGAGAGCGCCTCACCGAGCCGGAGATCGACGCCGCGCCCACGCAGCACGTCGGCGGTGTACTGACGCGACTTGTCGCCGTAAGGAGCCATCAGATAGTCGAGCATCTCGACCAAGATGATCTTGGCGCGGGACACGTCAACGTCGGGATAGTCTTGTGGTAAAACCCGTTCGAACAGCTCGGACAGAGCGCCCGACGTTTCGACGCCGGTCGGCCCACCGCCGACGATCACAAAGTTAAGTGCACCCTGATCGATCAAGCTGGGGTCGGCAGACACCCGCTCGAACTGGCGCAAGATATGGCTGCGGATATTGACCGCTTCGGTCAAACTCTTGACGTAAAACGCGTGCTCTTTAACTCCCGGGATGCCAAAGTCGTTGTAGACCGCGCCCGCGCCGACGATAAGGTAGTCAAAGGGGAGCGTGTCACCCCCAATGAGCTCGAGCGTTTTGGCGTCCCAATCGACCCCGGTGACCGTAGCTTGGCGAAAGGTAAAGTTTTTCTGCCGCTGAAAGATCATCCGCACGGTGTGGGCGACCTCACCGGGCTCGAGCTCGGCGGTCGCAACCTGATAGATCAGCGGTTGGAAAGTGTGGTAGTTGTTCTGATCGATCAGCACGACTTCGGCGTCGGCTTTGCGTAGCGCTTTAGCAGCGTATAACCCAACAAAACCCGCGCCGACGATGACAATCCTCGGTTTCCTGTTCGTATTCACGTGGTTTGGCTGGGGCGTGTTTGGCTGCGGGGATGTTTGGGTCATCATGCCTCCCGACGGGCTGCTCTGTACCCGCCTTTAGTCTCCTCATCATAGGCTTTGAGAGGGGGGCACTTTGTAGTGCTTCTTATGACCCCCGAAGCAGTTTTTGCCCAAAGCATTTTTCGTCGGCGAGGCACGCTGTCGTAGGAGGCGTTTGACGTTCTTGCTCAGCCTTAACGCTCAGCCATCTTGAGCGCGATCATCCGGCCCGTCGGCGTGTCGGCAATGCCGCCTTCGCCGGTTTCGCGCAGCTCGGGCGGGAGCATTCGCCCCACCGAGGCCATCGCCGAGACGACCTCGTCGGGCGGGATAAACGACGTAAGCCCGGCGCGCGCAAGCTGCGCCGCCGAGACCGCGTGAACGCTGTAAAAGGCGTTACGTGAGACGCACGGCACCTCGACGTAACCGCCGACCGGGTCGCATACCAGTCCGATGGTATTGACGAGCGCCAAAGCTGCTGCGTGAACGCTCTGGCGTGCGTCGCCCCCTAGCAGCTCGCACACAGCCGCCGCTGCCATCGCCGCCGACGAACCGATCTCCGCGCCGCACCCACCCGTCGCCCCGGCGATAAACATCGTTTGCGAAATGACCTCGCCGATTCCGGCGGCCAAAACGAGTGGCATCAGCAGGTCGTCGTCGGTCAGGCCCAGCTCGTCGCCTACGCCGATCAGCGCGCCCGGTACGGTTCCGGCGCTACCGGCAGTCGGTGCGGCGACGATCCGGCCCATTCGGGCATTTTCCTCGTTGACCGCCATCGCGTAGGCTTGAACGCGTTTTAACACGGGTGCTTGCAGTGCGTCGGGCGCTTCCCACAGCGTTTTGGCGTTCCAACCGACCATCCCGGTACGGCTCGGCGTGTCGGACGCCAGACCACGGGCAACCGAGTCGCGCATCTCGCCCAAACGTCCGCGCATCGCCTCTAGCAGTGCAGGTTGCTCTTCCGGCGGCGTCGTGTTGTTAAGGACCGCTTCGGAAGCCCTGCCGGAAACGTTCATAAGTTCATTCAACGTCATTTTTCGCCCCCTTAAACCCCGTTTAAGCCCCGTCCATAACGTCCGGTAATACCCTGAGCCAGCTCACCACGCCCAGTTGCGACAAGTACGTCAGCACGTGTGCGGCAGGGGCCGTTTCGAGCTCGAGCGCCATCAGCGCCGCCTCACCGCGCCGTCCCCCATAGGTACTACGCGCGCAAGTTAGTGTGGCGATATTGACCCCATCGTCGGCCAAAACCCGCGCGACGGTCGCAATCACTCCGGTTTGGTCGGTATGCCGGATAAGGAGCGTGTGATACGCGCCAGTAAAATTGGTCTCGAACCCGCCGACCTTGACGACCCGGACGAGACCTCCACCGAGGCTCGAGCCCAAGAGCTCTACGGTCTCGTCTTCGGTTTGAAGCGCAAACTGCACGGTGTTGGGATGCACGTCGCCCAAGGACTTGGTGGCGAAGTGGAGCTCGAGGCCCGTAGCCTCAGCGTGCTCGAGCGCGTCCGGAAGCCGCGCGTCGTCGGGCGCGTAACCCATCAAACCCCCGGCGAGCGCCCGGTCGGTACCGTGACCTTTGGCGGTTTTAGCGAACGACCCGTGCAGGCTCAGCGTGACCTTGCGGGGCGGCGTCAGCAGTGTGTAACGCGCCAACAGAGCCAAGCGGCACGCTCCAGCGGTGTGGCTGCTGGATGGCCCTACCATGACCGGGCCGATGACCTCGAGAAGTCCCATAGGCCCAAAGTGTAGCGTATCCGCCGGGTAGACGGCGTGTTGTACCTGTCGGGAGTACGAATCAGGAATCGAGAAGTAAGAATGCCGGATTATGGGCGGTGGAGGCCCTAGCCTGAACGTACTTCCGGCAGTGCTACGTAATGACGTACCAACTTTAGGCAGGACGGTTTCAGAATTTACGTGCTAGACGGAATTCTCTCAGAACGTTGCTTTGCGGAATTTCGTACGTTCAAACCAATAGGTACTTGCTCTACATTTCAAACCGGCATTCTGCTGCTTTTGTGGAGGTCAAAAAAAGGCGGCCTAAAGGCCGCCTTCATCACACTAAACAACCCTCAAATCTTGTCTTTAAGGGCTTTGCCGGGTTTGAACGCCGGGTATTTGCTCGCAGGAATCTCGATTTTTTCCGTCGTCCCCGGTTTGACGCCGGTGCGGGCTTTACGCTCGCGCACCTCGAAGGTACCAAAGCCTGTAAGCTGCACCTTATCGCCCCCATTCAGGTGCTGGGTGACGTGGTCGATCATCGAATCGATCACCGTTTTGACGTCTTTCTTTTTCATTTGGGTCTCGTCCGAAACTCGGTCGACGAGATCAGCTTTAGAAACCGTCTTCGCTTTCGCCACAGTCTTACCTCCTTTTGAACTTCGGGGGTACTTTAGCATGACACCCGGCAGATAGCAAGTCCTAGGCGGCTCAACTCAGTTTGAGCCGTCAGGGACGCAAGTAAGTTCGCATATTCGGCTCTAATGCGTGCCTGACGCATTTTGAATTTCGGCGGGTTGCAGCTCGCGAATTCGGGTCATGAGCGTCTGCGTCAGCGCGCGCATCTCGGGTTTCGATTTATCTTTCGGGTAGATAGGCGCGCCGAAACGTACCCGCAACCGTCCCCGCTCTTCCCAAATAGCGACAGGTTGGAGCGGTACCTCGGCGCGCTGGGCTAAAAACGCCGCGCCGTCAAGGGCGGCGGCGTCTCCGGTACTCCGCGTCCCTTGCGGAAAAATACCGATGGCGACGCCACTTTTAAGAAACCGCAACGCTTCTTTGATCCCTTTAGTATCGCCTTTGCTGCGGTCTATCGGAAACGCCATCAGGTGTTCGCAAACCCACCGGAGCGGCTGCGTTTCGAAGAGTTCGCGTTTGGCCATAAAGTGAATTTCGCGGGGTACGAGCGACCCGACGAGCGGCGGGTCGAAGTTCGACACGTGGTTGCTCGCCACGATCAGACCGCGCGTTTCGGAGCGGGGGATGAGGTCTAACCCTTCGACCTTGAGCCGCTGAAAGACTCGAGCGTAGTTTCTTACCAGATACGAAGCCAGATAGTAAAACCAGAGTCGCCGAAATTTCATTGAGATTTCATCCGCTACCGTCTGCGCCCACGAGTTGCAACGTTACGTGTGACAAGAAGCGCTCCGGCAGTTCCGCCTAGAGCCGCCAGCGCGTGCAGCCCCAACCATACCGGAGCCGACGGATTCCACGGCAGCGCCACAGCGAAGAGTGAGCGCTGCGACAGCTGCCAAACAAGCAGCTGCGGCAAGACGTAAAGCAGCGGTGAGACGAAGAGCGCCCCTACGCGCCAGGCGTAGTCGAGTCCCAAAAATGCCAAGAGCCCCGAGACGAGCATCAGCGGCAGCATCACGAGCCACGCTTCGCCGCCGCTCAGAAGACCGGCCATAGGCGCGAGCAGCGCCGCTGCAAAGGCAAAGGGGAGACCTGTAAAGGTGAACGCGGCGTAGCTGCAGAGCACAATCCCTAGGCTACGTACAACGATGGGTAAAGGTGCAACCGCCAGCACCACCGCGAGCAAAAAGACAAAGGTGCCGACGATGAGCCGGTGCGGAGTTGCACTCCGGGGGGCGCTGCGGCTCCGGGTCACGCCGGAGCCAGTTCGGGAAGTCGCGTTTTAATTTCAGGAATGAGCCGCAGGTATTCGCCCGTCGATGAGGTCGGGTGAAGGGCGACGGTTTCAGGTGTCCCTTCGGCAACCACGGTACCGCCCCTCGAGCCTCCGTCCGGCCCCAGGTCGATAAGCCAGTCGGCGGTTTTAATTACGTCCATATTGTGCTCGATCACGACCAGCGTGTTGCCGCCTTCGACGAGGCGTTGCAACACCCCTAAAAGCCGCTGTACGTCGGCAAAATGGAGGCCGGTGGTCGGCTCGTCCAAGATATAAAGGGTTTTGCCGGTGCTGCGTTTGCCGAGTTCCGAGGCGAGCTTGACGCGCTGCGCCTCGCCTCCTGAAAGCGTCGGCGAGGGTTGCCCGATCTTGATGTAACCCAACCCTACGTCTTGCATCAGCTGCAGTTTACGCGCGATGTTGGGGATGTTTTCAAAAAACCCGACCCCTTCATCGACGGTCATGTTCAGCACTTCGGCGATGGATTTGCCGCGAATTTTGACCTCTAAGGTTTCGCGGTTGTAGCGTGCGCCTTTACAGACCTCGCACGGCACATAGATGTCGGGCAGAAAGTACATTTCGACCTTAACCGTCCCGTCACCTTTACACGCTTCGCAGCGTCCACCCTTAACGTTAAACGAAAACCGTCCGGCTTTGTAGCCACGTTTGCGGGCTTCGGGCGCGCGCGTATAGAGGTCGCGGATTTCGGTGAAGATGCCGGTGTAGGTTGCCGGATTGCTGCGTGGGGTGCGTCCGATAGGACCCTGATCGATCTCGATCACCTTGTCGATGTTTTCAGTTCCCTGAATCGCCTTGTGCGCGCCCGGTACCTCTTTAGCCCGGTACAACTCTTTAGCTAAAGACGCGTGCAGGATACGGTGAACGAGCGTCGATTTACCTGAGCCTGACGCGCCGGTGATACAAGTAAGCGTCCCGAGCGGAATCTCGACGCTGACGTTTTGCAAGTTGTGTTCGGTCGCGCCCAAAATCTTAATACGTTTGCCGCTCCCGCCGCGCCGCTTGGTCGGCACCTCGATCTTTTTTTCACCGCGCAAGTAGGCTGCCGTCAGCGAGTTCGGGTCATGCATAAGCGTCTCCGGCGCTCCCTCGGCGATGATCTCGCCGCCGTGAACCCCGGCTCCCGGCCCTAAATCGACGAGGTAATCGGCGGCCCGCATCGTCTCCTCGTCGTGTTCGACGACGATCAAAGTATTACCGAGGTCGCGCAGGTGCAAAAGGGTTTTGAGGAGCCGCGCGTTGTCGCGTGGGTGAAGCCCGATGGAAGGTTCGTCGAGCACGTACAGTACACCGGTGAGTCCGCTGCCGACCTGCGTCGCCAACCGGATACGCTGCGCCTCGCCGCCTGAAAGGGTGTTCGCGCTGCGGTCGAGCGTGAGATAATCTAGCCCGACGTTTTCTAAAAACCCGAGCCGCGCCCCGACCTCGCGCATGATCGGCGCGGCGATGGCTCCGCCCGGTTCGGGCAGGTTCAGCGCGGCAAAAAATGCTCTGGCCTCGAGCACCGTCATCCCCGAAAGCTCGGCGATATTGCGTTCAGCGACCGTGACCGATAAAACTTCGGGCTTGTAGCGGGTACCGTGGCATTTGGGGCAGGGGACGAGCGACATAAACGCCTCGAGCTTCTCCCGCGCGTAGTCCGAGGTCGCTTCGCGGAGGCGGCGCTCGAGGTTTGGAATCACGCCTTCGAACTCGACGTTAAAACGCATCGTCTCACGGTCGCCGCGTTTGTACACAACCTCGATGGCCTCGCGGGAGCCGCTCAGGAGTGTCTTTTGCACCTTGTCCGGCAGGTCTTGCCAGGGGGTACGAACGTCGAAATCAAGGTGCTCGGCGAGCGCCTTGATTCGGTCCCAGTAGAAAACCTTGTTGCCGTCGCCGCGCCCCTGACTCCACGGCGCGATGGTGCCTTGCCCTATCGAAAGCTCATCGTCGGGAACGATCAATGCCGGGTCGAACTCGGAGCGGTAGCCGAGGCCGGTACAGTGCGGGCACGCGCCGTAGGGCGAGTTGAAGGAAAAAGCACGGGGCTCGAGTTCTTCCAGTACAGTGCCGTGTTCGGGGCAGGCGAAGCGTTCGCTAAAGAGTTCTTCCTGATTTTTATCGGGTAAAAAGACGCGCATCAAACCTTCGCCTTTTTGCAAGGCCAGCTCGACCGATTCAGCGATACGTGAGCGGTCGCTCTCGCTGAGTTTGAGGCGATCGACGACAATATCGATGTCGTGCTTTTCGTACTTCTCGAGAGCTAGTTTAAGTGCCTCGTCTAAAGTTTGCACCTCACCGTCAACCCGGACCCGGGCAAATCCCTCCTTTTTAAGCCCTTCGAAGAGTTTTTTGTATTCGCCTTTGCGCCCTCGCACGAGCGGCGCAATGACGAGCGCACGCTGATCGCTGAACCGTTCCAGCATCCGGTCAACGATTTCAGAAGCGGACTGTCTTTCAATCACGCGTCCGCAGACCGGGCAGTGCGGCGTTCCGGCGCGAGCGAAAAGCAGCCGCAGGTAGTCGTGAATTTCGGTGACGGTGCCGACCGTTGAGCGGGGATTGTGCGAGGTGGTCTTCTGGTCGATACTGATAGCGGGTGATAAACCTTCGATGCTGTCAACATCGGGTTTGTCCATCAAGCCTAAAAACTGCCGCGCGTAGGCCGACAAGCTTTCGACGTAGCGGCGCTGCCCTTCGGCGTAAATGGTATCGAAAGCCAAGGTTGACTTGCCCGATCCCGATACCCCGGTGAAAACGATAAAGCTGTCTCTAGGAAGCGTGGTCGAGACGTTTTTGAGGTTGTGTGCTCGAGCGCCGCGGATGACAAGGTTTTGCAACGTGCCTCCTTGGAGCAGGGCGCTGACCTGAGCTTAGAGCGTCAAGGTCGCAGTAAAAGTCGCAGTGCGCGCCTGCTAAACATACGAGTATACCAACCCTGCGCGCCCTGGCGGTAGTCTGCCCCTACGCCAGCCAGTGTGACAGGTCACGACCGAGAAGTTTTTGGAGGACCCCGATATCTTCCCGGTAAGCGTCTATGAGTCTGGCTTTCGCCTCAGGGCTGAGAGGCGGTTTGCGCAGGTTTTGGGTCTCGAGGCGCGATAACAGCTGCCGTTTGACCCGACCTCTTAAGGGTCCTGGTAGCAGCGCCTTCCCAAACTCTTTAAGCGGGTGCGGCTTTTGTAGAAAGCGGTGCGCCTGATGAATGAGCTTACTTTGCGGTACACCCGAAATGTTGTGCCGGGTTTTGGTGTTGGGCTTAAAGGTAGGGTCGATGCCGACAAACGTGTAGATGTCCCGAATAACCCGTTCAGGTTCGTTCTTGAGGTCTTCGTAGAGAAAGACCTTGAGCTGCTCGGGTGCAAACTGCTGGTAAAAGCGCGACAGCTGCGCGCCGTAAAAACCCATATTCTGATAGTGATAAAGCGGCGCCCAACCCTCAGCGATGCGCCTCGGCTCTGCGTCTAGCGCCGCCATAAAGTTAGGGCACGGTTCGTCCTCTTCGCGGACAAGATGCAGGTACGCGGAGTAGGCGCGTTCGACTGGGTTGCGGAGCACCGCGACGAGTTTAGCGTCCGGTATTTGTGCGTAGATACGCTCGGCGGTACCCTCGAGGTAGATATACATCACCGAAGCTTCGCCTCTGGCTTTAGCGCCGGCTCCGGCTTCAAACAGTTTTTGGTACTCGCTAAAGTCTGTGACAACGTAGCCGTTTTTCCGGTTCTCACCGTTTCTGACCTCCCACACCTCTTGGTCCGGTTCAAAACCGAAGAAGTGAGGCTCTTTGACCCCCGACATAAAGATGTCAGGATGCTGTTTGAGATAAAAGTAGAGCGAACTGGTTCCCGATTTGGTCGCGCCGAAAATAAAAAAGTTGGGTAAGGTCATGCTGGACTCCAAAAGTATGGTCGCAGTTCGTGATTTTTGACCGTTCAGGTTCATGTTACCGGAACACGCCGCACTGCCCCCGAGCTTAGCAGACTCTTTGGCTAAAGCAGCGTGCAGCTGGTCTTGCGATGACTTAAGACGTTGACAGGCTATACTAAGGGGTAGAAGACTGATTGACAAAAGGTCAGGCAAAATAAAAGCCCAGGATTTCCTGGGCTGTTCGTGGTTGCGGGGACTGGATTTGAACCAATGACCTTCGGGTTATGAGCCCGACGAGCTACCAGACTGCTCCACCCCGCGACGCAGCAAAAACAAGTGTAACGCGCCTGTTTGGGCTATGTCAAGGCCGCGTCAGACGTACGCGTTTATAATGCGGTTTTGCAGAGCTGGTTGATAGACTCTTGGTGATGACACAAACGCTTGCGCGCACCATAAAGTTAAGAAGTCGTGGCTGAAACCCTCGAGGTTTGGCTGCGCGGCCCGTTGTCGGAGATGCCGCCCCTTATCCAACCCGTCGCCCACGCCCTGCTGCAGGCAGGGGAAGAGGTCGCGCTGCTTCTAGCCGAGTTTCCAGATACGCGCTTATGGGAACGTCCGGCGGGAGCTGCGTCGGTCGGTTTTCATTTGCAGCACCTTACGGGCGTGCTCGAGCGGCTGCTAACCTACGCGCGCGGCGAAGCCCTGAACGCTACGCAACTCGCGGCGTTGGCCCGGGAAGGGTACGGAGACGCGTCCGCAGCTGAGCTCGTTGCGGCTTTTGAGGCGCAAGTTGAAAAAACGTTGGCAGAGTTGCGCGAGCTAGACGAAAAGGTACTGACGGAGCCGAGGTCAGTGGGCCGCGCGGCGCTCCCCTCGACCGTGATTGGGCTGCTCGTTCACGCTGCCGAGCACACCACCCGGCACGTCGGGCAGCTTCTCGTCACCGTCAAGGTCGTACGTGCGGGATTGAAATAAGCCACTAAATCGCCGAGTCGGTATCTGCTAGACTCGGTATCTTAGTCAGTAGAGGAGTACATAATGAAGTGGGAAGATAGAGGCCAAAGCCGTAATGTGACCGACAACCGGGGGCGTAGGAGCAGCGGGCGTGGTGGCGGCGTCGGCGGTATGGCGTCTTTGGGTGTCGGCGGCTTTTTGATCGTGCTGGTTTTAAGTCTTGTTTCAGGCGTTGACCTGTTCGGGCTGCTCGGGATACAGTCGCCGCTTCAGGGCGGTGCTACCCCAACACAGACCCAGAGCAGTTCGGCCGGGACACCGGGCGACCAGCAGATGGTCAGTTTCGTCTCGGCGGTACTAGACGATTCGCAGGCGACGTGGGCAGCGATTTTTCGGGAAAACAATATCGCTTACCGGGAGGCGCAGCTGTCGCTCGAGAGTGGCAACGTCCCCTCGGCCTGCGGTACTGTCCCCGCCTCTGCCGGACCTTTTTACTGCCCTTTGGATGAAACCGTCTACCTCAACTTCGCCTTTTTTAACGACCTACAAAACCGTTACGGCGCGTCGGGAGACTTTGCCCAAGCCTACGTGATTGCTCATGAAATGGGACATCACGTGCAAAACCTGCTCGGCACGTCTGACGAGGTGCGGCAGCAGCAGCAGGCCAACCCACGACAGGCGAACCGGCTCTCCGTCGCTTTAGAGTTGCAAGCCGACTGCTACGCCGGAATCTGGGGTGGTGAGCAGACGCAGGCCAAGTCGCAGCAAGCGGGTGATCAGATCGAATCTATCTCTCAGGCCGATTTTGAAGAGGGCATCACCGCTGCCGCCGCCATCGGTGACGACCGCTTACAGGCGCAGGCGACGGGCCGCGTCAACCCGGAGGCGTTTACCCACGGGTCGTCCGAGCAGCGAGTCCAGTGGTTTTCGCAGGGGTTTAAGAGCGGTAATCCGAGCCAGTGCGACACGTTCGCCTCACTCTAGGTATTTCGTTCTAGGAGCGCTTGAGCGACCTCGAGCCCTGACACGTACGCGGCCTCTACCTTGGCACCGCCGCACCAGTCGCCGCACAGGAATAAGCTGCCGCTGTCTTTAAGGTAGGGCTCACCGTAAGGCGTGGCCGCTTTAGCGTAACGCCAGCGCTGCAGCTGGGTCCACAGCGGGTCTGAAAACCCAAGTGAAGCGGCGACCCTAAGCATCTCTGGAACGGCGGCTTCAGGGTTTTCCAGATGCATTTTCGAAAATGACGGATTCGCGTGTAACACGAGTACAGCCGGGTCCTTTTGAGGGCGTTTACTCGTACTACTGGCCAACCATGAGAGCGGATTGTTGTCGTCTTCGACGGTAATCCCCGACCACTCCGGCGCGGCTTCTTTGTACCCTGCCATGAGCGCCAGACAAGGCGTAAACTCGACCTGACGCAGCTGTTCACAGGTCTGAGCGGAAAAGACGTGTGCGCCTAGCTCGAGCGCTTGCGGCGCGGGCAAGTTGAGCACAAGGCGCTCGGCAGTCACGGCCCCCCCGTCCTCGAGGTTGACCTGCCACCCCGCTGCTACCCGCGAAATCCGTATCACTTTGGCTGAACGCCGGACGTTTAACCCTTCGCCCAAAAGCTTGCCGATGGTGTTCATCCCGCCCTGAAAGATGTAACGCGGATGACCTTCATCAGGGCCTTGTAGCCCGCTACGGCCGAGGGTATGAAAACCACGGCTCCACACCTTTAGGTCGCCGCTCTCCTCCCACACCTTGACCTGCGCCTGAAACCGAGGGTCTCTGGCGGTAAAGTACTGTGCGCCGTGATCGACCCGGTTTTCGTGGACGCGTTTAGTCGCGGCCCGCCCGCCGAAGCCACGGCTTTTTTCCAGTACCAAAACCTTGGCACCGGTGTCGGCCAGCGTGCGAGCGGCCCTTAGCCCGGCAATACCCGCGCCGACGACGAGAACTTCTGTAGCTGCTGACATCTTCTTACTATCGCTTACTGCTACACAGAAGACTGTACGCCCATCTGCGCTCAGGCACGAAAATAGGCGACCGAAGTCGCCTATTTTCAGCTAGAGTTTATAAACCTTAGGTACGTGCGTCGTACCTGTCTTTAGGTGCGCCTGCCATAGCTCCAAGTGCCGCAACGATAGCCCCTAAGATGAGCCCGGCGAGACCCCAGAGTGCAACGCTGCCTGCAGTATCTGTAGCAGTTTCAGCTGTGTCGACCACAGTAGTTTGTACATCCTGCACCGTCTGTTCAGCTTGCTGGGTAAACTGCTGAACTTGCTGATTGATCTCCTGCTCGCTTAGCTCTGAGTTGTTGGCGAGAAACGTCGTAAGTTCGTCTTGGGCAGCTGGCGAGGTCAGGCTTTCACCGTTCTGAACACGCTGAACAATGCGCTGAACAAGTTCCTGTCCGGTCTGCTCAGGATTTTGCACACCTGCGTCGCTCAAAAACTGGTTGATCTGGTTTTGTATATCGAGTTGATTCGGGAGCGCGTTGGCTGCTTCAGGAGCAACCTGAGCGACGCTCGAGAGGGTACTGGTAAGCAAGCTGCTCACACCACCGACGAGGCTGCCGAGTACGCCCGAAACGAGATAAATCGTCGTTAGGGTCAGCACGCCCCAAGTCATCAGACCGTGAATGATGCTGTCACCACGACGCGGCGAACCGGCGAGGCGACCTGCAACGTAACCACCTAAAAAGAGTGAAACCAGATTGGTCACGATAACCGCAATGATGCTGCCGGTACCGTTGCCTACCGGATCATTGCTGCTGGCAGGATCGAAGGTATTGAGGCCGATACCGCCAAAAAGCAGCGTCAGTAAAAGGGTAGTCATAAGGGCCAAAAGCGCCCCCGCAATTACAGCGCCCCAAGAAGTGCGGCGGATAGGACGGTTGTCAGGTTCGTCGTGGTTGACGATAACTCGGTCTGTAGACATATTTGTCTCCTATTTCTGGTTTAGCCGCTAGATAGCAGGCATTTTAGAGCCCTGTATTCAGTACGGCGTTTCGGGTTTTAACCCGGTGAGTTTATGCTATGAACTGCCTTTACAAACTACGTAGTTAAAGCACCTTTTTGGCGCAGAACATCACACCATAGCTTCCCCCAAATCCTCCTGTGTCATGCTACTTCTCAAAATGCTGCAGGCGCGTCGTTAGCGGCGGCTCGAGCGCATCAGCAGCCACGTCAGGCCGAGCCCTACGAGTGTAACCGGAACAGAGTAGCGTTTGGCAAATTCACGGGTTTGTCCGCTCCAGCCGTGCGTACGTTCTAAGAACTTGTCCCCCAACCCTTCGATAGCGCCGAAGGTAAGTTCTTGGGTGTCGGCTAACGTCCCCTTGACCTCGTGACCGATACCCTCCGGGCTCAATTTGTAGGCGAGGTCGTCAACGTTGCGGCTGATCCGCGCGCGCGTCTCGGCGATGTCGTCTTGCAGCTCGTCGGGGTTCCGGCGACTCGGGTCGGTATGGGCAGCCGAGGTCATGAGCGGCCCGTCCGGTAGCTACCGACGCGGCGGCTGCGGCCCTGGGCCACGACGACCGGTCGCGCTTTAGAACGAGGCGCGGACGCCACGTCAGCTGCAGATGCGTCGGCCCCTGTCCGAGAAAAGCGCACGGCCACAAGCCCGGCGAGAAACAAACTGCCGACAAATAGTCCACGGTGACGTGTGGCGAAGGTACGAAGGTCGGTAAGTAACGCTTCGCTACTCTTCTCGTCGAGGTAGTGCTGCGCGGTTTCAACCTCCGCTGCGAGACTACTGCTGAGGTTGGCTAAACCCGTCAGGTCGTCGTTACGAAACTCGCGGCTGCTCGCCTTGAGCGCCCGCGCGACGCCGCCGATCTGCGAAGCGAGCTGCGCTTTACCTTCGCCGAGCGCGCCGGTCGCTTCGCCGCGCAACCGGCCGACAAAAGTTTGCGCTTCGTCGGCGACCTTGCCGAAAACCTCTTGGCCCCGCCGCTGCGCGTCTTTGGTTACGTCTTGCGCTGCGTGTCCGAACGTGTTGTGACTGCTCTGGGCTTCTGCTTGAACGTCGGCTTGGTCCTGATCTTCAGTGCGGACTTCGGCAGAGCCCGAATAGCTCTCCGGATAGCCTTCAGTATGTTCCATTCTGCCCCCTTTACGTAAGTTTGGTCCTGCCGCGTGCTCTAGCTATCGTCATCACGGCTACGTTTCAACCCTGTCTAATTATTGATGAGCTGGGCTGTGTCACCGTAGTAAGGCATACGTTAAAGCGTACTGTAACGTATTAGGAGCGTGCGGCAAGCCGTGCGGTAAAGCTCGGGTACACGATAATTCTTCAGCCTTCACGTGTAGAACGTCACACATTGCGTACGACCGAAAAGAGAACTTTGTCCATCTTTGGTAATAACCTGGCAAGCTGCCCTGAATTTCGTTCCAAATGGCTCTTCTGAGGGAAGTGAGCGCTACTTTTGAGCAGGTTGACTAACCCGTTCCAAGCTTGCAAAAATATTCGATACACCTCCGAAAGTCGGTTGAGCGAGGCGAGAGCAGCGAGAAGGTAAAACACAGAATAGCCGAGTCTCTGAGCCATATTCTCCCTTCTATATGCTGCATTCGTGTCATTCAGTATTCTCCTCACCCTTGCAGCGGACTCAGCTGACTACTCGTACAACCTCCTATCTTTTGGCGGGTACGGAGGCGGCGCGTAGAGTATTATCGCGATATTGTAGCCTGAAATGTACTTGTCGGTCAGAGCAGCTTAAGCGTGCGCCGCCGACTCAGTACTATCTGCCAAACACCTAAAGTAGCGTCGTCCGCGTGTCTGAGCGGCGCGGCTGTTAGCATGGGGTATGGCGAAAAAGAGCAAAAAACGGGCGCGGCAGGCGGCGCGGCGAACCGGGCGGCGCGTGGCAAAGCGCGATACGGCCCTGCCGCTAGACCCCCGCGCACAACTCCTCAGGCGTATCTTTAGCGAGGCCGGAGACCGGCGCATAGACGCAGCGCGTGAGCGTGAAAGACTGCGCGCCGAAGCGCTGCGCCGCGAAGAACGTGCCAAGGCCAGAGGACAGGGACGAGAGTGAACGTCACCTTGTTGCCGCTCCTTGGCGCGTGGCATCTGCGTTACCCGGTCTACAACGCTGCGAGCGTTTTGGCGCTCGTTAAGGCGAGCCGCCCCGAGGTCGTAGTGCTTGCACCCCTCGAACCGGGCGAGCTGACGACACCGGCCTGGCAAGATACTCCCGAGATCGTTTTGCCGGTGGTGGCGGCGTGGGCCGGGCGGCGAGGGATAAGACTCGAGCCCGGCATGAACGCGAGCCCCGACCCCGACGCCGAGGCGGATTTTCAGCATTATCTGGCGGCGTACCCGCAAACCCGCGAACAGTTGGTGACGCTCGAGGCGCTTTTGCGTCCACTCGACGCGCTTTTACCCCAACCGTTAACGCTGGCGCGGCTTTGGGCTGAGGTTGTCCCGGTGTTAGAGCGCTATCAGCGCGAACGCGAGGCGGTTTTCGGCGACGGCCCCGGTACCGATTGGTGGCGCGAACGTCTGACCGAGCTGGCGGCGCGGCTGGCCGAGCTACCCGAAACACGTGTGTGTGTGCTCGCCGGGGTTGAGCAGCTGCCGTTCTTGCACGAGGCGCTGCTCGAGAAAGCAGTAGAAGTCTCTGTACCTAAAGATGCACCTCACGACGAGACTATCCGCGAACGCGCCCTGCTCGACGTCGCGTTTCGGGGCGACGCGGCGGACCCGGGGGCGCTCCTCTCGAGCCTCCGGGACGTTAAGGGGGCCGAAGCCCGCTTTCACGAGGCGAACGTGCTGCTGCTGAACGGTCACCCCGCCGAGGCTTTGGAGCGGCTCGAGGCGGCTGCGAACGGCGACTTCAGCGCCCCTTACTACCTGCCGGGGTATCTGCTCGCTCGGCTCGGGCAGCTCCGCGACCTGAGCGGCGACCGCGCCGGAGCGCTGCGCGCCTACCGGGGCGTGCTGGCCTTCGACTGGGTACCTCGAGACGCACAAGAAGCGGCGACGGCGGGCCTCGAGGCCCCTTTCGAGGGCGTTCAGGCGGCGTGAGCGGTCTTAAACAGCTCAAACGCTATCAAAAAGAGTTGGGTTATTCGTACAGTTTCGGCGTGTTTCCGACCCTTGAGTTGCTTGCACACCAACCCGAGCAGGTGCAGCGGGTTGTCGCGCACAGCAAGGGCGAGAAGAGCAGCGGCGTAGCGAAGCTGAGAGACCTCTGCGCGGCGCGTAGCATCCCTTTTGAAACGAACGACCGCGCCGTCGAACGGTTGTCGCACAAGGGTAACAGCTACGTCTTCGGCGTGTTCGACAAGTACGACGCGCCGCTCGAGCCGAAGTCGAATCACCTACTCTTGGTCAACCCGAGCGACAACGGCAACTTAGGCACCATCGCCCGGACGATGCTGGCCTTTGAGACATGTGATCTGGCCCTTTTAGAGCCCGCTGTAGATATCTTTAACCCACACGTGGTGCGCGCCTCGATGGGCGCGACGTTTGCGCTCCGTACGAGCTACTTTGAGTCGTTAGAGGCGTACCGAACAGCGTTTTCGCATACGCTTTATCCCTTTATGCTGGGCGCTTCGCAGCAGCTTCAAGACGTCCGCTTCAGCGCGCCCTATACGCTCGTGTTCGGACCTGAGGGAGCAGGGTTGCCGACTGAATACGCCGACGTGGGCAAAAGCGTTGTGATTCCGCAGAGCCCAGCGGTCGAATCGCTCAACCTAGCGGTTGCAGTCGGCGTCGCACTCTACGAAACCGGTAGAACCGCCCGCTAGTACGACCGGGTAGATCTTTCGTCAAATAGCAGTTCCAAATAACGTTATACCGTTTCTTCACAGCTATACCCCATGCAGGTCACAGACCATCGTCAGAACGTGCGTGCTAGAGCGTATTTTTCTAAGTGAACGTGTCGCAAACCAGATGAAAGCTGCTAAAAATTGCGAACAAAAACCATGTAAAAAGGCTGCCTAAAAAGGCAGCCTAACTTAGCTTAAAAGCGTTTAGTTACCGTCGGTAGCATCCTGAGCAGCGTCTTGAGTGTCGTCAGCGGCGTCGCTTACAGCGTCACCAGCGTCGTTGGCAGCGTCTCCTACGGCGTCGCCAGCGTTCTCAACAGCTTGTCCGGCGTTTTCAGCGGCATTATCACCCTCGTTAGGGTTACACGCGGCGAGACCAAATCCTAAAACAACAGCGATCATGAGGTATTTCATAGCGTTTTTCATACTTTCCACGGTAGCAACAGAGATTTTCCCCGACTGTAAGCGTGCGTTCATTCAGATTCTCATATATGTTTGCTGAGTTCGTGCTCGAGCCTTTCAACCGCTCGCTCCCAGGTAAAGCGCTGCACATAGGCGTGACCCTGCCCGGCGAGTTGTAACCGCAACGCTTTGTCTTGGAGCAGTTTGAGAACATTTTGGGCGAGCGCTGCCGGGTCTTTGGGCGGGCTCAGCAGCGCCGTCTGACCGTCTACAGCGTATTCGCGGTGCCCACCGACGTTGGTAGCGGCGAGCGCGCAGCCGCACATCAGGGCTTCACACCCCGGCAACCCCCAGCCCTCTGTCCACGAGGTCGCTAAAAAGACGGCGCTTTCGTTATAAAGCGCTCTAAGCTCTGTCGGCGTAGGCGTCCTTTCGTAACGAATCCAAGCGGGTAGCGCCTCCGGCGCGGCAGGTGCACCGAAAAGCGTCGCCTGAAGCTCAGGGAGTTGCGTTTTAACCGTTTTTAGCGCCTCAACCCCATCGGCTGAACCTTTCCAGTCGGCCCCATGATAGAACATCGCACGTGGTTCTCGGCTCTCCGGCGGCGTGTCAATTCCAAACGCACCAAAATCGAGGCCGTTCGGGACGTAAGCGGCGTCCGCACCCTGCGCCTTTACAGGTTCTCGTAACCAGCGGGCGATAACCAGATTCCGTAACCCCGCTCCAAAGGTCGCGTCTACTCTCTCTTTCGGGCCGCTCCACGTCTCGTAGTGCTGAATGAGGTAAAACTTACAGCCCTTAGTTGAGGGGTACTCTGCAACCCACTCTGCAGTTTGCCACGCAGTAGCGACCACCGCGTCGGCGTCCGGCAGTCTGCGCGCTGCCGGAGTCGCGCGCCAGAGCAGGGACACTTCAGGGCGGAGCCTGAACCAGTCGGGCCGGTAGCTCTTATCGAGGTGGCGCTGAACAAACCGCACGCCTTTTTTGAGCTGTTCGTTAACTGCTGCTGTTTTGTCAGGTTGTGCGGTGTGAACAACCGTGATGGTGTGACCGCGCTCTGTAAGCCGGTTCGCATATTCGTAGACGACCTTAAAACCGCCGACCGGGACGCTCCCGGCACCCGGTAAGACAAACGTCACGCGCACGTTACGTAAGCCAGCCGCTCAGGTCGCGCCCTAGCAGTTTGCTCAAACGTGCGACTTCGGGGGCAAAGTCGTGTATGAGCTGTTCTCGGACAGCAGGCTCGAGCGCTGCCCTCTTTTCAACCGCTGAATTAAGCTTGTCGAGCGCCTTATAGGTCAAACGGTTAAGCGGTTTGGGTAGACGGTTTACCGGCGACGCCGGGTTTTGCAGAGTGTCGTGCAGCACTCGCGAACGGATACGTTTATTCTGATTGACAACCTTGAAATTGGGCGTAAACGGCTCGAGCCCTAAAAACTTCAAAACACCTGTGTAGACTGCGGCAACGTCCCGCTTAAAGTCGTCGAACACGATGATGTGCAGCTGTTCGGGTGGAAACACATCTAAATAGCGTTCTAACTGCTCGGCGTAGTGCGCGGTATCGTAGTAAAACGGAAACGCGCCGATAGCCGGTAACGCACCCGTTTTGCGTTTCGGTTCGGCTGCCAGCGCCGCCTCGAGAGTCGAATAAGGTTCGGTGCCGTTGACGCGTTTTTGTGAGTGCAGCGAAGGAATCAGCTCGAGCGGATTTCTCACCATCGCAACGATGGCGGCGTCCGGACACGCCGCCCGAATTCCCTGCGCCGCGACCTTTGAATACAAATACGTGGCCGACGACTCGCCGACGATATCGTTCTCGGCGTCCTTAAAAAGCGCGGCGTAGGCGGCGGGGTCACGAATAGCAAAAGGGGCGTCCAGGTCGGTGCAAAAAAAGTGCGGTTCTTTCGGTTCGGACATCCAGACGTCCGGGTGCTGCGCCAGAAAGCCGTGCAGCGCCGAGGTACCGCATTTGGGCGCGCCGACGAGAAAGAGGTTAGGACGCATGAACCGCCTCGCCCTTTCCCCAAGGCAATTTGTGGCCTAGAAGTTGCTCCAACTTTTCGACTTCCGGGGCGAAGCGCTGCTCGAGTTCCCCCTTTAGTTCGGGGTCTAGGGGCACCCTCGCCTCATAACGGATATTGGCCTGATCGAGCCCTTTCATTACCCGCTGCCGGAGGCTGCGCGGAAAAAATACCCGGCTCAGGCGTTTAATGCTTTCAGGCGGCGTTTGCACAAAATTGCGTAACAGGGCGCTCCGGGCACGTTTGTTGGGGTTGACGACGGCAAATTCGGGCGCAAAATTATCGCTCACCCCTAAAAATTGCAAAAGTTTGCGATAAGTTCCTGGTAGATCGGTGCGAAAATCGTCGTATAAGATGATGTGGACGTTCTCGCGGCCAAAACGCTCAACATACCGCTCCACTTGTTCGGCATACCGCACTGTTTCCGAGTAGAAGAGCCCATCTACTAAATGCGCACTTTTAGGGATACGCTGTCCGGCTCTACGCTCAGGTTCGGCGGCTAGGGCTTCACGAAAGTCTTCGATGTCTTCGTTGCCGTTGTACAAAAACTGCGAGTGCTGCGAGTAGAGCATCTCGGCGGGGTTACGGAGCATGATGACGATTTTGGCGTCCGGGTTGAAGGTATAAAGTTCCTGCGCGGCAGTCTTTGAATATAAGTACCAGACCGACGCCTCACCGAGCCGCTCTTCGGTAGTCGCGCCCCGAAAAAGCTCGAGATATGCCCGCTCGTCCCGTAGTGCACCCTTGGTAATATCTAAATCCTGCCCGAAAAAGTGTACCTCTTTGATGTTGGGGATAAATATTTCGGGATGTTTTGAAAGGTAATCGTTCATCGCCGTGGTACCGCATTTGGGCGCGCCGACGATAAAAAAGTTCGGCTTTTTAAGCGTTTGAATCATGGTGCCTTTTCGGTTTCGGAGTTTCGTACAGGCTCGAGCCACCCCGATAAATCGCGGTTAAGGTGTTCTTCTACCCAGCGAATCTGCGGTTCGTAATACGCTTGCAGCCGTTTACGAATCTCAGGCGGCACGTCCTCGGCAGGTGCAGTGTTGACGCGGCGGGCGTCGCCGGTCTGCTCGAGCTTGGCCGGGTCGATCTCTAAAAATTCAGCGACGCGCCTAAGCTCGGCGCTCGGCTGCGTCACCACGTCGTCGTAAAAGATGTAAAGCCGTTGTGACTCTGGGAAGTGCGTTTCCCAGTTGGTCAGTGTCACCGGGTAATCGCCACGTAAGAGGCGCTCGGGGTGCAGCGCGGCCCGCATGAGCTTGTCAACGTCCTCCGGGCTGAGCGCCGCGCCCTGATGCCGTTTCCACGAATAGCGCAGCCCCGACCAGGCGCGGTCGATGGGGTTACGAATCAGCAGGATAATCTTCGCGTCCGGCAGGTGCTGTTTGACTTCACCGACGCGCTCACGTGAGAGCGTCGAATAGTCCGGGGTGATTTCGCCCTTAACTTTGTTTTTGCCGGGGAGAAACTGCAGGCTGTACCAACGCCAGTGCGCAGGGTTTTCCGGGTCGAAATAGATCGGACGCGTCCAGGTTGCGCCGGATACGTCGCACGGCCCATGCTCACGGCGCTCGTTAAAAAAGTGTAGTTCTTTAAGTTCGGGCAGGTAGACGTCCGGGTGCTGCGAGAGCCGTGCGTGCAGCCAGGTACTTGCCGACCGCGCGGTGCCGATACCTAAAAAGTCGGGCTTAATCAGCGGCAGGTCGGTGCGGCGTCCGGCGGTAAAGACCTCCAAGCGGAACTTCTGATCATAAACAAACTGTTTAAGTTTTAAGGCCATAACAAAGCAGGTCTTTCTGCACCTGAACGTTTACTATATCCCGCACGGGGTGGGCTGAGGCTGCTGCAAAAGCTAAGACGCACGTTTTCTCAGGGTGTAAACACCCAAAACCGAATAAAACCCGAGCCGTTTGTAGACGAAGTACGACAAAAGTACGTTCCACGCGAGCGTGCCGAGGGCGGTCGCAATCGCTGCGCCCTCGAGCCCCAACCTTGGGATGAGCAGGAGATTGAGGGCGATGTTGGCAACCGCGCTGATACCCACGACGAGCGCCGTATCGCGTTCGTGTCCGGTCATGTTCAGCAGCATAGCGACGGTGCCGGTCGCCGCGTTAAAAAGTTGCCCGATACTGAGAATGGTCAGGGTGGTGCGGGCCGCCGCAAACTCAGGGCCGGGAATCGCCAGAAACAGTCCACCCAAAAAAATGAAAGCCAAAGCGATTGGCAGTGAGACGAGCGTGATGGTACGGGTGCTCCTCGCGACGGCGGACTCGAGCTGCCGCTGTTTACCCTGCGCGTAAAGCCGTGCTAGCAGCGGCGCGAAGGCCGTATTTACGGCGAGCAGTACCATCGCAATAAAGTCGGCTCCGCGTGAGGCGATCTGATAGAGCGCGACGTCACCTTTTGTGCTAAGCGCGCCGAGCATCAGGATACTGGTGCGCGCGTTCAGCACATACATCCCGCTGATGAGCATAAACGGCAAGGCCGTCTTAAGCCAACTGCGTTCATAACTCGGTGTGGCTGCCGGGGCGTTACGCAGGACGCGGGCAAGCAGATACGCGCCGACTGAAAAAGCGATCAGCGTCGCCGTGCAGAGCGCCGCAACCGCCCACGGCGCGGAGAACTGTACCGAAAACCGGGGTAGCAAAAACCACGCTGAAACGCTCAAGCCGATAATTAACAGGGGCCGCAACACCAGTTCGGGCCACTGCCCACCGACAATATGGTCGAAACCGCGCATGGCGGCCTGCCGGAGAACTGTCAGAGACATCAGCGGCAACGCGGCGAGAATGAGGTACAAGCTCAGGCGCAGCGCGTCCCGGTCCCGGACGGCGTAGGTGACAAAAATCGCCCCGACTCCAGTAACAACGAGTGAAAAAATCAGCACGGCGAGGTTGCCCCACCGCAAAAAGCCGTACAGCTTATCCCATTTTCCTTGCGCCCGGAAGACCGAAATCTCCCGAACCATAAAACGGTCCATCCCCAGCGCGGTCGGGACGGTTAAAAAGGTAAGCCACTCGAGCGCCAGCGCGTAAGTCCCGTAACCGTCGCGTCCCAAAAGCCGCGCCAGAATTACAGCTGTTGTAAAGGTCAGGCCGGTCGAGACGATCCGGAGGCCGAAGGTAAAGACCGCGCCGCGTCCGGCGCTGTTCGGGCGGTTCAGGAGGGTTTTAAGAGAAGTGACCATAAAAACGGTGCATCATAACGCGAAATGGGTGGGTGTTTGCGGTTTACTTCGGTTCTTCGATGATGCCTTTTTCAATCAGATACTTTACGGCGACATCTTGCGTGAGCTGTGCAATCAGGTTGGGGGTTTCTTCATCGTTGAACCGTAAACTTTTGGCGTCTCTGACCCGCTGCACGATAGCCTCAAAGTTTGGGTCTTCATCAAAACGTCGGTAAAGCTCGATGACTTCCGAGTTGAGTCACTCGTTCAACCTGGGGTCAGAAAAGCTTGGGCAAGTACTGGATTCGCTGCGCCGAAGAAAAACACCTCTTTTTCTTAGACCTCTCCGGCAAGGTGGGCAAACAGCCAGAGCGCACCCAGAAGACTGCCTTAGTAGGCGAGAAGCAAGCTTAACTTGGGCAGGTGTTTGGGCGTGGGGTTCATGGTGCGCCCGCTTTCTGCTAAAAACTGGGTTCAGCCGGGAGACCATTTCTTAGCTAAATGTATAGCGCCGAAATGAGGTCGAGCCGCGCAGCAGCTGTCAGCTGGTCGGCGCAGGGTGATACGGGTAGTACGGCGGAACATACACGCTGCAGAAGAGCTGCTCTGCACGGAGTTTTTTAGAAACGGCGATAGTGATTTCAGGCCGCTCGAGTACGACCCACCCCCACAGCCGTCATTGTAAGAAGTTTGTGACAAACTCCCTGATACTTTTATTTATGGCTTTGAAAGTACCTTCAGACCTGCCGACCGGCAGCTCGGCTGCTTCAAACACGGCTTTAGGGCTCGAGTTTCCCACCTTGTGGCACACCAGCCTTACCGACGGCGCGTCGCCGCACGCTGAGGACGTATTGCGGCTACAAGAACGTGCGGTCGCGGCGGCCCCGAGCGGCGTGACGATTGCCGACGCGAGGCAACCCGACTGCCCGGTTATCTACTGCAATCCGGCGTTCACCACTATTACCGGTTACACCGCCGCCGACGTGCTGGGCCGTAACTGCCGTTTTTACAGGGGCCAGACACCGACTCAGATGCCGTAAGCACGGTTCGCCACGCGGTAAAACACGGGGAGAGCTGCACGGTCGTGTTCAGAAACTACCGTAAAGACGGAACGCTTTTTTGGAACGAACTGACGCTGACGCCCGTTCATAACCCCGCTGGAGCGCTCACTCACTTTATCGGAGTACAACACGACATCACGCGCCGCAAAGAGGCTGAAAGCGCCCTGGCGAAGGCTAACGAGGAATTAGAAACTCGCGTCGAGCTGCGGACGCACGAGCTCGAGCAGGCCAACGCCCAGCTCCGCTATGACGCTTTTCACGACACGCTGACGGGCTTGGCCAACCGCGCCCTCTTTTATAACCGCCTCGCTCACGCGTTAGAACGTGAAAAACGTACGCCGCAAAACGGCTTCGCTGTGCTCTACCTTGGCTTCGACCGCTTTAAGGTCGTGAACGATTCCCTCGGGCATTCGGTCGGCGACCAACTGCTCATTGCAATTTCCGCGCGGCTTGGGGAGAACGTTTTTCCCGGTGATACCGTAGCCCGTTTGGGCAGCGACGAGTTTACCGTGCTGCTCGAGGACTTAGGCGACTTTAGCGAGGCGACCCGGATTGCCGAACGTTTACAAGCGAGTTTTTTAGTACCTTTTAAGCTGGGGCAGCACGAGGTTTTTGTCTCGGCAAGTATCGGGATCGTCCTGAGCCGCGTCGGTTACAGCGAAGCTGAAACGGTGTTGCGCGACGCCGCCATCGCCATGTACCGGGCTAAAACTTTAGGCAAAGCCCGCTACGTCGTCTTCGACACCCCTATGCGCGAGCGGGCGCTCGCTCTGCTGGCGCTCGAGGCCGACCTACGCAAAGCCGTCGAGCAGGGTGCGTTCGAGGTTTACTACCAACCGATTGTCGCTGCGCCCACAGGCCAGACCGCAGGCTTCGAGGCGCTCGTGCGCTGGCAGCACCCGGTTCACGGGCCTGTCACACCCGCTGAGTTTATCCCCTTAGCCGAAGAAACCGGACTCATTATCCAACTCGACCGTTGGGTTTTGCGCCACGCGTGCGCGCAGGTCGTGGCGTGGCAGCAGCACCCAGATAGAGGCTCGCTGACGCTCAACGTCAACCTCTCGAGCCAGCAGTTTCTCCGCGCCGACCTTGTGACTTACGTCGAAGCGGTATTAGGGCAAACCGGCTTTAAGGCTGAAAGTTTGCGTCTCGAGCTGACTGAAACTGTCATGATGAGCGCGGCGGCGGCGGTACAAGACAACCTCGCCCGCCTTAAAGCGCTCGGTGTCCAGCTTCACATCGACGACTTCGGCACCGGTTACTCGTCCTTGTCTTATCTGCACCATCTGCCGACCGATACGCTTAAGATCGACCGTTCATTTATCGACCGGCTCTGCTTAAACTCCGAAGGTGAAGAGCTAGTCCGCACCATCGTTCAGATGGCGCACAACTTGGGGATGGAGGTCATCGCCGAGGGCGTCGAGACGCCCACACAGCTCGAGCTGCTCCGGGCGCTCGGTTGCGAATACGTGCAGGGGTATTTGCTGTCCAAACCTCTAAAAGCCGAGGACGTCGAGCGCTTTATAACCGGTTTCTAACGGTGCGCAAAAGCCTCAACTAAGCCTCGCCACTACATAAGAACGCCGCTGCCTGCTCCAGGCAGCGGCGTTACGAAAGCAACTTCGCTTAGGTCGCCGCGCTCGGCTCCTCTTTACCGCCCGAGCGCCCCTCTTCGACAAAGTTTTTAATCGATTCGAGCGCCGTGACTAATCCCTCTTGAATCTGCTCCCGCGTCGGCGCTTCGCTGCTCTCGCCCGGTGCGTCGCCCTCTCCGGCGGGCGGGCCACCTGAAAACGACAGATGGACGGTCATCGTTGAACCCGCTCCTTGCTCCGTAACCTCGAGCCACCCCGAGTAATACTGTTCATCCGCGCCCCACTCGATCCGGTGGTTCGCCTCATCTTTGCGAAAAAAGCCGTCGGAGTCGTACTCATGGCCCTGCGCTTCGCCCTGTACCCGGACGCGTTCGCCCTCCTGAGCTTGCGCGCTGTGCGTGGTCGGCAGGTATTTAGGCAAGTTTTCAACCTGCGACATAAACGCGTATACCTCGTCCGGTGACGCGTCGATAGAGGTGCTGTGTTCGAATTCTTGCGCACCTTGCGACGTCGTGTCTCCTTGAGAAACCTGCAGCGCGTTTTGTACGTTGGTTACACCGGCAACACTCTTAACAGCCTCTTCTGCGGCGCGTTTGGTCTCTTCACTATCGACGGTACCCTCGAGTAGCACCTCGCTACCGTCAACCGTAACCTCGACCGTCGAGGCGTTGATCTGGCCGTGTTGCGTCAGACGCGAATAGACCTCTTGTCCGGTCGCGTCCCCCGCGCCTGCGCCGTTTTTCGGCCCGACGCCGGTATAAGGTCCTGGCAGTAGCCAAGCTTCGGTGTACACTTCTACTAGAACGTCCTCCTCGGCTTCCAGGCCCGTTTGGTACAAATCATCGCGGTACGGATCATCCAAGACCGGTTCGGGCTCGAGCAAGCTGCTCCCGACCGCGACTTCAGTCACGTACCCGTCATACGACTCGGCGACCATACTGCTTTCCGGGCTTGTGGGCAGCTCGAGCGGCTCAGCCGAACTCGGCTCGTCCTTGCCCGACTTGCCCCGGAGCGCTTGACCGACCAAAAGCGCCGCGCCCGCTCCTGCTAAAAGCACCCCCGAAGCGAGCAGCGCGTTCTTCGCGTCAACGTCGGACGCAGCTTTTTTACCCTTCTCACCGAGGTCTTTAGCCGTTTCCTTAAGGTTGCCGAGCACTGCCTGCGCGTCCGGTCCGTCTACAACGCGGGCCAGATACTGCTCGGTCAGTGACGGAATATACCCTTCCAACCAGCTCGCCATCTCTTTTTCTTCTTGTAAGATTTGCTCACACGTCTCTACGGTTTCGTGATCGCTAAGCTCTTTAGCGCCCGCGATTAGCGAAACGTACGAGGCGATTTCAAAGTTTTCGGCGGCGTGGTCGCCGAGCGCGTTTTTGATCACGGTGTCTTTTGCGGGTAGGTTCGCAATACCCGCAACTTTACCTATCACCGAGCCCACGGTTTCCTTGAGCGCCGCCGGTTGTCCTCCGAGACGCTTGATGCACGCCTCTACAAGTTCGGCGTGATGGCGCGTCTCTCCGAGGTGTTGCCGGAGTTTTTCTTGTAACTTCGGATAGGCTTCGGCCGCTGACAGGTGATCTTCTAAAGTCGGCACTGCTCCGACTTCGAGCGCGTGGGCGTCTTTAAGCCAAGAGAGTACGGTTTGCTGCTGCGCTTCTTGCTGTGTCATCTTCCCCCCAAAATAAGAGCTCGCTCTAACTATGCTGTAACGCAACCGAGCCCGGTGTAGCGATGAAGCAATTATGGTCGCGTCACAGCTCAGGCATTTAGTGTTGAACCACGGTTTTCAGTGAACTTCGGAGAACACCATACGAACTTATATGAAGTGAGCTGTGCGACCCTAATCTCGGTAAAATGATGTGTTCCGAACACGAGATGCGAAACGAGATACGAAGGCACAAGAGCGTACCCTCGCTAAAATGTGGTTTCCGGCACACGTTTCAGGATGTCGGAGCTTACTTCGCTATCTGCTGCGCCATCTTGAGATGCTCCTGAACAACCGGCAGGTACTTCTCCGCGAACGATTTAAGCGCGCTGTTCTGAGCTGTTTCGGTCGCAATCTCAAACGCGCCTACCGCCGCTTCATGCGACACGATCTGCTGCTCGAGATACGCCTTGTCGAACGCGCCGCCGTTTAACGTCTTTAAGTAACTGATCTCGAGCTGAGCCGCCGGGTTTGTTTGCGTCGGAGGCGTCACACCCATCGCTTTAGTACACGCGGGCGTAAGCCCCCTAGATTTATCTATGGGGATATAAGCCCGCCACGCAGAGGTAGTCTCTGTGCCTAGAATTAGATAGCGCAATGCTGTATAATAAGACATGCCTAAGAGAGC
>JAABUN010000988.1_pt1 | contig 68138 bp, 64 predicted proteins | sample 5559311 | NCBI WGS metagenome assembly JAABUN01 (sample SAMN10711877, study PRJNA513370) | rock metagenome | isolation source: Antarctica rocks | place: Antarctica: Victoria Land, Siegfried Peak sud | reverse complement strand
GACGACGAGCTGGATCTTCGGCGCCGCCTTGGCCGCACGGTCGGCCAGGCGGCGCGCCCGGTCGGCGCGGGCGTCGGCGGCGAGCGCCGCCAGAGCCGGGGCCAGCGGTGCACCGTGGCGGTCGCTGCGGGCGACAGCGACGGCAAGCGCCCCGGCCGCGGGAATCGGGCAGCGTGCGCGCCACTGCGCCACGGCGGCGGCGCGGGGAACGCCGAGAGCGATCTGCTCGGCCGCCCGGCCGAGCTCGCCGGCCAGCAGGCCGCGACGTCGTGCGGCCACCTCCCCCATCGCGCGGCTCAGCGGCATGCCGGCGACGACGACGACGCGAAGCAGGTCGAGGACCTCGGGCAGCTCGTCGGCCATCACGTGCGCGCGATGGCGCGCCCGCCGCCGCAGCCAGGCGTCAGGGGCGAGGAAGGCGGCGGCGGGTGCCACGCACGCCACGACCGGTCCGAGCCGCCCAGGCGCCGCGGCCGCCGGCAGCAGGCCGAGGAGCCCGGCGACGAGCGCACCGCCGACCTTGACCGCCATGACGTCGCGGGCGCCGATGCGTGCCGGGAGGCCGGCGGCGATGACGCGCGCCGCCAGGTCGGCGGGCGGCGCGAGCGAGAGGCCGGCGCGGCGGCCGAGGCCCTCGGCCAGCGCCGCGAGGCGCCGCAGCGGCGTGCGCGGCGCGTCATCGCGGCCGGCCGAGGCGCGGGAGGCGGCGCGCGCGCCGGCGAGCGCGGCAAGCTCGACGATCGCCGCAGCGGCGAGGATGCCGGCGAGCAGCGCCAGAACGGTCGCTCGCGTCACGCGCGCTCCACGCGAGCCGCCGCTTCGGCGCCCGCCCGGCCCCAGCGAGCGACCTGGACACCCGCTTGCTTCACGCGCGCGCCATCCGCGAGAGCCGGCTGACCGCGAGCAGGGCGACGAGCTGCAGGACGACGGCGCTGGCGCACAGCCCGAGCCCGATCGCACCCGATGCGGTCTCGCGCACGATCCCGGGCCGGGCGAGCTCGGCCAGCACGGCACCCGCCAGCGGGAGCGCGCAGACCAAGCGGGCGGTGAAGCGCGCCTGGGCGGTGACCGCGTGGGCGTCGGCCTCGGCGCGGCCGGCGGCCTCGAGGTCGCCGGCGAGGCCGCGCAGCAGGCCGGCGAGGTCGCCTCCCGACTCGCGCTGCAGCAGGACGGCCGCCACCACGGTCTCCCACCCCGGCGCGGAGGCGCGATCGCGCAGGCGCTCGAGCACGATCTGCGTCCGCTCCCCGAGCGCGAGCGCGGCCGCCGCCGCTCTCAGCTCCGCCTGCGCGACGGGTCCGGCGCCGCCCGCTCGCGCGGCCTCGGCGATCGCGCCGCGAACGGCATGGCCGCCCGCGAGCGCGTCGGCGAGGCTGCGTGCGACCTGCGGTGCTCCCGCCGCCAACGCACGCTGCCAGCGCCGGCGCCGGGCCGCAAGGACCCGGCTGAGCAGCCAGGGTCCGCCCGTCGCCAGGGCGAGCCCGGCGAGCGGGCCGCCGAAGAGCCACCCCGCGGCCAGCAAGGTCAGCGCGAAGACGGCGACGAGGCGGAGGCGCTCGTCGGCGGTCGGCGTGCGACCGAGCGCGCCCGCCGCCCGCAGCGGCGCCGCGAGCTCTGAGGCGCGCGCGAGCAGCCGCCCGTGCTGCGCCAGCGCGACGAGCTCCCACGCCGCACCGACGGCGCTGGCGCCCGACGCGAACGCGAAGGCGGCCGCCGAGCTCACGCGTTCCCCACGGCCCGCCCGCCGCCGGGAGCAGTCGCGGCGCTCACGCGCCGGGCGCCTGTGGGTCCGCAGCCGGTGGTGCCGCTCAAGCGCCGGGCGCCTCCGGGTCCGAAGCCGGTGGTGCTGCTTACGCGCCGGGCGCCTGTGGGTCCACAGCCCGTGGTGCCGCTCACGCGGGCTCCTCCCCCGCCAGCCGTGCTGCGAGCGCTGAGCCGAGCGGCGCGCGCCAGCGTGGGCGGCCGTGCCGGACCGCGTACAGCTCTCGAGTCGCCGGCCCGCCTGCGACGCGGACGACCTCCGCCAGCGCGACGACCCGGCGGGTGCCGTCGGAGAGCCGCGCCTGGTGGACGACGAGGTCGATCGCGCCCGCGACCTGCTCGCGGATCGCCGCGTGCGGCAGCCCGACGCCCGCCATCAGCGCGAGGGTCTCGATGCGGCGCAGCGCCTCCTCCGGCGAGCCCGCGTGGACCGTGCACAGCGAGCCGTCGTGGCCCGAGCTCATCGCCCCGAGCATGTCGAGCGCCTCCGGGCCGCGGACCTCCCCGACGACGATGCGATCGGGCCGCATCCGCAGCGCGTTTCTCACGAGCCGGCGGATCGTCACCTCGCCACGACCCTCCACCGACGGCGGGCGCGCCTCGAGGCGCACGACGTGCGGCTGCTGCAGCCGCAGCTCCGCGGTGTCCTCGATCGTGACGATCCGCTCGTCCGCGCCGACGAAAGAGCTCAGCGCGTTGAGCGTCGTCGTCTTGCCCGAGCCCGTTCCCCCGCTGACCAGGACGTTGCAGCGCGCAGCCACCGCCGCCTCGAGCACGTCGTGCAGTGGTTGCGTCCAGGTCTCGCTCATCACGAGATCGGCCGCGGTGAAGCCCTTGGGCCGGAAGCGCCGGATCGTCAGCGTCGGGCCGTCGACGGCCAGCGGCGGAAGCACCACGTTGACCCGCGAGCCGTCGGGCAGCCGCGCGTCGCAGAGCGGCTCGGCCTCGTCGACGCGGCGCCCGAGCGGCGCGAGGATCCGCTCGATCGCGTGGCGCAGATCGGCCTCGTCGGCGAACGCGACCTCCGTCGCCTCGATCCGTCCTCCGCGCTCGACCCAGACGGGCCGCGTCCCGTTGACCATGACCTCGTCGACGGCCGGATCGGCCAGCAGAGGCTCCAGCGGCCCCATCCCGAAGGAGCGCTGCGCGATGCGCCGCGCGAGCTCCGCTCGGGTGTCGGCGTCCAGGACGCCGGCCTCGCGGTCGACGAGCGCCGCGATCCGCGGCCCCGGCTCCTGCCCCGCGCCCGCCGACGCCTCTCCCGCCTCGGTGACCAGCTGCTCCCGCAGCACCCCGGCGAGGTCGTCGAGGGGATCGGGTTGCGCGGCGTTCACACCCCTACTAGGGCGGCGAAGCCAGAGTTCGCCCCCCTCGGGCTCCGCTCTACTGCGCGAGGGCCGTCGCAGGCGTTCTCGCCGGACGTGCGAGCGACGCGAGGGTCGCGACGCAGAGCGCGCTCACGACGAGGAACGGCACCGCGTCGGTGGTCGCCTGCGCCAGGGCGCCGCTCGACGCCGAGCCCGTGACCTGGCCGACCGCCCAGGCGAGGTTGACCAGCGCGAACGCGAAGCCCTGATCGAGGTCCGAGTGCGCCGCGGCGTCTGCGAGCATCGCCATCGCGGGCGCCCAGAACGCGCCGAGCGCGGCCCCGAGCACGACGATGGCGCCCGCGAGCACGAACGCCTGCTCAGGCAGCGTCGCCGCCACGAGCACCAGAGCAGAGCCGGCCAGACCGGCTCGCACGGGCATGAGGCGCCCACGGCGGTCCGACACGCGCCCGACCAGCGGGGACATCAGCGCCTCCGCCCCGGCGGCGACGAGGAACGTGCCGGCGACGACGGCCGTCCCGGCGCCGAGGCTGTCCAGGCGCAGGGAGCCGACGACGTTCAAGACCCCGAAGGCGAACGCCGGGAGCGCCACGAGCCACATCGCACGCAGCACCTCCCGCCGGCGCACCGCGAGCCACACGGCGCCGACCCCCTGTCCGATCGGAACGTGCGCCTGTGGCGTCGTGATCGCCCAGGCCGCCAGCGCACCGGCGACCACGAGGACCGAGCTGAAGACGAGCTCAGGTGACGTCGCCTCGGCCAAAGCGCCGATCGCCGGGCCGACGAGCGCGCCCGCGATCCCGGCACCGAGCGCGGTGCCGAGCAGCTCGCCGCGGCGCTCCGCCGGGGCCTCGCTGAGCAACCAGGCCAGCGCGCCGGACCACGAGCAGGCGCCGCCGACGCCCTGGACGAAGCGCGCGGCGTCGAGCAGCGCGATCTGCTGCGCGAAGCCGAACACGACGCTCGAGACGCCCATGAGCAGGAGGCCGAGCAGCACGAGCCGCTTGGGTCCGAAGCGCGCGGCGAGCGCCCCGCTCGGGATCGCGCCGAGCAGGGTTCCGAGCGGGTTGGCGGCGGCGAGGATGCCGGCGCCCGCCTTGGAGAGCTCGAAGTGCTCGACGTAGGACGGCAGCAGCGGCGCCACCACCGCGTAGAACGAGGTGTCGACGAAGACGATCGCGCTGGCGAGCAGGACGAGCCGGCGCATGTCCGGTCACCGTAGCGGCGAGGTGCTGAGCGGCTAGGAAACCGGCTCTCCCGCAACCGGCTGAGCCCCCTGCCAGTCCTCGACGTAGGTGTCGGTCTTGACGTAGTAGCCCAGCGGGGGCCGCACGTGGCAGGCGGCGCTGTAGACCGGCTTGCAAGGGTTGAACGGGTCGACGCGCGCGTACTTGTTCGTACCGTCATGGCCCGCGCCGTCGGGGCCGACGGAGACGTAGTCCGTACACCAGGTGTCCACCCGGGGCTCGGTCAGCGAGCCGCGCGCGCGGCTCTCGTACTCGTTGGAGAGGCCGTCGTGGTCGATGTCGTCGGCTCCGTCCGGGACGGAGTCGCCGTCTGAGTCCGGGTCTGCGAAGTCCAGCCCCTCGTAGCGCGGACCGGGGTAGACCGACTCGACGTAGCTGTCGGAGCAGCGCCGGTCCTTGACGAAGCCCGTCCACCACTCCTGCCCGCTGAGCGGTCCGTTGAGCTCGACGTAGTTGGACACGCCGTCGCGGTCGGCGTCCTTGTTGTCGTCGCGATCACCGCCGGTGCGCTGGTTGCCGTCGCTGTAGCTCAGCGGGAACGGCGAGCCCGTGACGCGCCAGGCGCGGTACTCGTCGAGGAGCCCGAGGCTGTCGCCGTCGTGGTCGATCGCGGCGTCCGCAGGATCGAGCGCGTTGGGGTAGTTGCGCTTGCCCGGGAAGGGCAGCGCGGCGGAGTTCAGGTCCAGGGCCGAGTAGTACTCGAAGCCGTCGGTGACCGCGTCGCCGTCGGTGTCGGGCTTGCACGGGTCGGTCTTCAGCTTGGCCTCCAGCGTGTCGGAGAGCAGGTCGTTGTCGTCGTCATTCTCCTTGGCGTTCGGGATGGAGTCGCCGTCGCAGTCCTCGCCCTTCTCCTCCGTGATCGCGGCGGGGCCGATGACCGGCGAGCCGCTGACCGCGGTGAAGCGGCGGCCGAAGCGGCCCGCGAGCACGCGGACGCGGAAGCGCGTGGCCACCGGCACACCGGACTTGCGCCCGAGCGCGGCGACCATCTCGGCCGGGATCGTCACGCTGATCCTCGTGCTGGTCGCCTTGCCGGCCTTGACGAAGACCGCCCGGCCGCCGTCGCGCTTGAAGACCACGGTGTTGCGGCCCTTGCCCGAGCGGAAGCTCTTGCCGCGCACGGCGAGCGTGTCGCCCACCCCGAGCTTCAGCGGCGAGATCGTGGTGATCGACGGGTAGCTCGGCGTCGCGGCGGTGGCGCCGGCGGGCAGAGCCGCCGGAACGACGGCGGCGAGGACGAGGAGCAGGCGCGGGTATCGGGTCATGTGAGAGCGGGCGGCGCGAGCGAGAAGCGTCGCCTGGCTTCCCATCGGCTCCGCTCCAGAGCCGCTTGACCCACCACTGGACGTTCGGTCGAGTGGTGCGGCGGGTGCGCGCACCGCCCGGCGCGGCCTCATAGCCCGGACCCGACGCGCAGGCCTGCGGCCCCTCGGCGGCGATCGCCCTCCGCGCGCGGGAGCACCCGCAGCTCGCGCGCGAAGGACTGCGCCGCGGCGAGGTAGACGGCATCGCGCAGCCGCACGCGCAGCGACACGGCGACCCGCGGTCCGGGGTCGTCGCCGCGCGCCGCCGGCGCGGGCGCGGCGGTCAGCACCTCGGCGTCCTCGAGCGCGAGCGTCGTCTCCCCTTCCCGATCTGCGGTGTCGCGGGTCACGAGCACGTCGACCCGGCTGCCGCGCACGACGTGCGCGGGTGAGCCCATCGCCACGAGCTCGGCCACCCGCTCCCCGGGGCCGACGGGAATCGCGGCGCCCGCGATCTGCGCGGGGTCGGCGGCCAGCGACGGCGTGAGGTCGGTTCCGGCGGGGATCGCCACGGCCGCCTTGAGGCCGGCGACGTCCGCGGTCTCGCTGAAGGCGTCGGCAGGCGCGTAGCGCGCGGGGACGCGGCGCAGCGCGAGCCGCGCCCGCTCCAGCGGCTGTCCCGCCGCGACCGCCTCCCGCGCGACCAGCACCCCGACGGGCGCGCCGAGCGACTCCCGCAACGCGGCCTCCCGCCCCGCGACATCCGCGGCCGCCAGCCCGCCGAGCACCACCGCCAGCACCGCCAGCACGGCGGCACGACGCCGGCGGCTCATCGGGCCGGGAGCTCCGCGCCGCTCTCGACGGGTCGCCAGGCCGGCAGCTCGAGGACGAGCCGGGCGCCCCGCGAGGCCGGAGCCGTCGCGACGCAGCCGCCGTGCCGCGTGGCGATCTCCGACGCGATCGCCAGCCCGCGGCCACGGCTCCCGCGCCCGCCGTGCGCCCGCGACGTCAGCGCCGCCAACGACGCGGGCAGGCCGGGACCTTCGTCGGTCACCTCGACCGCGACACGGTCGCCGACGGACCGGACGCTCACCTCGACGGTGCCACCGCCGTGCTCCATCGCGTTGGCGACGAGGTTTGCCGTGGCCTGCGCAAGGCGCAGGCGGTCGGCGTGAACGACAAGCGGCGGCGCGGGCTCGCGCAGGAGCAGGTCGCAGCCCTGCGCCTGCGCGGCCCCGCGCCACGCGGTGGTCTGCCGCCGCAGGAGCGCGCCGACGTCCACGGGCTCGGGCGCGTCGAGCGCACGCTCTCCCGCCGGCGCAGCGGCCAGGTCGGCCAGCGCGCGCGCCGCGCGCCACAGCTCGTCCTCCACCGCTGCGACCGGTACGCCCCGGCGTGCAAGCGAGTGCAGCGCCAGGTGCGCCGCCGACAGCGGGCCACGCACCTCGTGGCAGGCGCGGACGACGAGCTCGGCGCGAGCGCCGGCCACGCGGCGCTCACGCATCAGGGCGAGGACCACCCCGAGCAGGCAGAGCGCGGGCAGCAGCGACACGAGCCCCGGCATCAGGCCATCCCTCCCTGCCCATCGACCAGCCGATAGCCCACGCCCCAGACGTTCACGACGAAGCGCTCGCCCCCCTCGGCGAGCTTCTGGCGCAGTCGGCAGGCGTGCGAGTCCAGCGTGCGCGTCGAGCCGGGCGATCTGAAGCCCCAGATCGTCCGCAGCAGCTCGTCCTTGGTGTACACCCGAGTCGGATCGGCGGCGAGCGTTCGCAGGAGCGCGAACTCCTTCGAGGCGAGCTCCACCCGCTGGCCGTGGACGCGGACCTCGCGCGAAGCGGAGTCGAGCTGCAGCGGCCCCACGCGCAGCCGGGCGTGGACGGGCCGGTCGTCCGTCCGTCGCAGGAGCGCGCCGATCCGCGCCCGCAGCTCGGGGTACGAGTACGGCTTGGGCAAGAAGTCGTCGCAGCCCTGCTCGAAGGCGCGGAGCCGATCGAGCTCCCCGGCACGGCCCGAGAGCACCAGCACCGGCGTGCGCGAGTCGACTCCCGGGGCCGGCCCGTCCCCGGCTCGCACGGTGCGAACCAGCTCGAGGCCCGATCCGTCCGGCAGGTTGACGTCGACGAGCACGACGTCGGGGTAGGCCGTTGCGAGCAGGTCGGTGCCCCCGCGGACGTCGGGGGCACCGACGACCACGAAGCCGTCGGCGGTGAGGTTGTCGGCGAGGAACGCCCGCGTCGCGGAGTCGTCCTCCACGACGAGGATGGTCGCTGCGGTGTCGTCGTCGGTCATGGTCCAACTAGGCCGCGGCGCTCGAGTCTCACCCCCGCCTGCGCAGATGGTGGCGCGTAGGCGCTACTGCGGCCTACTGCAGGCCGCCCGAGCCGCGACTCGGTCGGCAGCGTGGAGTGGCGCAGGAGGCCCCCGGTTATGAACTCGACGGTCGGCGCGCGAACCCTTCCGCTGCAACAACGCGTGCATCCTGGCGGCGCCGACAGGCTCCGCACGTAGGATGCCGGCTCGGCCTCGCTCGAGCCCATCTTCGGGCGGCGGGGTCTTCTTCTTCATGCATACCGAGAAACGCGGCAACTACGACTCCGGAGAGGACTTCGTCCTCGAGTACGGCGAGCTTCGGTTCACCTTCAACGAGCGCGACTTCGCCGAGCGTTGCGAGCAGGCCGCGCTCAAGCTCGGCTTCGTCGCCGGGCGCCTGGACGAGTGGGAGGTCGAGGACCTCGTCAACCTCGCCGTCAACGGCGAGATCCAGGATCCGGCCTCCTCCCTCGGCGAGCACGTCAACGACTGCTGGCCAGAGCTCGTCGGCCCGAGCGACCGCAGCCTCGTCCACTGGCTGCGGCGCCTCGTGTTCCGCTCGGCGTGGCTGGACCAGCGCGTCAAGGAGGGCGAGCTCGACGTCTGCTTCGACGCCGTGGCGCAGAGCTTCACCTACGTGCAGCCCGACCGCGGCGGCGAGCCGGTCGAGCTGGCGCCCGAGCCCTCCTGGGGCCGCGTCGCCTACGCGCCCCGCTAGGAGCGCCGCGCAGGCGCCCCGCTCAGGGCCGCGCAGACGCCGCCGCCCTGGAGGCGCGCAGGCCCCGGACTGCTACTCCAGCGCCGTCGCTCGCGCCTGCGCGATCGCCTCCGCACCGGCCTCGCCGACCAGCAGCTCGGGGCGCAGCGTGCCCGAGCCGACCAGGTCGAGCGCGGGCAAGCGCCCCGTGGAGGTGAGCGTCGCGTCGAGGGCGATCACCGTCGTCTCGCCACCGAGCGCGTCGGGCGCGGTGGCGATGACAGTCAACGAGCCGCCGTCGACGATCGCCCGCGCCGCGGCCAGCGCCCGGCGGGCGACCGGGACGGGTACCGCGGCGAGCGAGTCGACCAGGACGACCGCGTGGCCGCCGCGGGCGGCGATGCGCTTGGCGGTGTCGATCGCCCGCTCGACGGCCTGGGCCTGCGCGTCGGGGCTGACGCCGAGGCCGAGCGCGGCGACGGGCATGAGCCCCTCGGGCGCCTCGCGCAGCTCCTCGGGCCGCACTCCCACGTAGACCAGCGAGACGTCGAGGCCCTCCTGAGCGGCCAGGGCGCCCGCGAGGCGCTTGAGCGCCTCGCTCTTGCCCGCGCGCGGGCCGCCCGTGATGGCCACGCGCGAGCCGCGGCCGATCGGGGTCAGCCACTCGATCGCCTTGAGCGTCGGGTCCTCCGAGCCGAGCGCGAAGCGCTCCGTCGGGAACGCACAGGCCAGCTCGTCCCACGGCGTGCCTTCCGCGACCTCGTCGGCGGGGCGGTCGTTGATCGTGTCGATGCGGATCAGTGACGGGTAGCGCTCCGAGCGCCGCGGCGCGCGGACCGGTCCGGCGATGCGGTCACTCGAGACGAGCTCGCAGCGGCGCACCTGAGCGGCGGAGATGTAGACGTCGTCGTCGGAGGGCTCGGGCGGGGAGACCCGCAGGAAGCCCGAGCCGTTGCCGAGCAGCTCCACGACGCCGGTGACGGGGGCGCCCTCCTCGGCGGCCTCGTCGCGCGGGGCGCGCCCCTCGCGACCCGGGCGCTCGTCGCGGCCGTTGCGCGGCTCGCGGCTCCCGCGCTCCTCGCGCTCCTCGCGGCCACGCTCCTCGCGGCCACTGGCACCCCGCTCCCCGCGGCCCCCGCGACCCCCCTGCTCCTGGCGACCTCCACGGTCGCGGCGGCCCTCGGGCTCCTCGCGGCTCCCGCCCTCGCCGGCCGCGGCGCCGCCACGGTTCCGGCCCCCGCGCGAGCGGCGCGGGCGGGCGGAGTGGTCGTCCTCGTCGTCGCCGTCTGGCGCCGAGGCACTCTCCCCGTCTGCCACCGCAGGGGCGTGCGCGTCGTCCTCGTCCGGGTCGGCATCCCGGGTCCGCGAGCGGCCGCCGCGGCGGCGCGCGCGCGGCTTGGGCGCCTCCTCGTCGGTGGTGCCGTCTTCGAGCGCCTCCTCCTCGGGCGCGCCGCCGGGCTGCGCCTCGAGGACGGCCTGGACGAGATCGGCCTTGCGCAGGCGGCGGTAGCCGTCGAGGCCGAGCTCGGCGGCCAGGAGGTGCAGGTCGGCGAGCGGGGAGCCCTCCAGTGAGGAGCGCGTCAGTACGGACATGGGGTGGTGCCTTTCGGTGCGTCGTTCGGTGTGCGCCCCGCCGCGTTGATCAGCGGCCGGCGAGCGATGTGGCTGCGAGCCTAGAGGATCCGCTGGCGGCCCCGGATCCAAGCGGCCACGCGACGGCGCCCCCGCCGTCTGAGAACCGGTTTCGAGATGAGGCACGGCCGCGCCTTCTTCAAAACCGGTTGTCAGACCGGCCGGACGTAGTGCAGGAACAGGTGGTCGTCGGCGCGGAGCGTGCGCTCGAGCGCCATTCGCGGCGCGGGGGTCAGCGCCGCGCCGGCGAGCACCGCGGGTCCGCTGCCGGCGACGAGCAGCGGTGCGACGGTCAGCAGCAGATCGTCGACCAGGTCGTCGGCGAGGAGCGCGCGCAGAAGGCTCGGGCCGCCCTCGCAGGCGACCGACCGCACGCCGCGGACGGCGTACAGGTGCTCGAGCGCCTCGCGCAGCCCGCCCGCTACGAGCTCGATCGCGGTGTCGCTCACCGATGCGGGCGCGGAGACGGCCGTCCCGACGTAGGCCTGCTTGAGCACACCGGGCTCGGAGAACACCGGAGCGGCCCACGGGACGTCGCCCGAGCGGCTCACCGTCGCCACGAGCGGGTGCGACGGCCGGCCGTCGCCCGTCCGCGCCGCCCGCTGCTCGGGATCGAGCAGCCGCCCGTAGCGCTCGGCGGCGAGGGTCCGCGGCCCGGCCAGCAGGCAGTCCGCCGCCGCGCGCAGCCCGCGCAGCAGTGCGCGGTCATCGGGGTGACCGAGCTGCGTGGAGCTGGCGCCGACCGTCGCGCGACCGTCGGCGGAGGCGATCATGATCGCGACGACACGCGGCCGGCCGGGCCGGCCGCCCGCCCCGAGTGCGAGCCGCGCGACGAGCGCCTCGGCGCTCAGCTCCTCCCCGGCGTCAGGGAGGAGCTCCCGCACTACCGCTTGACCGTGATGCGCTGCGTCTTGACTACCACGTTGCCCGCAGCGTCCGTGGCCGAGACGCGGACCGTGTACCTACCCCCCCTGGCGTATCGGTGGGAGACGCGCCGTCCGGAGACGACGCGCGTCCTGTCGCCCCAGCTCACGGTGACGGCCTTGACTCCGGAGCCGCTCGGCGCCGCCAGGCTGCGGTCGGCCGCGGTGGCCGCCAGCTTGAGCGTCCGGCCGCGCTTCTTGGTGCCCGTCAGGCGGAACGTCAGCGTGGGCGCGAGGGAGTCGACGCGCAGCGGCCGTGCCGGCGCGGCCACGCTCTGCCCGCGGCGATCGGTCGCCACCACGCGCCACGTGTGCTCACCGTCGGCGACGGGGTTGGCCGTGATGAGCTTGGTGTCGGTGGTCTCGCCGACGGGCTGCCCGTCGATCTCGACGCGGTACCTGATCGGTCCCCAGAGGTCGAACGCCGCCTGCCAGGAGAGTGGCGGACGCACGAACGGGCGGAACTTCGACGACGTGAAGGTGCGGAAGGCGCCGGGAACGCGGTCGAACGAGCCCGCCACCAGCCGACGCCCGTCGGCGCCCTGCTGGACGAAGACCGCGGAGGCGTCGCCCGCGCGGTTGACGGCCATGTCCATGCCGGCGGCGGTGACGACCGGACCGAGGGCGGGCTGCGAGAGCGCTGAAGCGGGGCCGGGCGGCGGCGGCTCACGCTTGGCCGGGTCGATGTCGTAGGCGCGCAGCTGCGCGCTGCCGTCTCCGGGCAGCCAGGCGGCGAACGCGTCGTTGTTCTCGGCGATGCCGACCGCGGGCTTGCTCATCGCGGTGCCCGGGCCGAGCGGCGCCCCGGGGAAGAAGTTGTCCTCGTGGAGAATCGCGCCGTTGACGCCTCCGCCGGCGCTCGTGGCGGCGATGCCCTCGCCACGGCCGTTCAGCTCGAGGGCGGTCTCGGCCGCGTCGGCGGGCGCCGGGTAGCCGAGGCCGTCGACGAAGACGGGCGCCTCGAAGGCCGAGCCGACCAGGCGCCGCGCGACGACGTGCGTGCGGCCGTCGTCGAAGCGCTGGCGGAAGGTCGCCCAGGCGTAGCTCGAGTCGTCCTCGATGTCGATCTTGGCGGAGTCGGCCACGCCTCCCGCGTGCCGGTCGAGCGTCGCGACGTTGAGGTCCTGCGGCGCCGTGGAGATGCGCGTGCCGAAGACTCGCCGGGCGTAGACGTGATCGGCCTCGCCCCAGGTGACCACCGCGGTGCCGTCGGCCGAGACGGCGACCTGCGACCGCCGTGCTCCGTCGCCTGCGTCCTGCTGGGGGACGATGTCGAGCAGGTCGGGCAGGAGCGTGAAGGCCGTCCCGTCGCGCGCGAGGCGGGCGACGCGCACGTCGGCAGCGCTCTGGCCCGGCAGCGTGAAGGAGACGTAGCTCACCCCGTTGATCGACATGTCGATCGAGGGGTTGGAGGCGCCGTCGGCGATCGGCTGGGGCGCCTGGAAGGGCGTGCCGCCGTTCGGGCGCAGCGCGACGGCGAGCTGACCGCCCGAGACGAACGCGACCGAGACGCGCCCGCCGTCGGAGGCGGCCACCACCGGCTCTCCCGCGGCGCCCGGGGACGTCGGGTCGATGCGCTCCGGGGGCAGGAAGGCGCCGTCGACGAGGCGCGCGACGAAGACGTGCGGGACATCCCCGACGCGCTTGACGTAGGCCACCGCGCCCGTGCCGTCGCGCGCGACGTCCAGGTCGCCGGCGGAGACGATCTCGTCGCCGGGGCCGTCGATCACCTCGCTCGGGAAGACGGCCGCCTGGCCGGCGGGCGCGAGGGCCGTGAGGGCGAGGAGGGCGAGGAGGGCGGAGCGGCGGGCGTGGGGCATCAGGGACGGCATTCGAGAGGTCGCAACCGGCGGGCGGTGGAGAAGTTACGGCCTGCACCCGACGGAGCGCGGCGCCGCGGCCCGCCGGGGGCTCTCAGAACCGGTTCTCAGCCCGCGACGACGCCCTCGAGAGCGGCTTCGCGGAGGAACGCCTCGGCCTCGACCTCGACCCGCGCCCGATCCCACCCGAGCTCGGGCGCCATCGCACCTGCCACCCGCCGCGCCGCCAGGCCGTCGGGCGCAGCGACGTCCCGCGCCGCGGTCAGCCCGAGGCGGGTGCGCCGCAGCAGCGCGTCGCCGACCGTCCGCGCCTGCTCGTGGCGCGCGGCGTAGGCGACCTCGGCCAGCAGGTCGGGCGGCCGCGTGTGAGCCCGATCGGAGTCGACCACCGGCTGGGCGAGCTCTCCGCGCTCCTGGGCGATGCGCAGCACCTCGTGCGCGAGGTGGCCGTAGCGGCCGGCCAGCTGGGCGTAGGCCGCGTCGGGAACCCCCTCGACGCGGGCGAGGTCCTCCACCGCGACGGCCTGCCCGAGCGGGATCTCGTGCGTGCGGCAGGGCGCGTCACGCGCCTCGCGCTCCACGAGGCGGTCCACCGCCAGCTTGGCCATCCGCCGCCACGTCGTCAGCTTGCCGCCCGTGATCGTGATCATCCCGCTCGAGGTCTCATAGAGCTCGGCCTTGCGCGAGATGTCCACGGACTTCTTCGGGTCGCCCGTGGAGATCAACGGCCTCACGCCCGCGAAGGCGCCCGCGAGGTCGCTCGCAGCCAGGGCGGTGCCGAAGTAGGCGTTGGTCGCGTCGAGCAGGTAGGCGATGTCCTCGGGCTGCGGCGCCACGTGGTCGAGCGCGTGCGGGTCCGCGCTCGCCTCGACCTCGTTGTCGGTGGTGCCGATGAGCGTCCCGCCCAGCCACGGCAGGGCGAAGATCGTGCGCCCGCCCCCCGCCGGCACGATGGCGCCCGAGACGAGCGGCACCTGGTCGTGGCGCAGCACGATGTGGGTCCCGCGCGAGGGCTTGATGACGGGGACCTCGGCCTCGTCGTGGAGCTCCTCGGGCCGCAGGCGATCCGCCCAGACGCCCGTCGCGTTGACGACGTTGCGCGCCTGCACGCCGAACGTGTCGCCCGACATCACGTCGGTGACTCGCACGCCGCTGGAGCGGCCGTCCGCGTCGAGCAGGTCTGTCACCTCGAGGCCGTTGCAGCAGACCGCCCCGAAGCGCTCCGCCTCCTGCAGGACCGTGAGGACCAGGCGGACGTCGTCGGTCTGGCAGTCGTAGAAGAGGTAGCCCGACGTCGGGTTGCGGCCCGCGAGCGCCGGCAGCCGCTCGCAGACCTCCTCGCCCGAGATGATGCGGTGGCGGTCCGGCGCCCAGTCGGCCAGGCCGTCTGCGTCCGTGTCGGCGACCGCGAGCGCTCCGTGCTGCTCCTCCCTCACGCCCCCGCGGCCGGGCCGCCGCGAGCGCAGCTTGTCGACGGACATGACGTCGTAGAGGTTGAGCCCCACGCCCGTGAGGCGGTCGGGGCGCTGGCCGTCGAAGGCGGCGACGACGAGCGGCAGCGGCTTGACGAGGTGCGGCGCGAGCTTGACGTTGATCTGGCGCTCCAGCAGCGCTTCGCGCACCAGGCCGAGGTCGAAGTTCTGCAGGTAGCGCAGCCCGCCGTGGACGAGCTTCGAGGAGCGGCTCGAGGTGCCCGAGGCGTAGTCGCCGCGCTCCACCAGGGCAACCGAGTAACCCCGCGTCGCCGCGTCCAAGGCGACTCCCGCGCCGGTGATCCCCCCGCCGATCACCACCACGTCGAAGGTCTCGGCGGCGAGGGCGGCGAGGGCGGCGGAGCGGGTGATCACGACTCAGCGACTCTAGATGAGAGCGCCACGGATTCGGTGCCGACTCGTGGAACGACCCATAGGCCTCGCCCCCGACGGCTCGAGGCGCCCGCGCGCCGGGCTCGGCTAGCGTCCGCCGCCATGAGCGCCCCGACGATCCTGTTCACCGGCTTCCCGGGCTTCATCGGCGGGCGGCTGATCCCCAAGCTGCTGGCAAGCGCGCCCGCAGCGACCGTCGTCGCGCTCGTCGAGCCCCGGATGCTCGAGCGCGCCCGCGCCGCCGCCGCCGCCATCGACCCCGAGCGGGTCGTCGTGGAGCCCGGCGACATCACCGATCCGCGGCTTGGCCTCTCCGCCGCGCGCTACGCCGAGCTGGCCGCCAACACGACCCAGGTACACCACCTCGCGGCGGTCTACGACCTCGCGGTCCCGCTCGCGATCGCCGAGCGCGTCAACGTCCTCGGGACCCAGCACGTGCTCGCCTTCTGCCGCGCTGCGCCCGGCCTCGAGCGCCACCACTACGTCTCGACCTGCTACGTCGCCGGGCAGCGCTCGGGCCGGATCATGGAGCACGACCTCGTCGCAGGCCAGACGTTCAAGAACCACTACGAGTCGACGAAGTTCGGCGCCGAGGTCCTCGTCCGGGCCTCGATGGACGAGGTCCCCACCACGGTCTACCGCCCGGCGATCGTCGTCGGCGACTCCGAGACGGGCGTCACCTCGAAGTTCGACGGCCCCTACTACCTACTGCGCACCCTCCAGCGCGTCGGAGCCCGGCAGCCGATCGCGCAGATCGGCCGTGGCGACGCCACCTTCAACGTCGTCCCGATCGACTTCGTCGTCGACGCGATCGCCGCGGGCGCCGCCGACCCGGAGGCGATCGGCGAGACGCTGCACCTCTGCGACCCGGCGCCCGTCTCCTCCGCCGAGCTCATGCGGACCTTCGCGCGCCTCTACGCGGGCCGCGAGCCGAGCTACCACGTCCCGCCGGGCCTGCTGGACCGCTCCCTGCGCCTCGCCGCGGTCCGCAAGGCCTTCGGCGGCACTCCGCGCGAGTCGATCGTCTACCTCAACCACCCCGTCGAGTTCGACACCACGCGCGCCGACGCGGTCCTCGGCCGCGCCGGCATGCGCTGCCCGCGCTTCGCCGACTACGCCCCGAAGCTCGTGGAGTTCTTCTCCGCGCACGAGGACGACCCGGCCTTCGGACCGCAGCCGTAGCCCCGGTCCGGGCCGGGGCCGCCCGCTGGGGCGGGTAGCGTGCGCGGCCGATGAAGCCCGCGCCGCTCACCTTCACGCCGCTGTTCCAAGAGCGCGTCTGGGGCGGTCGCCGGCTCGAGCAGGCCTTCGGCAAGCCGCTGCCGGCCGACGCGGCGATCGGCGAGGCGTGGGAGATCGTCGACCGCCAGGACGCGCAGAGCGTCGTGGCTTCCGGAGCGCTCGCGGGCACGGAGCTGCACGAGCTGTGGCGCTCGGATCGCGAGCGCCTCTTCGGCGCGCGGGCGCGCCAGGCAGGCGAGCGCTTCCCGATTCTCGTCAAGCTCCTCGACGCGCGCGAGACGCTGTCGATCCAGGTGCATCCGCCGCCCAGTCGCGTCGCAGAGCTCGGCGGAGAGCCCAAGACCGAGCTCTGGTACGTCGCACGCGCCCAGCCCGGCGCGCACCTCTTCGCAGGGCTGCGCGCCGGAGTCGACGAGGACCGGCTTGCGGCGGCGATGCAGTCCGGCGCGGACGTCTCAAAGCTGCTGCACCGCATCGACGTCGAGATCGGCGACGTGCTGCTCATACCGTCGGGCCGCGTGCACTCGCTCGGCGCGGGCTGCCTGGTCGTGGAGATCCAGCAGAACTCCGACACGACCTTCCGCGTCTTCGACTTCGACCGCCGCGGCCCCGACGGCGAGCCGCGCGAGCTGCACGTCCCCGAGTCGCTGGCGTGCATCGACTTCGGCGACGTCGAGCCCACGCTGCACCCGCCGGGCGACGCGGTGCTGGCGAGCGACGAGCACTTCCGCGTGACTCGCCGGACGATCGCGGCGCCTGAGCGTGTGACCGCCCAGGGCGAGTGCGCGATCGTGTGCGTCCTGGCGGGTGAGGCGCACTGCGGGGGCGAGCGCTTCGGTCCGGGCTCGTTCTTCCTGGTGCCCGCCGACGCGGGCGACGGGCTCCCGGTCGGCGGCCCGGCCGAGGTGCTCGTCACCGAGCTGCCCTGAGAACCGGTTTCGAAATGAGGCGCCGTCGTGAGGGAGCCGGATCGTGGATGACAGGCGCCGCGCGATACCTCGACCAATCCTGGTTGGATCGGTCGTGGTGCCGTGTGGCGACTGTCGCCGCGAGACGGTTTCCTCACGGCCGCGCCTTTTCGAAACCGGTTCTCAGCACCTCAGCTCGTGCAGCGCGGCACGGGGCGGCCCTGCACCCCGACGCCGCGGGCGCGCAGCAGCGCGCCCGCCGTGGCCACGAGCAGGTCGTCCTCGCCGGCGAAGGCGACGCTCGCGACGAAGTCCGCGCCCGGGATCTCGTGGCGCGCGCGCAGCTCGCCGTCGGGAGTGAAGCGCGCGATCCCGCCACCCGGGCCGAGGGCGACCCAGACGTCGCCCTCCGCGTCGACGGCCAGGCCGTCCGGCGCGCCGTCGGGCACGCGGGCGAAGCTGCGGCGGCTCGTCCCGTCGGCGGCGCAGGCGAGCACCTCGCCCGTGTGGAAGTCGCTGACGTAGATCGTCTTTGAGTCCGGCGCGAGCCCGATGCCGTTGGGCCAGACCACGCCCTCGAGGAGCAGCTCGGGCTCCCCACCGCGCCGCGGCGGCACGCGCCACAGCTCGCCGGGCACGGGCTCCTCGCCGGCACCGGGGCGAAATCGCAGCGCACCGACCAGAAGCGAGCCGTCGTCCATCGTCACGAGGTCGTTGAAGCCCCTCATGCCGCCGCGCAGGCCGAGCAGCTCCCGGTCTTCTCCGCGCGTGCCGACGACCGTGACGTCGCGGCCGGTCACGACGATGCCACCACGAGCGTGCTCGACGAGCCCGCCGATCCCGCGGCGCCCCTCGAGCACCGCCGTGGCGCGCTTGCCACCAGTCCAGCGCCAGACGCCGCCGGCGACGGGATCTGAGAACAGCACGCCGCCCTGCTCGTCCTCGCGCGGCCCCTCGACGAGCACGTGCCCGCCGACGAGCCGCTCGAGATTCACAGGGCCTTGAGCTCCTCGGTGACCTCGGCGATCGACTTCTTCGCATCGCCGAAGAGCATCGACGTCTTCGGGTTGACGAACAGCGGGTTGTCGATGCCGGCGTACCCGCTCGACATGGAGCGCTTGAGCACGATCACCGACTGCGACTCGTCCACGTTGAGGATCGGCATCCCGTAGATCGGCGAGTCGGCCTTGGTGCGCGCGTCGGGGTTGGTGACGTCGTTGGCGCCGATGACGATCGAGACGTCGGTGCGGGGGAACTCCCCGTTGATGTCGTCCATCTCCTTGAGCTGCTCGTAGGGCACGTCGGCCTCGGCGAGCAGGACGTTCATGTGCCCCGGCATGCGCCCCGCGACGGGGTGGATCGCGTACTTGACGTCCACGCCCTTCTCCTCGAGCAGCTTGGCCATCTCGCGCACCGCGTGCTGGGCCTGGGAGACCGCCATGCCGTAGCCCGGCACGACGACGACCTGCCGCGCGTAGGCCATCTGGATCGCCGCGTCGGAGGCGCTCGTCGAGCGCACCGTGCCGCCGCCCGCGCCGACGGCGCCCGCGGCCGCCTCGACGGTGCCGCCGAAGCCGCCCGCGATGACGCTGGTGATCGTGCGGTTCATCGCCGTGGCCATCTGCTGGGTCAGCAGCGTGCCCGAGGCGCCGACGATCATGCCCGCGACGATCAGCGACGTGTTGTCCAGCGCGACGCCGGTGGCGGCGGCCGAGAGCCCGGTGAACGCGTTGAGCAGCGAGATGACCACGGGCATGTCCGCGCCGCCGATCGGCAGCACGAGCAGGTTCCCGAGCGCCGCCGCGGCCAGCAGCAGCGTGATGATCAGGTACTCGTCGTTGGCGCCGGCGACGATCGCGACGCCGCAGGCGAGCGCGATCAGCGCGAGCAGCGCGTTCAGCGGCGTCTGCAGCTTCGGCCCGGCGACCGTCTTGGAGCCGCCGTCGATGAGCTCCTGGAGCTTGGCGAAGGCGATGTTCGAGCCCCAGAAGGAGACCGAGCCGACGATCGCGGCGAAGACGGAGAAGATCGCGACGTAGGTCGGCACGTCGGCGAAGCCGTTCGAGCTGCGGAACTCGACCCAGGCGATGAGCGCGACCGCGCCGCCGCCGACGCCGTTGAACAGCGCCACCATCTGCGGCATCTGGGTCATCTTCACCTGCCGCGCGGCGGGCACCCCGATGACCGTGCCGATGATCACGCCGAGCAGGATGATCAGCGCGTTGTTGAGGTCGTCGACGAGCAGCGTCGCGACGACCGCGACAGCCATGCCGACCGCTGCGATGCGATTGCCGCGGACGGCGGTCTTCGGGCCGGTCAGGCCGCTGAGGCCGTAGATGAACAGCCCGAAGGAGATGATGTAGAGGACGTTGCGGAACTGCGGATCGGTCACGACGCTCGCGGTGACCATCAGGCCTGGCCCTCCTCGGGGAGCGCACGACCACCGGCTGCGCCGGCGGTGCCCGGCGTGGGCTTCTCCTTGAACATGTCGAGCATCCGGTCGGTCACCAGGAAGCCGCCGACGACGTTGATCGTCCCGAAGATCACGGCGATCAGCAGCAGGACGTCGGAGAGCGCGCCCTTGGCCTCGCCCTGGACGAGCAGGATGATCCCGCCGAGGACGACGATGCCGTGGATCGCGTTCGTGCCCGACATCAGCGGCGTGTGCAGCGTGTTGGGCACCTTGGAGATCACCGCGTAGCCGACGAAGCCGGCGAGCACGAGGATCGCGAGGTTGGTGATGAGCATCTTCTAGTGTCCCGATTCCGAAGTTCGCTGGCAGCATCCGGGCGCCTCGCCGCACGTGACACCCGGCGACGGCCACCCAAGTAAACCAGCACGAGGCAGGCCGTCGCCGGCTCCCACGCATCGACGATCCATCCCGGACACTGCGACCGAACTTGCGAAGCGGGACACTAGGACTCCTGGGTCTGCTGGGCGCGCTCGTGGACGATCGCGCCCTCGCGGGTGACGCAGGCCCCCGCGATGATCTCGTCCTCGAAGTCGAGCTTGAGCGCGCCCTCGTCGTCGAGCATCAGCTCGACGAGGGCGGAGACGTTGCGGGCGTAGAGCTGGCTGGAGTGCTCGGGCATCTCGGCCGGGAGGTTCAGCGGGGAGACGATCGTCACGTCATGCACGACGGTGGTCTCACCCGGCGTCGTGAGCTCGCAGTTGCCGCCCGTCTCGCCCGCGAGGTCGACGATGACCGAGCCGGGCTTCATGCCCTCCACCGCGGCTGCGGTCACCAGGCGCGGCGCGGCGCGGCCGGGAACCAATGCGGTGGTGATGACGATGTCGAAGCCCTTGGTCGCCTCGGTCAGCGCGGCCTGCTGCTGCTCGCGCTCCTCTGCGGTGAGCTCGCGGGCGTAGCCGCCCTCGCCGCTCGCGTCGATGCCGAGGTCGAGCCACTTCGCCCCGAGCGACTCGACCTGCTCGGCCGTCTCGGGGCGCACGTCGTAGCCCGTGGTCTGCGCGCCCAGGCGGCGCGCGGTGGCCAGGGCCTGCAGGCCGGCGACGCCGATGCCGAGCACGAGCACCTTGGCCGGCGGGATCGTGCCCGCGGCGGTCATCAGCATCGGGAAGAAGCGCGTGGAGTGCTCCGCCGCGCTCAGGACCGCCTTGTAGCCCATGACGTTCGACTGCGAGGAGAGCGCGTCCATCGCCTGCGCGCGCGAGATGCGCGGGATCGCCTCCATCGCGAAGGCGGTCGCGCCCTTGTCGCGCAGCGCCGGGATCGTCTCGCCCTTGGTGAGCGGCGCGAGGAAGCCGATCAGGATCGAGCCCTGCCCCAGCCGGGCGATCTCATCGGCGCTCGGTGCGGCGACCTTGACCACCACCTCGGCTCCCCACGGATCACCGAGCTGCGCCCCGGCGGCCTCGTACAGGCCGTCCGGGATCAGGGCCGGCTCCCCGGCTCCGGGCTCGACGACCACGTCGACGCCCTTGGCCTTGAGCTTCTTGACGACCTCCGGGACGAGCGCGACGCGGCGCTCATCCTGGGCGGTCTCCTTCGGGACTCCGAGGCGCATGAAGAGGCCGGAAGCTATTGCATCGGTCGGGCGGGTGCCCTGGACGGGGGGTCAGCCGAGCAGGCGCCCGGCACGCAGCGCCGCGCGGCGCGCGGCTCCCGGATCACCGGGCCGCCAGGCCGAGCAGAACGATGACCACGGCGACCTCCGCCAGTGCTGCCGTCGCCCCCAGCGTGTCGCCGGTGCGCCCGCCGAGGGCGGTGCGCGACCACGCGGTGACCGCAAGCGCCACCGCTGCCGCGGTCGCCAGGCTCACGAGGGCGTGGCGCCAGCCCACGCAGGCGACGGCCGCGCCGACGGCCAGCGCGGTGCCCAGCGCGAGCGCGGCGTGGCGCACCTCGAAGCCGGCTCCCAGCCCATCCGGCCGGGCGGGCCGCGCCGTGCCCGCATGCACGAGCACGGCCCAGCGGCTGAGCGCCCCCGCCGTCACGAGCACCGCGAGAGCGTCCTCCCGCTCCAGCCCGGCCAGCGCGGCGACGAGCCCCAGGAGCCACAGCAGCAGGGCCAGCGCGCCGAACGTGCCGATCGACGAGTCGCGCATGATCTCCAGGCGCCGCTCGCGGTCGCCTCGCGCCCCCAAGCCGTCGGCGCAGTCGGCCAGCCCGTCCTGGTGCAGCGCGCCCGTGACCACGACCAGCACGGCCGCCGCGAGGACCGCGGCGACGTTCGGCCCGAGCCGCGGCTCCGCCGCGTAGGCCGCCCCGCCGGCCAGCGCGCCCACTCCCGCGCCCACGGCGGGGAACCACGCCGCCGCCGCCCCGAGAGCGGGCACCTCACCGCGAAGCCGGACGGGGACGATGGTCAGGAAGGCGACGGCGAGGCGTAGCGACGAGCCGATGGGACCGCCCTCACGGCCGACGCGTGACGCCGGCCTCCTCGAAGGAGGCCATCTCGCGGTGCAGCGCGCCTGCCGCCGCCACGACGGGCAGCGCCAGCAGGGCGCCGGAAGCCTCCCCGAGGCGCAGGCGCAGATCGAGCAGCGGCTCAAGCCCGAGCTCCGCGAGGACGATGTCGTGTCCCGGCTCGCTCGAGCGGTGGCTGGCGACGAGGACCTCGGCAGCTGCGGGCTCCAGGCCGACGGCGGCGAGGGCAGCGGCGGCGGCGGCGTAGCCGTCGAGCACGACCGGCAGGCCGCGGCGCGCTGCTTCGAGCACCGCGCCGGCGAGCGCGGCGAGCTCGAGGCCGCCGACCGCCTGGAGGGCGGCGTGCGCGCCGAGCGGGCAGCCGTGCCGCGCCATGGCAGCGGCCACCGCGGCGCGCTTGCGCTCCAGGCCGGCCGCGTCCATGCCGGTCCCACGCCCGACCGTCCGCGTGGGTCCCGCGCCCGTGAGCGCGCTGACGAGCGCGGCAGCGGTCGTGGTGTTGCCGATCCCGATCTCGCCGAGGACGAGGCAGTCGACGCCGTCGTCGGCCAGCTTGCGCGCCAGCCGGGCCCCGGCGGCGAGCGCCGCGGCGAGCTGCTCAGCGGTCAGCGCCCGTCCGCTGAGCAGATCCGCGCTCCCGGGCGCCACCTTGGCGTCGTACACGCCGTCGGGCGTCGGGCCGGCGAGGCCGACGTCGGCGACGAGCAGGAGATGGCCGCCCTGGCGTGCCAGCACGCCCACCGCGCTCTCGCCGCGCGCGGCCGCCGCGGCCACCTGGGCAGAGACCTCGGCGCCGAAGAGGCTCGTGCCGTGCTCGACGTGGCCGTGGTCGGCGGCGCAGACCAACACGCCTGCCCGCAGGTCGGCCGGCGGCGGAGCGCCCGTGATCGCGGCCCAGCGCTCGATGAGCCCTTCGAGCGCCCCGAGGCTCCCGGACGGCTTCACGAGCTGGTCGAGGCGGTCGCGGGCGGCGGTCGCGGCCCGGCGGTCGGGCCCGCTCGGCGTCTTCGCGGTCACGCGGTCCGCCGTCCCGGCGCCTGGCCCGACACCTTGCGCCCCGCACCAGCGCTCCTCCATCACGACGTCCTCGAGCGGCGCCCGCGCCCCCCAGCCGGCCGCCTCGAGCCCCGGCCGCTGCGGGCGCTCGTCGGGCCAGCCCAGGCAGAGGTAGGCGATCGGGTCCACCTGCGACGGGATGCCGAGCAGGTCGCGCAGATCATCGGGCCGGTAGAAGCTCACCCAACCCACGCCGATCCCCTCCGCGCGGGCGGCCAGCCACAGGTTCTCGATCGCGCAGGCGGTGCTGTAGACGTCGGTCTCGGGGATCGTCCCCCGGCCGAGCACCTCGACGTCGGCCGAGCCGTGATCGCAGCACACCACGACGCCGAGCGGCGCCTCGACCACGCCTTCGACCTTCTGGTCGAGGAAGTGGCGAGCGCGCTCGTCGAAGCGGTCGGCCTGGCGCAGTCGCTCGCGCTGGGCCAGCCGGCGGACCGCCATCCGCGTCTTGAGCGAACGCACGACGATCAGCCGCCAGGGCTGCATCAGCCCGACCGACGGCGCGCGGTGGGCCGCCGCGAGCACCCGCTGCAGCGCGTCGGCGGGGACCTCGTCGGGCCGGAAGCGGCGGATGTCCCGTCGCTCGGCGATGACGCGGTGCACGGCGGCTCGCTCCGCCTCCGGGTAACGCCAGCCCTGGGGATCGGCCGCGCGCGTCGCGGCCCGGGACGCGTCGAAGCCGGGCGGCGTCGGCGGGCGGACGAGTCGATCCGGGGCGGGCACCGGGGCGAGACAGTAGTCGGGACGCGGCGGGTAGGATGGCCGACTGAAGGCGTGGCGGCGCGAGGAACCCGGTGAGACCCCGGGGCGGTCGCGCCACTGTGACCCGGAAGCGCTCCCGGGAAGCCAGGAACTCGGCCGCCGCGTGACCCGCTCGATACACCGGGACGCCGAATCCCGTGGAGGTCACACCGTGCTCGTTCCCGTCCCGCTGGTCCGCGTCTCCCGAAGGACCGCGTGAAGCGCCTGCTGCTCCTCCGCCACGCCGCCACCTCGGCGACGCGCGCTGCGGCGTTCCCGGCCGACGAGCCTCTCGACGAGCGCGGAGCAGGCGACGCGGCGGCGCTGCGCAGCTGCCTGCCGGTGCGCCCGGGCGAGATCCTCACCAGCCCGGCGACGCGCTGCCGGCAGACCGCGGAGGCCGCAGGCCTCACGCCCGCACGCAGCGAGCCGGCGCTGGCCGAGTGCGACTTCGGGGCGTGGGCAGGCGACACCCTGACGCGGCTGCACGCCGCAGACGCCGCGGCGGTCTCCGAGTGGATGGCCGACGCGGACGCCGCCCCGCACGGCGGGGAGAGCCTGCGCCGCTTCGCCGCACGGGTAGCCGGCTGGCTCGACGCCCAGGCCGCAGGCGACGGACGCGCGACCGCGGTGACCCACGGCGGCGTGGTCAAGGCCGCCGTCGTGCACGCGCTCGGCGCACCACTCGACGCGTTCTGGCGCATCGACGTCGCTCCGCTGTCGGTCACGGAGCTGCACGCCCACGACGGACGCTGGACCCTGACGCGCGTGAACGCCACCCCCGCCGTCGGAAGCGGTGCACCGTCCGCAAGCAGCGGTGCACCGTCCGCAGACGTCCCGGCGCTCATCGGCGGCGCCGCCTCGAAGCGCGGCGGGCCCGCGTGAGCGGCGCGGGGCTCGCCGGCGGGTACCTCGCCGACCTCCTGCTCGGGGACCCTGGGCGCTTTCACCCCGTGGCGGGCTTCGGGCGGCTGGCGCTGCGGGCGCAGTCCGCCACCTACGCGCCGACGCGCGCCCGCGGCGTCGCCTACGCGGTGCTGCTCGTCGGGGCTGCCAGCGGGGCCGGAGAGCTCGGTGCGCGTGTCGCGGCTCGGCACGGGCTGAGCCGCCTCACCGTCCTGGCAGTCGTGACCTGGGCGGCGCTCGGCGGGCGCTCGCTCACACGTGTCGCCGCGCGACTGGCTGGCCAGCTGGAGGCGGGCGACCTCGCCGGCGCGCGGACGACGCTGCCGTGCCTCTGCGGACGCGACCCGCAGGCGCTCGACGCCCACGGGCTCGCGCGTGCGGCTCTCGAGTCGGTGGCCGAGAACACCAGCGACGCGGTGGTCGGCGCGCTGCTGTGGGGCGCGGTCGCCGGCCCGGGCGGCGTCGCGGGATACCGAGCGGCGAACACCCTGGACGCGATGGTCGGGCACCGCAGCCCGCGCTACGCGGACTTCGGGTGGGCCTCGGCGAAGCTCGACGACGCGCTGAACTGGCCGGCGGCCCGGCTGTCCGCGCTCATGACCGCCTTGTGCGCGCCCGTAGTCGGCGGGTCGCCGCGCGCCACCTGGGCCATCGTCCGCCGCGACGGCGCCAAGCACCCGAGCCCGAACGCGGGCCGGGCGGAAGCCGCCTTCGCCGGCGCGCTGGGCGTGCGCCTCGGCGGCCCGCTGGCCTACGCCGGCGTGGCGGAGCTGCGCCCCGCGATCGGCGACGGTGGCGGGCCGACCACCGTCGACCTCCGCCGCGCGCTGCGACTCTCGCGCGCCGTGGGCGCCGCCGCCGCGGTGACTTGCGCAGCGCTGCGCAGTCTGCTCGCGCCACGCCGGAGCGCCGCATGAGGGGCGCGCTGCTGGTGGCGGGAACGCACTCCGACGCCGGCAAATCCCTCGTCGCGGCGGGCCTCTGCCGCTGGCTGCGCCGCGAGGGCGTAAGCGTGGCGCCGTTCAAGGCGCAGAACATGGCGCTCAACTCGGTCGTGGCACGGGGTGGGTTCGAGATCGGCCGTGCGCAGGCGATGCAGGCCGCGGCCGCGGGCGTCGAGCCCGAGGTGGCGATGAACCCGATCCTGATCAAGCCGTCGGGCCACGGCCACAGCCAGGTCGTCGTCATGGGCCGTCCCTACGCCGATGTCGGCGCGCGCGGCTACCAGGAGCTCAAGGACGAGCTGCGGCCCATCGTCGCGTCCGCGCTCGCGGATCTGCGGGCGCGCTTCGACGTCGTGATCTGCGAGGGCGCCGGCAGCCCTGCCGAGATCAACCTGCGCGCCGCCGATCTCACGAACATGGGGCTCGCGCGCGCCGCGGGCCTGCCGGTGATCCTCGTCGGCGACATCGACCGCGGCGGCGTCTTCGCATCGCTGCTCGGGACCGTCGCCGCGCTCGCGCCCGAGGACCAGCGCCACATCGCCGGCTTCGTCATCAACAAGTTCCGCGGCGACCACGCGATCCTCGCCCCCGGCCTCGAGCAGATCACGGGCGTGACCGGTCGCCCGATGCTCGGCGTGCTCCCCTGGGTCGAGGACCTGAGCATCGACGCCGAGGACTCCCTGGCGATCGCGGCGCCGCGCGCCGACGTCACGGGCGCGCACGGCACGCTCGACGTCGCCGTGGTGCGCCTGCGCTGGATGAGCAACTTCACCGACCTGGACGCCCTGGCGCGCGAGCCCGGCGTGCGCGTGCGCTTCACGCGCTCGGCAGTGGACGTCGCCCGGGCGGACCTCGTCGTGATCCCCGGCACCAAGGCGACCGTCGAGGACCTCGCGCGCCTGCGGGCCGAAGGCCTCGACGCCGCCCTGCGGGCGCGGGCTGCCGCCGGCGCGCCGATCGTCGGCGTCTGCGGCGGCTACCAGCTGCTCGGGGAGTCGATCGTCGACGACGTGGAGTCCGGCGCCGGCGAAGTCGATGGCCTCGGCGTGCTGCCGGTCACCACCGCCTTCGCGCCCGACAAGCTCTTACGCACGGTCAGCGGCCACAGCGCGCTGCTGGAAAGCGCCGTCGGCGGCTACGAGATCCGCCACGGCCGGCCCGTGGCCCACGGCGGCGTCCCCCTCATCACCGACGCGGACGGTGGCGACGAGGGCTGCGCCGTCGGTGGGACCCTCGGCACCTCGTGGCACGGCCTGCTCGAGCACGACGACGCGCGCCGCGCGCTCCTGCGCTGGGTCGCCGCACGCCGCGCGCTCGACTTCGTCCCGGCGACCGTCTGCTTCGCCGAGCAGCGCGAGCGCCAGCTCGACGTGCTCGGCGACCTGATCGAGCAGCATCTCGACACGAACCACCTGCGCGCGCTCGTCGAGCGCGGCGTCCCCTCAGACCTTCCCGACCTGCTCCTGGAGCGTGCCCCGTGCTGAGGTTCATCACCACCGCCGACACCGAGATCCTCGCCACGGCCGCCGCCGTGCGCCGGCTGCCCGACGGCTTCCCGGCGGTGCGCTGCGCCAACCCGCAGGGCACCCGGGACATCGATCCGTTCCTCGACGACATCCTCGACGGCGCGCGCGTCGTGGTCATCCGCGTCCTCGGTGGCCGGCGTGGGTGGGAGGGCGGGGTCGACCGCCTTGCCGAGCGCTGCCGCCGGAACGGGATCGCGCTGGTCGCGCTCGGCGGTGAGGCGCGGCCGGACGCCGAGATGACGGCGCTCTCCACGGTCCCCTCCGGCGCGGTGGCCCAGGTCGGCGAGTACCTGCACTCCGGCGACGTCGACAACGTCGAGCAGATGCTGCGCTTCCTCGCGGACACGTTCCTGCTCGAGGGCTTCGGCTTCGAGGCGCCCAAGGAGGTCGCGGAGCTCGGGATCTACCTGCCGGGCCGCGGGGACGTCACCCTCGAGGCGGCGCTTGCCGACCGCGACCCCGCCCGGCCCGTCGTGGGCATCGCCTTCTACCGCTCGCACCGCCTGACGGGGAACACGGATTGGGTCGACGGGCTCTGCGCGGCGATCGAGCGCGCCGGCGGACACCCGCTTCCCGTCTGGAGCTACACGCTGCGGCGCGCCCACGACAGCGGTCGCGTCGCCGCGCTCGAGCTGCTGAGCGGGCAGGTGGACGTGCTGATCACGACGATGCTCGCGACGGGCGGCTCCAACCGCTCCGACACCCAGGGCGACGTGGCGGGCGACGACGGCGGCTCGGAGGAGCAGATGGCCTGGGACGCCTCGGCGCTGGAGGCGCTCGGCGTGCCGGTCGTCCAGGCCCTGTGCGTGACGATGAGCCGCGCGCGCTGGGAGGAGGGCGGCGAGGGCCTGCTCCCGGTCGACGCCGCCACGCAGGTCGCGATCCCGGAGTTCGACGGGCGCATCATCGGCGGCCCGATCTCCTTCAAGGAGCGCGAGCTGGACGGCTCGCCCGTAGGCGTCGCCGTCCCGCGCTACGTCCCTGACGCCGAGCGCTGCGACCGACTGGCCGGGCTCGTGCTGCGCCACGCCCGCCTGCGCGACCCGGGCGCCCGCCGGAAGGTCGCGATCGTCCTCACGGCGTTCCCGACCAAGCACGCGCGCATCGGCATGGCGGTCGGCCTGGACACCCCCGCCAGCGCGATCGGCCTGCTCCACCGCCTGAAGGCCGACGGCATCCGCGTCGACGACATCCCCGCTGACGGCGACGCGCTGATGCACGCGCTGATCGCCGGCGGCGGGCACGACCCCGAGTTCCTCACCGACGAGCTGCTTGCCGCTGCGCCCCTGCGGATCGCCGTCTCGGACTACCTCGAGTGGCACGCGACGCTGGAGCCCAAGCTCACCGACGCGATGCAGGCGCAGTGGGGCGCCGCGCCCGGGGACCGCTACCTCGACACGAGCGACACCGCATCGCCCGGCGGCGACCTCATCATCGCCGGGTTGGAGCTCGGCGACGTCGTCGTCCTCATCCAACCGCCGCGCGGCTACGGCGACGACCAGGTCGGCATCTACCACGATCCCGAGCTCGCCCCGGCCCACCACTACATGGCGGCCTACCGCTGGCTGGATCACCACTGGGGGGCGGATGCCGTGGTCCACCTGGGCAAGCACGGGACGCTGGAGTGGCTGCCGGGCAAGATGCTCGCGCTCAGCGCCTCCTGCGCCCCCGACGCCGCGCTGGGCTCGATGCCGCTCGTGTACCCGTTCGTCGTCAATGACCCGGGCGAGGGCGCGCAGGCCAAGCGCCGCGCGCACGCCGTCGTCGTCGACCATCTCGTGCCGCCGATGATGCGCGCCGAGAGCTACGACGAGCTCGCCGACCTGGAGGCGCTGATGGACGAGTACGCGCGCCTGGAGATCCTCGACCCGGCAAAGCTCCCAGGCCTGGGCGCGCAGATCTGGGCGGCGATCCAGCAGGCCAACCTGCACGAGGACCTCGGGCTGGACGCGGGGGCGGCCCCCGACGACGCGGGCACGCTGGTCGAGCACCTCGACGGCTACCTCTGCGAGGTCAAGGACGTGCAGATCAAGGACGGCCTGCACGTGCTCGGCGTCGTGCCCGAGGGGCCGCACCTGCGCGGGCTCGTCGCGGCGATCGGCCGGCACGGCAGCGGGTCGGTCCCGGGGCTGCGGCGGGCGGTGGCCGCCGCCTTCGGCCTCGATGAGCCGGCGCTGGTCGCCGAGCCCGGCGCCGGGGTCGAAGCGTCGCGCAGCGCCGAGCTGATCGCGCGCTTCCCGGGCACGGCCTATCGCGGCGGCGACCTGCTCGACCGCTTGGAGGAGGCCCAGCACGCGCTGCTCACCGCCCTGTCCGAGCACGACTGGGACCCGGCGCGCGCCGCGGAGCTGTGCCGCTCCGGGCTCGGACGCGAGGACGCGGGTGTGATCGCGGCGCTGCGCTTCGCGGCCGGGCAGATCGTCCCGCGCCTGCGCCAAACCACGGACGAGATGACCAACGTGCTCGGCGCGCTGCGCGGCCGCCACGTCCCGGCGGGGCCGTCCGGTGCGCCGACCCGCGGGCGCTTGGACGTGCTGCCGACGGGCCGCAACTTCTACTCCGTCGACCCGCGCGCGCTGCCGTCCGAGCTCTCCTACGCGACGGGCGTCAAGCTCGCCGACGCCGTCCTCGAGCGCCACGTCGCCGACGCGGGCGCGCTGCCGGAGATGGTCGGCCTCGTCGCGTGGGGGACCGCGGCGATGCGCACCCAGGGCGACGACGCCGCCGAGGTGCTCGCGCTGCTCGGGGTGCGGCCGACGTGGAACGCGTCGTCGCGCCGGGTCACGGGCCTCGAGGTCGTCGAGCTGGAGGAGCTCGGGCGCCCGCGGGTGGACGTGACCCTGCGCATCTCGGGCTTCTTCCGCGACGCGTTCCCGCACCTCATCGGCCTGCTCGACGACGCGGTGACCCTGGTGGCCGCGCTGCCCGAGCCCGACGAGCAGAACTTCGTCGCCAAGCACGCCCGCGCGGAGGCGGCGCAGCTCGCGGGTGAGCTCGACGAGGCGGAGGCGTGGCGGCGCTCGACCACGCGCATCTTTGGCTCCAAGCCGGGGACCTACGGGGCCGGGCTGATCCAGCTGCTCGAGACGCGCGACTGGCGCGACGACAAGGACCTGGCCGCGGTCTACGAGGCGTGGGGCGGCTTCGCCTACGGCCGCGAGCTCGACGGGCTCTCCGCCGGCCCGGCGATGCGCAGGTGCTTCGAGCAGATCGACGTGGCCGTCAAGAACGTCGACTCCGCCGAGCACGACCACCTCGACTCCGACGACTACTACCAGTACCACGGCGGCATGATCGCCACGATCCGCGCGTTGAGCGGCCGTGAGCCGGCAGCCTACTTGGGCAACAGCGCCGACCCTGAGAAGGTCAAGGTCCGCTCGCTGGCGGAGGAGACGCGCCGCATCTTCCGAGCCCGCGTGGCGAACCCGCGGTGGATCGGCTCGATGGTCCGCCACGGCTTCAAGGGCGCAGCCGAGCTGGCGGCCACCGTCGACTACCTCTTCGGCTACGACGCCACCACGGGGGTGGCCTCGGACTGGATGTACGCGCAGGTGGCCGAGAAGTACCTGCTCGACGAGGACGTCGCCGCGTTCTTCGACCAGGCCAACCCGTGGGCGGCGCGCGGCATCGCCGAGAAGCTGCTGGAGGCCGCCGAGCGCGGCCTCTGGGAGCAGCCGGGCGTCGGGGCCCTGGACGCGATCAAGGCCCGCTACCTCGCGCTCGAGGACCAGCTCGAGGGCGCCACGGCCTGATGTCGCGCTTCCCCGCCTCCCCGCTGGAGCGTCTGACGGCCTGATGCCGCGTCGCCCAACCTACCCGTTGTCGGCGCTCGTCGGCCAAGAGGACCTCGTCGAGGCGCTGCTGGTCTGCGCCGTGCACCCGGTCGTCGGCGGGGTGCTCGTGCGCGGCGAGCGGGGGACCGCGAAGTCGACGGCGGTGCGCGCGCTGGCGCCGATGCTCGGCTCGACCACCGGAGAGGCGCCCCCGCTCGTGGAGCTGCCGCTCGGCGCGACGCTCGACCGCCTCGTCGGCACGCTCGACCTGCGCGCCGCGCTGGAAGGCGAGCACCGCGTGGAGGCGGGGCTGCTCGGCCGCGCCGACGGCGGGCTGCTCTACGTCGACGAGGTCAACCTCCTGCCAGACCACCTCGTCGACGCGCTGCTGGACGCCGCGGCCTCGGGCGAGGTGACCGTGGAGCGCGACGGCGTGAGCGTCGTCCAGGACGCGCGCTTCCTGCTCGTCGGGACGATGAACCCGGAGGAGGGCGAGCTGCGCCCGCAGCTGCTCGATCGCTTCGGGCTCGGCGTCGAGGTGACCGGTCCGCGCGACCCCGCCACCCGCGCGCGGATCGTGCGCCGGCGAATGGACTTCGACGCGGACCCGACGGCCTTCGCTGCGGCCTGGGTGACCGCGGAGCGCGCTCTGACAGCGCGCCTGGGCGCGGCGCGCGCGCTCGTCGGCGCGGTGTCGATCGGCGAGCGGGAGCTGCTGCGGATCTCCTCCGTCTGCGCAACGCTCGACCTCGACGGCGTGCGCGGCGACCTCGTCTGCGCGCACGCCGCGTGCGCGCTGGCGGCGTTGGACGAAGCGACCGAGGTGACCGCGGCGCACGTGGAGCGCGCGGCGCACCTCGCGCTGCGCCACCGGCTGCGGCGCGACCCCCTGGCACCGCCGCCCGAGGGGGGCCGCGACCCCGCGATCGACGACGCGCTGGAGCAGACGGAGGGCGAGAGCGGCCCGCAGCCAGACCGAGGATCCGGATCGCTCGAGGACGCGGGCGACGGATCTCGGGACGACGCGGGCGTCGACCAGGCGTCAGACGATGGCGCGGACGACGGCCCGGCGGACGACCCGTCACCAGACGGAACGGGCGCCGGGGTGTCGACCCGCGGCGCGCCGGCCCCGGACGGCCCAGCCTCACCGCCCGGACCGGGCTGGTCGCCCGATCCCGACCTCGTGCCGCCGCCGCGTGCCGCGCCGCCGGCCGACGCCGACCGCCCCGGACTGCCGGGCCACCTCGCCTCCCCCCCCGCCCTGCCGACCCGCCTCCCGGAGGCCGCGCTGCTCCTGTCCCGGGGCCACGGCAGCGCGGCGCGCCGTCGCGTGGGGACCGCGCCGGCGCTCCTGCCGAGCGGGCGCGCGCCCGGCGGCACGCTCGCGGTCCTCGACGCGCGCCCGGCGCTGCACGCGGAGCCGATCGCGATCCTGCCGACGATCCTCGCGGGGCTGCGCGGCGACCCGCGCCCGCAGACGGCGATCGTCGGCGGCGGTCGCGGCGCGCTGCTGTGCCTGATCGTCGACACCAGCGGCTCGATGGCGGCCCGCAGGCGCCTGGCCCGCGTGAAGGGCGCGCTGGAGGCCTCCCTCCGCCGGGCCTACGCGCGCCGCGACCTGGTCGCCGTCGTGGCCTTCGGCGGCGACGGCGCCCGCACGCTCGTCGTGCCGGGCGCGCCGCTGGAGCAGGCCGCGGCTGCCGCGCGCGCCCTGCCCGCGGGCGGGCGCACCCCGCTGGCCGCCGGCATCGCGCACGGCGCGGGGCTGCTCGAGTCCGTGGGCCACGGCAAGGCGGCCGGCCGCGCCCGGATCGCCGTGCTGCTCACCGACGGTCGCGCCGCCGACCCCGACGGCCACGCGCGCCTCGCGCTGGCCCGGGTCGTCGCCGCCGCCGACCGCACCGTCGTCGTCGATCTCGAGGAGGGCCGCGTGCGCCTCGGCCTCGCCGCCCGACTGGCGAACGACGCCGGCGCCGACCTGACCCGCCTCGTCGCGCCCGACGCCGCCGAGCCCCACCGCCGTCCCGACGCAAGGAGCGCCGCATGAGCGACCAGACCAAGGCCGAGCCCACCACCGAGCGCCCCGCGGGCTACGTCGCCCGCTGCTCGCTGCGCGGCGCGGGCTCCACCCAGGACGAGGACGACGCCCCGATCGAGCGCGCGCTCACCGACGCCGCGGCGCTGGCCCGCCACACCGCTGCGGGTGTCGACGTGCCCCACCGCGCGGACGACAAGGGGACCGCAGAGCCCCGTCGGCGCAAGCCGCGCGACAAGCCGCTGCTGGTCGTGGTCACCGGTGACGGCAAGGGCAAGTCGACCTCCGCCTTCGGAATGCTGCTGCGCTCGTGGAACCGCGACTACCGCTGCGGCGTCGTGCAGTTCATCAAGTCGGGCAAGTGGAAGGTCGGCGAGCAGCGCGCCGCCGAGGCGCTCGGCGGCATCGACTGGATGAAGATGGGCGACGGGTGGTCGTGGATCTCCAAGGACATCGTCGAGTCCGCCGACCTGGCGCGCGCCGGCTGGGAGCAGGTCAAGGCGTTCGTCGCCGAGGAGCGCTATGAGTTCCTGCTGCTCGACGAGTTCACCTACCCGCTGAAGTGGGGCTGGATCGACGTGGAAGAGGTCGTCGAGGTGCTCACACACCGGCCCGGCTTCCAGCACGTCGTGATCACCGGACGCGACGCCCCGCAGGCCCTGATCGACGCGGCCGACCTCGTCTCGGAGGTCACGCTGGTCAAGCACCAGATGGCGCAGGGCATCCGCGGGCAGCAGGGGATCGAATGGTGAGCCCGCACGTCCTGGTCATCCTCGACGGCGCGAGTGAGCCGCTCGGCGCGCAGCCGACGTGCCTGGAGCGCGCCTCGACGCCGACGCTCGACCGCTTGGCCCGCGAGGGCTCGCTGTTCCGGCTGCGCACGGTGCCGGACGGCCTGCTTGCGGGCTCAGAGGTCGCGATCCCGGGCCTACTTGGGTGGACGCCGAACGCGCCGGTCGACCGCGCCGCGATCGAGGCCGCCGCCCACGAGATCGACGTGCCGGCCGGCAGCCGGCCGTGGCGCGTCGACGTGCTCGACGCCGTCGGCGGCCGCGCGGCCCCGCCGGACGTCGCCCGCGCCGCGCGCGGACTGCGGACCGGCGCGCCCGGCCACGCAATCCACCACCTCACGGGTAACCGCCTGCTGCTCGTGGGAGCTGAGCCGCTGCCCGACGCCGCCCGCGCCGCGGGCCTGCACGTCTGGCCGGACGGCGTGACGGTGCCGGAGCTCCTCGACGCGACGACGGTGGTCGTCGCCGCGCGCGGCGCCGGTGCCGGCATCGGGGCCCTGCTCGGCGCACGGGTGGTCGTGCCCCAAGGCGCGACGGGCGGTGTCGGCACCGACCTCGGGGCGAAGGCGATTGCCGCCGCCCAGGCAGTCCGTGCCGGTGCGGAGCGCGTGGTGGTGCACGTGGGCGGTGCCGACGAGGCCGCGCACGCCCGGGACGCCTCCGCCAAGGTCGCGTTCCTCGGGCGCGCCGACCGCGAGCTGATCGCGCCGCTGGCACTCGCCGTGCAGCAGGCCGGCGGGATGCTGCGCGTGTGCCCCGACCACGGCTGCGACCCGGCCACGGGCGAGCACGACGCCCAGCCCGTGCCGTGCTTGGCCTGGAACGCCGTGGCCGCCGTCGGCGTCGCGACGCTCGCGCTAGGCCGCCTGACCGAGCGCGCGGTGGCCGACCTTCCCGTCACCGACCCGACTCCTCGGGTCCCGGTGGCCGCATGATCCCCCGCGTCGTCGTCGCCGGGACGAGCTCCGGCGCGGGCAAGACGACCGTCGCCTGCGGCCTGATCGGCGCGCTGCGCGCACGCGGGCTCGCCGTTCAGGCCTTCAAGGTCGGCCCGGACTACATCGACCCGAGCCACCACGCGCTGGCCTCCGGGCGCCCCGGACGCAACCTCGACGCGTTCCTCAGCGGGCCGGAGCTGATCGCGCCGCTGTTCCGGCACGGCTCGGCCGGCGCGGACATCGCGGTGGTCGAAGGCGTCATGGGGCTCTTCGACGGCGCCTCGGGCCGCGGGGAGCTCGCGTCGACGGCGCACGTCGCCAAGCTGCTCGACGCCCCCGTCGTGCTCGTTCTCGACGCCGCGGCGATGGCGCGGTCGGCCGGCGCGATGCTGCACGGCTTCGCGACCTTCGACCCCGACGTGCGCGTCGCGGGCGTCATCTTCAACAAGGTCGGCTCGGACATCCACGAGCAGCTGCTGCGCGAGGCGGTCGCCGACAGCGGGCTGCCCGTGCTCGGCGCCCTGCGCCGCGACGCGCGCGTGGTCACCCCCGAGCGCCACCTCGGCCTCGTTCCCGTGGCCGAGCGCGAGCAGAGTGCGCGCGAGGCGCTCGACGCCCTGGCCGAGGCGATGGGGCGCAGCACCGACCTCGAGGCGGTCGTCCGACTGGCGCACAGCGCCCCGCGGACGCCGGGCCCGGCCTGGTCGCCGGAGGCCGAGGAGCCGGTCGAGCGCGGCACGCGGATCGCGATCGCGCGCGGCCCGGCGTTCTCCTTCCACTACCAGGAGAACCTGGAGCTGCTGGAGGGCGCCGGCGCCGAGCTCCTCGGCTTCGACCCCACCGCCGACGAGGCCCTCCCCACGGACTGCGGAGCGCTCGTGCTGGCCGGCGGGTTCCCGGAGGTCTTCGGCGCGGAGCTCTCGGCCAACGGCGCGCTGCGACGCGAGGTCGCCGCCTTCGCCGCCTCCGGGCGGGCTGTCCTGGCGGAGTGCGGCGGGCTGCTGTACCTGTGCGAGGAGCTCGACGGCCAGGCGATGTGCGGCGTGCTGCCCGCCCGCGCCGCGATGGGCAAGCGCCTCACGCTGGGCTACCGCGAGGCCGTGGCGGCGGCCGCGACGCCGTGGATGGCCAAGGGCCAGGCCGTGCGCGGCCACGAGTTCCACTACTCCAAGGTCGAGGCGCTCGAGCCGCCGGCCCGCAGCGCGTGGACGCTCTCCGCCCGGACGTTCGAGCGCGAGGAGGGCATGGTCAGCGGCGGCGTGCAGGCCGGCTACCTGCACGTGCACTGGGCCGCCCACCCCGACCTCGCCCGGGCGTTCGCCCAGGCGGCGTCGCACGTGCCGGCCGTGGCGCTGCGGGGCGCCGCGGCGTGAGCCTGACGCTCGTCGTCGGCGGGACGCGCTCGGGCAAGAGCGCGCACGCGGAGGCCCTCGCCGCGGCGAGCGGCCTGCCCGTCCGCTACGTGGCGACCGCCGACGCGGGCGACGCTTCGATGCACGAGCGGATCGCCGCGCACGCCGCTCGCCGTCCGACGGCGTGGATGACGGTGGAGGCGTCGCGCACGCTGGCTGACGCCCTTGGGGACGCCAGAGACGCCTGCGTCCTGCTCGACGGCCTCGGCCCGTGGATTGCCACGCGGCTGCATCGTGCGGGGGCCTTCGAGGACCCCGGGAGGCTCGCGGGAACGGGCGCCGACGTCCTCGCCGAGGTGGACCGCGCGGTGACTGCGCTCGCCACCGCCGGCGCCGCGGTCGTCGTCGCCGAGCAGGCGGGTAGCGGCGTGCTGCCGTCCGGCGCCGTCTCGCGCGCGTGGCTCGATCTGCTCGGGGAGGCGACGCAGCGCTTTGCCGCCGCGGCCGGCCGCGTGGATCTCGTCGTCGCCGGGCGCGTGCTTGCGCTCGCTGCGGACGCGCCGCCGGCCGCGGGGCTCGACGGCGCGGAGCCGGCCTCGCTGCGCAGCCACGGCGACCGCGAGGTGCGGCTGGGCGACGCCGACCACGCGGTCAACGTCATGGCCGGCGGACCGCCGCCCTGGCTGAAGCCCGCGCTGGCTGCGGCGTTGGCCGACGACGTGGACCGCTACCCGAGCCAGGACGCGGCGGCGGACGCCCTCGCCGCGCTGCACGGCCGGCAGCCCCGCGAGATCGTCCCGACCAACGGCGGCGTGGAAGCACTGTGGCTCCTGGGCCCCGCGCTCGCGCCCCGGCTCGTCGCCTGCGTCCACCCGGCCTTCACGGAATCCGAGGCCGCTCTGCACGCCCACGGGATTCCCGTCGTCCGGGTCCAGCGCGACCCGGACCACGCCTTCGCGCTCGATCCCCACCAGGTCCCCGAGGCCGCTGATCTCGTGATCGTCGGCAACCCCGCGTCGCCGAGCGGCACGCTGGACCCCGCCTCCGCCATCCTCGCGCTCCGACGCCCCGGCCGGATCGTCGTCGTGGACGAGGCGTTCATGGAGCTAGTCCCGGGCGAGCCCGGCTCGCTCGTGCGCGAGGTGCTCGACGACGTGATCGTCGTCCGCTCGCTGACCAAGGTGCTCAGCGTCCCGGGCCTCCGCGCAGGCTACGCGGTCGCGGCGCCCGCGCTGGCCGACCGCCTGCGAGCCGTTCGGCCGCCGTGGTCGGTGAACGCGCTCGCGCTCGCGGCGCTCATCGCCGCCGCGGCCCACCCCGCCGAGCTCGCGAGCATCGCCGAGCGGGCAGCCGCCGAACGCGCGGACCTCGCCGCCCGCCTGGGCACCGTCGACGGCGTGCGCGTGTGGCCGGCGGCGGCCAACTTCGTCCTGATCGAGGTGGCCGACGGCCCCGCGGTCGTCGCCGCACTCCGCGCCGAGGCGATCGCCGTCCGGCCCGCGGGCTCGTTCCCCGGCCTCGATGACCGCCACATCCGCATCACCGCCCGCGACGCGCGCAGCAACGCGCGCGTCGCCGCTGCGATCGCCGGAGCCGTGGAAGCGATCGCCCCCGGCGTCGCGACGCCGGCATGACCCTCACCGTGGTCGGGATCGGCGCCGACGGCTGGAGCGGCCTCGGAGACACGGCGCGCCGCGCGCTCACCGCCGCCACGCTGGTCGTCGGCTCCGAGCGCCATCTCGGCCTGCTGCCCGCCGACGTGCGGGCGCAGCGCCGCGCGTGGCCGTCGCCCATGGCCGGGCTGGTCGCCGAGCTCGCGGCGGGAGCGCACGGCGACGCGGCGGTGCTGGCCAGCGGCGACCCCATGCTCCATGGCGTCGGGGCGACGTTGGCGCGGGAGGCCGGGCGCGACCGCGTGCGGGTGATCCCACATCCGTCCGCGTTCTCGCTTGCGTGTGCGCGCCTGGGCTGGGCGCAGGCCGACGTCGAGCTCGTCAGCGCGGTCGCCCGCCCGTCAGAGGCGGTCGTCCGCGTGCTGCAGCCCGGCCGTCGGATCATCGCCTACGTGACGGGCGCCGACGGCGCGGCGCGGATGGCCCGCGTGCTCTGCGAGCGTGGGTTCGCCGGCAGCACGTTCACCGTCTTCGAGCAGCTCGGCGGGGAGCACGAGCGGCGCGTGGACACCACCGCGAGCAGGGCCACCGCCCACCACGCCGACCCGCTGCACCTCGTCGCCATCGAGGTCGGCGACGGCCCTGCGCTCGCCCGCACCCCCGGCCTGCGCGACGACGCGTTCGCCTCCGACGGCCAGCTCACCAAGCGGCACGTCCGCGCCGTCACCATCGCCGCCCTGGCACCACTCCCCGGCGAGCTGCTGTGGGACGTCGGCGCGGGCAACGGCTCGATCGCGGTTGAGTGGCTGCGCGCCGAGCGGACCGCCCGCGCCGTCGCGGTCGAGCCGCGGGAGGATCGCGCCGCCCGCATCGCAGACAACGCGCTCGCGCTCGGGACTCCGGAGCTCGAAGTCGTCCGCGGCCGCGCTCCCGAGGCTCTCGCAGGCCTGCCCACCCCCGACGTCGTCTTCGTGGGCGGCGGCATCGCGACTCCCGGCCTGCTCGAGCACTGCTGGGCGGCGCTGCGCGACGGTGGACGGCTCGTGGCCAACACCGTGACCCTCGAGGGCGAGCAGCGCGTCGCCGCCGCCCGGCAGGAGCACGGCGGCACGCTGAGCCGCATCGACATCGCACACGCCGAGCCCGTCGGGGGCTTCACGGGCTGGCGCGCCCAGATGACCGTCGTCCAATGGTCCGCCACCAAGGAGCCCTGACCGCCCGTGACCGTCCACTTCATCGGAGCGGGACCCGGCGCGCCGGACCTGCTGACGCTCCGCGCCCACCGGCTGATCGCCGACGCGCCCGTATGCCTCTACGCGGGGGCCCTCGTTCCCGAAGAAGTGCTCGCCGCCGCCCCCGCGGGCGCGCGGCTCGTCGATACACAGCACCTGCAGCTCGACGAGATCGTCGCCGAGCTCGCCGCCGCCCACGAGCTCGGCCGCGACGTCGCGCGGCTGCACTCCGGAGACGTGTCGATCTACAGTGCATGCGCCGAGCAGATGCGACGTCTGGACGAGCTCGGCATCCCCTGGGACGTCACCCCGGGCGTACCGGCCTTCGCCGCCGCCGCCGCCGCGCTGCGCTGCGAGCTGACCGTCCCCGAGGTCGCGCAGACCGTGATCCTCACGCGCTACGGCCGACGCGCGTCGGCGATCCCGGCCGGCGAGGAGCTCGGCGCGCTGGCAGCGCACGGCACGACGCTCGTGGTCCACCTCGGGACGCAGGCGATCGCGGAGATCGTGGCGACCGTCACGCCGCACTACGGCGCGGAGTGCCCGGCTGCCGTCGTCGCCCGCGCGAGCTGGCCCGACGAGCGCGTCCTGCGAGGGACCCTCGCCACGATCGCCGGCCAGGTGCAAGAAGCCAACATGAGGCGCACCGCGACGATCCTCGTGGGCCCGGCGCTCGCCCCTCGCGACTTCCGCACCAGCCACCTGTACTCGAGGGCGCGCGCCCGCCCCGAGACGAGCTGAAGCGAGGTGCCGCAGCTCCTGCTCATCGGCATCGGCGCCGGCGACCCCGACCACGTGACCGTGCAGGCGGTCAGGGCGCTCAACGCGTTCGACGTGCTCTTCGTGATCACCAAGGACGCCGCCACAGACGAGCTCGTGACCTTGCGGCGCCACGTCGTCGAGCGCCACCGCACCACCGGTCCGCACCGCACCGTCGAGCTCGCCGATCCGCCCCGGCCGTGGCGCGACGCGCCGGATTACCCAGCAGCGGTGGCCGCCTGGCGCCAGCAGCGGATCCAGCGGTGGGAGCGTGCGCTCGGCAAGCACCTGGGAGCCGACGAGACGGGAGCCTTCCTCGTCTGGGGCGACCCGAGCCTGTACGAGTCGACGCTCGCGGTGGTCGGCGAGATCGCCGCGCGTCCCGCGGTCTCCTTCACCTACGAGGTGATTCCGGGGATCAGCTCCGTCCACGCGCTCACCGCGCGCCACCGCATCGCGCTCAACCGCGTCGGCCGGGCGGTCCAGATCTCCCCGGCCCGGCTGCTGACCGACGGCATGCCCGAAGGCGTCGACGACGTCGTCGTGATGCTCGACGCGCACGCCACCTTCGCCCGCATCTGCGCCGCCGGCCTCGACATCTACTGGGGCGCCTACCTCGGAACCGCCGACGAGCTGCTGCGCAGCGGGCCGCTGGAGGAGCTCGCGGGCGAGATCGCGAACGTGCGAACCGAGGCCAAGGCCCGCAAGGGCTGGATCTTCGACACCTACCTGCTGCGGCGCCGGTGAAGGTCCTGATCCTCGGTGGGACGGCGGAGGCGCGCGCACTCGCGCAAGCCCTGAGCGACACCGGGGTCCCGATCGTCTCCTCGCTCGCGGGGCGCGTGGCCCGTCCCCGACTGCCGGTGGGCGAGGTGCGTGTCGGCGGCTTCGGCGGCCCGGAGGCGCTCGCGACATGGCTCCAGGAGCACGCGATCGGAACCGTGATCGACGCGACGCACCCCTTCGCCGAGCGGATCTCCGCCTCCGCGGCGCAGGCGGCCCGGGCCGCCGGAGTGCCGCTGCTTCGCCTCGAGCGCCCGGGCTGGGAACCCGGAGCCGCGGATCGCTGGCACTGGGTCGAAGACCTGCCCGAGGCCGCCGCCGCCGTGGGCGCGCTCGGCGCCGCCCGCGTCCTGCTCACGAGCGGCCGCCAGGGACTGTCCGCCTTCGCGGGCGACGGCGCGCGCTGGTTCTTGATCCGCTGCGTCGATCCGCCGGACGGGCCGTTGCCCGAGCACCACGAGGTCCTCCTCGACCGGGGCCCGTACACGCTGGAGGGCGAGCTGGCGCTGATCGACGCGCACGGCATCGACACGCTCGTCACGAAGGACAGCGGCGGGCCGCTGACCGAGGCCAAGCTGCACGCCGCGCGGCTCCGTGGGCTGCCGGTAGTCGTCGTGCGCCGGCCCCCGCGTCAGGACGTCCCGACCGTGCCCACCGTCGCCGAGGCGACGGCCTGGCTGCGGCGTCAGCCCTCGGGGTAGCTGCGCGGCGTGTAGACGCGGTCCTGCCCGCCCCGCCCGTCGGCGGGCAGCGTCCGGGTCGTCGAGGAGCCGACGATCACCAGCGTGCGCATGTCCACCCCTTCGGAGTCGAGCTCCCCCAGGGTGGTCACCGTGACGGTCTCCTGGTCTGAGCCCACGGCCCGCGCCACGACCACCGGAGTCGTGGGGCCGCGGTGGCTCCGAAGCACCTCGATTCCGCGCTCGAGCTGCTCGCGCCGCGTCTTGGACGCTGGGTTGTAGAGCGCCAGGACGAAGTCGGCGGCGGCGGCCGCCGCCAGTCGGCGCTCGACGATCGCCCAAGGCTTCAGGATGTCTGACAGCGACACCACCGCGAAGTCGTGGCCGAGCGGCGCCCCCACCCGCGACGCCGCGACCTGCATGGCCGACAACCCCGGCACCACCCGCACTTCGACCTCGGCGAAGCCACCCTCGGCCTCGTCGACTACCTCGAGCACCGCCGCGGCCATCGCGAAGATCCCCGGGTCTCCCGAGGAGACCACCGCCACGCGTGCGCCGGTCGCTGCAAGCTCCAGGGCGTGCCGGGCGCGGTCGGCCTCCACCCGGTTGTCGGAGGCCAGGCGCTGCTGGCCTGCCCGCACGGGCACACGGTCCACGTAGGTCTTGTACCCCACCAGGACGTCCGCGCTCGCCAGCGCGGCCTGGGCCTCGGGCGTCAGCCACTGCGCCCCGGCCGGCCCGAGCCCGACGACCGCCACGCTGCCGGCGGCGCCGGTCTCCGCCGGGCGTCCGTGCTCGGTCGGCACCAGGACGAGTGACATGTACGGCACGTTGCCGGCTCCGACGTCGCGCAGCGGGGCGCAGCGCTCCACCGGAGAGCTGGCCCGCTCGACGTACACGGCACGGTCCGCGAGTCCGGCGGTTTCCACGGCCGCGCGAACACCCGTGAACGTCCGTCCGAGCTTCATGATCACCGCCGCGTCGCTGGTTCCCAAGCGAGCGGCGAGGACGTCCGGCGGCAGGGTCCCCGGCAGGATCGTCAGCACGTCGTCGCGCTTGACCAGCGGCGTGCCCGCCGCCGCCGCCGCAGCGCTGAACGAAGTCACCCCGGGCACGACCTCGGTCGCGTAGCGCCCGGCGAGGCGGTCGTGCAGGTACATGTAGGAGCCGTAGAAGAACGGGTCGCCCTCACAGAGGACCACGACGTCCCGGCCGGCGTCCAGGTGCCCCGCGAGCTCCGCGGCGCTCGCGTCGTAGAAGTCGGTGATCGCCCCCTCGTAGCCCCCGGGGTGCTCGCTGCGCTCGATCGTGATCGGGTAGGTCATCGCCACCTCGACGACCCCGGGGCGCAGGTGCGGGCCGGCGATGGTGCGCGCCACGCCGCCGCTGGTCGCACGGGGCGCCACCGGGTAGGCGATGACGTCGGCGGCGGCGATCAGCCGCGCGGCCTTGAGCGTGACGAGCTCGGGATCGCCCGGCCCGACGCCGACGCCGTACAGCCGGCCGGGCGTGGCCTGCGCCGCTCTCACTCGGCGGCGCTCGCCAGGGCGTTGACGGCCGCGGCGGAGATCGCGCTGCCGCCGCGCCGGCCGTGGACCACCAGGTACTCCAGGCCCAGCTGCTGTCGGGCGAGCGCGACCTTCGACTCCGCGGCGCCGATGAACCCGACCGGGATGCCGATCACGGCGGCGGGCCGGGGCCCACCGGCGGCGGCCAGGTCGAGCAGGTGGAACAGCGCCGTCGGTGCGTTGCCGATGACGACCAGCGCCCCGTCGAGGCGCTCCCGCCACAGCTCGACAGCAGCGGCGGTGCGGGTGGTGCCCTGCTGTGCCGCCAGCGTCGCGACGCGCGGATCGGCGAGCGTGCAGACGACGTCGTTGTGCGCGGGCAGGCGGGAGCGCGTCACGCCCGAGGCGACCATGGTGGTGTCGCAGAGCACGGGAGCACCGGCCAGCAGGGCAGCCTCCCCTGCGGGCGCGAAGCCCGGAGACGCGTCGACGTCGGCGATCAGGTCCACCATCCCGCAGGCGTGGATCATGCGCACGATGGTGCGCTCGAGGACCGGCTCGATCCCGGTCAGGTCGGTCTCGGAGCGGATCGTGGCGAAGGAACGCCGGTAGATCTCCGCGCCGTCGCGGATGTAGTCCGAGCTCATCGGGCCGAGTCCTGCGCGGCGAGCAGCCGGAGGGCGTCGTCGATGGTGGCCGACGTGGTGGTGGCGCCCGCCCGCTCGATGCGAACCGCGTCGGCCTCCACGGTCACCGCGGCTGCGACGGCAGGCGGGCGCCCACAGCCGCGCTCGCAGGCGGTCCAGTGCTCCGAGCGCGAGTGCCCCGGTGATCCGCGCCGCACGGACGCCCGCCGCACGGCTGCGGCACGCACGTCCCCGCGGGCGTTCTGGCAGGCGTGCAGCCCGGCGCAGGCCGACAGGCCCTCCCAGCCGGAGTTGGGAGCGGTCACCAGGCCGAGGCCTTCCAACGTCGCGGTCAGCTCGCCGACCCGGTCGGAGGGGACGTCGAGGACGGTGAGCGTCCGCGCGGGCGAGACGCGGAGGTGGGCTCGCTCGGGGCCCGTCGACCCCTCGGGTACGGAGGCGGCGGGACCCTGAAGCGCCTCGTCGGCCAGGAGGTCCGCGAGCCCCGGGAGCGCCGTGCGTTCCACGCGCCCGAGCGGCGCCAGGGCGGTGACGGCCCAGCGCCCGCCGGCCTGTTCGAGCGCGCCGGCAGCCGTGAGCCGAGGAACGATGGGCGCGACCTCTTCGCGCGGCGAGCCGCCCAGCGCGCGTGCGATCCGCGCGGCGCCGTCCGCCAGGTCGTCGATGCGCCACCCGTTCGAGCCGTCCTCCCGCCGCAGCTGCATGAACGCACGAGCGGCGTTGAGCGCGAGCTTGGGCGCGTCCTGCGCCGCCGCTTCGAGGGTCGTGGGGCGCCCGGCGAGGTCCAGGCGCAGGCGGCCCGCAGCGCCGGTGGCCACGAGCGACACGTCCGCGCGCTGGCGACCCAGGGTGCGGCTGCCGTCCTCCACCACGAACAGGAAGCGACCAGGGAGCACGGCGAGCGCGTGATCGCCGCAGAGCGCCCGGTCCAACGCGACCACGATGGAGTCGGCGCCGAGCACCGCCGCAGGGTGGCGCCCGCCGAACGGCGAGGCGAGGATGTTGCGGACCCGGTCGTGCTCCGGGGAGGGCAGCAGCCCCGCCTCCCAGAGGACGTCGGCGGCCCAGGAGGCGGCTCCGGCGTCCAACCCGCGAATCTGCAGGCTGGCCCGCGACGTCAGCTCGACGACGCCGTTGCCGGCGGCCGCGAGCGTCGCCACGGCGCGCAGGCCGACGCCATCCAGCCGACCGCCCGGCAGCCGGATGCGCGCCAGGTGGCCGTCGGCCGCCGAGTGGAGGCGCAGGACACCAGGGCAGCGGTCCGTGATCACGGGCTGACGTCCGCGGGGAGAACCGACCCGGCTCGGGGTGTGGGCAACATGAATCGACCTCCTGGGAAGAGCGCGTTCCCATAGACGGCTGTCGCGATGGCTGGAGTTCCTGACTTCCGGACCACCGTGGTCCGGTCACAGTGGCGCGACCGTCCCGAGCTCGCATCGGGTTCCTCACGCCATCGCGCTGACCGCCACAGCATATTCGGCCCCGAGCCGATTGGCCGAGGCTCTCTGCCACCGGTCCTGAGCCGACCCCGCGGTCCGAGCGCACGCGCGGGCCCGCGCCGGCCCGGGTATGCTCCGCGGGCCTGGGGCGGAGGAAGCCGGTGCAAGCCCGGCGCGGTCGCGCCACTGTGAGCAGGAGCCTCGTGCCCCCTGCGAGCCAGACACTCCAGCCCGGGGCTTCGACCAACACGCGATGGGACGCGTCATCCCCAGGAGGTACCGCATGTCCGAAGTGCGCATCGAAGGCGACATCGTCGCCGGCCCCATCGTCTCCCCCGGAGAGCTCGCGCCCTACGCGCTCCTCGCGGGCGTTCTGCTGATGCTGATGGTCTACTTCGTCGGCGCCGAGGAAGGCGCGGCGTCCCTCGTCGGGGGCAGCGCCGTCCACGAGCTCGTGCACGACGCGCGGCACCTGCTCGGCTTCCCCTGCCACTGAGCAGGCCCGGCCATGATCCGGTCCCTGCTCGTCCGGGGGTTGCTCGTCGGCCTGCTGGCGGGCGTGCTGGCCTTCGCGGTCGCCTACCTCCTCGGTGAGCCGCAGGTCCAGGCCGCCATCGACTTCGAGGAGGCCATGGCGGCGAATACCGGCCAGGCCGAGCTCGTCGGCCGCGGCGTGCAGCGCACCGTCGGGCTCCTGACGGGCACGGTCGTGCTCGGCGTCGCCTTCGGCGGGCTGTTCTCGATGGCCTTCGCCTACGCCTACGGACGCATCGCGGTCGCAGGCGCCCGGCCGACTGCTGCGCTCCTCGCGCTCGCGGCGTACGTGACGATCACGCTGGTCCCTTCATTGAAGTACCCGGCCAATCCCCCGTCGGTCGGCAGCCCGGCGACCATCGACCAGCGAACGCTGCTGGCGTTCGCCGCCATCGCTGTCACGGCGCTCTCGCTGGGCGCGGCGGCCCGGGTCCGGGCCGGGCTGCTGCCGCGGCTGGGTTCATGGAACGCCACGCTCTCCGCCGGCGGGGTGTTCGTCGTGGTGGTCGCCCTCGCCGGGGTCATCCTCCCCTCCACGCACGAGACGCCAACGGGGTTCCCGGCCGACGTGCTCTACGACTTCCGCATGGCGTCGCTCGCGATCAACGCCACCATGTGGGTGGCCATCGGCCTGGGCTTTGGCGCGGCGGCCGATCGGCTGCTAGGACGCACCGGAGCAGCGCGCGCGCGGGCTGCAGCCCGAAGTCGGCGCATCCTGCGGGCGCCGCGCCGGCTCAGCCTCCGTCGGCCGCCGGCGAGGGCCCGACCAGGGGCACGTCGACGGCTTGCCCGTCGCTGACCGCCAGCGCGAAGTGGCTGCCGAGATCGCCTTCGCGGACCGCGTCGGCGGCCGCCAGCAGCCCCGCCTCGTCGGTTCCCGTGACCAGCCAGACGGGCCGCCCGCCCTCGAAGCGGGTGGCCGCGACCAGGCCGGAGCCCGGGCCGAGCGTCTGCGCGACCCTCCCGCGCGCATCGAGGATCGCCAGCGCCCTGCCGTCGCGCGCGGGCTTGGCGAACACGCCGCTCACCCCGGGCCCATCCTCCAGGCTGCGCACGGTCTCGTCGTTGCGGACCGCGGGCCACAGGCCGACGATCACGCGGTTGGTCTGCCTGCTCAGCGAGGTCTGCAGGCCGCCCTTGCCGACCACCACGCCGGCTTCGGCCAGGCGGGTGCCCACCCGCGTGCAGGCCGGGGTCCGCGGCTCGGTGCACTCCAGGCGCGTGGGCAGGCGATCGCCGTCGTAACCGTGCAGGAACGGCTCCGGGAACGACCCCACCACCGCGGCGGCTCGTCCGGCGCTCGTCTCGTGCCGGTCCCACCAGAGGCGGTCCCCCGCACGGACCTCGGTCGCCCCGGCGCCCTGCTCCGGCGCCACGCCGTTGACGTAGAGCGCCCAGCGGTCCGGGCGTCCCGGCCGGCGCCCGACGGCCTGGCCGTCGATCGAACGCACGTCTCCGCCGCGCGAGTCCCTGCGAACCTCCGCGTTCTGCTCGAGCAGCCGCAGGGCCGTCTCACCGCTGCGCCCCTTCGGCGTGTCGATCTGCACGCCGGGCCGGGCGCCGAACTCCTGGGTGACGAGCAGCCGCGTGGAGGTCTCGGGCGCAGCCGTCCCCAGGCTGCAGCCGGAGAGCGCGAGCGCGACGAGCGCCGCAACGCCGAAGGCCTGGCTGCTCGTGCGGCGCGTGAGAGCCGCGAAGCGTTCCGTGCCCCGCGCAGGCTCAGGTCGTAGCTCGTCGCAGCTCATGGCTACCACCTTGGCAGCCGGCGTACGATCCACTCAGCCATGACTGTCAACCTCACCCGGATCTACACCAAGCTCGGCGACGCGGGCGAGACGCACCTCGGCGACATGTCACGCGTGCCCAAGACCCACCCGCGCGTGGAGGCCTACGGCGACGTCGACGAGCTCAACGCGCAGCTCGGCGTGACGCTTGCGGTCGCCGGGCTCCCGGAGAGCTACGCGGGCTGGCTCGCGCAGATCCAGAACGACCTCTTCGACGTCGGCGCCGACCTGGCCGTCCCGCACGGCGGCGACCGCTCGCGCCTGCGCGTCAAGTCCGAGCAGACCGCGTGGCTCGAGGAGCGCTGCGACGAGGTCAACGCAGACCTCGAGCCGCTGAAGAGCTTCGTGCTGCCCGGCGGGACGCCCGCCGCCGCGCACCTGCACGTCTGCCGCACCGTCTGCCGGCGCGCGGAGCGCCGCGCGCTGCTCGTCGAGGCCGGGAATCCCGAGGTCCTCAAGTACTTAAACCGGCTCTCCGACCTGCTGTTCATCCTCTCCCGCGGCGCCAACGGCCCGTCGGAGCCGCTGTGGCAGCCCGGGCAGTTCCAGTAGCCCACCGGCTCGCTGACAGCGTTCAGGCGGCGCGGACGCCGCGGGCGAAGCCGAGCGCGAGCACGACCGCGAGCGCTGCGATGCCCGCGGCGCCCGCCACGAACGTCGAGTGGTCGGCGGCGTAGCGCGCCACGCCGTCCGGCCGCGCCGACCCCAGCGCGAAGGCTCCCGCGACGCCGGCCCCGAGTGCGAGCGGCGCGAGCGCCTCGACGGGCCGCGGCACCGCCTCCTGGCGCCGGCGCGCAGGTCGGCGCTGCTCCAGCGCGACGAGGCCCGCGACGGCGAGCAGCGTCCAGGTCATGGCGACCAGGAACCCGCCGAGGACGTCGGACGGGAAGTGCCAGCCCAACGCGAGGATCGAGTAGGAGACGCTGATCGCGAAGAGCGCGCCGACGCCGGCGGCCACCGGACGGGCGCGGGCCGGCACGGCGAGGATCGCGCAGAGGGCAAGGGTCATCGCCGCAGTCGCGTGGCCGCTCGGCCACGAAGCGGCGGAGATCTGCCCCGAGCCGAGCCACTCGTCGTAGCGCGGGGAGGCCAGCAGCGGCTTGAGCGTCTGTGTCGTCCAGCCCGTCAGCACGAGCAGGCCGACGATCGCCGCAGCGACGCTCGGCCGGCGCCGCAGGAGGGCCACCGCCGCAAGCGAGACGCCGATCACCGCGTAGGCCACGGGGCTGGCGAGGTGCGCGACGTGATCGAGGAGCGGCGTCAAGCGCGGGCGGTTGAGCGCCGTGAAGCCCTGAAGCGTCGCGGAGTCGCGCACGCGCGCGAGCGGGACGAGATAGGCCAGGATGCCCGTGAGCACCAGGCCGGCGAAGCTGGCCAGGGCACCGAGGAGCGGGATGCGGGGGCTGCGCCTCACGACCTTCGAGGCTACCCGCGCGCCTGAACGCCCCTTCAAGCGGCCGACCGCCGAGAACCCGGTATGTCGCAAGCAGAGCGCCTCCGGGCATGCTCGCGGCGTGGCCCTCTTCGACGGTGAGCGCCCGGACGTCCTCGTCCTCGGCGGCGGTGGCCTGCTGGGCGAGGCGTGGATGACCGGCGTCCTGGCGGGGCTCGAGGCGGGAACGGGCGCGGAGCTGACCCGGTGCCGCGCCTGGGTCGGCACGAGCGCCGGCTCGATCGTCGCCGCCGGCCTCGCGGCGGGGCGGCGGCCGCGACGCGCGGCGGCGCCACCGGCCGCGGAGGCTCGCACCCCGCTAAAGGCCTCCGCCGGCGCCTCGCTGGTGCGCCGGGCCGGGCGGGCCGCCGCCGGGGTCGCGGCCCTCGGTGCGCCGGCGGGCCTGTCGGCGCTGGGGCCGGGCGGGGCGCGGGCGCGGGCGCTCGTCCTCGGCCGGATCCCCGACGGCAAGCGCTCGCTGCGGGCGCTCGAAGGCGAAGTCGGCCGCTGGGGGCCGAGCTGGGAGGGGCTTCGCGTGTGCACCGTGGAGCGCGACACCGGGCGGCGCGTCGTCTTCGGGAGCACGGGCGCCCCGGAGGCGCGCGTGGGGACGGCGGTCGCGGCCTCGTGTGCGATCCCGGGCGTCTTCGCCCCCGTGCGCATCGGCGGGCGGGCCTACGTCGACGGCGGCGCCTGGTCTGCGACGAACGCCGACGCCGCGCCGGCGGGGAGGGGCGATCGCGTCCTGGTCCTCGAGCCGACCGCCGTGCTGCTGCGGGGCGCACTGCGCGCCGCAGGCGCCGTCGAGGCGCTTGCGCTGCGCCGGCGCGGCGCGCGAGTCACGCTCGTGGCGCCCGAACCCGCGGCGGCCCGGCTCATGGCGTCGCTCATGCGGCCTGACGAGGGCGAGCGCGTCCTCTCGGCGGGCTGGGCGCAGGGGCTGGCGCTGGCCGGCCACCCCGACGTGTGAGCGTCGTCGCGTGCGCCTGGTCACCTGGAACGTCGCCGGGCGGGTGGGGCGGCAGCCCGAGCAGGCGCAGGTCCTCGCCGCGATCGAGGCCGACGTCGTCGCGCTGCAGGAGGTGACGGCGCGGACCCTGCCGGCGTGGCGCGCCGCGCTGGCCGCCGCGGGCCTGGACGCCTGCGTCACCGCTCTGCCGCCGCGTGCCCCGACACCGCGCCGCAAGGTGCTCGGCGTCCTCGTCGCAGCGCGCGAGCCGCTCGAGCACCTCCCCGGGCCGGCAGAGCTCCCCTGGCCCGAGCGGGTCCTGTGCTGCGTGACGGCCGACGGGATCGAGGTCGTCAACGTCCACTCGCCGATCGCGCCCGCCCCGGAGCTCGCGAAGGTGCGCACGCACGAGGCGGTCGCTGAGTACCTCGCGGAGCGCCCACCCGCACCGCGCATCCTCTGCGGCGACCTCAACACCCCGCGTCGCGAGCTGCCCGACGGCGACGTCCTGAGCTTCGCCCGCGACACCATCGGCCGGCTGCGCCCCGAACGCGGGGAGCGGTGGGACCGGGCGGAGCGCCTGCTCGTCCGCGACCTGCGCGAGCAGGGCTGGGTCGACGCGTTCCGCGCGCTGCACGGCTACGCCGACCGCGAGGCCAGCTGGACGTTCAGCGGCGACCGCGGAGGCTGGCGGCTCGATCACGTCCTCGTGCGCGGGCTGCGTCCCGTGGCCAGCGCCTACGCGCACGACTGGCGGCGCGCAGGGCTCAGCGACCACTCGGCGCTGGTCGCCGAGCTCGCCCGGCCGCAGTGACGTCGCCGCGTCGGCCACCCGACCAACGCGCAGCCGTCGCCCCGCCCACACACGAGGCACTTGAGAAGCCGGCGGCCAGTTCAGACGTCCATCGCCGCGAGCGCGCGTGCGAAGCGCGTCTGCGGCGCGAGCGTTGCAACCGTGCGCGCGGCGGCGATCGTGTCGACGTCGAGCAGGGCCGGGAGGTCGACTATCTCGAGGCCGAGCTCGACCAGCCGCTCGCGCTGGCGCTCCCCCGTGTCGTCGGCGCTCATCGCGATGCCGTCGAACACCCGCCGGTCCGGTGTGCGCAGGCCGATGCCCCAGTAGCCGCCGTCGTCGGCGGGCGCGAACACGCTTGGAGCGGTGTCGAGCGCCTCGAGGCCCGAGATCAGGTGCGCCTCGGTGAGCTGCGGGGTGTCCATACCGACCAGGAACGCGGCCTCGCCCACGTCGTCGAAGGCCGCGGCGAGGCGCTCCTCGAGCCCTTCGCCGCGCTGGGAGAGCAGCTCGAAGCCCTCCGGCAGCCACGGCCCCGGCTCCCCTTCGAGCACGAGCACGCGGCGGCGCGCGGGCGTCGCGAGGACCGCCGCGAGCGTGTCCTCCAGCGCCGCCCGGGCCAGCGCGGCGGCCTGCTCGGGAGTGCACGGCGGGCACAGCCGCGTCTTGGAGCGCCCGGCGACGGGGGCCTTGGCGATGACGATGAGGGCCTCGGCGCTCACGCTGCGCCCCCGGCCGCGGGGCGGGCGGGCGCCTCGCGCCCGACGCGCGCGTCGACCTCGGCCAGCACGCGCAGCATGTCGCGAACGGTCCTCGCGGTGCCGGCGACGGTGCCCGTCACCTTCGACTTCCCGCCGTCGCGCGGACCGTAGGAGACCGGCCACTCCTCGACGCGCCAGCCCGCGGCGGCCGCGCGCAGGACCATCTCGAGCGGCCAGCCGAAGCGGCGGTCGGCGATCTGGAGCGCGAGCAGCTCCTCGCGGCGCGCGGCGCGCATCGGCCCGAGGTCGGTCGTGCGGACGCCCGAGCGGCGGCGCAGCTCCAGCCCGAGCACGCGGTTGGCCAGCCGCGCGTGCGGCGGCCAGGCGCCCCGCTGGGTCGGGCGGCGCGCGCCGAGGACGAGGTCTGAGTGGCCGTCGGCGATCCGGTCGGAGAGCGCGACGAGCTCGGCGGGGTCGAGCGAGCCGTCGCCGTCCATGAAGCAGACGACGTCCGCGCGGGCGGCGCTCAGGCCGGCGAAGCACGCGGCGCCGAAGCCCTTGCGCGGCTCGACGACGACCAGGGCTCCGAGCGCGCGCGCGACGTCGCCCGAGCCGTCGCTCGAGCCGTTGTCGACGACGATCGGCGCGAAGTCCGCCGGGATCTGCGCGAGCACGCCGGGCAGCGCCTGTGCCTCGTCGAGGACGGGGATGATGACCTCGCGCACCCGGGGCACCTTAGTGCCGTGCGTCCGGGCACCCCGCCGGGAACCAGTGGCACCGTGACGCCCGGCACTAGCCTGCCGCCCATGCGCGTCCTCGTCACCGGCGGTGCCGGCTTCATCGGCTCCCACGTCGCCGACCAGCTGCTCGCCGAGGGCCACGAGGTCCGCATCCTCGACAACCTCCACCCCGCCGCCCACGCCGGCCCACCGGAGTTCCTGCCCGCAGACGCCGAGTGGGTGGAGGGCGACGTGCGCGAGGCCGACGCGGTCGCTGCGGCGCTCGAGGGCGTCGACGCGGTCTGCCACCAGGCCGCGATGGTCGGCCTCGGCACGGACATCTCCGACATCGCCGACTACACAAGCCACAACGACCTGGGCACCGCGATCCTGCTGCGCCAGCTCGCGGCCCGGGGGTTCCCCGGCCGCCTCGTGCTCGCCTCGAGCATGGTCGTCTACGGGGAGGGTCGCTACGCGTGCGCCGAGCATGGGATCGTGCGCCCCGGACCGCGGCGGGTCGCCGACCTCGACGCGGGCTCCTTCGAGCCGCCCTGCCCGCGCTGCGGTCGGCCGCTCTCCCCCGAGGCGATCAACGAGGACGCGCCCGTCGACCCGCGCAACGTCTACGCCGCGACCAAGCTCCAGCAGGAGCACCTCGCCTTCGCGTTCTCGCGCGAGACCGACGTGCCGGTGACCGCGCTGCGCTACCACAACGTCTACGGGCCGCGGATGCCGCGCGACACGCCTTACGCGGGCGTCGCGTCGATCTTCGCGAGCTCCCTCGCGGGCAGCCGCGCGCCGCGCGTCTTCGAGGACGGCGGGCAGACGCGCGACTTCGTCCACGTCCGCGACGTGGCCCGCGCGAACGTCCTCGCGCTCACCGCGGAGGAGGCCGTCCCGGGCGCCTTCAACGTCTGCTCGGGGCAGGCGCGCACGGTCGGCGAGATGGCCCGCGCGCTTCACGCCGCCTACGCCGAGGGCGCACCCGACCCCGTGATCACCGGGGAGTACCGCCTCGGCGACGTGCGCCACGTCTTCGCCTCGGCCGACCGCGCCCGCGACGTCCTCGGCTTCGCCGCCGCGGAGGACTTCGCGGACGGCATGGCGGAGTTCGCGCGGGCGCCGCTGCGGGCGGCCGCAGGATGATCGGGCTCCGGGGTCGTTAGCGTCCGGGCCCATGCTGGCTCCCCCGTTCGCCACCGCCTGGGGCGCCCGTCCCGCAGAGCTCACCGCCCGCACGCCGGCCGACGCGCTGCTGGCCGATCCGGACGAGCACTGGGTCCGCGCGGTGCACGTCGCCGCGCCGCCGGAGCTCGTGTGGCGCTGGCTGTGCCAGCTGCGCGCCGCGCCCTACTCCTACGACCGCGTGGACAACCTCGGCCGCCGCTCGCCGCAGGAGCTCACGCCGGGCCTCGACGCGCTCGCGATCGGCCAGCGGGTGATGACGATCTTCACGCTCGAGTCCTTCGCTCTCGCCGAGCACCTCACGATCCGCGGCCGTGCGCCGCTGCGGCAGATGGCCGTCTCCTACCTCGTCGAGCCCGACGGGGAGCAGCGCAGCCGTCTGGCGATGCATCTGCTCGTGCGCCTCCCGCGCGGCGCGCGCAACCCAGCAGGCCGCGCCGCGCTCGCGCTTCTGCGCGCCGGCGACCTCGTCATGGCCCGCCGCCAGCTGCTCAACCTGCGCGATCTCGCAGAGCGCGACGCGGCTGCCCTGCATCGCCCGGCGGCGCCTGTGGCTGCTTGCCGGTAGCTGCCTTCGCGGCTCCTACGGCTCCACAGCGTGATCGTCGCGCCCGCGTGAGGCGATCGCGCGCAGCGCGGCGGCGATGAGCAACGCGATCACGAGGTAGACCAGAGCGGCGATGCCCCAGTTGATGGCGATCTGCAAGTGCTCCTTGCCCTTCTCGAGGTCGAAGATCCCACGGAACGGATCGGTGAGGAAGCGCCCGACCTTGAGGACCGCATCGACGATCGCGTTCTTCTCGTCGGCGTCGAGGGCCACGAGCAGAACGCCGACGCCGATCACCAGGAGGATCGCCGTCCCGATCCCTTGGACGAGCTTGGCCAAGGCCCGTAGCGGCCTGGCAGCGCCGTGCCCGCGGCGTCGCGGCGGCTCGTCGGAGCCGTGCCGCCGGCGTCGCGACGAACGAAGTCGGCTGAGTGCCGCCAGACGAGCCATGAGACGACGTTACCGACGGCGACGGACGGACGGCGCCGTTACCGGCTGACGGCTGCAAACCACCAGACGCCGGCAGGCCCGTGACTTCCACGAGCTGATCAGATCCGCCGCTTGGAACGAGGAAAGCCCCGCTGTGACGAGGCTCTCGAGATACCGCTACCGGGATTCGAACGCCGTGCCCGGCCCCGTCCTAGAGCCCCAGACCGCTCTAGACCCGGCTCTATCGACCGCCGTCGACTGCTCTCGACCGCATAGATTCCGGCCCCGTTGTCGCGCCAGTGTCGCGCGAGCCCGCGCCGTCGAGATAGGCGTCCAGCTTGGCGGTGGCGCCCTGCTCCCACCCGGGCACCGCCTTGGCGTAGACGTTCAGCGTCGTGCGAATGTCGGCGTGGCCCATCGCGGTCTGCGCCTCCTTCGGGCTGAGCCCGGCCGCGGCGAGGTAGCTGGCGCAGGTGTGACGCGCCTCGTGCGGTGTCAGCGGATCGAGCACCGCCGGGCCCCACGCGGCGAGCGCCCGTGAGCGCAGAGTGCTGCGCACGAACGCGCTCGAGGCGGTGCGACCGAAGCAGAGGTCGTCGGCCTGCCGTCCGGTAGCCAGCTTGTGGCGGGCGAGGTCGGCGCGCAGCCGGCCAACGAGCGGGATCGTGCGCGTGCCCGCGACGGTCTTGGTGGCCTGCTCTCCCGCCTGGTCGTCCCATCCGGCGACGACGTGGATCCGACCAGCCTCGAAGTCGACGTGACGCCAGCGCAGCGCCCGCAGCTCGCCGACGCGCAGCCCGGCGTAGAACGCCGTCGACCACGCGGCGCGCTCGCCGGCCGGGAGAGCGTCGAGAAGCTGGCCGACACGCTGGGGGTTGGCGATCTCTCGGGCCATTGTTGCCAGGGCGGGGTACCGGAGCTTCTCGACGGGGCTGCGGGTCACCTCGTCGTCCTGGAGGGCGCGGCGGAAGACGACGCGCAGCGGGTCGAGCTTGTTCCGCACGGTCGAGCCGGCGAGCCCCTTGGCGTGGAGAGCGTCCACGAGCCCTTGCGTGTCGGAGCGCCGGACCTCGGCGAGCCGCAGGTGCCCGATGCGGGGCACGATGTCCTTCGCGCTGGCCTCCTGGTAGCCGCGGATCGTCGCGGGCCGGTAGCGCCGCCCGGAGCGGTCGAGGATCGTGCCGTCCTCCATGCCGGCGAGCAGGTCGGCGAGGGCGCTAGCGACGGTTCGCGCGGCGGGGCTGACCACGGCGAGGTCGCCGTGCTCGAGGGCGGTCAGGGCGTCGCGGCGCCACTTCTTCGCCGCGGCGAGCGTCGGGAAGCTGCGGCGGATCCGCCTGCGCGAGCGGTTGTCCCAGACGTTCGCCTGGTAGCTCGGCGTGCAGTCGCATCCGCGCTTGGCGCGGCAGGCGCAGAGCTTGGAGTGGCGAAGCTCGACACCCTCGGCGGGCGTACTCTTTGCGGCGTTCATCGGACCTCCATCCGTTGGGCCAGGCCCCCGGCCGTTGTCGCGGTGCGGGGGCCACTCTTGAGGTTGAGGTGCGGAGCGTACCGCCGGCTCATAGCGTGCGCTCCGCAACCTCGGCCACCCATCGTTCGAGCTCGCCCACGGGCACGAGCACGATGCTCCCGCGGCGCACGAGGCGTAGCTCCGGCTGCACGTGGCGCTCGAACGAATCGAGGCTCATGCCCAGCGCGGCGGCAGCCTCTGCGCGGGTGAGGGCAACGCGCGGCACGGGCGCGAGCGGCTGCGCCTTCATGCGCTCGCCTCGCCGAGCTGCCAGAGGAACGCACGGCCCTGCATTCCCGCCAACACGAGGAACCCAGCGCGCCGAAGCTCGTCGATCCCGCGCCGCGCGGTGTCCTCCCCCACGGCGCACCACGCAGCGCCGAAGCGGCGGGTGAAGGTGAACGTCGGGGTGTCCCATCGCTCGTCGCGCAAGCCGAGGAGGAGGAGGACGCCCCGAGCGACCGCGCGGGCCGCCCCGCTCATCTCGGCCGGTAGCTCATGCGGCACCGCCCGTGACTTCACGAGCCAGGCCTCGTAGTCAAGCCGCGCGGACCACATCACCACTTCGGTCGTGCCGACCCGAGCGTTCTCGTCCGCGTCATTGACTCGACGTGGCTGCTTGTAGCCGAGGCTCGCCCGGACTTCGCCTAGTCCCGCGCTCCACTCGCCGCAGCGGTAGCGCCAGTAGCCGCGCCCGCTCGTGTAGAGCGCCGCATCGTGGCCCTCGTGATCGGGCAAGACACACGAGAAGGGGTCGCTTAGCTGCTTCCCCAGGTAAATCCCTAGAGCCGCCGCACGCGCCCTCGTCCTGTCGACCTCCCTAAAGCTGTCGGGCCTCCCGAGAGCCGTCGGGACCTCCCGAGAGCCGTCGGGCTCCGCCCCCCTTAGAGCGGACGGCTCTAAGGGCTCTAGGGAGGTAACGCGCTCCGCCGTCACGACGACCACCGCCCGGTCGTCGCATGTGGTGGTTCCCCTGGTTCTCCCGGTTCGTCAGACCCGCTGTCGCCGCTGCGCGCGCAGCTCCGCACGACGCGCCGGCCGCGGGGTCGTCCAGCACCGCGGCGGCGGGCGCCGCGCGGTGGGCGACGAGCGGCGCGCACGCGTCTACGGGGCACGAGGCCGACTCGACGGGCGACGCGCGTCATGCGGCGGCAGCGCCGGTCCTGCTCGGCCTGTTGGGCGGCTGCTTGCGCGTCGAGCTGCTCGCGCTCCTTCGGCGTGACCTCGTGGATGTCCAGCGGGACGTTGAGTCGAGTCCCGCGGCCGAGTGGCGTTCCGTCGCGCGCGGCCTCGGCCGTCATCGGCGTGACACGTGACCTCCAGGTGGCCGAGATCCACGTCTTCCAAGGCGACGAGGCGGTCCTGGACGTGACCGCCGCCGTCGAGGAGATCGCCAGCCGCCGGCCGATTTTGGAAGCTGCATACGACCCGTGGCGCTACCGAGGCGAGGCCCTGCGCCTCGAGCGCTCCCACCGCCTGACCATGGTCGAGTTCGGCCAATCTCACGCTCGGATGACGGCCGCGAGCGAGTCCTTGCACGCCGCCATCGTCGAAGGCCGCCTCTCGCACCCCGGCCACCCCGACCTCGACCGCGCGGTCGCCGGTGCTATCGCCAAAAGCACTGGCAGGGGCTGGAGACTTGAGCAGTCCGAGCGCTCCGCACAGATCGACGCCGTGGTCTCCCTGGCGATGGCCGTCGAGCGCGCCAGCGTCCCCGCAGCGCGCGCGCCGCGCATCCTCGGCTGGGTCTAGCTTTCACCTTTATAGCTGGGCTATGCCCCGTAGCGAGTTCACATGTATTGTGTGAATAGTGGTGAATCAGGCGGCGCGTTTGAGCGGCGCAGTGGAGGCATACGCGAGCCGTTTAGTCACTCAAAAGCAGCCAGGAGCCGCCCCGGAGCCGTCTCGTTTCACTCATATTATTTCGCGACGTGCTGCGTCCATCGCCGCGCCGAGCTTCGCAAGCGAAGCGTCGAGTTCGCGCCTCTCCGTGTATCGGCTCGGCCGTACGAAGGCCAGGGGACGCATCGCCTCGAACGCGCCCTCTAGGGCCGTGACGGTGTTCTGCGCTAGAGCCCCGAGCATGAGTTCCTGCTTCTCATCGCTCCTGAGATCGCGTCCGTTTACGGCCACGAGCGGGAGCAACTCAAGGGTGCGGTAGGCGTTGCGCACCATCTTCAGCTGGTGGTCCGTGAGATGCAGCGCGATTGCGTCGAAGTCTGAGACGAAGACCTCCCCTGGTCGCAGATCCTCGAGCTTGTGCCACTGCGCGCGGCCCACCGCCATGCGGACGGTCGTGTACCGGTCGAGTAGCTCCTCTCGCAGCTTTCGCAGGACCGCGCGCCGCGCTCGACGGTCAGCTCTGAGCGCGAGGTAGACGTTCGTTGCGCCCGTCAGGACCGCGCCGCCAACGGCGCCGCCGATGAGGGTCACCACCTCGCTGGGCACGGCTTGATGCTACGGGCCGGCCCCGACAGAGCGGTGGTGCCGGCGGCAGAGTAGCACGCCGTTGGTCTTCGGATCGTTCGTCCCGCCGGCCACGAGGTCAACGCGGTGATGCGCCTCGAGCCCGGTCGTCGCGGTGCAGCGGTCGCCCGCGCCGCGTCCGTGCTCGCATCGGTAGCCCGCACGCATGAGCACCGCGGCGCGGAAGCTCGACGCATCCCAGCCCGAGCCCCTGCCCCTGGTCTGGCGCGAGGATCCGCACCGTGCGCAGTCAGCGCCGAGAGGGTGCAGGGTCGAGCACCGGGTGCAGGCACGCCAGGGCATTAGCAGTAGTGGCGCTCGAGGTCGCCCCGTTCGGTCGGGCGCAGTCGATAGCCCTGGCCTCGTGTCGTCGTCACGTAGAGCCGCGGGGGCCGCTGGGCGTGCTCGATGTAGCCGGCCTGCCATCCGGTCGCGCTGAGCAGCAGGGAGGGCACGTCGCCCGCGGTGATGACGTCGCATTGCGGCCCGATGCCGGGCTCGTGCAGGCACTCGATGGTCCACGCGCTCAGGTCCGGCGAGCCTTCGACCATGACGCCGACAGGCTGCCCGTCCGGTAGGTCGACCTCGGCCAAGCGGCGGGCAATGATCTCGCCGAGCTGGCGTAGCTCGTCGGGATCGCCTCCCGCGACGATCCAGTAGCTCTCCTCCTCCGTCAGGCCCTGCTTGGCGAGCGCGTAGACGTCCATGCCGCGGATGCTGGCAGGCAGCGCGCCGTTCCCTCTACCGGGCTCGGATAAGGCGTCTCGCCGCGACTCCTAGCAGAGCTCCGCCGAGCGCGAGAGTCGTAAAGATGAGGACGAGCCCCAGCGGGCCTCCCGGGGCGTCTTCCTCCGGCGATTCAAGGTTGCCGGTCGCTGCGAGGAACGACAACCAGCAGATGCCGACCGCGATGGGTACCGCGAGCCCCCACCATCGGCCGGTCATGATGCCGATCAGGAACCCGATTCCGACGGTGATGAACAGCGGCTCCACGCCGTGAGAGTACCCCGCGCGCGGCTCTCGCTTTACTCGAGCAGCTCTCCGTGCGTGGCCACCGACACGAAGGCCAGGAGGCCGTCCTCCGTGGCGGCGTCGGTCTGCACGAAGGCGTAGGCGTCCATGCCGGATGCTGGCAGCCGTCCGGCCGAACGTACAAGTTCTCGCCCTCGGCGCTCGGCGTGTCGCGCCAGGTGTCGCGCCGTGGCCCCGAAACGGCGAAAGCGCCCTGTTCGTGGGCGCTTTCGAGTACCGCTACCGGGATTCGAACCCGGGTTTCCGCCGTGAGAGGGCGGCGTCCTAGTCCCCTGGACGATAGCGGCGAGCGAGCTTCGGCAGGGTAGCAGCGCTGCCTCGGATCGAGCCCGTGGAGCTGTGGATGCGGGAAGCGCAACATCGCCTGCGCGCACGCCGTCGCTACAGTGATCGCCCGTCCAGCGGCTGTGGTGGAATTGGTAGACACGCGGCGTTCAGGTCGCCGTGCTCGCAAGGGCGTGGAGGTTCGAGTCCTCTCAGCCGCATCGGAAGGGAGCGCGCAGGACGAACGAGGCTCCCCGACCGACCGGGGGTCTCGGCCGTCCTGGGCTCAGATCGCGCATTCACAAGACAGACCCACGGCGACGCGGAACGACGCCGACGCGCCGCGAGCGCCGCGTCGAGCAGTCGGGCGTCCGTGAGCCCGACACGCGGGCCTCGCGCTCGACAGCAGGTCCCCATCGACCGTCGTACTGACCCTCGTTCGTGTCATGCCCCGTCTATGCCCACCCACGCTTTAGATGAGATCGGGTCTCGTCTAGGTTAGAGTCGACGGCGTGAAGCGGCGCCGGCTCCTCCTTCCTGCGGCAGTCGCCGCACTCCTGCTCGCAGGATGCGGATCAGGGGGCGGCGAGCCGACCAGCAGCACGGTCGAAGTCGTCGCGACCACCACCGTGGTCGCCGACCTCGCACGCGGCGTCGCGGGCAACGCCGCCGACGTCAAGCAGCTCCTTCAGCCCAACACCGACGCCCACGAGTACGAGCCGCGGCCCGACGACGTCATCGCTGCGAGCCGCGCAGACCTCGTCCTGCAGTCCGGTGACCAGCTCGACCGCTGGGCGGCCGACGTCGTCGAGCAGAGCGGCACCGACGCGCCGCTCGTCGACCTCGCGAAGAAGCTGCGCGTGCGCCGGCCCGGCGAGACGGAGGGCGACGAGGCTTCCCGGTACGACCCGCACTGGTGGCACGACCCGCGCAACGTCGTCACCGCCGTCGAGGAGATCCGCGACGCCCTCGCGGCCGTCGACCCCGCCGCCGAGGCGACGTACGCGCGCAACGCCGCCGCCTACGTCGCGCAAGTCCGGACCCTCGACGCGGGCATCGCGGAGTGCTTCGCCGCCGTCCCGCCCGCCGACCGCAAGCTGGTGACCGACCACGACGCCTTCGGATACTTCGCCGGCCGCTACGGCATAGAGGTCGTCGGCGCGGTCATCCCGTCGCAGACCACGGGCGCCCAGAGCTCGGCCGCCGACGTCGCGGCGCTCACCCGCGTCGTGCGGCGCGAGGGGGTCAAGGCGGTCTTCCCCGAGACTTCCCTGAACCAGAAGCTCGTGCAGGCCGTCGCGCGCCAGGCCGGCGTCAGCGCTCGGTATGAACTCTACGGCGACAGCCTCGGCCGGGCCGGCTCCCCCGGTGCGACCTATCTCGGCATGGAGGCTGCCAACGCCGACGCGATGGTGCGCGGCTTCACCGGCGCCAAGCAGGGCTGCCGTCCGCGGTGAGCCCGTAGCCTCGGCGGGGTGACCGCCCGCGGCACGGACTGGAGCCTCGCGGCGCTGACGGCGCTGCTGGTGCTCAGCGGGCTCGCGAGCTGGCTCTGGAGTGCTCCGGGCGACGCCTGGATCGTCGCGCTGCACGACGTCGCCGGGCTCGGCCTGACGGTGGTGGTCGCGGGCAAGTTCCGTCGCGTCCGGGGTCGCCTCGCGCGACGAGCGTGGGATCGGCGCACGCGCATCGGCCTCTCGGCGTTGCTCCTGGTGTGGCTCGCGCTGGGCACCGGCGTCGTCTGGAGCGCCCAGCGCGTCGCGGTCGCGGGCCTCACGCTGCTGGCTTGGCACACCGTGGCCGGCGCCCTGCTCGGCGTTGCCGTCCTCGTCCACCTGCTCGTGCGGGCCAAGCGCCCACGGCGCCGCGACGTCAGCGACCGCCGCCAGGCGCTCGTGCTCGGCGCTACGGCAGCCGCGGCCCTCGGGACGTGGTGGGTGCAGGATCCGGTGACGCGAGCGCTCGGCCTCGGCGGAGCCCGCCGGCGCTTCACCGGCTCCTACGAGCAGGCCTCCTTCAGCGCCAACGCGTTCCCGGTCACCTCGTGGGTGGCCGACGACCCCGAGCCGCTCGACCCTGGCACCTGGCGCCTGCGCGTCGGCGGCGCGGTGGAGGCGCGGCGCGCCTTCCGCCTGGCTGGGCTCGAGCGAGCCGGCGACGAGCTCACCGCGCTGCTCGACTGCACGGGCGGCTTCCACACGACGCAGGAGTGGCGCGGCGTCCGCCTGGACCGCGTGCTCGCCGCCGCCCACCCGTTGCCGAGCGCCTCTCACGTGCGCGTCACGAGCGTGACGGGCTACCGCTGGTGGTTCCGCCTCGCCGACGCGCGCGGCCTCCTGCTGGCGACCCACGTCGGCGGCGAGGCGCTCAACCACGGGCACGGCGGCCCGCTCCGGCTCGTCGCGCCCGGTCGCCGCGGCTTCCAGTGGGTCAAGTGGATCGTCGCGATCGAGGTGCTCGAGGGACCCGACGCGGGCGCCCCCGCCTCGACTCTGCTCTCGAGCGTCTGACCCGCGCGGGGAGTACGCTCGTGGCGACGCGGGCGAGGTGTTGTGGTTGCACAGGAGCCTTCCAAGCTCTTAGGGCGGGTTCGATTCCCGTCGCCCGCTTGCGAGGCGCGCGGCGCGCCGCGACAGCCCGGCGGTAACATGGGTTAGGTCACGGGGAGTGGCGCAGTCTGGTAGCGCACCCGGCTGGGGGCCGGGCGGTCGCAGGTTCAAATCCTGTCTCCCCGATGCGCGAAAGCCCTGGTTTTCTGCCCGGGTTTCCGTCGTCCGGGGGCCACCTGCGGACCCCGGCGGTGGCCAATTCGAGGGCCAATCTGCCCGGGGGGGTTGTTTGGGACTTGCCCGACTTAGGGGGTATGGCCGAACAACTTCCCCTGACTCCCCAGCGCCGTGTCTCCGAGCCGCCCCGCGGCTCTGAGGTCCTCCTCGACGCCCACGGTGTCGCCCGGTGGCTCGGCGTGACGCCCGGCAGCTTCAGGGCTTCATCAGAATCAACCTCTAAGACCCGCACACTGGCTTTCGCTCTCCGCGCACGTCCACGCGGCGGCAGATGCCGGAATCGCGAGCCTGACCGGCGTCCCGCTGCTCTCGACAAAGGGCTTTGCCGTGGTGAGCTATGGGCCGAACGGAGGCATCCTTTTAGCCGATTGCTGCTACGTGCAAAGGAAAGTCCGGCATCACAGGACACAGGAGCCGTCCGACTACTCTGCTTCAGATGATAAAGCCCGGCGCCCCGGGTGGCTGTCGCGACCCGCGCTGGATTTTTTCGTTCAAGCGTCCTCAAGCGCCGCCGGCGGGGCACCGATTGGTCACCTGCCCGACGAACCCGCTCCGCCCAACTGGCCCTCGTCGAAACTCGCCGCGGCGTACCGCCACTCACCGACGCCTGTCGCGCTAGGTGGCTATTAAGTAGACGGCGCCAGCCGCCGACGTCCCGGGCGCCATCTGCATTGAGACGCTCGGGATGCGTCGTCGCTGACAGCGCTCAGGACCCAGCGTCGACTTTACCCTCTCGCAGCTGGGGCTTCGGCGCGCGACAACCCATAGCCGACATGCTGCTTCAGGAACCACTCGATGCGCGCGAGCCGTCCGTCGAGCAGCTCGTCGAGCGAAACGACGCTATCTAAATCGGGGAGGAACTGAGACGTGAGGACCCGCTCGCGCACTGACGGTTCCAGAACCGCAAGCTGCGCCTTGAAGCCGTCGACGCCGATGCCGCTAAGTCGACCAACGTGAGCGGCGTCGACAAGAAAGAGATTGAGCACCAGCAAGTGGGTCGATTCTGTGTCAGGCGGAGGGCTGGGATCTCGCGGGGCGATCGACGCCGCATCCTGAGGCCCGTCGGGCACTTGCGCAGTAATGGGGTCGAGCGCACGGCTGACGGACAGCGCGCACATAAAGGCGCGCCAGATAGCCGAGCGACGCTTGCGTGTGGCCTCGCGCAGAACAGCATCGATCAGCGGAACGGGCTCCAAAGGAAGTTCCTCCCGTACGGCTCGCCGCAAGTGGCGGTACTGCTCGACGGTGACGGTGTTCGCGCCGCCCTCGTAACGCAGTCCGAACGCCCGCGAGAAGAACCAGCTAACGAGCAGGTCGTGGTGGTCGTCGAGGTCATGCTCAAAGGCCAGCGCCGCCAGGGTGATAGTCATGCCGCCGTACGGCACCCACTCGGGCTGGCGGACGCCGCAATGGCGTCGCATGAAGGTCAGTGCCGCTACACACGCCTTGATGGCGGCATCCCAATCTTGGCGGACGGCGAGCCCGTTCAGTCCAAGCACGTCTCCCTCACGGACACTGGAGGTCGCCTTCAGAGCGATGACACGGATGACCGGCATGCCATCGCCGAGCTCACCCAAGATGGGGTATTCGACAAGCGCTCGCTCCCACCTATCGCGCAAGTTCCAGCCTGTCTCGAAAGTCTTCGCCACCATCAGATCGAACGCCGAGAGCGTCAAGCCCCCTCGATTGACTCTCTCGAAGATGCGAGCAATTGCAGCTGGTTGAAGTTCTCGCTCGACCACCACGGCTGGCAGTTGATAGGTGTGGAATGCCTCAAGCCCATGCCGGTAGGCGTCAGACAGCTCCGCGCGCAAACGCTCGCGGAGCTCCTCCGGGGAGCGAGACACCACATCATCGCGCCAGCCAAAGAAGTCTGCTGCCGAGCGCAACGCGTAGAAAGGGATCCAATCGTGATCGGGTTCCCAGGGACGATCCCGCTCGGTGCGGTCCCAGGCTTCGCGTCGGAACGAGGAGATGGCCTCCTCCAGCATGTCGATGCTGGCGTCGGCAGTGAGTGCGTCTGCCCGAATGGCGTAGACATAGGGGCCGGTGTCGTAAACGGCCTGGTAAAGGGCCGTAAGGCGCTGCTGGCCGTCAAGGACGACGAATCCGACCTCGTCATCACGAACGGGTGGGCCGCCCTCGAAAGGCCGCAGCTTGTAGAAGGTCTCACCAGGGAAGTCTTGTAGAAGGAGCGATCCCGCTGGCCAACGGCGCGCCACGGTTGCGAGGAGCTGACTTACGCGCTCGTCGGACCATTCGAAGTCACGCTGGAACTCGGGGAGCACGATGACCCCTCGGTCGATCTCCTCGAGCAAGTCCGCCACTCGAAACTGGCGGGTAAGCGTTCCTCCGCGTTCACGCGACATCGTCGTCGCCCTTGGTCGCATTGGCGTCAACAGCCCGGGAGCCGCGCCCGTAGCTCTCTTCGTGATCTGGGGCGACTGAAGGTTCGGCGGCTGAGGTTGGCGACGCCGTCGCCGAAGCAGCTGCTGTGGGCGTGGAACCGACCGTGTCTTGCGTCGCGGACGACAGAGCGACCTGAGCGTGACGGCCGGGGAGCTTCGCCGGTGGCGTGACGGGGCGCAGACCGGCAGTGATGCCGTCTCGCATCATTTCGTCGAGCTGAGTCGACGCCCATGCGCCGTAGGGCGAGTCGGGCTCGAAGACTTGCGCGAGCACGGTCCGATCAGTCGCCGATTGGCGTAGAACAGGCCCAGTCTCAAGCACCGCGCAAGCGTCGCACACAAGAAGTCCGCAGCTCTGAAGCTGCTCCTGCCAGAGCACCGTCAGAGTCGACCCTTCAGCAACCGAGGCAGCGTCCCAGGCGGTCAGCAGGACTTCCGGCAGCGAGCTGAGTTTGCGCTCCAGTTCGCCCTCGACCAGATCAAGACGGTCGGCCAGCAACGTGCGGGCAGGGCTCGGGTCGGGGGAGGGCAAGACGACAACCACCTCCGTCGCTGCGGCCTTGGCGGCTGCAATCACCTCCCCGTAGCGCTCCCGGGCCCAAGCGAGCGGGTCGAGCGGCGCGGCGGCGATGCGCCGTGAGCCGGCGAGCCGCGCAGAAAGCTGCAGGTCGGCCCCGCCGATATCAGCTAAGCCCGCACGGACGACCGAGTCGCGTAGACCCACCTTCTCGAAGATCTCTGCAGCAAGGACGTCTTTGAGGAAAGGGTCGTAGAGGAACGAGACTAGGGCGGTCGTACCGAGCGTTGAACCGACGGCAGCCAGGATCGTCCCAACGGGGCCGTCTAAAGCAGTTCCTCCGACGATGAACGCAAGCGCTAAGCCAAAAAGAACCGCCGCGAGCGTGCGCGAGCGCTCGAAGGAGCGGCCAAAGATGACGACGTGTCGATTCGAAGAAGTCATGGAGCAGCTTCGACCGGCACCGTGCCGATCGTCTTGGCCCGAAGTCGCTGCCGAGCGCAGCCCAAAGACTACGCCCCTCCGCCTGTTGCAACGGGCGTAGTCGGCAGCATGACGGCGCGTCAGCTGGGTTGGCGCAGTGTCCGCCGGGCACGGTCCGTTGGAACCGACCGCTGACCACCTTGCCGCCGCACGCAGTGTCATGCTCCTCCCGTGAGCGTCCTCAACTTCTGCGGCTCGCTATGAGCCCCGAGATCAACTGGACCCACCCTTCGGTGCAGATGATGCTTGCCGAGAACGGCGCGAGCGATCCCCTAGCCGAGATCTCACGTCGCGCCCGGGGCGTCGCTTTGCTGGCGATGGAGGAGGGCTGGCCTGGTCCACCCTACGACCCGTTCGCCCTAGCCGAGCGCTTAGGGATCGTTGTCATTCCGCGTGACGGCCTAGAGGACGCGCGGCTGATCGCGACCGATCACGGTACGCGCGTCGAGTTCAACCCCAATCGTCGCCCAGCCCGCGTCCGCTTCTCCGTCGCGCATGAAATCGCACATTCGCTCTTCTCTGACTTCGCGGCCCGGCCGCGCTATCGCAGCCACAGTCACAGCGCTGAGGTCCGACGCCCCGACGACTGGCAGCTCGAGGTACTGTGCAACGTCGCGGCGGCTGAATTCCTGATGCCGGCCGGCGCGTTCGCGATCTCTCAGGCCGACGACCTGCGACTGGCGAACCTGCTCGACTTGCGCGCGAGATACGAAGTTTCAACCGAAGCCCTCCTTCGACGGGTCCTGCGCTTAACCGACCGCCCAGCGTGCATGTTCGCCTGTGCGCGACTGCCCAACCAATTTCGCGTCGACTATGCCGTTGCATCCCGGGCTTGGAAGGGTGCCATTCGGCCGGGGTCGCGCCTTCCAGCAGAGAGCGTGCTTGCGCACTGCACTGCGGTGGGTTACTCGGTCGACGACTACGAACAGTGGCCGGGCATCGACGCGTCCCTTCATGTCCAAGCAGTGGGCATCCCGCCGTACCCCGGTGACCAGTTCCCGCGCGTCATTGGCTTACTCGAGCCGGCAGAGGGTGGAAGCTCGGTTGAAGGTGTGCGGATGGTACGGGGCGATGCGACACGCCCTCAACGAGACGGGCCCACGGTCGTTGCACACATTGTCAATGATCGCGCCCGCCAATGGGGTGGGCACGGGTTTGCAGCAGCGCTCGGGCGACGTATTCCGGAGGCTCGTCGCCTTTATGCCGAGTGGTCAATGGAAACCGACAATCGCCGTCTCGGGGCCGTCCAGATCTCGCAAGTGGACGAGGATCTATGGGTGGCAAGCATGGTGGCCCAGGCGGGCTACGGTGAAACGAAGGCTGGTCAGTCGCGGCTTCGGCTGCCAGCGCTTGCCAGTTGCCTCGAGGTATTGCAATCGGAGGCTCAGAGACTCGGTGCCAGCATCCATATGCCAGCAATCGGCACTGGACAAGGAGCGACCTCATGGCCCACCATCCGCGATCTCATCCTCGAGACCCTTGTTGACGCCGGCATCCCCGTCACTGTATATGTGCTGCCGTCCGAGTCGATGCCCGAGGAGCAGCCAGCCGGCGAGCAGATGATGCTCGCCTGAGAAATCGCCAGGCTGGGCGCTGCGGTTTCGGCAGCTTCAAGCCGCATCTTTGCAAAACGTGCCAGCTCTGCGCCTAAAGATCATGGTTGTCTCCGGTCCGGTTGCTGGCGGAAAAACCACGCTGGCGCGAGGGCTCGTCGAGCGGTTTTCAGGACGACGTCTGTCCACTCGCGAGGTGCTCATGAGTCGACTGGGCGCGGGTGTCGAGCCAACGCGTAAAGCGCTGCAGTCCGTCGGCGCTAAGTGGGACGAGGAGACAAGCGGCGCATGGGTCGCAGAGCAGTTGGGTCTGGCCGTTTATCAGGCGCGTCAAGCTGGCGTCGAGCTGGTGGTCATCGACTCCGCTCGCATCCCAAGCCAGGTCGAGGCACTTCGCGAGGCATTTGCACACGACGTCTGGCACGTGCACGTGACGGCATCTCAGTCGACCTGCGCTGAACGCTACGCGTTGCGACAGTCCCGCGCGGACTTTGTCGAGGCCATCACCTATGCGGAGGTGCGAGCCGACCCCACGGAGGCGGCCGTCGAGCAGATGGCTGATCCGGCGGACCTGGTTCTCGACACGGATCGCAACCTCCCGGCCGACGTGCTCACTCGCGCAGCCGCAGCCCTCGGGCTAATTGACCGCTCCCGGCGTCCAGTCGTCGACGTACTCGTCGGAGGCCAGTACGGTTCCGAGGGCAAGGGCAACGTGGCTTACCACCTCGCCTCGGAGTACGACCTTCTCATCAGGGTCGGTGGGCCCAACGCGGCGCATAAAGTGCCATTGAGTTCCGGCGAGGATTACACACACTTCCTATTGCCGTCGGGCACCCGAGCCGGCACCGCACGATTGCTTATTGGGCCTGGAGCCGTACTCGACCTCGACCAGCTTCGTCGGGAGATTTCCGAGTGCGACGTCGACTATCAGCGGCTGACGATCGATCCGCAGGCAATGATCATTGAGCCTTCGGACCGAGAGGAGGAGGCACAGCTTCGCGCGCGCATCGCGTCGACGGCCTCAGGTGCAGGAGTCGCCACTGCGCGCAAGGTGCTGCGGAACGACGGGGTGCGCCTCGCTGGCTCCGTGTCAGAACTCGAGCCCTACTGTCGCCCCGCAACCGATCTTCTCGAACGCGCTTACGCCAGCAGCTGGAAGGTCATGCTGGAGGGCACCCAGGGCACGATGCTAAGCCTCCATCACGGGCTGTATCCCCACGTGACCTCGCGAGATACGACGGTGGCGGGGTGCCTAGCGGAAGCTGGCGTAGCGCCCGCACGCGTGCGGCGGGTCATCATGGTTGTGCGCGCCTACCCAATCCGCGTTGGCGGCCCTTCGGGGCCTACTACTCCGAGGTGGTAAATAGTCCGCTAGTGGTGTAGGCTGTTGGAAGTGGTTCGGGATGCTCGCTCTCTTCCGCCTGACGCGCAGGCTGAGCTGCGCCGCAC
>JAABUN010000986.1_pt1 | contig 68225 bp, 68 predicted proteins | sample 5559311 | NCBI WGS metagenome assembly JAABUN01 (sample SAMN10711877, study PRJNA513370) | rock metagenome | isolation source: Antarctica rocks | place: Antarctica: Victoria Land, Siegfried Peak sud | reverse complement strand
GACCGAGGCGATGAACAACCTGATCAAGCGGATCGGCTTCGGGTTCCGCCGCTTCGCCCACTACCGCATCCGCGCCCTGCTCTACGCCGGAAAGCCCAACTGGCACCTACTCGCCACGGTCACACCCCGCTGAGATCCGAAGAGCCAAGAAAGAGCGGGATCGACAAGCGGTGTGCGAGGACGGTGCCCCCGAGCGCCACCCTGAATGTGCTGTTCAGAGGATGTTTCTGAGTCTCAGCCCTTGCCGGGGAGGAGCCGGTATGCGTCGTAGACGCTGTCGATCCTGCGGATGGTGGTGACGAGGGAGTCGAGGTGGCCCGGGTCGGCGAGCTCGAAGTCGAAGCGCATCCGGCTGATCCGGTCGGTGCCCGTCTGGGTGGTGCAGCTGAGGATGTTGACGTGGTGGTCGGCGAGGGTGGCGGAGACGTCGCGGAGGAGCCGGGAGCGGTCGAGGGCCTTGACCTCGATGGACACCACGAACGTGCCGTCGCCCTGCTCGCGGTCCCACTCGACCTCGATGACCCGAGCCTCCTGGCCGCCGGCCAGCGACACCGCGTTGGCGCAGTCGGTCCTGTGCACGGACACGCCTCGTCCCCGGGTCACGAAGCCCATGATCTCGTCGCCCGGCACCGGGGTGCAGCATCGGGACAACCGCACCATGACGTCGTCGAGGCCCTCGACGTGCACGCCGGTGGTCGGACGGCGTCGGCGGGGTGAGTGGGCGGTGACGGGGAGCTGCTCCTCGGCCTCGCCCCCACGGAGCTCTCGCGCCAGTCGCTGGGCGATCGTCCGCGCCTGGACGTGGCTCTCGCCGATCGCAACGTGGAGCGCCTCGAGGTCGGCGTACCCGGACTCGGCCGCCACCTTCGAGAGCACGGCCGACGACTGCAGCTTCTGGACGGGCAGCGCCTCCCGGCGCAGCGCCTTGACGAGGTCCTCCCGTCCGTTCTCGATGGCGTCCTCGCGCCGCTCACGGGAGAACCACTGGCGGATCTTGTTGCGGGCTCGCGGGGTGACGGCGATCTGCAGCCAGTCGCGCGACGGACCCCCGTCGACCTTGGAGGTGAAGATCTCGACCGTGTCACCCGAGCGGAGCTTTGAGTCGAGGGGCTGGAGCCGGCCGTTGACCCGCGCGCCGATGCAGTTGTGCCCGACCTCGGTGTGCACCGTGTAGGCGAAGTCGACGGGGGTGGCGCCGTCGGGGAGCGTCACCACCTTGCCCTTCGGGGTGAAGACGAAGACCTCGTCCTGCTCGAGGTCACCCTTCAGGGTCTCCATGAAGGCGTTCGGGTCGCTCGTCTCGGACTGCCAGTCGAGCAGGCGGCCGATCCAGGCGGCGTCGCCAGGCGTCGTGCCGTCCTTGTAGGCCCAGTGGGCGGCGACGCCGAACTCCGACCGCTGGTGCATCTCGCGGGTGCGGATCTGGACCTCGAGCGGCTTGCCCTGGGGCCCGACCACCGTTGTGTGGAGGCTCTGGTACAGGTTGAACTTCGGCATCGCGATGTAGTCCTTGATGCGACCCTGGACCGGCTTCCACACGGCGTGGATGGACCCGAGCGCGGCGTAGCAGTCCTCCACCCGGTCGACCACGACCCGGATGCCCACGAGGTCGAAGATGTCGTCGAACTCCTTGCCCTTGACCACCATCTTCTCGTAAATCGACCACAGGTGCTTCGGCCGACCGGTGACCTCACCGCTGATGCGCAGCTCCGCCAGGTGCTCTCGGACCGAGGCCAGGACCTGGTCGAGGTAGAGATCCCGCTCGGGGCTCCGGGTCGAGACCATCTGCTCGATCTCGGCGTAGCGCTTCGGGTGCATCGACGCGAAGGCCAGGTCCTCGAGCTGCTGCTTGAGGTCCTGCATGCCGAGGCGGTGGGCCAGCGGGGCGTAGATCTCGAGCGTCTCGGTGGCCGTGCGCTGCTGCTTCCACGTGGGCATGGCGGCGATGGTCCGCATGTTGTGCAGGCGGTCGGCGAGCTTGATGAGCAGGACGCGCAGGTCCTTGGCCATCGCCACCAGCATCTTGCGCATGGTGGCGGCCTGCTGCTCCTCCTTGGAGTCGAAGCGGATCCGGTCCAGCTTCGTGACCCCGTCGACGATGGCCGCAACCTCGGGACCGAAGGACGAGGTGATGGTCTCGACGGTGAGGGAGGTGTCCTCGACCGAGTCGTGCAGGAGGGCGGCTGCGATGGAGACGTCGTCGAGGCCCAGCTCGGCGACGATCATCGCGACGGCGAGGGGGTGCTCGACGTAGGCCTCACCCGAGTTGCGGACCTGGCCGGCGTGGGCGTTGGCCGCCTCGGCGAACGCCCGGCTGATCATGGCAGTCGCCGCCCTGGGGTGGCGGCGGCGGTAGGCGGCCAGGAGCGGTGCGATCTCGTCGGCCGGCAGGGCGTTGCGCCGCCATGGCAAGACCCGGGTGACGGTCGCCACGGCTCTCAGTCCCCAGTCAGAAGGGCGCGCACCACTCGCCCGGGCAGGCGGTCGCGTCCGGAGAGGGACGACAGCTCGACGAGGACCGCCACGCCGACCACGCTCGCCCCCAGCCGCTCCACGAGCCGCACGGCGGCCGCCGCCGTGCCCCCCGTGGCCAAGACGTCGTCGACGACGAGGACCCGGTCCCCGGGCGCCAGGGCGTCGGCGTGCAGCTCGAGGGCGTCGGCCCCGTACTCGAGGTCGTAGGCCTCCCGCTCCACCCGCCACGGGAGCTTCCCGGGCTTGCGGAGGGGGACGAAGCCGGCACCGAGGTGCAGCGCCACCGGTGCCGCCAGGATGAAGCCGCGCGCCTCGATGCCGGCCACCGTGGTGACACCGGCGTCGACCCACGGCGCCGCCAGCCCTGCGACCACCTCGGCCAGCGCCTCGGCGTCGCCCAGCAACGGGGTGATGTCGCGGAACGTGATGCCGGGGCTGGGGAAGTCGGGGACGTCGCGGACCAGGCGGGAGATCCGATCGACGGCGGCCGGCACAGGAGCAACCGTACCGGTCACCCGCGTCCCTACCTGCGCTTGCCCTTCTTGCGGGGGCGAGGGGCGATGCCCCCGCGGCCCGGCCTGACGACGGGCGCCGGGCGGGGGTCGACCCGCTCGACGGCGAACGGCTCCTCGGCTTCGGCCGGACGCTCCCGCACGACGGTTGCGCCCTGAGCCCGGGACGACACGGCGGACACCTTCGACACCCCCTGCTCGCCTCCGCCCTGCTCAGCCGCAGCCCGCCGGCTCGTCGCCCGGCCGGTGAGCGCATCCTGCTCGGCCGCCCCCGATGCCGTGGATCCCCCCAACCGCTGCTTGATCGCCGCCAGCTTGGGCTCGCGCTCCTTGAGGATGGCGAGCAGGGGTGAGGCAATGAAGATCGACGAGTAGGCGCCGGAGAGCTGCCCGACGAACAGGGCGAGGGCGAACTCCTGGAGGGTGCCGGCCCCGAGGATGAGCGAGCCCACAACCAGCAGCGACAGGATCGGGATGAGGGCGGTGATGGAGGTGTTCAGCGTGCGCATCAGCACCTGGTTCAGCGAGGCGTTGACCATGCCGCTGTAGGTGATGCGGCTGTTGCCGGCCAGCTGCTTGGCGTTCTCGTCAACCCGGTCGAACACGACGATGCCGTCGTAGATCGAGTAGCCGAGGATCGTGAGGATGGCGATCACCGTGGCCGGGGTGACCGGGAAGCGGAAGAGCGAGTACACACCGATCACCACCAGCAGGTCGTGGACGAGGGCGGCCAGGGTGGCGAGCGCCATCTTGAACTCGAAGCGCACCGTGATGAAGATGCTCACCACCACGAGGAACACGATCAGGGCACGCAGCGCCTTCTCGGTGATCTGGTCCCCCCACGACGGGCTCACGTCCTGCACGTCGACGGCGTCGGGATCGACCCCTGCTGCCTCGGCCAGGGCGGTGGCGACGTCCTGGGTGACGACGTCCTCCCCCCGCTCGGCCTGGAGGCGGATGCGCCGGCCGTCGTCGCCGCTCAGCGTCTGCACGTCGGCCTCGTCGACGCCCTGGTCGGCGAGGACGCTACGAGCCGCCTCGATGGTGAGGTCGCCGGCCGGCAGCTCCCAGGAGGTCCCGCCCTCGAAGTCGATCCCGAGGTTCAGCCCCCGGGTCACCAGCGAGAGCAGGCCGATGAGGATGACTGCGCCGGAGATGGCGAACCACCGCCTCGCCTTGCCCACGAAGTCAGCGTCGGTCTCGCCCCGGTAGAGGCGTCCGAGCAGGCCTGGGGTCATGTGTTACCTCCGGCGGGGACGGACTGCCTGGACCTGCGGTCGGGCGTGGCGCGCAACCCGAGGAAGCCGCCGCTGAAGAAGCCACGCTTGGCCAGGATGGCCACGAGCGGCCGGGTGAAGAAGTAGGCGACGATCACGTCGAGCACGGTGGAGAGGCCGAGGAACAGTGCGAAGCCCCGGACCGGCCCGACGGTGAGGATGTAGAGGAGGGCAGCGCCCATGAAGGCCGTGGCGTCCGCCGTCAGGATCGTACGGAACGCCTGGCTGAAGCCGCGGTCGACCGCCGAGCGGACGGAGCGCCCGCGCCTGACCTCGTCCTTCAACCGCTCGAAGTAGACGATGTAGGAGTCGACGGTGATGCCCACCGAGACGATGAGGCCGGTGACGCCCGACAAGCTGAGGGCGAGGCCACGGGAAGCACCGAGGTAGGAGATCACCGACCACTGGAGCGCCGCCCAGACGCCCAGCCCGGCCAGCACGACCACGCCGAGCGATCGGTAGTAGATGACGATGTAGGCGAGGACGGCCAGGGTGCCGAGGGCGCCGGCGATGATGCCGGCCCGCAGCGAGTCCCGGCCGAGGGTGGCCGAGACGGTCGACGCCGACGCCTGCTCGAGCTGGACGGGCAGCGCTCCGAAGCGCAGCACCAGTGCCAGGTCCTTGGCCTCCGCCTCGGTAAAGCTCCCCGAGATCACGACCTGGTCCTGGGTGAAGTTGGCAGCCTGGATCGTGGGCGCCGACTGGACCTCCCCGTCGAGCTCGATGGCGACGGAGCCGACAGGCTGGCCGGAGTCCTGGTTGATGCCGGTCGGCGGGCACGTGGCCGAGGCGGGAGCGCAGGTGGCGGCCAAGGCGTTGAACGCATCGATGCCCGAGCCCGTGAACGACAGGTCGACCGTCCACTGCGCGGCGCCCTGCAGCCGGGCCTGGGCACTGTCGACTGCCTGGCCGGTCACCTCGGTGGGCCCGAGGCGGTACCGCCGGAGGACGTTGCCCTCGGGGTCGAGCTCGGGCAGGACGACCTCGGCGTCGGCCTGGTTGTCCTCGGGTGCGGTCGTGGGAACCTCGCCGCCCTCCTGCGGCGGCGGCGGCGGCTCTTCGGCGACGTCGCCGACCACCGTCGTCGAGGTGGTCGTCTCCCCGCCCACCGTCGAGCTCGTCGTGTCCCCACCGGCGGTCGTCTCGGTCGTCTCGGTCGTCTCGGTCGTCTCGGTCGTCTCGGTCGTCTCCACCGCGGCCAGCGTGGCGGTGGCGGTCGTGTCCACGGTCACCGAGGTCGTGGCGATCGACGCTGCGCCTCGACCGAGCGCACCTTCGATCGTCGTGTCCGTGCTGTCGGGCGTGCTGTCGGGCGTGCCGTCGGGCGCGACGGTGGTGGTCGTGGTGCCGTCGGGCGGGACGGTCGTCGTCGTGGTCTGCGGCGTGGGCGTGCCGAAGGGCGGCAGGATGGCGAGCACGGGACGGAAGCGCAGCTCCGCGGTCTGGCCGACGACCTCGATGGCCCGCTGCTGGTCCGAGACGCCCGGGAGCTCGACCACGATGGCGTTGCCCTGGCGCGTGATGTCCGGCTCGGCGACGCCGAGTGCGTCCACCCTGCTGCGGATCACCTCGATCGCCTGGTCGAGGACCTCCGGATCCCCGACGTCGGCGGGCGGGCGCAGCACGACCGACGCCCCTCCCTGCAGGTCGAGGCCGAGCTCGGGGCGGTTGCCGGCGGCGGCGGTCAGGCCGAGGAGGAGGGCAGCGAGCAGGAGGATGCCGGCCAGGGTCGATGAGTGGCGGCGCCTCACATGCCGCTCCCCTGCGAGCCGTCGTCGGGGCGACGCTCGAGCGCCTGCTCCGCATCGAGCACCTCGGTCGTCACCGGGTCGATGACCCGGCTGATGGCGGCTCGCAGGACCCGCACCTCGACACCGGGCGCCACCTCGAGTGCCACCTGGTCACCGTCGAGGACCCGGATTGTGCCGATGAGCCCTCCCGCCGTCACCACCTGGTCACCTGCCGCCACCGTGGCGATGAGGGTGCGCTGCGCCTTGAGGCGCCGCTGCTGGGGCCGTACGAGGAGCAGGTACATGCCCACCATGAGCAGCGGGAAGATGATGAAGTCCATGGTCCGTTCCGGGTCGTCGGGGGCCGCCGGCGGGTCGTCGGACCTGCGCTCGGGGCGGTTCGAGGCTAGCGCGCCGCCCGGGCGTCAGCCATCGTCGAACAGGCTACCCACCGCCGGCGCCGCAGCGGGGAGGGAGAGCCCGAGGTGGCGCCAGGCCGCGTGGGTGGCCACGCGCCCCCGAGGCGTCCGCATGAGCAGGCCCTGTTGGATCAAGAACGGCTCGTAGACGTCCTCGACGGTCTCCACTTGCTCGCTCACGCTGATCGCAAGGGTGGACAGGCCGACGGGTCCACCGCCGAAGCGCTGGCACATCGCCGTCAGTATCGCCCGGTCGACCTTGTCGAGGCCGAGGTGGTCGACGCCGAACAGGGCGAGGCCCTCGGTGGCGGCGGCCGACGTCACACGACCGTCACCCCGGACCTCGGCGTAGTCGCGCACCCGGCGCAGGAGGCGGTTGGCGATGCGGGGGGTGCCGCGGGCGCGGCGGGCGATCTCCCGTGCGCCGTCGGGGGCGAGGTCGACCCCGAGGATTCCCGCCGCCCGATCGACGATCCGCTCCAGGTCTGCGGCCGGGTAGTGGTCGAGGCGCTCGACGAGCCCGAAGCGGTCCCGGAGGGGGCCGGTGATGAGGCCGGTTCGGGTGGTGGCGCCCACCAGGGTGAAGCGCGGCAGGTCGAGGCGGATGGACCGTGCCGAGGGGCCTTGCCCGATCACGATGTCGAGCTCGAAGTCCTCCATCGCCGGGTAGAGCACCTCCTCCACGATGCGAGGCAGCCGGTGGATCTCGTCGACGAAGAGCACGTCGCCGTCGTCGAGGTTGGTGAGGATGGCGGCGAGGTCCCCCGGGCGGCTGAGGGCGGGGCCGGAGGTGATCCGCAACCCGGCGCCCATCTCGGTGGCCACGATGGCGGCGAGGCTCGTCTTGCCGAGCCCGGGCGGCCCTGCGAAGAGGAGGTGGTCGGCGGCCTGACCCCGCAGCTTGGCGGCGCCGAGCACGATGGAAAGGTGGTCCTTCAGCTCGACTTGGCCGATGAAGTCGGCGAGGTTGCGGGGGCGCAGACCGACCTCGACCGCCTCTTCCTCGGGCACGGGGGCCCCGCCCAGCACCTCTTCTCTCATCGTGGGCTGCCGAGCTGGGCCAGCGCCAGGCGCAGCAGCGCCGGAGGGTCACCCTCCGAGGGGAGGTCGCGCACCGCGAGCCTGACCTCCTCGGGTCCGTAACCGAGGGCGGCGAGCGCCTCACGCACCTCGGCGCGAGCCGCGGGGGCCGGGCGGACAGCGTCGGCCGGGATGGCCGCGCCCGACAGCACCGCCACGTCGACGTCGTCCCCGACGTCGAGGCGCGACTTCAGCTCCATGAGGAGGCGGGCGGCGGTCTTGCGTCCGACCCCGGGCACGAGGCAGAGGGCGTCGAGGTCGTCGTCGACCAGGGCCCGACGGAGCCCGTCGGGCCGGTGGACCGACAGGATGGCGAGCGCCAGTGCTGGGCCCACCCCGTGCGCCCCGATGAGGGCCTCGAAGGTCGCACGCTCGTCCCTCGTGGCGAAGCCGTAGAGGGTGAGGGCGTCCTCGCGGACGTGGAGGTGCGTGTGGAGGAACACCTCTGCTCCCGGTTCCCCCAGCTCGACCAGTGTCGGCGGGGGCACCTGGGCCCGGTAGCCGACGCCGCCCACCTCGACCAGGACCTCACCGAGGACCGCCCGCTCGAGCAACGTGCCCCGGAGCGAGCCGATCACGTGGCTCCCGCCCTGGCCACCCGCGCCCGCAAGCGCTCCCTGGTCAGGTGGCACAGGGCCAGGGCGAGGGCGTCGGCAGCGTCGGGGGGGCGTGGGCGCTCGGCCAGTCCCAGCTGGGCCTGGACCATCCGCTGCACCTGCTCCTTGGGGGCGGCCCCGTGGCCGGTGACGGCCATCTTCACCTCGTTCGGCGTGTACTGCGACACTTCGCAACCGGCGTTGACCGCCTCGGCCAGTGCCAGCCCGCTCGCCTGGCCCACGGACATGGCCGTGCGCACGTTGCTCTGGAAGAACACCCTCTCCACCGCCACGACGTCGGGCTGGAGCTCGAGGAGCAACGCCCGGAGCCCGAGCTGCAGCTCGGCCAACCGGACCGGCAGTGCGGTGGACGGGGCCGTCGTCAGCACCCCGGCGGCGATGGCGACGAACCCTGTACCGACGCGCCGAACGGCGCCGTAGCCGCACCGGGTGAGGCCTGGATCAACACCCAACACGAACACCGGTTCGACCGTAGTCGGAGCCACCGCACGGTCGGTGGATGTCATCGGGACGACGGGGCGAGAGCTCAGGTGGCGGCGGCGACGGCGGCCACCAGCTCCCCGGTCCTGCGGTAGGTGAGGCCCGCCATCGCCCGGTGGGCGTAGCGCACGGTGCCGGCGCGGTCGACGACGAACACCGAACGCCGGTAGAACCCCACAGGCCCGAGCACGCCGTAGGCGGCCCCGACAGCCTTGTCGGTGTCGGCCAGGAGCGGGAACGAGAAGCCGTGCTTCGACGCAAACGCCTCGTGGCTGGCGACGTCCTGCGGGCTGATGCCGAGGATCTGCGCCCCCACGTCCTCGAACTCGCTGAGGTCGTCGTTGTAGCTGTTGAGCTGCACCGTGCACACCGGGGTGTCGTCTCCCGGGTAGAACACGAGCACCACCGGCTGGCCCCGGAACGAGGACAGTGCGATGTCCTCCCCGCCCGTCGCCGGCAACGTGAAGTCCGGCGCCGGATCACCGACCGAGACGCCCATCAGGCTCGTGCGTGGGGGATGACGGGTGAGTGGGTGGAGGCGGGCACCACGCCACGCTAGTGCTGCGCTAGGCGCAGCCCTCGATGTCGCGGATCACCCCGGCATCACCGACGTGGATGGTGTCGCCCGCGATCCGTCGGTCTCGAACCGGACGCCGAACGCTCCTTCGTCCACCGTGAGGTCGTGCCCTCCCTCGACAGAGGTGGAACCCTCCGTGACGACCCGGCCCGGATACGCGCGGTACACGTCTGCCTCGGACGAAGCGACACCGAGGCCGTTCTCCAAGCGGTTAGACGACGGGCCGTAGAGACTGACCCTGCCCAACATGCCGTCACGTGGGTCGGTCACCGGTTCGTCCCCCGGCGAAAGCGCGAGGAAGGAGAAGTCGAGGCCCTCGACGTGCGCGCCGTAGCAGTACCCGTCGAAGACATCGAAGTCGTCGGTCACGAACGGCACGCCGGCGACCTGCTCGGCCTCTCGCACGTCCATGCCGGCGACCACGGGCCCGATCCCCGTGATCGTGAGCGGTGTGTCCCGGGCCAGGGCCTGGCTGGCCGTCAACCAGTAGCCATCCGAGCTCGGTGCGGCGGCGATCCCGAGGACGTTCCGCCCAGCTCCCTGTGCGTCGCCGAGCTCCGGAGATCGGCCGAAGGCCAGGACGGCGCCGCGCGCAGTCGCCAACCAGTAGCCACCTCCGGCGTGGGCGGCCATGCCGACGACGCGGTCGCTGGGGGCGACGCGTCCCACGGCTGAACCGGCGAAGGCGGCGTAGGAGAAGACCCCGCCGTCGGCTGCGACGAACCAGTAGCCTCGCCGGGGCGCACGTCTGCCGAAGCGGGCGACGGCAGGCCGATGATCGAGACGGCGAGCGCGACGAGCACGGCCGCCCAGCGCACGGGCCTGACCTCTCCTGGTGACGTACCCGCAACCTACCGGTCCAGTTCCGGCAGGGACGGCTCAGGCCTCCACGGCCTGGAGGATCTCGTCGGGGATCCTCACGCAACGTCCGCGTACGGGAAGCTGCACCTACGGCGCCTCGCCTGTCATCCGCCGGATCGCCCGCTCGACGAGATCGTCGAGCAGCTCGACGGGCGGGCGCGCCGTTGGTCTGTCCGGTGAGGAGACGACACCCAACGCAGACACGACGTCAGCCAGCTGCACGTAGGCGATGTCGACCGCGAACCTCGAACCGCCGTCGCCGTCGTCGGCGGTTCCCTCCACGTGCATGCCGACCGTCCGATCACCACGCGACGGCAGCTCCAGCGGCCGGATGTCCGCCGACATCTCGCCCTCCGGCTCCGGTCGACACTCCTGGGCGTGCTCCGCAGCCTCGTCCATGCGACGCTCAGGTTCATCCGCTCGACCCACAACCTGGAACACCCAGTGCCGATCGTTGCCGTAGACGACCTGATCGAACTCATCGGCCACTCCAGGGAGCTGGGGACAGTCCCCGAACACGGGCTCGAAGTCGTTCGCATCCCGCCACTCACCGGGCAGGTCCGCCAGCCGCAGCGGAGCCACCTGCACCTCGCTCGCTGAGAGACCCGACCCACCGCCGTCATCGGAGCACCCACCGAGCAAGAGGACCGCCACAGCGGCGACTGCAGCTCGCATGGCGCCCACGGTATGCGGCCAAGGTCTCGCCGGTCATCCCCTCGCCGGGACGAAGGCCAGGCCGGTCAGGCTTCGATTCCCTGAAGGATGGAGTCGGGGATGTCGAAGTTGGCATACACGCCCTGGACGTCGTCGTGGTCGTCGAGGGTGTCGATGAGGCGGAGCACCTTCTTCGCGTCCTCGGCGGTGGCGAGGGCCACGGTGGTCGACGGCACCATCGTCGTCTCAGCCGAGTCGTAGGCGATCTTGGCCTCGTCGAGCGCCGCCTTGACCTGCGTGAGGACCTGCGGCTCGCAGGTGATGCGCCAGGTGTCGCCGTCGTCGGCCAGGTCCTCCGCGCCGGCTTCGAGGACGACGAGCATGAGGTCGTCCTCCTCGAGCGGCGTCGGGCCACCCGCCCTGGGAAGGATCACCACGCCCTTGCGGGCGAACTGCCAGGCGACGGCACCCGGCTCGGCCAGCGAGCCCCCCAGCTTGGAGAAGGTCGAGCGGATGTCGGCCCCCGTCCGGTTGCGGTTGTCGGTGAGCACCTCGACGTAGACGGCGACGCCGGCCGGCGCGTAGCCCTCGTAGGCGGCGGGCTCGTAGCGGACGCCCTCGAGCTCACCCGTCCCCCGCTTGACGGCGCGCTCGATGGTGTCGAGGGGCACCGAGGAGTCGCGGGCCTTTGCGTACATCGTGCGCAGGGTGGCGTTGCTCTCGAGATCGCCCCCGCCCTCCCTGGCGGCCACCTCGACCTGGCGGATGAGCTTGGCGAAGAGCTTCCCCCGCTTCGCGTCCTTGGCGCCCTTCTGGTGCTTGATCGTGGCCCACTTGGAGTGACCGGACATTCAGACTCCCTCGAGGAAGGTGGCGTGCAACCGGCGGTCGTTCCCGAGCTCAGGGTGGAACGAGCACACCATGATCGCACCGGACCGACACAGCACGGGACCCTCCTCCACCTCGGCCAACACCTCGACATCATCACCCACGCGGTCGACCACCGGGGCACGGATGAACACGGCGTGCAGTGGTCCACCCTCGAGCCCCGCCACCTCGAGGTCGACCTCGAAGCTGTCGCGCTGGCGTCCGAAGGCGTTGCGGCGGACGGCGATGTCGATCGCTCCGAACGAGCGTTGGTCGTCCCGGCCGTCGAGCACGTCGGTGGCGAGCAGGATCATGCCGGCGCAGGTGCCGAACACCGGCAGGCCGCCACCGAGCCGGTCGGTGAGCGGTACGCGCAGGCCCGACGTGTCGAGCAGGTATGAGATCGTCGTCGACTCCCCGCCCGGGACGACGAGGGCGTCGATGGTCGCGAGGTCCTCCGGGGTGCGCACCGGCACCGCCTCGGCGCCGAGCGCTGCCAGCGCCTCAGCGTGGCGTGCCGTGGCCCCCTGCAAGGCGAGGACACCCACGCGCGCTCCCACCTGGCGGCTCCCCCGCCGGGGCGCCGACGGCCGGCACCGCTACCAACCCCGATCGGCGAAGGTGGTCTCGAGGCCCTGCATCTCGAGGCCCCCCATGGCCGCCCCGAGCCCACGGCTCACCTTGGCCACGATGGTGGCGTCACGGTGGTGGGTGGTGGCCTCGACGATCGCTCGTCCGAAGCGCTCGGGGTCGGAGCTCTTGAAGATGCCGGAGCCGACGAAGACGCTCTGGGCACCGAGCTGCATGGCGAGGGCGGCGTCAGCCGGCGTGGCGATGCCGCCGGCGCAGAACAGCGGCACGGGCAGCTCGCCCGTCCTGGCGATCTCCTGGACGAGGCCGAGGGGCGCCTGCAGGCGCTTGGCCCACTCGAACTGCTCAGCCCCGTCGGAGGTCGTGATGCGGGCGAGGTCGCCACGAATCGAGCGCAGGTGGCGTACCGCCTCGACGATGTTGCCCGTGCCGGCCTCGCCCTTGGAGCGGATCAGCGCCGCGCCCTCGCTGATGCGTCGGAGGGCCTCGCCGAGGTTGGTGGCACCACACACGAAGGGGGTGACGAACGCCTGCTTGTCGATGTGGTGGGCCTCGTCGGCGGGGGTGAGGACCTCGGACTCGTCGATGAAGTCGACCCCGAGGGCCTCGAGGACCTGCGCCTCGACGAAGTGGCCGATGCGGGCCTTGGCCATCACGGGGATGGTGACGACCGACTTGATCCCCTCGATCATGGCCGGGTCGCTCATGCGGGCGACGCCGCCGTCTCGGCGGATGTCGGACGGCACCCGTTCGAGGGCCATCACGGCCACGGCGCCGCAGTCCTCGGCGACCTTCGCCTGCGCTGCATCGACGACGTCCATGATGACGCCGCCCTTCAGCATCTCGGCGAGCCCACGCTTGACCGTGGCGGTCCCCGTCGTCTGCCCGTCGTGCTGCCTTCCCTGCGCATCAGCCATGGGCCCGAGTCTAGGACCCGCCCCCGTCCCGACCCACGGACGATCCGGCGCGACGGGCGGGTGTCAGAGCTCCCTGAGGGCGTCGACGCGCTCACCGAGCGGCCGGTGGGTGCCGGAGAACCGGTCTGACCGGACCCGACGTCCGGCCGACTCGGTCCTGGCTGAGTCGGTGCGGGCTGGCTCGTCCTCCGGGAGGGGTGGTGCAATCCAGAGGTGGGCGGTGGCCCGCACGGCGGAGTGCACGACGGTGTCGTCCGAGCGGAGCTTCTCCAGCGCGGACGCGAGGCCGGGTGGGTAGCGGGTGAGGTTGACGGCGGCGACATCGGCCCGTGCCTCTCGCTGTCGGCCCAGCGGAACCAGCATGACCGCTGCGACGAGGGGCGCGAAGAGGAGGAGGACGGACCCGGCGGCACCGAGGACGGCGCTCATCGGCCCGCCCCCCCCACCGGTGCGCTCGTCGCAGTGCCGGGACCCACCCCACCGGCGGATGCGCAGGGCGACGTCCGCCGCCAGCGTGATGCCGCCGATCAGGGTGACGGCGAGCGTCGAGACGAGGATGTCGTGGCTCTTTACGTGGCTGAGCTCGTGCGCCAGGACACCCTCGAGCTCGATTCGGTCGAGGCGCTCGAGCAGGCCGGTGGTGACCACCACCGACGCATGACTCGGGTCGCGACCGGTGGCGAAGGCGTTGGGGGCGGCGTCCTCGACGACGTGGAGTCGAGGCTTCGGCAGGCCGGCGGCGGTGCAGAGTCCCTCCACCACATTGTGGAGGCGTGGGTAGGCGGCGGCGTCGGCCGGTTCGGCGTGGCTGACGGAGAGGACAACGGCGTCCGAACGCCGGTACGCCCCGGCCACCCCGACGGCGGCGAGGGCGACGGCCGGGACGACGGGCACCGGCCCGACCCCGAGCAGGAAGCCGACGGCCAGCCCCACGAGCGCCGCGAGGCCGGCGAAGACGGCGACGAGGAGCCAGGCGCGGCGGCGGTTGGCGGTGATCCGGTCGCGCAGGTCGGCACCCGCCGCCCGCTGCCCGACGACGCTCAGAACGTCACGTCGACGGGGCCTCGCGACGCGTCGTCGGCCTCGAAGTACTCACGCTCCTTGAAGCTCATGGCGTTGGCGATGAACACCGTCGGGAACGTCTGGATCTTGGTGTTGTATCGCAGCACCGTGTCGTTGTAGTACTGCCGTGCGTAGGAGATCCGCCCCTCCGTCCCCGTCAGCTCCTCCTGCAGCTGCAAGAAGCTCTGGTTGGCCTTGAGGTCGGGGTAGGCCTCCGAGAGGGCGAACACCTGGCGCAGCGCGCTGGTGACCATGCCCTCGGCCTGCGCCTGGTCGGCGGGGCCCGACGCAGCTCCAGCAGCGTTGCGGGCGCGGATCACGGCATCGAGCGTCTCCCTCTCGTGCCCGGCGTAGCCCTTGACCGTCTCGACGAGGTTCGGGATGAGGTCGTAGCGACGCTTGAGCTGCACGTCGATCTGTGCCCACGCCCCCTCGATCCGGTTCCGCAGCTTGACGAGGTTGTTGTAGAGCAGGACGAGCACGAGCCCGGCGAGCACCACCACGACGAGCAGGATCAACAAGGCGGTCATCGGTGTCTCCTCGAGCACGCGTGGACCGCCCACCGTACCGCCGGGCCCTCCGACGAGGGGCGACGGCACGCCCGGCGGTCCCCGGCGTCGGCCGCACCCCGACCTACGCTCCGGCCATGGCTCCTCCCGGCACGGCGCAGCGCGGCCCGACCGTTGCGAGCAGGGTCCTGTCGGCACGGGCCCGGCGGCTGGTCGGCGCCACGGTGACGGTGGTGCTCGCAGCCGGAGGGTGCAGCGGCGGCGACGACGACGAGGCTGCCGATGGGCGGACCACCTCCTCGAGCACCTCGACCACAGCCGAGCCCGCACCGACCTCGTCCTCCAGCACCACGGTGGCGACCGCCACCACGCCCACCACAGCTGCGACGACGACCACGACCGCGGCGTCCACCACGACCTCGAGCCCCTTCGACGGTGCGACCCAGCGCGTCGAGATCCCGCTGCCGGCGACCACCCATGAGGTGGTGGCCCACACCGATCTGGGGGTGGCGTCAGGCGACGGCGAGGAACGGATCACCTTCGGGTTCGACAGCTTCCTGCCAGGCGTGGTGGTCGAGTACGTCGAGCGACCGGTGCGGGAGGCGGGCTCGGGGGACGAGGTGGCTGTCGGGGGTGACGCCGTGCTCGGCATCCGCTTCGAGCCGGCATCGAGCGCCAGGATCGACGGAGAGGATGTCACCCGCACCTACACCGGCCCCGAGCGGGTGCCAGGCACCGGCGGCAGCGTCGTCGAGGTGGTGCAGATCGGCAACTTCGAGGCGGTCTACGAGTGGGTGGCCGGGCTCGGTGCGCAGGTCCCGTTCCGCGTGGAGGCGGACGAGGCGACCGCCACCGTCACCGTCGTCGTCCCCGCTGGCTGAGCCCCGACGGGCGGTGACTCAGAGGACCGAGCGGTACAGGCCGAGGTAGCGAGCGGCCAGGCTGTCCATGGACAGGTCGTCGGCACGGATGGCCCCGGCCTCGACGAGGTCCCTCGCCGCGGAGGGGTCGCCCAGCACCTGGCGGAGGGCGGCGCCGAGGGCGCCAACGTCGCCAGGTGGCACAAGCACCCCCTCTCGGCCCGGCCGGGCGACGTTGGCGTAACCGGGGAGGTCGCTCGCCACCACCGGCGTCCGCGCCGCCATCGCCTCGAGCAGCACGACACCGAAGGACTCACCCCGGAGCGATGGTGCGCAGAGCACGTCGGCACCCCGGAGACGGCTGTTGCGCTCCTCGTCGTCGATCCGACCGAGCCACGTGACCCGAGGGTCGTCCGACACCGAGCGCCGGAGCGCGACCGTGTCGGGGCCGTCGCCTGCCACCCACAGCTCGACGTCGGCCGGCAGGTGGGACAGGGCGGCAAGGAGCACGGCGAGCCCCTTGCGCTCCTCGTGACGACCGACGAAGAGGATGGTCGGTCGCTCCGTCGGCCACGGCGTCGCCTTCGCGAAGCGGTCCACCTCGACCCCGTTGAAGGTCTGGAGGTACGTGCCGCCGAGGTGCGACGAGGCGAGCTGGACGGCGTCGGCCGAGACTGCGGTGCGCACGGCGAGCCGCCCGGCCAGCCAGCGGAGGGGGCCGGGCGCGTAGCGGTAGGCGGCGCTCTCCCCCGCCGCGTGGAAGGTCCCGACGAGGGGCGCGCTGGCGACGACCGCCGACGTCATGCACGGCCCGGGCACGAGCGGCTCGTGCAGGTGGACGACGTCGAAACCCTCGTCTCGCAGGGCCCGGATCGTCCGCAGCGCGCAGGGCAGGTCGGGTGCGATGGGGGCGACCGATCCGTTTGCTGCGAGAGGGACGCACATGCCGAGCGGCGTCACCCCGCCGTCGGGTGGGGGTCCGTCGCACGGCCCGAGCACGCGCACCTCGTGGCCGAGCGCCCGCAGCGAACGGGCCAGACCGAGCACCTGTCCCTGCACCCCACCCGGCAAGCTCAAGCTGTACGGGCACACGAAGCCGATGCGCACGAGCGCATCGTAGGCCGGGCGGTGGTGCGCTTCGCGGGGCCGAACTCACCCGAGGCGGAGGTCGGCCACCACCGGCCAGTGGTCCGACGGCAGCCGGCCGCCCGGTCGCAGGTGCGGGATGGACGCACGGTCGACCTGCCACGGGCCCCGCACCAGGACGTGGTCGATGCGGGGGCCGTCCCCCCTCCCGCTGAAGCCGTGCGCAGTCCCCCCGGCGCCCGGAGGGAGCACCGACGTGAGCCCGCCTGCCTCGAGCGCCCTCAGCGGCGCGCTCCGGGGCCCGGCGTTCAGATCGCCGAGCACGACCCACGGCAGCGAGGCGTCCATCCAGCCGAGCAGCAGCTCCACGCTGCGGATCCGGTTCTCGTCGTGGCGCTGGTCGAGGTGGGCGACGGCTGCGCCGAAGCGCGTGCCCGACGCCTTGACCTCGACCTCGGCCAGCGTCACCGTCCGGGGATGGGTGGCTCCCGGGAGGCGGCTGCCGGGGGCGACAGGCGTGGCCGAGCACCACAGTGTCCGGTGCCGCAGGACGCGCACGGAAGGTCCCAACAGCAGCGTGCAACGCTCCCCGCCCCCCCGGGCGCCCCGCCCGAGACCCACTGCGGCATGGCGCGGCAGCGCCCGGCGGAGGGACCGCAGCTGCCACCCGTAGGCCTCCTGGAGCCCGAGGACGTCGGCCCCGAGTGCCGCAACCGTCGCTCGCGCCGCACGCCGCCGGAACGGCCACGAGTCCCACCCGTCCGAGGCCCAGCCGTTGCGGACGTTCCAGGTGGCGATCCGCAGCCTTGCGCTCGCCAGGAGGGCGCTCGACGGGATGGCGCTCAACGGGAGGGCACGGCGCCGCCCAGGTGGTCGCTCGGCCAGTTCGGCTGGAGCACGTGCCACTGCTCCGGCGCTCGGGCGATCATCGCCTGGAGGGCGTCCGCCAGCGTCTGCGTCCCCGCCGCCACGTCTGCACGGAGGCTGCCGGTCCGCTCGAGGGGCAGCGGTGGGTGGATGACGCCCCGGTGCCCGTCGCCCTCGAAGTACACCGCGGTGGGCAGCAGGGCCGCTCCCGTCCGCAGGGCCAGGGTGACGGGCCCGGCGGGCAGCGTGGTGCGCTCCCCGAAGAAGTCGACCTCCACCCCGTTGCCGTCGATGTCGCGATCGCACAGGAGGCCGACGACCTCGTTCCTGCGGAGGGCGCGCAGCACCTTCCTACCGGCGTCAGGACCGAGGGGGATGACGTCGAGCCCGAGCCGCCGGCGGAACTCGACGAACCACTCGAAGAGCTCCGGCGGCTCGAGCGGCTCCACCACGACCGTGATCGGGTACCCCTGGGTGGCGAGCCAGGCACCGCCGAAGTCCCAGCCGCCGAGGTGGGGCAGCGCCATGATCACGCCCTTGCCTGCGGCCAGTCCGTCATCGAGGTGGTCGATCCCCTCGGCGACGATGCCGGCGTCGAGGTCCGCCGGGCCCATGCCGGTGAGGCGGAACGACTCGAGCCAGTAGCGGGCATAGGAGTCGAAGGTCCTGTGCACCTCACGGCGGAGCTCGAGGACCCCCATGCGGCGACCGTGCAACCGCTGGAGGTGGCGCTCGACGACCTGCCGCCGACCTGCCATGCCGATCGTCAGCCAGAAGCCGACCGTGCGGCCCGAAAGCTGGGCGACGGGCTCGGGGAGGGCACGGGCCAGGAGTGCGCCCGCCTGGTAGGCGAGCAGGGCCGGAGGTGGGGTCAACCGGCCGTCGGTCAGCGGCGGTGCTGGCGGGCGCGGGTGCGCCAGGCGCTCGTGGTCGGCCTGGCCACGCGCCGCTGCTTCCAACGGGCTGCAAGCGGCTGCGGGGCCGGCACCGCGCTGGCCTGGCGCCACACCATCTGGAAGCGCTGGACGGCGGTCACGAGCGTGAGGGCGAGCATGATCCACAGGACGGGCACGAGCAGCGAGTCGAACAGGAGCCCGAAGCCGAGCAGGACCAGTCGCTCGGCCCGCTCCATGAGCCCGCCCCGGGCGTCGTAGCCGAGGGCTTCAGCCTTGGCCCGCTCGTAGGAGATGAGCATGGAGGCGCCCATGACGGCCATGGGGAGGATCGCGATCTGCCCGCCGTACTCGGCGGACAGGTACCAGGTGACGCCGCCGAGCAGGAGGGCGTCGGTCACACGGTCGGCGACGGAGTCGAAGAAGGCCCCTCGGGGACCTGCGGTGCCCGACGCCTTGGCGACGGCACCGTCGAGGGCGTCGGGGAGCGAGCAGGCGAGGAGCAGGAGGGTGCCGCCCCGCAGGGCGCCGTTGGCGATCACGACCGAGGCGACCACGGCGAGGCCGAGGCCCAGCGCCGTGAGGTGGTCGGCCCTGACGCCCGACTGCGCCGCAGACGCTCCGACCGGGCGCAGCCTGCGCTCGATGTCGGGCTTCCAGCGTCCGTCCAGCACGTCGGGAAGGGTACCAGCGAGACGTCGCACCGTACCGGGATGGCCCACCTGACCACCCAAGTGGGGTAGCACGGGGGCATGGCCCCCCTCTCCCCCGCCGACGCCGAGGTCGCCCTGCGCACGTTCCCCCGCCGCTGGCGGGCGTTGCTCGCCGGCCTCGACCCGGACGACCCCGACACCGAGGTGCGGTTGCGCCACGTCGGCCCCGACGGCCTGTCTGCCGTCGGAGCGGCAACCGAGGCGGCCGTCGCCCTCGAGTTCGCCCAAGGCCGGGTCCGCAGGGCGGTGAGCAGCGACCGGCCGACCCTCGACGCCGGTGGTGAGCCGGGCGAGCTGCCGCTGGCGGAGGCGCTCGACCGGATCGAGGCGGGGGCGCCTGCATTGGCCACGACCATCGCCGCCGTCGCCGTCGGTGACCTCGACCGCCAGGCCGACCTCGCGGGCCGGACGGTCAGCGTCCGGTCCCTCGTCTCCGACGTCGTGCAACACGTGGCCGACCTGTTGCGGTCAGCCGATCGAGCCCTCCACACCCGCTCGTAGTCAGGCGTCCCGGCCAGGGGTGGCGAGCTCGGCCCACTCCGCCGGGTCTTCGGGGTTGTCCTCCACGAAGTGCTCGAGCACCTCCCCGTCGATCCCGTCCACCAGCACGAGCCCCCGCTGCTCGGGGGGCTCCTCGGCTGAGTAGAGCAGGATGCGCCACGTCGGGCGGCTGCGCAGGCCCCGCCAGCCGAGCTGGGCCGACGCGTGGCCGACGGCGAAGCCGGCGGTACGGGTGGCCGAGATGAGCGCCTCGGTCTCGTCCACGCCGAGCCGGGTGCCAGCAACGAGGCAGTAGACGCCGAAGGCGCTGAGGGCGATGCCGACGAAGAGGAAGCCGTCGTTCACGAGCACTGCGTCGTCGCCGGCCAGGACCCAGGCGAGGGCGGAGATGGCGCCGGTGACGAGGTAGAGGACCCCGGGGATCCGACGCCGGGCGTTGTCGGGGAAGGTGTAGGGCCCGACGTAGCCCGAGGCATCGAGGTCCTCCGGCAGCTCGTCACGGACGTCGCCGTCGCCCCCCACCTGCTCGGCCCCGTGGGCCTCGTTGCTCGGCTGTTCCGGCGAAGCCATCGACGATCAGGCTACGGCCGCACCGACGCGGGCGACCAGGCGGCCAGGAGGCGCTCGTAGGTGGTGCCGAGCGCCTCGGGCATGACCCGCGCCTCGGCCAGGGCGGTGACGAAGTTGCTGTCACCCGCCCATCGCGGCACGACGTGGAGGTGCAGGTGGCCGGGCACGCCGGCGCCGGCCGCCCTCCCGAGGTTGGCGCCGACGTTCAAGCCGTCTGGCGAGTAGGCGGCCTTGACGGCGACGGTTGCGGTGCGCAACGCGCCCCACAGCTCGTCGGCCTCGTTCGCCTCGAGGTCCTCGAGGTGGCCCACGTGGCGTTGCGGCAGGACCAGGAGGTGCCCGCTCGCGTAGGGGAAGGCGTTGAGGATGGCGAAGCAGCGCGCACCCCGCCACAGGACGTAGGTGTCCACGTCGGGCTCCCCGCTGCCGAGGATCCGGCAGAACACGCAGCGTTCCTCGCTGGGGTCGTCGGTCGGCGCCCCCGTGACCGATTGCAGGTAGTCGCTGCGCCAGCCGGCCCAGAGGCGCTCGAGGGGCACGGCTAGAGGGTGTGGCTGGCCACGTCGGCGTGCAGGCGGTCCACGAAGTCGTCGACCGTGACCCCCCGCTCGACGTCGACGCCTCGGGCGTTGACCCCGACGGTGCCGTTGGCCACGTCGTCGTCCCCGACGACGAGCACGTAGGGCAGCTTCTCGAGCTTGGCCTTGCGGATCCGGGCGCCGAGCGGCTCACCTGCGTCGACGTGGTCGGCTCGGAAGCCCGCCCCCTTCAGTCGGTCGGTGATCCGGAAGGCGTAGGCGTCGTGGTCGTCGCGCACGCCGAGCACCCGCACCTGGACCGGCGCCAACCAGGTCGGGAAGGCGCCGGCGTAGTGCTCGGTGAGGATGCCGAAGAACCTCTCGATCGAGCCGAACAGGGCGCGGTGGATCATGACGGGCCGGTGCCGGGCGTTGTCGGCGCCGGTGAACTCGAGCCCGAAGCGCTGGGGCTGCTGGAAGTCCACCTGGATGGTGGAGAGCTGCCAGGTGCGCCCGATGGCATCGCGCGCCTGCACCGAGATCTTCGGCCCGTAGAAGGCGCCGCCACCCTCGTCGAGCACCGTCTCGAGGGCCATCCCCTCGGCCACGACCCGCAGCGCCTCCGTCGCCTCGGCCCACTCCTCGTCGGTGCCGACCGCCTTGCCCTCCGGCCGGGTGGACAGCTCCAGGTAGAAGTCGTCGAGGCCGTAGTCCCGCAACAGGTCGAGCACGAAGGTGAGCAGGTCGGCGAGCTCCCCACCCATCTGCTCCCTGGTGCAGTAGATGTGGGCGTCGTCCTGGGTCATGCCCCGCACGCGGGTGAGCCCGTGGACGACCCCCGACTTCTCGAACCGGTACACGCTTCCGAACTCGAAGAGCCGCAGGGGCAGCTCTCGGTAGGACCGCCCCCTCGCTCGGAAGATCAAGTTGTGGAACGGGCAGTTCATCGGCTTGAGGTAGTAGTCCGACCCCTCCATCTCCATGGGGGGGTACATGCTGTCGGCGAAGAAGTCGAGGTGGCCAGAGGTCTCGAACAGGCCCGCCTTGGTGATGTGAGGGGTGTTGACGAACTCGTAGCCGGCCTGCTCGTGGCGCAGGCGGGAGTAGTCCTCCATCAGGCGTCTGATGGTGCCGCCCTTGGGGTGGAACACCGCCAGGCCGCTGCCGATCTCGTCGGGGAAGCTGAACAGGTCGAGCTCGACGCCGAGCTTGCGGTGGTCCCTCCGCTCCGCCTCCTCGAGCAGGCGGAGGTGCGCTTCGAGGGCCGCCTTGGAGTCCCACGCCGTCCCGTAGATGCGCTGGAGCATCGGGTTCTTCTCGTCACCCCGCCAGTAGGCGCCGGCCACCCGCATGAGCTTGAAGTGACCGAGCCTCCCGGTGTGGGGGACGTGGGGGCCGCGGCACAGGTCGATGAACCCGGGAGGGTTGGCGTAGGTGCGCACCATGCCGGCCTCGGTGACCGAGGTGGGGTCCTCGGCGGCGCCGGAGATGATCTCGCACTTGTAGGGGTGGTCGCAGAACAGCGCCAGGGCGGCCTCGGTCGACAGCTCGTCCCGCACGAAGGGCTGGCCGGCCCTGACGATCTCCCTCATCCGGGCGTCGATGCGCTCGAGGTCGTCGGGGACGAAGGTGCCGCCCCCGGGGAGCTCGAAGTCGTAGTAGAAGCCGTTCTCGACCGGCGGGCCGATGCCGAAGGTGGCCCCTGGGAACAGGTCGAGCACGGCTTGGGCCAGCACGTGGGCGGTCGAGTGGCGGATGGTGAACAGGCCCGGGTCGGTCGGCGGGGTGACGATCGAGACCTCGGCCCCGTCGTGCAGCACGACATCGAGGTCGACCTGGACGCCGTCGACGACGGCGATGACCGCGTCCTTGGCCAGGCGCCGCCCGATGTCAGTGGCGAGGTCGAGGGCGGAGGCGCCGGCCGACAGCGTGCGCGTCGAGCCGTCCGGGAGTGAGACGGTGATGTCGACGTGGTCGGGGACGCTGGGCTGGTCGGCCATGGAGCGGCGAGCCTACCGGTGGCCCCCCACCCGCCCCGAGCCATTGCGGAGCGTGGCGAGGCGTCCCTAGAACTCCATTTTACAGGAAAGCGCCACTGGGTATCAGGGCCGTCGTGGACGGCAGAGCGACCCTCTTGCACACCTGGGACGGCGAGCCCCTCTCGATGCGCCTGGGCAGTGCGCTCGCAGGCTCCGGAGATGGCCTCGAGGAGCTGGCGTCGGCCGAGCCGGTCGACAGGCGGGACGCAGTGCTCAGCCTCCTGGCGGTCAACGACCTCCACATCGCACCTCTCGACCGGCTCGGCGGTGCCGAGCGCTTCCAGCACCACCCGGCCCTGGTCGCCCTCAAGACCCGCCTCGACGACCGGTTCTTGGCCGACCTCGGATCGAGGGACGCCGACGTCGACTGGCAGCTCCCCGACGACGCCCCACGGGCCATGCGCGCCCTCGGCGCGCTCGGCCTGGTCCCCGACGTCTACCGGTGGCTCTCGGACGAGGCGGGGCCCGCCGAGGTGGTGGCCTTCCTCGCCTACGAGGGTGGGCCCGACGGTGGCTTCGACGACCTCGTCGCCGCCTGTCAGATCGGACTCACGGGCACCGCCAAGGTCGAGCTCGCACAGAACTACTGGGACGAGATGGGCGGGGGCCGGCTCGACCTCGTCCACACCGAGCTCCACCACAAGCTGGCCCGCGCCCTCGGCCTCCCCGACCTCGCCCGCGACGAGCAGCCGCTCGAGGGCCTCGAGCGAGCCGCGCTCGCGTCGGTCCTCGCCACCAACCGCCGCCTCCAGCCGGAGATGGTCGGTGCCCTCGGACTCCTCGAGCTGCAGGCAGGCCCTCGGTGCCGCAAGGTCGTGAGCGCCCTCGAGCGCATCGGCGCTCCAGACGACGCCCTCCACTTCTACGTGGAGCACGCCACCGTCGACCCCCGCCACGGCAAGGACTGGGTGGACAAGGCGGTGGCGCCACTCGCCGCCGACCCCCGCTGGGCTGCGGGCATCATCCGTGGGGCGCGCTGGCGCTCCCTCGTCAACGCCGCCTTCTTCGACGCGATGCACCGCCGCTTCGTCCCGGCCGCCGCCGCCATCGCCTCCTGAGCTCGCGAGCAGCGCAACCTCGGACGATGCGCTTCGGACCGATCGACGTCGAGCACGACGAGGAGGTGCTCACCCCGCGTCCGTGGACGCTCGACCAGTCCGAGTGGGCGGCCGAGCTGCCGGCCGGCCCGATGCTCGAGCTCGGATGCGGGGCCGGCCACATCGGCCTGGCGGCGGCGGTGCTCACCGGGTCCCCCCTCGTCCAGGTCGACCGCAGCGCGGCGGCCTGTCGGTGGGCAGCCAGGAACGGCAAGGCAGCGGGGGTGGCCGCACGGGTGGAGCAGCGTTGCGGAAGGCCCGAGGACGTGCTTCGTGACGACGAGCGCTTCGCCGTGGTGATCGCCGACCCGCCCTACGTCGAGTCATCGGGTGTCGGACGGTTCCCGCACGATCCGAAGAGCGCCATCGACGGCGGCGAGGACGGCCTCGAGCTCGTCCGCACGTTTCTCACCGTGGCTGCCGAGCACCTCGCACCCGGCGGCAGCGTCGTCCTCCAGCTCGGCGCGCCCGACCAGATCGACGCGGTCGCCTCATGGCTGCGCCAGCCCGACGCACCTGGCCTGGCGGTCGTCGAGCGGCGCGTCGTCGCCGAGGACAGGAGCCTGGTGCTGCTGCGGGTGCCGAACGGTGGAGCCGCAGGTGAGAGCGTGGTTGGGCCCGATACCGGTTAGGCCAGCTCGACGCCCAGCAGTGCGGCTGCCCGGCTGACGCCCCGACCGGCGGCGGCGGCGGCATCGATGGCCGCCAGCGCCGACGGTGTGTCGAGGTCGTCGTCGAGCGCGGCGCGCACCTCGGCGAGGGCTGCGTCGCCGATGCCGGCCGCACGCCAGGCATCGAGGCGGGCGGCTGCGGTGGGCATGAGGTCGTCGAACCACTCCCAGTCCTGCCGGTAGCGATGGGCGAGGATGGCGAGGCGCACCGCCGCCGGGTCGAACTCCTTGCACAGGTCGCTGATGAAGACGAGGTTGCCCAGCGACTTCGACATCTTCACGCCGTCGAGGGCGACCATCGGCGTGTGCAGCCAGTGGCGCACGAACAGCTCACCGGTGGCCGCCTCCGACTGGGCCGCCTCGCACTCGTGGTGCGGGAAGATGAGGTCGGACCCGCCGCCGTGGAGGTCAATCGTGGTGCCGAGCTCCCGCAGCGCCAGGGCCGAGCACTCGATGTGCCAGCCTGGACGGCCCGGGCCCCACAGCGACTCCCACGCAGGCTCCCCCTCGGCCGAGGGCTGCCAGAGGACGAAGTCGAGCGGGTTGCGCTTGTTCCGGTCGTCGACGTTGCCGCCCCGCTCGGCTGCGTAGGCGAGCATGGTGGCCTCGTCGTAGCCGCTCACCTGGCCGAAGCGCGGGAAGGTGGACACGTCGAAGTACACGGCCCCTCCCGCCTGGTAGGCGTGGCCCTGGTCGAGGACCATCCCGATGAAGCCGCGGATGTCAGCGATGGCGCCCGTCGCCCGGGGCTCGCTCCACGCCGGCAGCATCCCGAGGGCCACCATGTCGTTGTCGAAGCGGGCGGTCTCGGCGGCCGCCAGGTCGAGGTAGTGCACGCCGAGCTCACGCGCCTTGTCGAGGAGGGGGTCGTCGACGTCGGTGATGTTGCGGACGCAGCGGGTCTCGTGGCCGAGGTCCCGCAGGCGCCGCTGCAACACGTCGTAGACCACGTAGGTGGCGGCGTGGCCCATGTGCGTCGAGTCGTACGGCGTGATGCCGCACGTGTACATGGTGACCAGCTGGCCGGGCTCGAAGGCGACGACTTCACCCCGGGAGGTGTCGTGCAGGCGCACGGTGACGTGCCCTCAGGCTTCGTCGAGGACGGGGAGGTCGGCACCGACGGGGGTCTCGCCGTTCGACGAGGATCGGGTCGACGCACTGGCCCGGCTGGTGGGGGCGTCGTGCTCGTCGATGCCGGTGAGCTTCACCGCCACCCTCGTCTTGTACCGCACGTTGAGCTGGAGCAGCACGGCGGTGAACGCCTCGATGGGCGTGGCGTTCGAGAGGTGCCCGGCGTCGAGGGCCCGCAGGCCCGGGATGGCCCGCACGATCTCGGTGGTGACCTCGGTGGCGCGCAGGTGGTCCGAGCAGATGAGGACGTCGGAGTCGATCGGCTGGTCGATGGCGCCGAGCTCCTTGGCCGGGAGGTGGTGCATGGCTGCGGCGACGAGCGCCTCGGGCACGGCGGCCTGGACGCTTGCCGCCACCGAGCCGCGGGGCGGGACGAGGGGCTGGAACTCGCCGCCCACGCGCGCCAGGGCGTTGGCCATCGAGATCACGACCTTGCCGGCCAGCGCGTCCTTCACGGACAGGGCGGTCTCGGCGGCACCGTCCCACGGAGTGGCGATCACGATCACCTCGGCGCTGGCCGCGCCCTCGTTGTCCGAGGCCTCGACCACCAAGTGGTGGTCGGGCCATCGCGACACGATCGTGTCCCTGATCTCCATGGCCCGGTACCGGGACCGCGAGCCGATCGTGACGGGGTAGCCGAGCGAGGCCATCCGGGCGGCCAGGGCGCGCCCCGCCGGTCCCGTCCCTCCGAGCAAGCCGATGTGCACGGGCCACAGCCTACGACGTGGCCGCCGCGTGCCCGTCGCCGACAGCGGCGTAACGTCCGCGACATGGGACTCCTGGACGGCAAGCGCATCCTGGTGACCGGCGTGCTGACCGACGCGTCGATCGCCTACTCGGTGGCCGAGCAGGCGATCACCGAAGGCGCCGAGGTGGCGCTCACCGGGGCGGGCAGGGGCCTGTCGCTCACGAAGCGGACGGCGCGCAAGCTCGGAGAGGAGATCCCGGTGCTCGAGCTCGACGTGACCGACACCGCCCACGTCGCGGCCCTCGCCCCCGCCCTCCGGTCGCTCGGCTGGGAGCGGGTCGACGGCGCCCTCCACGCCATCGGCTTCGCTCCCGCCTCGTGCCTCGGACAGGGGATGTTCGAAGCCGGGTGGGACGACGTGTCGGTCGCGCTCCACATCTCCACCTACTCCCTCAAGGCGCTGGCCGAGGCCGTGCTCCCGCTCATGTCGGGTGGCGGCTCCATCGTCGGCCTCGACTTCGACGCCAGCGTTGCGTGGCCGGCCTACGACTGGATGGGCGTGGCCAAGGCCGGGCTCGAGTCGGCCAACCGCTACCTGGCGAGAGATCTCGGTGCGAAGCGCGTCCGGGTCAACCTGGTGGCCGCAGGGCCGATCAAGACGATGGCGGCCAAGTCGATCCCCGGCTTCCAGACGTTCGAGGACGTCTGGTCGGCGCAGGCGCCCCTCGGCTGGGACGTGTCGGACGCCGTCCCGACGGCCAAGGCATGCGTGGCGCTGCTCTCCGACTGGTTCCCGGCCACGACCGGGGAGATCGTCCACGTCGACGGCGGCTTCCACGCGGTCGGCGCCTGACGCGCCTCTGGATCGGTGTCTGCCGGGTCAGCGCTCGCCGGGTCAGCGCTCACCGGAGTAAGAGGGGTTGGCGACGGCGAGCTTGTCGGCCACCACGTCGCCCACCGCCACCACCACCTCGTCCCACCGCTCGTCGAGGTCGCCGGTGCGGATGCGCTGGGCCAGCTCCGCGTCGTCTGCAACGCCCAGCACCAGGAGTCGCCGGGCGTGGTGCTGCGCCTGCGCAGGCCCGACCTCGAGCTCACGGGCGACGATGGCGACGACGTTGGCGGCGACGCGGGCGTGGAACCTGACCCGACCCTCGGTGACGGCCATCACGTCACCGGTGAGGAACTCCTGCACCGCCTCGAGCAGCTCCGTCGCGCTGGGCACGTCGTGCGGTGCGGCGACGGCCTCCACCCCTCCCACGTCCACCCGGTGCTCGTCGACGGGAGCCGGTGAGCCCCCGGGCCCTGCCAGCAGCAGGAGGACGTCGTGCTCGACCTCGCACACCCGCCGGCCGATCGCCGCGAGCTCCACCGACCGCACGACGCCGAGGCGGTGGGTCTCCGCCTGGGCGACGCACATGATCCCCCATTTGAGGGTGCCGAGCAGCTCCCACCAGTGCAGCGCGGCTCGGTCGACCTGGGTACTGCTCGCCGCCTCGTAGGCGGCGACGAGGTCGTCGACCGTGCCGAAGCCCCCCACCCGGGGGGTGGCGCCGAAGCGCCAGGAGCGGACGCACAGCCAGCCCAGGTCCTCCAGCGGGTCGCCGAGGTGGGCGAGCTCCCAGTCGAGGACGGCGACGAGGCCACAGGGGCTGACGAGCAGGTTGCCGTTGCGGAAGTCACCGTGGACCACGGTCCGGCCTGTGCCCGACGGGCGGTGGTCGGCGAGCCAGCGGAACGCCAGCTCGAAGGCGGGGTGGGGCTGAGCGAGGTCGTCCAGGACCTGGCGGTAGCGATCGAGCTGGTCGACGTCCTCGAGGCCAGGGACCTCGGCCAGGTCGATGGCGTGGATGCCGGCCAGCGCCGCTCCGCACTGGCGTGCGAGGACGAGGCGCGCCTCGGCCAGGGCGTCCTCCCGCAGGATGCGCCGGGCGATGCTCTCCCCCTCCAGGCGCTCGACGACGAGGTAGGCGGGGCCGAGCGGCCCCCCGCCCCGCCCGTCGTCGCAGGCGATGACAGACGGGACGGGCACACCGGCGGCCCCCGCCGCCCTGAGCACGGCCGCCTCGATGCCCATGCCCCCCTCACGGAGGCCCCCCGGTCGCTCCCGCTGCAGGATGAGACGCCGGGCCGTGCCGTCGAGCTCCGCCTCGAAGGCCCACGTCTCCCGGGAAGCGCCTCCGCTCAGCCGCTCGACCGCTGAGACCTCACGGGCACCGAGCACCTCTGCGAGGGCGCTCCCCAGCTCCTCGGAGGCGCCCACCTCAGCAGCTGGTCGCGATGACGGGATCGGGGTCGACGCCTCGCTGACCGCTGACACGCACCGAACCGGGGATACGCGAGGCGGCTGGCCGCCGAGGACGAGGCCGGTCGGGCGCAGGGCGCACGACCGAAAGGGTAGTCCAGACAGCTGTCGCCGTGCGCCGGGCGCAGCCCCCTCGGGCCGACCGGATCACCTTCGATCACGCCCCCTGCGGGTGACGTCAGCCGCCCTGCATGAACCACTATGCTCCCGTCAAAGCGCGTGACAGACGTCACACGTCATCACCGATCGGTGCCACCAGCGAGCTGGGACACCGATCGCAACACCAGGTACCAGGGGGTATTCGTGGTCACACGACGCGCCGGATCCACGGCGTCAGCAACACTTCTCAAGCTTTTTGCGCTGCTGCTCGCCCTCGGCCTCGTGGCTGCGGCCTGTGGCGGCGGCGGGGACGACGGCGGGGACGACGGCGGCACCGCCACCGGCGAGACTGATGACGGAGGCAGCGGCGACGAGGGTGACGGTGAGGGCGAGGGCGGCGGCACCACCCCCACCACCGAGCCGCGCGACGAGGGCGAGCCGGTCGAGGGCGGCTCGATCACCGTCGGCCTCGAGGCCGAGTCCAACGGCTGGCGTCCCGGCACCGCCTCCTGGGCGTCGTCGGGCTACAACGTCGCCTACACCGTCTACGACCCGCTCATGGCCCGCACCGCCGAGGGCGAGGTCGAGCCCTACATGGCAGAGTCGCTCGAGGCGAACGAGGACTTCACCGAGTTCACGCTGACGCTGCGACCCGACGTGACGTTCCACGACGGCACGCCGCTCGACGCCGAAGCCATCAAGAGCAACTTCGACAACTTCCTCAAGGCGCCGGCCTCCAACCTCGGAGGCGTCCTCAAGAATGTCACCGCCTTCGAGGTCATCGACGAGCTCACCGGCAAGTACGTGCTCGAGGAGGGCAACGCTGCGTTCCCCGACCTGCTCGTGACCGCCGTCGGGATGCCGTTCTCCCCGACCGCTGCGGAGGAAATGGGCGAGGAGTTCAACAACGCCCCCGTGGGCACCGGCCCGTACAAGTTCGTGAGCTGGCAGCGAGACGCTGAGTTCGTCGTCGAGCGCTACGAGGACTACTGGGGCACCCCCGGTTACCTCGACGAGATCACGTTCCGACCCATCCCCGACGAGGACACCCGGCTCCAGAGCGTGCTGTCGGGCGACATCGAGGCCTTCACCACGCTGCGCCAGAGCATCGTCACCCAGGCGCTCGAGGCCGAGGAGCAGGGCTCGATCGAGACCACGCTCTCCCTCGGCAACAACGGCGGCGGGGCCATCTACAACACGCTGATCCCGCCGGTCGACGACCCGCGGGTGCGTCTCGGCCTGGCCCACGCCCTCAACCAGGACGACCTGGTCGCCATCCTCGGCGGCGAGGGAATCACCCCGGTCCGGACCCAGTACTTCGAGGAGAACAGCCCCTGGTACTCCGAGGCGGTGGCAGAGGCGTGGCCGGCGTACGACCCGGACAAGTCGCAGGAGCTGCTCGACGAGTACATGAACGACCCGGAGCGGTCCGACGGCAAGAGCCCTGGCGACCCCATCGCCGTGCAGTTCAACTGCCCGCCCGACCCGAGCCTCCTCGAGCTGTCGCAGGCCTACCAGTCCTTCTGGAGCGAGGTCGGCGTCGAGGTCGAGCTGAAGTCCGTGGAGCAGGCGGCCCACATCGGCAACGCCATCGGTTCCGGCGCCACCGACCCGCCGTTCTCCGGCGAGGAGTACATGATCAACTGCTGGCGCATGGGCGGCGAGGGCGACCCCTACACCACCCTCAGCATCGCCTTTGGCGAAGTGGCCACCCAGCCGCTCAACTTCACCAACTACCAGAGCGACACGGTGGACGAGCAGCTCGAGATCCTCAGGACCAGCGCCGACGACGCCGAGCGGGCTGCGGCCGTCGAGGCCATCGGCCTCGAGTTCGCCGAGCAGGTCCCCAACCTGTGGACCGGCGGCACCGCCGTGGTCATCGGCAACGTGCCGGAGGTCAATGGCGTCGGTCAGTGGACGCTCACGGACGGGACGCTCGGCAGCGGCATCGCCGATGCCATCACCCGCTGGGGCCAGGTCTGGATCGAGCAGTAGCCAGATGAGCGCACGGATCCCCGGGCAGACGACGCCCATGACGAAGCACGAAGGACCGACATGTTGAAGCTGATCGCCAGGAAGCTGCTCACGCTCATCCCGGTGCTCTTGGTGGTGTCGTTCCTCACCTACGTCATGCTCGACTTCCTGCCCGGGGATCCGGCGCTCTCCGTCCTCGGCATCGGCGGCGCCACGCCCGAGGCCATCGAGGCGGTGCGAGCCGATCTGCGCCTCGACGACCCCCTGCCGGTCCGCTACCTCGGCTGGCTCGGCGATGCCGTCCAAGGCGACTTCGGGCGGTCCTACCAGAAGCGCCAGGAGGTGTTCGAGGCCGTGAAGGAGCGGCTCCCGGTCACCCTGGAGATCGCTCTCCTGGCCATGCTCATGTCGGTCGTGGTGGCCATCCCCCTCGGGGTGCTGACTGCCTATCGGGGCGGCACCCGCCTCGACAAGGGCATCACGGGCGTGACGTTCGGCCTGCTGGCGCTACCCAACTTCATGCTCGCGCTGTTCCTCATCTACACGCTCTCGGTCCGCTACGGCTTGTTTCCGGCCACCGGGTGGAAGAAGTTCTCCGATGACCCGGTCGCGAACCTGAAGTCAGCGTTCATGCCTGCGCTGTCCCTGGCCGTCGGCAACATCGCCGTCCTGACGAGGCTGCTGCGGACCGACATGATCGCCACCCTTCAGGAGGACCACGTCCTCCTGGCCCGCTCCAAGGGGCTGCCCACGACGAAGATCCTCTTCCGCCACGCGCTGCGCCCCTCGTCCTTCTCCCTGCTCACCGTGGGAGGGCTGCAGATCGGCGCGCTCCTTGGCGGCGCCGTGATCGTCGAACAGATATTCGCCCTGCCCGGCATGGGCCGGCTGCTCCTCGACTCGATCTTCCAGCGCGACCTGCTCATCGTGCAGGGTGTCGTGCTGCTCATTGCGGTGATCTACGTGGTGGTGAACGCCGCCGTGGACATCCTCTACACATTCCTCGATCCCCGGATCCGACACGGAGCGTCACGAGCCTGATGCCTGAGCAGACTGGACCCACCACCGCCGGGACCGACACCCGGCCCGCCGGGTCGAACGGCGCCGACCCCTACTCCCGAGACACCGAGTCCGCCCGCGAGGCGCACATGGAGTCCGAGCTCGAGGTGGCGGAGATCGGCGGGCAGGTCACCGCCGTCACCGAGCCGGCGGAGCCGTCACGTCGCAAGAAGCGGGGCAGCGGGATCCTGTTCTGGCTCGCCCTCGGGTGGGTGGTGCTCGTCGTCTTCTGTGCGCTGTTCGCCTCCTTCCTGCCGCTCCAGGACCCGAACTTCCAGTCGATCGCCGACCGGCTGGAGCCACCGTTCGGCAAAGGCGGCATCCTCGGCAACGACGGCCTCGGCCGCGACGTGTTGTCACGCCTGGCCTACGGGGCCAGGGTCTCCCTCCAGATCTCGCTCGCTGCGGTGGCGGTCGGCATCCTGGTCGGCGGCACGCTTGGCATGCTCGTCGGGTACTTCCGGGGGATCCTGGAGACGATCGTCATGTCGGCCATCAACATCATCCTGGCCTTCCCGGCGCTCATCCTGCTGCTGTTCATCGTGGCGGTTCGCGGCCAGAGCCTCTCGGCCATCACCATCGCCATCTCGTTCCTCTCGATCCCCGTCTACACGCGGGTGGCCCGGGCCACGACGCTCGCCGTCTCACAGCGGGAGTACGTGCTGGCGGCCCGAGCGCTGGGCGCCAAAGACGGGAGGATCCTGTTCCGGGAGATCATGCCGAACGTCATCCTCCCGGTCGTTTCGTTCGGCCTCGTGGCGCTGGGAGTGATCATCGTGGCCGAGGGTGCCCTCGCCTTCCTCGGCCTCAGCGTGCAGCCGCCCGACGCCACCTGGGGGTCGATGATCGCCGAGGGCAAGCGCCACCTCAGCAAGACCGTGTGGGTGGCGTTCGTCCCGTCGCTCGTGATGTTCCTCACGGTCCTCTCGCTCAACTTCGTGGGTGACAACCTCCGCAGCCGCTTCGACGTCAAGGAGTCCGTCCTGTGAGCCCGGCCACGAAGCGCAAGGACCCGCCCGGCTACAAGGACATCCCCGAGGTGTCAGGGCCGCTCCTCGAGGTCATCGACCTCAAGACGTGGTTCGACACCCCGCGCGGCATCGTCAAGGCGGTCGACGGCGTCTCGTTCACCGTCGAGCAGGGCAAGACGCTTGGCATCGTGGGCGAGTCGGGATCGGGCAAGACCGTCCTGTCCCGCTCCGTGATGAACCTGCTCCCCAAAAAGGCTGCGATCCCCGCCGGCGGGCAGATCCTCTTCTTGGGCAAGGACCTCCGCAAGGTCTCCAACAAGGAGATGCGCAAGATCTGGGGCCGGGAGATGGCGATGGTCTTCCAGGACCCGATGACATCGCTCAACCCCGTCGTCAAGATCGGTCGCCAGCTCACCGAGGGCCTGCGCTACCACCTCGACCTGAACAAGGCGGAGGCGAACGAGACGGCGCTGGCGCTGCTCCGCTCCGTCGGGCTGCCCGCCCCCGACCGCCGCCTGAACGAGTACCCCCACCAGCTGTCGGGGGGCATGCGCCAGCGGGTGACCACCGCCATCGCGTTGGCGTGCGGGCCCAGGCTCCTCATCGCTGACGAGCCCACCACCGCCCTCGACGTGACCGTACAGAAGCAGATCCTCGACCTGCTCCAGACCCAGCAGCGCGACCGGCACATGGGGATGATGCTCATCACCCACGATCTCGGCGTCGTGGCCAACCGCGCCGACGAGATCGTCGTGATGTACGCCGGTCAGGCCGTGGAGCGGGCCTCGACGGCGACGCTGTTCGCCAGCATGCGCCACCCCTACACCGAGGCGCTGCTGCGCTCCATCCCCCGCATCGAGAACCGGATCCACACCCTCCTCGAAGCCATCCCTGGCCGGCCGCCTGACCTCGCCAACCTGCCCGACGGGTGCCGCTTCGCCCCCCGCTGCCGCTACGCCCAGGACCGGTGTGTGACCGAGAACCCCGACCTCTTCCTGGCCGAGCAGCCCGGTCACGAGTACCGCTGCTTCTTCCCAGTGGGGACCGACGCAGGCAAGGACGCCCTCGCCCACAACGCCGCCCTCGGCCACACCGCCACCGGCACCCCGGTCAGCGTCCACGGCTCCGTTGCCGAAGCCGAGTTGGTCGTCTGATGGCCGGGAGCGGCAAGGCGCACCTGCGACCCGAGCGCGACGACATCGTGCTCACCGTCGAGGACCTCGTCGTCGAGTTCTCCGCCGGTGGCGGCAAGAAGGTCCACGCCGTCTCGAACATCAGCCTGGACGTGGCCAGGGGCGAGACCCTCGGCCTCGTCGGGGAGTCCGGCTGTGGCAAATCGACCACCGGGCGCGCCATCATGCAGCTGCCGAGGCCGACGGGCGGGAAGGTCCGCCTCGGGAGCCAGTCGCTCACCGACCTCAGGGGCGAGGAGCTCCGTCGCACCCGCACGCAGCTCCAGATGATCTTCCAGGACCCGATCTCGTCGCTCAACCCCCGCCGCAAGATCAAGGACATCGTCGGCGAGGGCATCTCGATCTGGGGCAGTGGTGCCACCAAGGGCAACCCCCGGGAGCGCATCGACCAGGTGCTCCTCGACGTCGGCCTCGACCCCGAGACCGTCGGCGGCCGTCGGGCCCACCAGTTCTCGGGCGGGCAGTGCCAGCGCATCTGCGTCGCCCGCTCGCTCGTGCTCGACCCCGAGGTCATCATCTGCGACGAGCCCGTGTCGGCGCTCGACGTCTCGGTGCAGGCGCAGATCCTGAACCTGCTCGAGCAGATGAAGGCGCGCTACCAGCTCACGCTGATCTTCATCGCCCATGACCTGGCGGTCGTCAAGAACATCAGCGACCGGGTGGCGGTCATGTACCTCGGCAAGATGTGCGAGGTCGGTCCGTCCGAACAGCTCTTCAGCGCACCTGCGCACCACTACACGAGCGCCCTGCTCGCAGCCATCCCCCAGCCCGACCCGAGCCTCGAGGTGCTCGAGCTGCAGACACTCGAAGGGGAGCTGCCCTCCCCCATCGACCCCCCGTCGGGCTGTCGGTTCAGGACCCGGTGCGTGCGCGCCGAGGAGCGCTGCGCACAGGAGGAGCCGCTCATGCGAGAGGTGGCCGAGCGCCACTTCGTCGCCTGCCACTTCCCTCTCGTCGGGGGGACGGCCCCGCCCGATGTCGGGATCCCCGTCACCATCGGCGCCTCAGTCTGACGGCCTGCCTCAGCAGCCCGCGGCAACGGTGGGGTAGGGGTTGACGGCTCCCCCGCCCTCCGGGCGGAGCTCGAAGTGCAGGTGGGTCGGTCCTCCACCGGCGTTGCCGCTGTTGCCCACCGAGCCGAGGACGGTACCGGCTGCCACGCGACCGGTCGCCCCGCTCAGCGTGTCCAGGTGCGACCCGTAGTAGGTGGTCCCGTCGTTGCCTGTGAGGGTGAACGAGTTGCCGCCGAGGCTCGACTGGTGCACCTTCACCGAGCCGTCGACGCTGGCGACGACCGGCGTGCCGCGAGGGCTGAGGATGTCGGTGCCCTCGTGGCGACGGCCGCCGGAGCGAGGCTGTCCCCAGTCGTCGGTGAAGGCCACCGGGCCGTCCACGGGGCACCGGAACCCCCGGCTGCCGTCGCTCGACGGGGCCGCTCCTCGCGCCGGCTGCGCCGGAGGCGCTGCGGGCCGCTGCGCCGGAGGCACCGCAAGACTCACCGGCGCCACGGGCGGCGCCTGCACCTCGGGCTGCGCCTGTGCGTCAGCCCGCTCCCGTGCGTCGGGCTGCGCCTGCACCTCGGGCTGCGCCTGCACCTCGGGCTGCGCCTGCACCTCGGGCTGCGCCTGTGCGTCAGCCCGCTCCCGTGCGTCGGCCCGCTCCCGTGCGTCGGCCCGCTCCCGTGCGTCGGCCCGCTCCTGTGCGTCGGGCTGCGCCTGTGCCTCGGCTGCCTCGACCGGCACTCGTGCGGCGGTCTGCACCCGTGGGACCGGCTGCGCCACTTCGTCGGGCTGCTCCTGTGCGTCGGCCCGCTCCTGTGCGTCGGCCTGCTCCTGTGCGTCGGCCCGCTCCTGTGCGTCAGCGTGTGCTCGTCCTCGCGCCGCCTCCTCGGTGGCGCGCCGCTCGGCCAGTGCCTGCTCCTGTCGCTCCAGCTCCACACCCGTGGCGTCGGCCCGCTCGCCGAGGACCTCGATGGCGGCCGAGTGGCGCTCTTCGAGCTCGGCCAGGCCCCGACGGGTGACTGCGAGGTCCTCACCGGCCTGCCGGTACTCGCCGAGCGAATCGGCGAAGTCGCTCGTCACCACGCGAGCGAGGGCGCCCGCTCGAAGGGCGGTACCGAGGTCCTCGCCTCGGAGGAGGAGCTCGGCTGCGGCGTCGTCGATGCCACCACGCACGAACCGGTCGACCGCCTGGGCCTGCACGACGTCTTGGAGGCGCACGTGGCGGGCCACCAACGCGAGCGCGCGTGCGGTGAGGGAGGCGGAACGCTCCTCGATCAGCGCCAGCTCGGATCGTGCAGCGGCAACCTCGGCGGCGGCGGTCTCGGCGGTGCGACGGGTGGCGTCGAGGTCGGGCTCCCGGGCACCAACGGGGGCGGCGGTCAGGACGGAGAGGGAGACGGCCAACGCCGCGGCGACGAGACCCACAACAATCACAGTAATCGTCATCGAACCGTCATGTGAGGCATCGTGACGCCTCAGCCCGGAGCTCGAGATCTCTCCCCCGGGAGCCGTGACCTCCCCCGGCAGTCGTGATCCCCGGGACCAGGGGAAGAGCTCAGGGGGCGTTCGGTGTGCCGGTCGTCTCACCCGGACCGCCGGCGTGACTAGGGTGGCGCCGCCTGCACACTGCCCTCCGGACGCACCGGGGGTGGCTCTGGGGCGACAACGGGCCGCACCTCGGAGCCACTATGGTGCGGGCGCACATCTGTGACACGCGTCACATTCCGACAATTCGGGCGGATCGCCGCAGTGGGCTGCGAGCCGGTCTCAAGACACCAGCACCAGGGGGTTACTTCGTGGTCACACGACGCGCCGGATCATCCACGGCGTCAGCAACGCTTCTCAAGCTCTTCGCACTGCTGATCGCGCTCGGCCTCGTCGCCGCAGCGTGCGGCGGGGGCGACGGGGGGGGTGGGGACGACGCCGCAGACAGCGGCGGCGACCCTGGTGACGGGGCGCAGGACTCGATCCCCGAAGAGACGGGCGAGCCGGTGATGGGCGGCGAGGTCGTCTACGGGCTCGAGGCCGAGACCAACGGCGGCTACTGCCTGGCCGAGGCGCAGCTCGCCATCTCGGGCATCCAGGTGGCCAAGACCCTCTACAACACGCTTACCGCCCCCAACGCCGAGGGTGAGATCGAGCCTTACCTCGCCGAGTCGGTCGAGCCGAACGAGGACTTCACGCAGTGGACGATCACGCCCCGAGAGGGCGTCATGTTCCACGACGGCACCCCCCTCGACGCCCAGATCATCGCCGACAACCTCAACGCCTATCGCGGTGCCTTCGAGGGCCGGTCCCCGCTGCTCTTCATCTTCGTGCTGCAGGACATCGCCGACGTCGTGGCCACACCGGAGAACACCGTCGTGGTGACGACGAAGCGGCCCTGGGTGGCCTTCCCGTGGATCCTGTGGAGCAGCTCGCGGATGGGCATCATGGGCCGTGCCCAGCTCGAGGCGGACGACAGCGAATGTGCCAACAACATGATCGGCACCGGCCCGTTCAAGCTCGAAAGCTGGACCGTGAACCAAGAGCTGGTGGCGGTCAAGAACCCGGACTACTGGGAGCAGGACGAGTTCGGCAACACGCTGCCCTACCTCGACAAGATCACCTACCGGCCGATCCCCGAGGTGGCCCAGCGGGTCAACGCTCTCGAGAGCGGCCAGATCGACATGATGCACCTCAACGACAACGAGCAGCTGGCGGACCGCCTGCGGCCGCTCGCCGAGACGGGGGACATCGACGTGGTCGAGTCCGACAAGTTCGGCGAGGTCGTCTACCTCATGCTGAACTCCTCAAAGCCGCCGTTCGACAACAAGAACGCCCGTCTCGCCGTGGCTCACGCACTCGACCGGGAGTTCCTGATCGACGTGCGGGGCGGCGGCATCGGTGAGGTGGCCAACGACCCGTTCGCCGAGGACGTCGTCGGCAGCCTCGGTGACGAGGCAGGCTTCCCCGAGTTCGACATCGAGAAAGCGAAGGCGTCGGCCGCGAAGTATGAGGAGGAGACCGGCTCACCCTTGACGTTCACATACACGTTCGTGACCTCCGAGGGCGGCAACCTCAGCGCTCAGGAGATCCAGACGCAGATGGCCGACGCCGGCATCGAGATGAACATCAAGCCGGCCGGTGACCAGGCCACCACGATCAACGTGGCGATCGCCGGTGAGTTCCAGTCCGTCGGATGGCGCAACCACCCCGGTGCCGACCCCGACACCCAGTACAACTGGTGGCACTCAGGCTCACCCGTGAACTTCGGCAGGATCGCCGACCCGGAGATCGACCGGCTCCTCGACGAAGGCCGTACGAACCCAGAGGGCCGCGAGGAGATCTACCAGGACCTCTCCCGCCGGTTCGCCAGTGAGGTCTACAACGTCTGGCTCAGCCGGGCGATCTGGGCAGTCGGCAGCGTTCCTGGGATCAAGGGCGTGTACGGGCCGACCCTGCCGATCGGGGCGGACTTCCAGGGCCTGGGTGCCGGGCACTTCGTGCACGGCATCTGGCTCGAGGGCTGAGAGCGACCGGGAGGGGTTGACAGCGTGATGACGAGCAGGGTGGTGGCGCGATGAGCGTCGTGATCAAGCGACTCGGGCAGCTGGTGGTCGTACTGTTTCTGGTGACGGCCCTCACCGCCCTGCTCTTCAGCTTGCTCCCGGGGGACCTGGCCGAGGTCAGCATCCCCTTCGGGAGCGATGCGCAGCGCGAGGCGCTGCGCAACGACCTTGGCCTGAAGGAGCCCGTCTACGTCCAGTACGGCCGCTGGATGGGCAACTTCCTCCAGGGCGACTTCGGCAGCTTCTACCGACAGGGCAACGTCACCTCGGTCGTGGATCGGGTCAAGGCGACTGCCCCGGTGTCGCTCCAGCTCATGCTGTACGCCCAGGTCCTCGCCCTCACCCTGGCGATCCCGCTCGGGATCCTGACGGCGAGGCGGGCGGGCAGCGCCGTCGACAAGAGCACCAACACCACGGCCTACGCGCTGCTGGCACTGCCCAACTTCGTGCTCGCCCTCGTCCTCGCCTACATCGTCGGCGTCGAGCTCGAGTGGGTGCCGCCGCAGGGCTACGTCCGCCTCACCCAGAACGTCGGGGACCACCTCCGGACAATGGTCCTGCCCACCGTGAGCCTGGCCGTCGGCCAGGTCGCCATCTACATGCGCCTGTTGCGCACCGACCTCGTCGCCACGCTGCAGCAGGACTTCATCCTCATGGCGAAGTCGAAGGGCATCACCGAGCGTCGCGTGCTGTGGCGCCACGCCCTCCGCCCGTCGAGCCTGACCCTGCTCACCGCCGCCGGCCTCAACGTCGGCACGCTGATCGGCGGTGCGCTCATCCTCGAGATCATCTTCAACCTCGACGGCATGGGCCGGCTCATCTTCGAGTCGATCAGCGAGCGCCAGGTGGTCGCCATCCAAAGCCTCGTCGCCATCGTGGCCGTCGCCTACGTGCTCGTGAACTTCCTCGTCGACCTCCTGTACGCCGTCCTCGACCCAAGGATCCGCCGTGGCTGAGCAGACGCACCCCACCTCGACCGCAGGGTTGGATACCCACGAGAAGGGCGGCCTCCTGGCCGATGCCGATCCGGCAGTGCTCAACATCCAGCCGGGCTTGGCCGACGGGGCCGGCCCGGTGCCCGGCGCCAAGGTCGACAAGGCGAAGGGGAAGCGCCTCGGCCTCATGGGCTGGCTCGCTGCTAGTTGGATCGTGCTCGTCGTGCTCATGGCCCTCGTCCCCACTCTGTTCCCGATCCCTGCGCTCACCGAGCGCTCGCGCGACGCCATCGTCAGCGAGAACTTCGGGCCGCAGTCCGGGCACTGGCTCGGCGTCGACGGCAGCGGTTACGACATGGCCTCCAAGGTCGTCTACGGCGCCCGGGCGTCCATGACGGTCGCCGTCGGCGCCATCACCTTCGCCCTGCTCATCGGCGGTTTCCTCGGCCTCATCTCCGGCTACTTCCGAGGCAAGGTCGACACGGTGATCGTCGGGGCCTTCAACGTGATGCTCGCCATGCCCGCCCTGATCCTCGCGCTCACGTTGGCGACGGTGTTCGCCACCGGCGACAACGTCAGCTACGCCCGGCGGGTGTTCATCGTCATGCTCGCCATCGGCATCGTGTCGGTGCCGATCATCGGGCGCATCGCCAGGGCCAACACGTTGGCGTGGGCGGAGCGCGAGTTCGTGCTGGCGTCTCGGCTGCTCGGCACGAAGACGCCCCGCATCATCTGGCGCGAGGTGCTGCCGAATGTCGCCCCCGCGATGTTCTCCATCGCCCTGCTCGGCATCGGTGTGGCCATCGTCGCCGAGGGCGGCCTCGCCCTCCTCGGGGTCGGCGTCCCCGCCGCGATCGACAGCCCGTCTTGGGGGAACCTCGTCGCCACCCTGCGCTCGCAGCTGTTCCTCGGGCGACCGTGGGGCGTGTTCGCCCCCTCGATGGCCATCTTCCTGACCATCCTGTCGCTGAACTACCTCGGCGATGTCGTCCGTGCCCGCTTCGACGTCCGGGAGTCAGTCCTTTGAGCATCCCCATGGTTCCGATCGACGACGGGCACGAGGGCCCGGTCCTCGAGGTCACCGATCTCGAGACCGGGTTCAAGACGCCCGCCGGACTCGTGCGAGCCGTCGACGGCGTCTCGCTCTCGCTCGATCGCGGCAAGACGCTCGGCATCGTCGGCGAGTCCGGCTCGGGCAAGTCGGTGCTCTCGCGATCGATCATGGGCCTGCTCCCGAGCGGCAACGTCGTCCGCAAGGGCAGCGTGAGGTACCTGGGAGAGGAGATCGGCGAGCTGCCGTCGGACGAGCTCCGGCGGTTCTGGGGCCCCGAGATGGCGATGATCTTCCAGGACCCGATGACCTCGCTGAACCCGGTGATGAAGGTCGGCAACCAGATCACCGAGTCCATCCGGTACCACCTCGACCAGTCGAAGGCGGAGGCACGGGAGACGGCGCTCGCCCTCCTCCAATCTGTCCGGATCCCCGAGCCGGCCCGCCGGCTCAACGAGTACCCGCACCAGCTGTCGGGCGGTATGCGTCAACGGGTGTGCATCGCCGTGGCGCTCGCCTGCGGCCCACGCCTCCTCATCGCCGACGAGCCCACAACCGCTCTCGACGTGACCGTCCAGTCGCAGATCCTCGACCTGTTGCAGGCGCAGCAGGAAGCCCGGTTCATGGCGCTCATCCTCGTCACCCACGACCTCGGCGTCGTCGCCGGTCGGACCGACGAGATCGCCGTGATGTACGCCGGACAGATCGTGGAGCGGGCGCCGACCAAGGTGCTGTTCTCCAAGATGAAGATGCCCTACACCGAGGCGTTGCTGAAATCGATCCCCAAGATCGAGAACCCGTCCCACACCCGCCTGCTCGCCATCAGCGGACGTCCACCGAGCCTCGTCACCCCGCCACCGGGCTGTCGGTTCGCACCGAGGTGCCTCTACGCCCAGGACAAGTGCCGAGAGGAGATGCCGCCGCTGATGTTGGCCGAGACCCCGGGCCACGAGTACCGCTGCTGGTTCCCCGTGGGCACCCCCGAGGGCAAGGCCGCCCTCGAGAAGAACCTGCGAGAGACGGGGACGCCGCCGGGCGTGGACGCATCGGCGCTGGTGAACAACTGATGGCCGGATCGGGCAAGGCCCACCTGCGCGACGAGGCGCTGCTGCGCATCGAGGACCTGGTCGTCGAGTTCCCCGCGGGAGCGGGGCGGAAGGTCCACGCCGTCTCTGGGATCAGCCTCGACGTGGTCGAGCGCGAGACGCTCGGCCTCGTCGGGGAATCCGGCTGTGGCAAGTCGACCACGGGCAAGGCGATCATGCAGATGCCCCGGCCCACGTCGGGCACCGTCAGCTTCGACGGGGAGGCGCTCACCTCGCTCAAGGGGGAGGCGCTGCGCCAGACCCGCCCGACGATGCAGATGATCTTCCAGGACCCGATCTCGTCGCTGAACCCACGCCGCAAGGTCGGAGACATCATCGGTGAGCCGCTGCGCACCTGGGGTCGGGGCGACGCCGACGAGCGTGACTCGAAGGTGCGGGAGGTGCTCGAGGCGGTCGGCATCGACCCCGACACGGCGATGGGCCGGCGGCCCCACCAGTTCTCGGGCGGCCAGTGCCAGCGCATCTCGATCGCCCGGGCCCTGATGCTCGACCCGAAAGTGATCATCTGCGACGAGCCCGTCTCGGCCCTCGACGTCTCGGTGCAGGCGCAGATCCTGAACCTGCTCGAGGACATGAAGGAGCGCTACGGGCTCACGCTCATCTTCATCGCCCACGACCTCGCCGTGGTGAAGAACGTTTCGGACCGGGTGGCGGTGATGTACCTCGGCAAGGTGTGCGAGGTCGGCCCGCCGGACACCCTCTACGAGCACCCGGCGCACCACTACACGGCCGCCCTCCTGTCGGCGATCCCGGTGCCCGACCCCGAGGCCGTGCGGCTCGACGCCGGGGGCATCGGCGGCGAGCTCCCCTCCCCGCTCGACCCGCCGTCGGGCTGCCGGTTCCGGACACGCTGCCCGGCCGCTGAGGAGCGGTGCGCAGCTGAGGAGCCCAAGATGCGCGAGGTGGCGGCGAACCAGTTCGTGGCCTGCCACTTCCCGCGCATCGGCGACACGGCGCCGCCCGACGCAGCCGTGCCGGTCGCCGTCTCGCAGCACTGACCGCCACGTCGGGCCGGCACCACCCGGGCCGGCAACGCTCCCCGTCGTCTGTGCCCACGCCCCCGTGAGCACAGGGGGGCTCGTCCTCGCCGCCGCCGCCGTCCTCGTGGGGGCCGTGGTGCAGGGCTCGATCGGCTTCGGCCTCAACCTCATCGCCGCACCCGTGCTCGCCCTCGTCGACCCCGACCTGGTGCCGGGGCCGGCCATCGTCATCGCCTTCGTGATGACGCTGCTGGTGACGGGTCGGGAGTGGCGTGACATCGACCTGCGCGAGGTCCGCTGGGCCTTCTGCGGCCGGGTCCCCGGATCGTTGGCCGGGGCGGCGGCCGTGGCGGCGCTCTCCCCCCGCTCGCTCAGCCTCGCCATCGGGGCCATCGTGCTGGTGGCGGTGGCGATCACCGCATCGGGCGTCCACGTGACGCCGACCCGGGGCGTGCTGGTAGGTGCCGGTGCCGTCTCCGGCCTCATGGGCACGGCGTCATCCATCGGTGGGCCGCCCATGGCCATGGCCCTCCACGGCTCCACAGCGGCCGCCATGCGAGGCACCCTCTCGGCCTTCTTCATGCTCGGGACGGTCGTCTCGGTGGTGCTGCTCGGTGCGGTCGGTGAGTTCGGCCCCGCGGACCTCGTCGCCTCCCTCGTCCTGCTGCCTCCTGTCCTGCTCGGCTTCGCCGCCTCACGCGTCGTCGCGCCCCACGTCCACGGCGCGCGGCTGCGCACCGGGGTCCTCGTCCTGTCGACCGTCGCCGCCGTCTCGGTCATCGCCACCGCCCTCGTCTGAGGCCGCACGTGGCCCCCTCGCCGAGGGCACGGGCGGGCCCCCGCCACTACGTTCGACGCATGCCCCGCACCGGTCGTGACGCCATGCTCGAGGTGCTGCGCAGCGAGGGGGTGACGCACCTGTTCGGCAACCCGGGCACGACCGAGCTGCCGCTCATGGACGCCCTCGCGACGGCGGATGACCTGAGCTACGTGCTCGCCCTGCAGGAGGCCACGGCGGTGGCGATGGCCGACGGCTACGCCCAGGTCACCGGCAGGCCCGCGCTGTTGAACCTGCACACGTCGGCAGGTCTCGGCAACGCCATCGGCAACCTCACCAACGCACAGGCGAACGGCACCCCGCTGGTGGTCACCGCAGGGCAGCAGGACAGGCGCCACCTGCACCACGACCCGCTGCTCGCCGGCGATCTGGTGGGCCTCGCACGGTCGGTGTCGAAGTGGACCCACGAGGTCACCACCCTCGGCGAGCTCGGCACGATCATGCGGCGCGCCTTCTCCGACGCCATGGCGCCCCCGGCGGGACCGGTCTTCGTGTCGATCCCGATGGACGTCCTCGAGGAGGCGGGTGACGCGCCGGTGCCGGTGCGCTCCACGATCCGCCGCGGTGCAGTGGCCGGCGGCCTGGAGGACCTGGCGCAGCGGCTGGCGAGCACCCCGCCCGAGCGGTTGCTGCTCGTCGCCGGCGACGAGGTGGCGGCGGCCGGCGCCGTCGAGGCGCTGACCAAGGTGGCGGAGCTCCTCGGGTGCAAGGTCCAGGGTTCGCCGCTGCACTCGAACACCGTGTTCCCCACTGCCCACCCGCAATGGGCGGGGCCACTCCCGCCCCACGCCAGCGGGATCGGGTCGGTGCTCGCCGCCTACGACACCGTGCTCCTCATCGGCGGCCGTGCGTTCATGGTCTACCCGTGGTCGCCGGGCCCGGCGCTTCCCACCGGGGTCTCCCTGCTCCACCTCTCCCCCGACCCGTCCCAGCTCGGCCGCACCTGGCCGACCGACCTCGGGATGGTCGGCGACCCCCGGGCCACGCTCGAGGCGCTGCCGGCGCTGCTCGCCCCCCTGGTCGACGCCGGTGCCGCTGCTGCGGTGGCCGATCGGTTGCGGGAGAAGACTGATGCGGACCGCGCCGGCTTCGAGTCGAAGGCCCTCGCCGCCTATGGCGCAGTGCCGATGGCCCCTGCGGCGGCGGCCCACGCCCTGCTGTCGGCCATGCCCCCCGAGTCGCTCGTGGTCGACGAGGCGATCACGACCGGCACCTTCGTGCGCAGCTTCCACCGGGTGCACACACCGGGCCGCTACTTCTTCTGCCGGGGCGGCGGGCTCGGTTGGGGCATGCCGGCGGCGTGCGGTGTGTCCCTCGGCGCCGGGCGTGAGCACGTCCTGTGCGTGGTCGGGGACGGGTCCGCCATGTACTCCCCGCAGGCGTTGTGGACCGCCGCACGAGAGCACCTCCCTGTGATCTTCGCCGTCGTGAACAACCGGCAGTACCTGATCCTGAAGGGCTACCTGCGGGGCATGGAGGGTGAGACGGCGAGGAGCGGCCGCTTCGTCGGCATGGACCTGGGCGACCCGCCCGTCGACTTCGTCGCCCTCGCCACGTCCATGGGGGTGCCGGCCACCCTGGTCGAGCGGGCCGGCGATGTCGGCGACGCCGTGCAGGCGGCACGGGCGAAGGGCGGTCCGCACCTGCTGGAGCTGCCGATCGCCGCACCTTGACGCAGGCGTGAGCGCCCCTGCCTCGAGTCTCGAAGGTGCCGGCCCCATCCCGGCCTCGCCCGTCAGCCGTCGAGGAGGAAGAGCAGTCGCGCCTTCGAACGCTCGATCTCCTCGACGAGGAGGCGCTCCAGGATCGGCCCGAAGAGCCCGCCCCCGTAGTGGAGGACCATCGTGAGGCGGCTCCCGGCCCCCGTCGGGTCGACGCGCGCGTCGAGCACCCAGGGGCTGTGCTGGCGGCCGTCGGTCTCGACCCGCTCGAAGCGCACGTGGTCGTCCGGGTCGTGCGCGGTGCGCTCCATCCGGAGCCGTTTGGAGCGTGCGAGCGGGCCGACGCGCGCCCGCAGGTCGACGGACCAGGCCGGCGCGGGCGGGTCGGCTCCGCCCGCCACGGGACCGGGCGGGAGCCGCTCCGCCCTCGGCACGATGTCGAGCCACGCCGGGTACCGGCCGAGGTCCTCGACGGCGGCGAACAGCGTCGCCGCCGGTACGGGTGCGTCGAGGTCGACCGTCACGTCCACGCCCTCCTCCTAGCACCCTGCAGCTGACGGCCGTGAACCAGCGGTCCCACCGGCCGCCAGCTCGGCAGCGCACGGCGTCAGCGGTAGCGGCGGGGCACCTTCCAGGAGGCACCGAAGCGCAGGTTCCACTCCGGCGGGTGGAACGGGCTGTCCCCTCCAGCCGGGCTGGTCGTGAGCTCGCCCACGACCACCCGGTCGGGCAGCGTGAAGAGGTCGACGCGCACGAAGTCGGTGTGTGCCCCGAGCCGCTCGGCGAGATCGATCATCTCCTCGAGCTGCTCGGGCCGTGGCGGGGGGACGACGCTCCTGGGGTGCCCGCCGGTCAGCTCCAGTCCGACCCAGTCCCGGTCGAAGAAGTCCTGCGTGCGCCGGCCGAAGCGGGCGGTGTCGACCTGGACGAACCGGCACCGACCGTCGAAGACGAACAGCTTGTGGTCATCCGGCACACCGCCGTCGGGGCCCTCGAGGAGCTCCTCGACGAGGATGCGCGGGCGCACCTGCCCGTAGGCCCACTCGTGGTTGGGCCCTCGTCCGTACCGCGTGGCCAGCCACCCGGCTGCGACGTCTCGCAGGTGTGCTCGCTCGACGTGCGCCGGCCGAACGTAGGCGTAGACCCAGCCGTGCAGTGGCGACGGCAGCCGGCCCGCAGCGGGTGCCGCGTCCGAGACGACCACGCAGGCCCCGCTCCCGTGGGTCGGCTTGACGACGTAGGCGTGCGGGAGGTCGAGGACGGACACCTCACCGGGGTCGTCGAGCAGGCCGATGAGCTCGGGGAGGTGCCGCTCCCCCACCACTTGCGCCACGTGGTCCCGCATCGCCGCCTTGTCGGCGAAGGTGACCTGGAGGCGACGGTGGTCGCGGAGCAGCTTGTAGCGCACCTTGTCGTTGAAGGTCACCGGGCGGCGCGTGCGCACGAGGCGCCACCACCGCACGAGCCGGCTCCGGTTGCGCCACGCCCCCGGCTTCGACCACGGCCCGTCGGGGCGTCGGAGCTGGACCACCGCTGCATCTGATCAGGCCGGGTACTCCACCTCCGCCACGACCTGCCCCTGGTCTGGCAGCGCCACGGGGCTCGGCCGCCGTCCACGCCCGCCTCCCCCCGACCTCTGCCTGGCTACGGTGATCGCATGGCGCCCGAGGTGAGCCGGGACCTCGCCGTCCCGGCGGAGGTCGCGTGGGACCTGCTGGTCGACACGACGAGGTGGCCGGCCTGGGGACCCACGGTCGCCGGAGCGGAGATCGTGACCGGCGGGGACGGGACGCGGATCACCCTCGGGTCCACCGGCACCGTGCGCACCCCCGTCGGGTTCAGCCTGCCGTTCCGGATCACCGAGCTCCACCCCGGCCGGCGGTGGGCCTGGGCCGTCGCCGGCGTCGCTGCCACCGCCCACCGGGTGGAGGCGCTCGGTCCACAGCGGTGCCGGGTCACCTTCGAGGTCCCCCGCTGGGCACCTCCCTACCTCGCCGTGTGCGCCGTCGCCCTGAGGCGACTCGAGCGCCTCTCGGCTCCCTGACCACCGACCCCGTCGTGCCGATCACCTACGCCCTCCTCGCCCTCGGCCTCGTCGCTGCCGCCCTCGTCGGCCTCGCCTCGGCCGTCATCGGCGTGAGCGAGTGGGTGCGCTGGCTCCACGGGTTCGGCACCGCTGTCGTCCTCGTCTCTGTGCTCGTCACCGGCGGCGCCGCCCTCAACACCGTCGTGTCCCGCACCTGCGACGGCGACGTGATCCCGTCCGAGCAGCGCCCGTTGTCGGCCGCCCTCACCGATAAGGGGAGGTGCCACCTCGAGGGCGTCGCCCAGGTCGCCCTCGTGCCGATCGTCGGTGTCGCCTGCTCCCTCTCGGCCGTCCTTGCCGGTCGGAGGGGTGCCCGACGTGCGGGCGTCGGCAGCGAGGTGTCACCGCCGACGCATGCGATCTCGCTCGACGTCGTTCAGGCCTGCTCAACCCACCCGACCGGCCAGGCCCGTCCCTGATTCCCCTTGCGCAGACCTAGTGCTAAATGGCAGGCTACGGATCTCGCTCCACCGCGATGGGCATCCGTGCCGGTCATCTAGCCGAGGAAACCCGTGTTCAACGCCATCATCACCGAGGATCCGTTTGCGTCTGTCATCGCCCTGGAGGGCGAGCTCGACATGGCGACCGTCTCCACCCTGCACGCAGCCGTGCTGGGCGCACTCGACTCCGACGTGCGATCGATCGTGCTCGACATGCGAGACCTCGCCTTCATCGACTCGAGCGGCCTGCGCACCATCGTCGGGCTCCACGAGCGTGCCAGGCGGACGGGCGTCAAGGTGGTCCTGCGCTCCCCCTCACCGCTGGCCACCAGCATCTTCTCGATCACCGGGCAGGACGAGGTCCTCACCGTCGAGGCGGGCTGAGAGGTACGGCGCCGGGTCGCCCCGGCGCCGGCGTCGTCACCCCAGCGCCCGCCCTCAGGCCCCCTGGCCGATGCTCTGGGCGAGGCCGCCGTCCATGGTGAACGTCGATCCCGTGCAGTAGTCCGCCTCGTCCGAGGCGAGGAAGAGGGCGAGTCGGGCGATCTCCCCGGGCTGGGCTGCCCGCTTCAGGGGGATGCTCTGCACCTGCTCGTCGAGCAGCGCAGGATCGTCGATGGCCGGCTGGTTGAACGGGGTCAGCACCATCCCGGGTGCCAGGCTGTTGACGTTGATGTGCAGGGGGGCGAGCTCGAGGGCGAGGGTCCGGGTGAGGTTGCGGATGGCTCCCTTCGAGCAGTCGTAGTCGGCGCCACCGACGATGGGGATGTCCTCGTGCACGGAGGTGACGTTGATGATCTTCCCGCCACCGCCGCGACGCTTGCGCTCCTGGATGAACCGGCGGCAGCAGAAGAAGGCCCCGTAGACGTTGGTCCTGATCGCGGTGTCCCACACCTCGGTCGAGAGGTCGGCGACCTCGATCCCCGAGGCGTCCACGCCGGCGTTGTTCATGAGGATGTCGACCGTCCCGAAGGCCTCGACCACCCGGTCGAAGGCGGTGGCCACCTGGGTCTCGTCGCTGATGTCGAGCCGGATCACGATGGCCCTGCGACCGGCCGCCTCCACCGCCCGGCCGGTCGAGGCCGCCCCCTCCGCGTCGTGGAGGTAGGTGATGGCGACATCGGCACCCTCGCCGGCGAACGCCACGGCGCTGGCCTGACCGATCCCCGAGTCGGACCCGGTGATGAGGGCGATCTTGTCGAGCAGGCGTCTCGTGGTCATGGCATCTCCCTGTCGTGGTCCGGTTGGTGGATCGTTCGACGTGTGCACCTCACCTGGCGCGCGCCTCGGTGATGCGCCACGCAGCGTTGACCAGGCCGACGTGGGAGAACGCCTGCGGGAAGTTTCCGAGCAGCTCGCCGCCGCCGGACACCGCCTCCTCCGACAGCAACCCGAGGTCGTTGGCGTAGCCGAGGGCGCCGGCGAACCAGGCTTCCGCCCGCTCGGGCTCCCCGGCCAGGGCCAGGCACTCCGCCAACCAGAAGGTGCAGATCAGGAAGCCGCTCTCGTCGTCCGGCCAGCGACGCACCAGACCGCCGGTGCCGAGCTCCCGCGCGATCGCCTCGATCGTGGCCACCATGCGGGGATCGTCGGCGGGGAGGAACCCGACCAGCGGCAGCAGCAACACCGAGGCGTCGAGGTCGTCGGACTCGAACGCGCCGGCGTAGGCCCCCGCTCGCGGGCTCCATGCCCGTTCGAGCACGGCCGCTCGCACCGCGTCGCGAGCGGTCCCCCACCGGGCCGGATCGGCGGCGGCTCCCAGGCGGTCCGCCAGCGCGATCGCCCGGTCGAGGGCCACCCAGCACAGCACCTTGGAGGAGACGTAGTGCCGCGGCTGGTCGCGCGCCTCCCACATGCCGGCGTCGGGCTCCGACCACCCGGCCGCCGCCCGGTCCGCCAGCCCGACCAGCAGCTCCTGCAGAGGACCGTCGAGCTCGCCGAGGTCGTCGCGCAGGAGGTGGACGGCGTCGAGCACCTCACCCAGCACGTCGAGCTGCACCTGCGCCCACGCCTCGTTGCCGACCCGGACGGGGCTGCTGCCGCGGTAGCCGCCCAGGTGCTCGAGGGTGTGCTCGGTGAGATCTCGCTCACCGCAGACGCCGTACATGATCTGGAACAGCTCGTCGCCGACCTTGCCGGCAGCGTTGACGAACCAGTCGATCAGGCGCGCCGGCTCGGCCGGGCATGCGGCGATCCACAGCGACCTGACGGTCAGGCTGAGGTCGCGCAGCCAGGCATAGCGGTAGTCGAAGTTGAGGTCGCCGCCCATCCGCTCGGGGAGCGACGTCGTGGCCGCCGCCACGATGGCGCCTGACGGCTGGTAGGTCAGCCCCTGCAGCACCAGCGAGCTCCTGCGGACCTCGTCGGGGTAGCGCCCCTCGTAGCCCTGGTGCAGGTCGGCCCACGACTGCCATGACGCCTGCGTCTCCTCGAGCGTCGCCTCGCCGGGCTCGTCCTGGCGGGTGGCGCCGAAGGCGGGTGCGAACTGCGCCCGGAGCTCCACCACGTCCCCGGGCCCGACCACGAAGCGCGCTCGAGCCGAGCCGTGCTCGCAACGCAGTGGGATTGTGCTCGAGAGGGTGACTTGCGCCGGGCCCCCGCGGGCCACCACCCCTCCTGCCACCGGCCGCAGGTGCGGCTCCGTGCGCCCGTATTCCATCCGAGGGGCGAAGTCGAGCTCCATGACGACGGTCCCGCGCACCCACGCCACCCGGCGGAGCAACGTGTGCGGCGCCTCGAGCCCGATGTCGTGGCCACGTGCGCCCGGCCGGAGGGCGGCTGCGTCGGTCAGCGTCACCTCGCCGTCGGCCGTGATGAAGTGCGTCCGCAGGACGAGGGAGTCGCCGAGATAGCTGCGCTCGATGTCGAACTCCTCCACCGGGTGGATCACCCAGTGACCCGCAGACGGATCGAGCAGGCGCCCGAACAGCGAAGGCGAGTCGAACCGGGGGGCGCACCACCAATCGACCGAGCCACCACGGTCGACCAGTACTGCGGAGTGGCAGTCCGACAGGAACGCATAGTCACCGATCGGTGGCTGTCGCCGATCTGACCACGATCGCCCTGTCGCCCCCACGGTCACGCCGGCTAGAGGATGAGGCCGCGGGCCAGGAAGCTCGCCATCTGCCCGCGGGTCACACCCTGATCCGGACGGAAGGTCCCGTCCGGGTACCCGGTCCCGATCCCCGCCTGGAAGATGGCGGCGACACCCCGGGCGTGCGGGTGGTCGAGAGCGACGTCGCTGAACGGCGGCGCCGGCGGAGCGGGGTCCTCGAGTCCCATCGCGGCCACCATGAACGACGCCATCTGTCCCCTGCTCACGGGCTCGTCAGGCCGGAACGTCCCGTCGGGGAACCCGTTGGTGATCCCGGCGGTCGCCAGGGAGGAGATGGCGGCGGCGTGGGTGTGCGAGGCGGACACGTCGCTGTAGGTGGCGGTGCCGGGCGGGAGATCGAGCGCACGGGCCAGGAACGACGCCATCTGCCCGCGCGAGACCTCCACGTCGGGGCGGAACGTGCCGTCGGGGAAGCCAGTGGTGACACCGGCCCGCTCGGTGGCAGCGATGCTCTCGGCGTGTGCGCTGTCGCTCCCCACGTCGGTGAAGTCGGTGCCTCGCAGCATCGCGGGGGGCCGACCGGGCAGCGGGATGCGGGGGGACACCGGTGGCTCGTCGAGGAAGGCGAGCGCCGGGCAGTTGATCACCACGTTGGCCGAAGCCGAGGGATCCCCGCCCTGCGCGGTGTGCGGCCTGCCCCCGGGTGCAGTGACCAGACCTCGACGAGCGAGACGGCGGACGTCGTTGGCATCCTGCTTGAGCCCGTTCAGGCCAGCTGCCACTGCTGCGTCGCTGTACACGCCGACCTGGAGGTCCCAGGCCGGGCTGTACTCGGCCCGGGTCCGCGCTGACGGGTGCGTCGGGAAGGCGTCGAAGATGTTGCTGACGTCACCACCGTTGCGCAGCCCCTCGATGACCTCGGGGTTGGCGATCGCGGCATCCCGCTCGGCAGTCGGGAACGACAGCGCGTGGGTGAGCCCCTGGTTCCTTCCAGGACCGTCGGAGGCGCCGCGTGGCGAGGGCGCTTCGAGACCCACCTGAGCGTTGACGAGGGTGAAGATGGACGCTCGCGCAGAGTCGCTCCGCCCGCCCCCGTTGGGGAAGGCCAGGTCTGCGAGCGCCGGCACGAACGTGCTGCGCTCGATCATCGCCGAGAACGCGTCTGACACGTCGAAGCTCAGGTAGAGGATCGGCTTGCCGTTCGCGAAGCCACGCACGTACAGCTGGTCCGTGGTCATGTCGACGGTGTTGATCCCCAGGGTGCGGTCGTGGGTGTCGGTGTGCGTCGTCACGTCGAAGGGACCGTCGCCGGTGGCGACGATCGGGGCGTTGAAGACGACAGGGCTGTCGCCGACGGTGACGTACGGGCTGTAGTCGGCACGACCCATGGCTCCGGGTGAGGACGACTGGGCCGGGAACGGCGCGTCGGCAGGGCCTCGTACGAGCGTCCGGGTCGGGCTGAAGTCGGGAGCGCCCTGGAACTCGACCGGCGCTCGTCCGAGCAAGGGGTCCGAGGTGGTCACCTCCTGGGAGCAGGCGGGGCACATCGTGGGGACGTTGGCCAGCTTCGGCGCGTGGTTCACGCCCAGCTCACGCGCCATGTCGGCGTCGGAGACGTCGGTCACGACGAACCACACGGTCTCGCCGTCCACGGTGCCCTTGTGCAGCGGCAGCGTGGCGTACTCGAACGTCAGGTCGACGCGCAGTGCGCTGCTGATGGTCTGGCGCTCGGTCTCCAGCGTCAACCCGACCGGCGCGCGCTGGTCGAAGCCGGCTGGCTCGGTCACCTGGGCCGGGACGGCAGGGGCACCGGCGACGCCCAGGGCGGCGAGGACGGCGACGCTGCCCGCCACCCGCCGGAGGCGGCGCCCCGCAAGGGACCGCCGGCGACGAGACGACCTGGCCGCCTCGAGAATCTGTTCCATCACAACCTCCGGGTTCGTGGTGCTGTCACGACCCGTTGTAGGCGCACCACGGGCACCGAGCCGCCCGAACCGCCGAAGCACCCTCGTTTCGCAAGATCCCCCCGGTGATGACCACACGTCACGACCGTGACCCCTCAGGGTGGGCCGAGAGCGGCAGCTGCACGCTGAACCGGCAGCCTCCGCCCACGTTGTGCACGGTGATGCTCCCGCCGTAGGAGCGCACGAGGCCGCTGGCGATGGCGAGGCCGAGGCCACCGCCGGGGTGGCCGGAGCGGGCCTCGTCAGCCTGGAAGCCGACGTCGAACACCCGCTGCAGGTGCTCCTCTGCGATTCCACCGCACTCGTCGGTCACGGTGACGAGCACCGCAGCCGCCTGCCGGACGACTCGCATCACGACGGCGCCCCCGGGCACCGTGTGGCGCACGGCGTTGTCGAGGAGGTTGCCGAAGACCCGGGTGAGGTCAGTGGCGGACGCGTCGAGGACGAGCGGGTCCTCGGCCACCACGCCGTGGATGCCGATGCCCCGCGACTGCGCCACCGGCAGCGCCGTGGCCAGGGCGTCGGACAACAGGTCGGTCAGGGACACGCTGGCCACGTCGAGGGGCAGCGCGCCGGTGTGGATGCGGCTCAGCTCGAACAGGTCGTCGACCAGTCGCGTGAGCTCATCGGTCCGGCGCCCGATCATGTGGTGGTAGCGCGCCACGGTCCTCGAGTCGGCAACCACCCCGTCCTCCAGGGCCTCGATCAGCGCCCGGATGCCGGCCAGCGGCGTCCGCAGGTCATGCGACACCCAACGGACGAGCTCCCGCCTCGACCGGTCGAACGCCTCCTCCTGCGCCTTCACCTCGCGCATCCGATTCGACGTCTCCTCGAGCTCCGCCCGCAGCTGCGCCAGCTCGAGCGCCAGCGGTGGCTCAGCCCCGATGCTCGGTTCCTCGTCGATCTGCGCTGCCAGCACACCGAGGGACCGGCTTGCGACCTGCAGCCGGTCACCCAGCACGAGGGCGGCGAGGACGCCGACGGGACCGGCTGCCGCCAGGATCACGATGAGCACGCGAAGGGCGTGGGGCGAGAGGAAGCCCACCGCCGCCGCCGCAACGACGCTGACGACGATCGCGGCCAGCGGGGTCATGGCGACGAGGACGGCTTGCGCCCGGAGCGACCGCCGGCGGGCAGCCGAGAGGAGGGCCGCCCCGACCGAGCCGGCAAGGAGCGCTCCTCCCGAGGCGAGGAGGACGATTGCGGCCGTGGTCGCCGCCGACTCACCGAACGCCAGCGCCAGGACGGCCGCGGTTCCGAGCGCGCACCCGGCGATGGCCAGGGCCTGGCGAGCTCGCATCGGCTCGAGTTCGATGCCCACGCCACGGATCATGTCAGGCACAGGAAGCCAGGGGCCCGATGCTCCGCCCCGGTGTCGGGACGCGTGCTGGAGCTCGGGCGACGGGCCGTCAGGCCCGCGCCCTCCGGGCCGTCGAGCCCGCGCCCTCTGGGCCGTCAGCCCGCGCCCTCCGGGCCGTCAGCCCGCGCCCTCCGGGCCGTCGAGCCCGTGCCCTCCGGGCCGTCAGCCCGCGCCCTCCGGGCCGTCAGGCCGGCGCCCTCCGAGCCGTCAGCCCGCGCCCTCCGGGCCGTCAGGCCGGCGCCGCCGGACGCCCGACCGCCGGTGGGTCGAAGCGATAGCCGACGGACCACACCGTGGAGAGCATCGTGGGGCGGGAGGCGTCCTCCTCGATCTTCTCCCGCACGTGGCGCACGTGCACCGTCACCGTCGAGGTGTCCCCGATCGTGTACCCCCACACCTGCTCGAGCAGCTCGTCCCGCCGGAAGGCTCGCCCTGGGTTGCGCAGGAAGAAGGCGAGCAAGTCGAACTCCCGGGCCGTGAACTGAACCGTCTCATCGCGGACCTTGACCCGTCGGCCGACCACGTCGATCTCGATCGGCCCGCCCGTCAGCACCACATCCTCGGATGGGAGGGAGACGAACGAGGAGCGGCGCAAGACGGCCTCGACCCGGGCGACGAGCTCGCGAGGCGAGAAGGGCTTGACGACGTAGTCGTCCGCTCCGCCCTGCAGGCCGGCCACTCGATCCGCCTCGGTCGAGCGAGCCGTCAGGAGGATCACGGGGATGTCGGTCGTCCGCAGGTGTCGGAGCAACGTCAGCCCGTCCATGCCCGGCATCATCAGGTCGACGACCACGAGGTCGGGTCGGAACCGGCCCGCAGCTGCGAGACCCTCCCTCCCGTCGGCCGCCACGCCCACCACGTAGCCCTCACGTTGGAGGTAGCGGCACACCACCTCGGTCACGGCGCTGTCGTCGTCCACGATGAGCACCCGGGCAGGGGACGGCGGCCCGGCCCTCACCATGCAGCCACGATCGCAGGTTCGAAGGCGTGCGCGCACGAGCCCAGAGGCGTTCGTCTCGCACGCCTCGCTGTCACGTGGAGACGACCACACGGCCGCGGCCCTGGCGCTTGGCGGCGAGCAGCGCCGAGTCGGCGCAGTTCACGAGGTCGTCGACGCTCTGTCCGGGGCGGCGGTGGCAGACGCCGATGCTGACGCCGATGCGGTCGATGGGGTGGTCGTCGAACAGCCGAGCGGAGACAGCGACAGCGAGCCGTTCGGCCAGGTGGGCAGCGTGCTCCGGTTCGTGACCGCCGACGGCGACGGCGAACTCGTCACCGCCCAACCTGGCGATCAGGTCGCCGGGTCGCACGGTGGCCTGCAACCGCTGGCCCACCTCGACGAGGACGTCGTCCCCCCGAGCATGCCCGAAGGCGTCGTTCACCGCCTTGAACCCGTCGAGGTCGAGGTAGAGCACCGCCACATCGGACCGCATCGCCATGCGCGTGAGCTCGTCGAAGAACCGAGTCCGGTTGGCGAGCCCGGTGAGGGGGTCGTGGGTGGCGGCGTGCAGCAACCGGCTCTGGTGCCGATGTCGGTCGAAGGCGACCGTCGCAAGGTCGAGGAGCTGGTGCCAATGCTCGTCCATCGCCGGCGACCATCGACCCGAGTCCCAGACCCTTGCGGGCTCGGCTGCGAGGAGGAGGGCCCCGACCTCCCCCCTGACTGCGATCGCCCCGACCCGGAGCCCGGCGTAACCGTTCCTCCTCAGGTTGTCCCGCAGCCCGGACGGGAGCCCGCCGGTGGCGACCGAGGCGAGCTGCCCTGGCACGAGGTCGCGCCACGGTCCGGGCAGGTCGAGCGCCTCCCTCACGTCGTCCACGATGTCGGCCGGGGCCCTCACCGAGTGGAGCTGCTTGAAGCGTCCCGTCGCCCGGTCCCGCTCCGATGCGATGAGCGCAGGCCGCAGCACCTCTCCGCCCCGACCGAGGCCCGAGGCGACGAGCTCCAGGACATGGGCGTGGGACACGCCCGTCGCCAGTGCGTGGACGGGGTCGAAGAACTGGCTCCGCTCGTCGGCCCTGCGGAGGTTCAACACGATGCCGGCGACCTCGGGGTCTGCGAGGTGGTTGGCCGCCAGCACGTCGAGCTCGACGTCGTGCCCGGCGGCGTGCACCACGCGGAAGGTCATCGGGAAGTAGCGCAGCGGCCCCACTTCGCCGCTGAGCACCAGTGACGAGGCCGCCCGGTCGACCTCTTCGGGGCGGAGCCAGTCGAAGACCGATGCGTCCACCACCTGAGCCGGTGGCACGCCGATGAGCTCACCGATGCCGTCGCTGGCGTAGCGGACGATCCCTTCGAGGTCGATGACGACGGTCACCGAGCGGGAGCCGTCCAGTACGCGGCGCAAGTACGACTGGCTCGGTTGCTCGGTTGCGATCGGTCCTCCTCCCACGTCGACCGCGCGCTCGAGGCTTGCGATGGCGGTCCGGCCCCGTGGCGACGTGTTGCCGAGGCGCGCCGTTCGGCCCGCCTGGCTCGATCCCGCGACCGGGTCCGAGCTCCTCGCGAAGGGTAGGGGGAAGGTCCTGCTCTGCGACGGTCACCGCCAGGTCGAAGCAGCTGCACCGGACGGGTCGCTCGTCGACACGGTCGCCCCCGTGCACCCGTCGCAGCGTCGGCCGGGCCCCGGACCGGAGTCGATCAGGACCGGAGGAAGGTCGTCGCCTCCGAGACGAGGACGTCGATCCCGCACACGGAGCACTGCTGCGACGTGCCTCCCGACGTCGTCCCCTCGAGCGGCGTCTGATCGAGCGGCGTCTCATCGAGCGGCGTCTCATCGAGCGGCGGCTCGGCCCACCGGACCCGCGACGGCTCCTCTGCCTCGCAGTGGGGACACCGCACGTACAACCGGCCCTTCGTCACAGGGTTCTCCGCCTCGACACGAGCAGCATGGGTCCCAGAACGCCGGGAACCGCCGAAACGTTACGCCCGACGGCTCGGGGCCTCGCCGGTGTCGCTCCCCGGCGCCGGCATCCTGCCCGGGTCGGGTCGGCGTCGTCAGCCCACCTGGGGTGCGATGGGGGCACGATGTCGTGGTGAAGTCTCCAGACGAGGAGCAGCCGCGGTTCCGGTTCAGCCTGCAGGCCGTCGAGGCTGGATCGCGACGTGAGTGGCACGAGCTGGTCCGGCGGGTCGACGACGCCGGCTTCGACCTGCTCGTCACCGCCGACCACCTGGGTGGCTGCCTGTCGCCCCTGCTGCCCCTGGCGACGGCGGCCGAGGTCAGCGACCGGCTGCGACTCGGTGTGATGGTCCTCAACAACGACTTCCACCATCCGTCGCTGCTCGCCCGCTCGGCAGCGACGTTGGATCTGTTGAGTGACGGGCGCGTCGAGCTCGGCCTCGGTGCAGGTCACGCCAGGCCCGAGTACGACCGGGCCGGCCTGACCTTCGACCCCGCCGGCGTGCGGGTGGCGCGACTCGAGGAGGCCGTGATCGTGCTCCGCCGTCTGCTCGAGGGTGACACCGTGACCTTCACCGGGGCGCACCACCGCCTCGTCGAGGAGCGGTGCGACCCGAGGCCCATCCAGCCACGGGTGCCGCTGCTCGTCGGTGGCGGGGGTCGGCGGGTGCACGGCGTGGCCGCCCGCCACGCCGACGCCGTCGGCTTCACAGGTCTCGGTCGCACCCTGGAGGACGGCCAGCGCCACGACCCGAGCGGGTTCCGACCCGACCAGGTCGATGGCGACGTCGCCGCGGTCCGGACGGCGGCGGGTGGGCGGTCGTCACCGCTGGAGCGACAGGTGCTCGTCCAGGCCGTGGTGGTGACGGACGACGCTCGCGGCACGGCCGAGCAGATCAGCACCGCACGCCTCCCGTCGCTGAGCCCGGAAGACGTGCTGGCGACCCCCTACCTGATGGTGGGCAGCGTCGCCACGCTGGTCGACCGACTCGTCGAGCAGCGCGAGCGCTGGGGTTTCTCCCACTACACGGTCCGGCCCGATGCCCTCGGACAGCTCGAACCTGTCATCGCCGCCCTGGCCGGACGCTGACCGACGACCACGGCGAGGTGCGTCGGCCGCCGTCGCCGTCTGCTCGACGGTTCAGCTCACCGGTCAGGATGGGGCGGTGAGCACATCGACCGACCTGACGCAGTGCACGGCGAGCGAGCTGCTGGACCTGTACCGCGAGCGGGAGGCATCGCCGGTGGAGGCGACGCAGGCGATGCTCGACCGCATCGACGGTGCCGGTCGGCCGCTCAACGCGTTCTGCCTCGTCGCAGGGGACGAAGCACTGGCCTCGGCCAGGCACAGCGAGTCGCGATGGCAGCGAGGGGAGCCGATCGGGACGCTCGACGGCGTCCCCACGTCGATCAAGGACCTCATCCTCACGAAGGGCTGGCCGACGCGTCGCGGGAGTCGCACCGTCGACCCCGACCAGCCGTGGGAGGTCGATGCGCCGGCAACCGCCCGACTGCGTGAGGCCGGCGCGGTGCTCGTCGGCAAGACGACCACGCCGGAGTTCGGCTGCAAGGGCGAGACGAACTCGCCGCTCACCGGCATCACCCGCAACCCGTGGGACACGACCAGGACACCGGGCGGCTCGTCGGGAGGGACGGCGGCGGCGGTCGCCGCCGGGCTCGGACCGTTGAGCGTCGGCACCGACGGCGCAGGGTCGGTGCGCATCCCCGCAGCCTTCTGCGGCAACGTCGGGTTCAAGCCCAGCTTCGGCCGGGTGCCGGCGCACCCGCTGTCGCCGTTCGGCACCGTCGCCCACCTCGGCCCCCACACCATGAGCGTCACCGACGCGGCGCTGATGATGAACGTGTTGGCCAGGCCGGACGCCCGCGACTGGACGTCGCTCCCGCCCACCGACACCGACCACACCGCTGGCCTCGACGACGGCATCGCCGGTTTGCGGGTCGCCTTCTCACCGACCCTGGGCTACGTCGAGGGGGTCCATCCCGAGGTCGCCGCCGCCGTCGCAGCAGCGGCTGCCGACCTGGCCGAGGCCGGCGCCATCGTCGAGGAGGTCGACCCAGGCTTCTCGGACCCGCTCGAGATCACCACCGGGTTGTGGTTCAGCGGCTCGTGGACGATCTGGAGCACGCTGAGCGACGAGCAGCAGGAGGTGGCCGACCCCGACTTCGCAGCGCAGGCCGAGCTCGGGTCCGCCCTCAGCAACCTCGAGGTGCAGCGCCTCGTGCTGCGCCGCGGCGAGCTCGGATCGACGATGCGCCAGCTCATGACCCGCTTCGACCTGCTCGTGACGCCGACTGTGGCGGTGCCGGCCTTCGAGGCCAAGCCGGCGGGGCACACGTCCATGAGCCCGGAGTCGATGCTCGGGTGGACCCCGTTCTCGTACCCGTTCAACCTCACCCAGCAGCCGGCTTGCACGATCCCCTGCGGACTGACCGGCGACGGCCTGCCGATCGGGCTCCAGCTCGTCGGTCCGATGTTCGCCGATGCCCTCGTCCTGCGGGCTGCCCGCGCCTACGAGCGACGCCACCCGGTCCCCCGCCCACTGTTGTAGCGCTACCGAAAGGCGGTCGTCGCTGCGTGCGAGGAGGCTGTCAGCAGGCGCTCGAGCTCGGCCCGGAACGGCCCCTCGACGGCTGACGGAACCCCACCGCGGGTGTGCACCAGCACGCACCTCGCGGTGGCGATGCAGGCGTCGTCCTTGAACACGCCGTGGCCCAGGGTGAAGCTCGTGCGTCCGACCGCCACGAGCCGGGTCCCGATCCGGATCTCCCCCGGGTAGTGCGCCTGGGCCCGGTAGTCGATGACCAGCTGCGCCAGGATGAAGCTCGAGCCGGCGTCACCTCCGGGGTGCAGCCCGTGCCCGAAGGCCACCCTCCCGGTCTCGACGTAGGCGGCGAAGGCGACGTTGTTGACGTGTCCGACCGCATCCTGGTCCGAGAACCGGACGGTGTCCGAAGCCCAGTGCGAGTACGACCCCACTTCTGTGCCGTCAGCTGCGCCCTCACCCACCTGGCCGCTCCCCTCGTCCTGGCCCACGGGTGCGGGTCTACACGACCGCCCGGCCAGCTGCCGTCGGTCGTCTGGCTCGACATGTGCGAGGCCCGCCTGCGCCGTCGTGCCACGAGCGAGTCCGAGGCCCCGACCAACCGAGGGGGCTCGAGGTGAGCGCCGTCCTGCGCCTCGTCGGCGCCAGCCGCATCCACGGGAGTGCCTGGCTGCCGACGAGACCGGCGCTCGGCTGGACCGCCGACCGCAGCGCCGGCTGATCGTGGCGGCCAGGCGCGAGCTGTGGGGAGCTGCCGCTGATGGCTGAGCCCATCCGTCGCCGACCGCACCGGAGGTCGTGGTCGACGACACTGGGGCCCGTGCGCCCCGAAGCGAAAGCAGGGGCGGTCGCGAGAGCCCTGGGTGTCCGGTTCGAGCAGCTGACGGCGCTGCGATCCACGAACAACGTCGTCGTGTGGCTCGAACCCAGCGACGTGGTGGCAAAGGTCGTCCCCGTCACCGGTAGGGCGGCCGACGAAGTTCGCATCGCACGGCGCCTGCACGCAACAGGCGCGCCGGTGGTCCCGCCGGCGCCCGACATCGGCGGCCGCGTGCACCCCGTCGACGAGACCCACGTCGTCAGCTTCTGGCGCTACGAGCCCCAGGCGGGTGCGGGAGAGCCGTCGAGCTCAGCGGTGGCGGTGGCGCTCCGGGCGCTCCACGAGGTGCTGCCGGCGTGCACGGACCGGCTTCCCGCCTGCACGAGCGAGCTGAGCGACACGCTCGACGCACTCGACCGGGCTGCCTTCGCCCCGCTGCTCCGGGGACCGGATCGACGAGCTCTTCGCAGCGCCCTCGCCGGCGGCGCACACCTGCTCGCAGAGCCCGACCGCCTGAGGTCGGTGGTCCATGGCTCCCCGCACCGGAACAACATCCTGGCGGTCGGCGGGCGGCCCCGCTTCATCGACTTCGAGACGGTGTGTCGTGGGCCCGTCGAGTGGGACCTGGCGCACCTCGAGCCGGCTGTGGCGGCGGCGTACCCCGGGAAGGTCGACGACGTCCTGCTGGCCCAGTGCCGCCGGCTCGTCAGCGCCAGCACCTCTGCTCGCTGCTGGGACGCCCTCGACCGAGGACCCGACATGCGCATGCACGCCGAGCACCACCTGGCGGTGATTCGTACCGGCGGAGGCGGGTGACGATGCCTGTCGGACTCGTTTTCGTCACCGAGGGCGTCGTCGCCGCCATTCGATCTCGCCCGGGTGGCAGCCGGCGACCGGTACGTCACCATCGGCGGAGGCGCCGATCTCGCCCGCCAGTGCCTGGCCGCAGGCGTGGTGAACGAGATCCGACAGCACGTCGTGCCGTGCTCGGGGTCGACATCGGTCACGGTCGGCGGCCTGGCCATCGGCCCCACCGGTCTGGCAGCGGTGTGCGCCCGGGGCCTGGCGTCGTTCGCTCGGGCAGTGCCGTGAGCGCCGACGACCGGAGGAGGCTCGTCACGGTCGACCTTCACCTACCGTCGGCCGTGGTGGAGGCACGCATCGTCGTTCTGTGCGCCACGTGCCACATCCACGGGGAGGACGACCGGGAGCCGGTGACGTGCCCGGAGTCGGACACGACGCATCGACGCATCGACGCATCGACGCATCGAATGCACCGACACCACGCGATGACCTCAGCTGGCCGGACTTCGGTGTCCCGGAGGACCCGGCGCACCTCGTGACGGCGCTGAGCACCGTGCTCCGCCGCGCTCGCACCGGCCAGCGCGTCGAGGTGGGCCGCCTCGGCCGCCACGGGCGGACGGGCACCGACCTCGCATGCCTCGCCGTCCTGAGCGGCCACTGCGCCGACGACGCAGTGGCGTGGGTGCGCGCCAACTACTGCGCCATGGCCGTGGAGACGCCCGAGCAGGAGGCGTTCGCGGCAGCCACGGGGGCTCTGACGACGAGCTCGTGACCCTGTCTGTCAGGGTGATCGTGCGCCCCCTCTGGGCCTGCCTCCTCAGCGCCCGGCGCGCGCGCAGGCGCACAGCGGGCGGTGACGATCACTCGCCCGTCTCACCGTCGACGGACTCTCGGAGCAGGTCGGCGTGACCGATGTGGCGGGCGTACTCCTCGATCATGTGCACCAGGACCCACCGCAGCGAGACGCGCGCCTGACCGTCCCAGGCGGGATGCGTTGCGCCAAGTGCAGCTTCACCGGCCTCGAGCTGTGCTGCAACGACGCGCCGGGACCGGTCGACGCGCTCTGCCCACAGCGCTCGCAGGTCGTCGCCGGTGTCGAACGCAGCGTTCTGCCATTCGGCCGCCCACGCCATGGTGGCCCACGGCTCGGGCTTCTCGGCTTCACCGACGACCTCGCTGAACCAGGAGTCCTCGACGCGCGCCAGGTGCTTGAGCATCCCCCCGAGCGTCATCGTCGTCGGTGGGAGGGCGGCGCGGAGCTGCTCGTCGTCCAACCCGCGACACTTCCAGTCGAGGGTGGCGCGCTGGTAGTCGAGGAACCCCAGCAAGGTCTCGATCTCGCCGCCGTCCAGAGGCGTGTCCGGGCGCCCGTGCTCGTCGGTCTGCACATCGCTCATGCCGAAAACGGTAGCGACCTCGCCGTGAGAGCTGCACCTGCGCACACGGCGAGCGGGCTGCTCCGACCGCCGGTCCTCGGACCGGTCCTCAGTACCGATGGTGCCGCACCCCGGCGAGGTCGGGGGACGGCACGCCGACCTCGCCCGTGCGAGCCCGCTCGGAGCGGGGTTCGCCTCATCTCCAGCAGAGGCAGAACGGGTAGCCGGCGGGGTCAGTGTTCATCTCGGAGGAGCTGGAGCCAAGACCACCCCAGTGCCGGGCGGGCGCTCCCGGCGGGCGGTGCTCGAGCTCGTCGGGCGGGGCGACACGTGTGCGCCACGATGCGGAGCTGGGCGAGTCCATCCGTGTTGCGGCCGAGTGCCAGTCGTTCGACCACAGGATCTGGCGGCTCTCGTGCCGCCAGCTCTCGACGGCCTACGATCACACCCGCCGGAGATCACTGCTCCACCACGCGGGGCGTCATGACACCGACTTCCGACTCTCTGGCTGCCGGTCCACGGCAATGAGGCTCGCCACGAACGAGGCGCAAGCCCGGTTGGTGGCGCACGACCACGGGATCCTGTGCACGGTGCACGCCGAGCGGGGTGTCGACGCCGTGCCCGTCGCGTACGCGGTGGACGACGACGGCTACGTGGGCGTGCCCGTCGACCGGGTGAAGCCGAAGGATTCCTGGCGGCTGCAGCGGGAGCGGAACCTCGAGGCGGATGCTCGAGCCACGCTGCTCGTGGAGCACTGGGACCTCGGCGACTGGTCGCGGCTGTGGTGGGTTCGGGCCGAGCTGCACTGGCAGGAGGACGCCGATGTCGGCCGGACGGCGGGCCTGGCCTCCCGGCTGGCCGAGCGCTACGGGCAGTACCGGGACCAGCCGTTCGCCCGGGTGCTGGTCTTGCGCATCGTTCGCGTGGCCGGGTGGGCCGGCGCCGGCTGATCCGGTGCCGTCAGCCGTCGAAGTTCCCGAGCACGTCGCCGGTCACCGTCGGTTCGGCTGCGCCTCAGCGAGCTCGCCGGACTGCGGCGCTCCGCCGTCGACCTCCGACGGGGCCGGGTGCGGGGTCTCGGAGGACGTCGTCGAGGTGCTGGACCGTTGCGACTCGTTCGCCGCCGTGACGCCCGAGGACGCCCCGTTTCGCTGGATCCAGCGAGTGCTCGCGAGTGATCGTTCGGCGCGCTTGTTCGTGTTGGCTCTCGGCGCTTCGACCCTCCTGGTCCGGCTGGCCAGTCGACGCGTTCACGCCTCGGCCGACGTTGCCGCACACCCCGGGTCAGACGCCGCCACACTGGTCCCAGTCGCGGTGACGCACGGTGTTGATCACGGTGCCGTCCGGTGCCCGGACGAAGAACCGGCGCACACCCCAAGGTTCCGTGGTCAGCGGGTGCACGATCTCGTAGCCGAGTGCCAGCGCTTCTGCATGGGCACCGTCCACGTCCTCGGTGAGCACGGAGATGGCCGGATCCTCGGGTGCAGCGGCGTCGCTCGTCATGAGCTGGACGTTCGCACCGGTGTCCGGGGAGGTGCAGCGCGCCACCCAGCCCATGTTGGACTCCTCGCAGCTCAGGCCGAGGTCGTCGGTGTAGAAGCTCTTTTGCCGCCTCGACGTCCGCCACTCGAAGGTCGGCGATGATGCGTGCGACGCGCATGCTGCCCTCCTGCCTGAGCTGAGTGCACGTAGTGATGGCACGCAGCCTGAGGTCGCGCTTCTCCCTCGGCTCGAACGACGCTCGTCGAGACGCCGAACAGCACACCGGCGTCGGGGGCTGCGGTGATGAAGGAGTGCCGGAGAGGCTGTGCGGGCCGATCCGCCTCGTGAAGTTCTAAGTATGGTTGCACATATATATGACATAGCGTATGATGCGCGCATGCCCGCTGCACTCGAGGTCCTCGACGTGATCGCCGAGCCGACGCGGCGGCGGATCCTCGACGCGGTTCGCGAAGCCGAGTGCTCGGTGAGCGACCTCGTCGAGCGAGTCGGGATGCATCAGCCGGGTGTCTCTCGTCATCTCAAGGTGTTGCGTGATGCCGGGTTGGTGGAGGTCCGACGGGATGCCCAACGGCGCATCTACCGGCTTCGTGCTGAACCGCTGATGGAACTCGACGCGTGGCTGGAGCCCTATCGAGCGCAGTGGGCCGGGCGGCTCGATGCGCTCGAGCGTCACCTGAGACGCACGTCCACACAGGTCACCCCGACTTCGAAGGAGCATCGATGAGCGACATCGCCTCTTCCCCTTATGACGGCGCCTTGGAACGCACCGCCGACGGCGGGATCATTCGGTTCGAACGTCATCTCGCCTATCCGATCCGTGATGTCTGGGACGCCATCACGAACCCGGCTCGCCTTGCAGACTGGTGGCTGCCGTTCGACGCTGACATCACCATCGATCTCCGAGAAGGCGGCCAGATGGTGATGGCCGCCACTGGTGATGAGCCGATGACGATCACGTGCACGATCCTGCGCGTCGAGCCACCGGTGCTCTTCGAACACACCCACGTCGATCCCGGTTCGTACATGCGCTGGGAGCTCGAACCCGTCGAGCCCGGATGCGTGCTGCGGCTGAGCCACTTCGTCACCGACACGGCCGCCGCGGTCGACAACTGCTACGTCGTTGGACTCCATGCCTCCCTCGCTCGGCTGGTGCCATGTCTCGCCGGTCGCCCCATTGCCTGGGATTGGGATGGTTTCGCCGACGCGCAAGCGCACTACGCCACCATCGGCCTCGCACGCCAGGCGAGCGGGAACGAACATGAGTGAGAAGGGGCTCCGGTGACACCTTCCGTCCGCGTTCAGAACTTCAGCGTGTCCACCGATGGATACGGTTCCGGCGAGGGGCAGAGCCGTGATCACCCGTTCGGCCACGCCGATGCGGGTGCGCTCTTCTTCTGGGCGGGCGCCACCGCTCACTGGCCCAACCGGACCGACCCCGGGGGAACCTACGGCCTCGACGACTACTGCACTCGCGACTTCACCAACAACATCGGCGCGGAGATCATGGGGCGCAACAAGTTCGGTCCGCAACGGGGGCCATGGGAGAACGACGACTGGCAAGGGTGGTGGGGGGACGAACCCCCGTTCGACACGCCGGTGTTCGTCCTCACCCATCACGAGCGACCCTCGATCACCCTGGGGGACACCACGTTCCACTTCCTCGATGCGTCTCCGAAGGACGCGCTGGCGCGAGCATTCGACGCCGCCGAGGGCAAGGACGTGCGAATCGGCGGGGGTGTCGCCACGGTCCGGGAGTTCCTCGACGCCGATCTCATCGACACGATGCACATCGCCGTGGCGCCAGTCGAGCTCGGCCGCGGCGAACGGTTGTGGGCGAGCCCCGAGGAGCTTGTCGACCGCTTTCACCTGGAGCAGATCCCGAGCCCGAGCGGGGTGGTGCATCACTTTCTCTGGCGGCGGTGACACGCGGACAACGTTCCACGCTCGTGGACGGGATCCTCTCGTCGAGGCCCGAACCAGACACCGCCACGTCGCCCTCTGCCCCGCCACCGCCAGCCTGATCGCCGGCCATCTCATCGACTGGCGCAGCGGCTGGCACCCATGAGACCGACGCCTATCCGCTGAAGTCGCTCAGTAGCGCCGAACGTGGCCCGCCGGGCGGGACCTGGTCGGAGCACGAGGCACACCTCGACATGTCACTCCCAGAGATTCGAGCAGAGCTCGGCGTCGGCCCCGTGCGGACAGCCTGACTTTCGCACAGGCCGAGACCGCCTGATCAGTCGCTGAGGGTCGGGAGGAGCGCCTGGGCCACCGCGTCCGGCATCTCCTCGTGGGAGAACAGACCGGCGCCGTGCACCACGGCGAGCTCGGCATCGGGGAAGGTCGCCACCATGTCGCGGGCGCAGTCGATGGGGAAGAACGGGTCCTGGTCGCCCCAGACGAGCTGCACCGGGACGTCGATGCGACGGTGGACGTCTGCGAGGTCGGTGACGAGCCGCATGTCGAAGCTGCGCAGGAGCTTCGTGGCTCCGTCGCGGCGTGCCGGGATCGTGTGCAGCGGTCGGAGGAAGAACTCGTCGAACTCGCCGTCGAGCAGCGACGCATCGGCGAACGCAGCGCCCAACACGAACTTGTTCCGGCGGACCCGGGGGTTGCCCGCGACCCAACCCAGCCCGGCACGGAAGCCGGGGAGGTGCCGGGCGGCGAGGAACGAACGGAAGCGCCAGCCGGGCTGGGGCGGTTCGGTGTTGATCAAGCCCATGGCGCGCAGACGGCGATCACCGGCCATGGCGTGACGGGCGATCAGCCCGCCGCTGTCGTGGCCGACGACAGCGACGTCGTCGAGCTCGAGGAGGTCGACCACCCGCCGGACCGTCTCGATGTGCTGGCGGATCGTCAGCGTCGTGTCGGCGCCGAACCGGCTGGAACCGGCCGACGGGAGGTCGATGACGTGGCAGGTGACGTGGTCGACCAGATGGGGGAGGAGCGCCCGGAACGTGGCGCCACTCACCGGCCAGCCGTGCACGAACAGCACGTGAGGTCCGGTGCCGACCTGGCGGTGGGCCACCTCGCCGGCGCCGACGTCGAGGTAGCGGTCGGGCTCGAGGCGGAACAGGTCGGCAGCCGCGGTGCGGGTGAGTGCGGTCACGGGGTGCTCCATCCATGATCGTTTGTAGTGGTCACTGCGAAACCTAGTCGTCGTGACCACTACAATCAAGACCGTGGGGCACAAGCACACCAAGGACGAGATCCTCGAGGGCGCCCTCGAGGCGGCCTTCGCCGACGGCCTCAGCCAGCTCACCTTCGGACGGCTCGCCAAGCGCCTCGGCATCAGCGACCGCGTCGTCGTCTACTACTTCCCCACCAAGGGGGACCTGATCGGGGATGTCGTGGTGGCGATGGGTCTCCAGCTCCAGGTCACGCTCGCTGCGGCGTTCGCCGAACCAGCCGCCGATCACATCGAGCTGGTGGCTGCCGCGTGGCCGATGGTGGCAACGGCCGACGCCGATCCCGTCTTCGCCCTGTTCTTCGAGGCCATCGGCCTGGCATCGATCGGGCGCGTGCCGTACCGCGACCTGGTTCCTGCGCTGGTCGAGGGTTGGATCACGTGGGCCGCCGGCTTTGTCGTCGGTGCACCCGAGCAGCAACGAGTCGAAGCCGAGACCGCCATCGCCCTGCTGGACGGGCTGCTCCTGTTGCGTCAACTGGCCGGCGCGGACGCCGCCGACCGTGCGGCCCGACGGATCGGCGTGTACTAGCTCACCGTCGGCTCGACCGCTTGCTGAGTGCGAACCCCCATATCGCCCGAACACATCGACCGCGACCGAGAGAGCGTCGCGACATACGACAGATGGGCTCGTGTGCGGAGGCCCATCGCAGGTTGCGCTGAGCTCGGTGGCGCATCACGAGCGGTGCACGTCGGATCGGTGATCGATGCGAAGCACCTCGACTCGTCTTTCGTCGTCGTCGATCTCGTAGACGATGCAGTACAGGCCCCGCCGCTCAGACCAAAGGCCTTCGAACTCGCACTGAAGCGGTGGCCAACGCGGCGGGGGTTGCCGACGAGTGGGGCGACCATGAACTCGACCACCGCTGCGGCACACACCTCTCGGGCTCGGCTCCAGCAACGCCATCCAGCACCTGCACCCAAAAATGGCTCTTCAGCGCTCCGGCGCCGCACGCGAGTGGATGATCGGAGCGGCTGCCCGTCAGGGCCGTCGGGGGGAGGGCCGCCGCCGCACGGCCCGACTACCGGCGCTTCGGTGGAGACCACAACCTGAACCGCCCCGGGGTTGATGGAGGCTCTGAACCCACGGGAAGGTGGGATCGTGCCAGCACCGAGGAAGTACCCGAACGAGCTGCGTGAGCGAGCGAAGCGGCTCGTCGATGAGGCTCGTGAGCAA
>JAABUN010000985.1_pt1 | contig 68247 bp, 66 predicted proteins | sample 5559311 | NCBI WGS metagenome assembly JAABUN01 (sample SAMN10711877, study PRJNA513370) | rock metagenome | isolation source: Antarctica rocks | place: Antarctica: Victoria Land, Siegfried Peak sud | reverse complement strand
TAGCGCGGAGAACAATTTGCTTTTCTAAGACGGTTTTTATGCACGATCTTGTAATTGGGCTATTTATTAACCGCTACGAGTTTTGTTTGTCAATTTAATACCTCATCAACACTTCTAAAACATCTCCTTTTATTCTTTAGTAAAAGAGTTGAGGGTTGCTACCCCAGACAGTGAAAATGACGAGTGAGTAATCAATGACCTGAATCTGGGGTAGCTAGATTCAGGGCAATGTTTTACAACTTAGCTGAAGCTTTTATTTCTCAACTATAGTTGAGAAGCATTAAACAAAGTTAAAACCACTACTAAAGTCAGAAAATGGGGTTCCTTGCACTGTGGAAATTAGTTCATTTGCCCCATTGTCTCCATTTAAGAAGATATTAGCGATCGCCTTTCCTGAATCAGTGACACCTTGAGATAAAGAATATTGCTCTTGGAAACCGTTAAGCTGGATCGTGTCGCTGCTAGGGTCAAAGTCAAGGATTCTAGCAAAGCCAGTATCATCAGATCCACTAAAGTTGTAGAAGACATTATTTCTGTCTCCAAGGACAAAAGTATCGCTTCCTCCCCCACCAGTCAAGATATCAATCTCGTTACTACCAAATCCAAAAACTGGGACGAAAGGATCAACACCTATCAAGGTATCGTTATCATCGCCACCATCGAGGGTGTCATTACCAACTCCACCAACGAGTACGTCAACTCCCGCTCCCCCAATAAGGCGATCGCTTCCTAAACTACCAAAGAGTACATCGTTACCATTTCCACCACTTAAGAAATCATCTCCTGCTTCCCCATCAGCGTTGTCGTCACCATCTTCACCGAAGACTTGATCGTTCCCTGAACCTGCAAAGAAGCGATCGTTCCCTGTACCGCCAAAAAGTAGGTCATTGCCCTCGTCACCATTAAGGATATCAGCCCCTTCATCACCAAATAGGCGATCGTTGCCAGCATCACCAAATAAGCGATCGTTGCCAGCATTACCATTGAGAATGTCATTATCATTCCCACCACTTAAGAAATCATCTCCACTACCGCCGCTAAGTAAATCATCCCCATTACCACCAAATAGGTCGTCAGTTCCTTGCCCTCCATTGATAGTGTCATTTCCTTCTTCACCATCTAGAGTGTCTCTCCCGTTATCTCCATTGATAGTGTCATTACCAACACCACCGAATACAATATCAAAGCCGTTACCACCATTGATGAGGTCGTCTCCACCTGCACCGAATAATTGAGAGTCCCCAAAAATTAAGTCATTGCCGTCTTCACCATTGAGCAAGTCATTTCCACCACCACCAATAATGATGTCAACCCCAGCCCCACCAAAAACTGTGTCATTGCCATCAAGGCTGAATATGCCATCATCACCATCTAACCCAAAGATTGTGTCGCTACCGTTAGTGCCAACGATAATATCATTAGCAGCCGTACCCTCAATCGGCACGGATAAAACGTCAGCTTCAAGGTTAAAGCTTCGAGCTTGAGAGCTTGGGGCTGAGGATTGAACTTCAGCTTCAAGTTGCTGGGCTAAAGCTCTTGAAGGAAGAGTAGATTGTTGCATGTCTGATTGCAATTGGCTAGTTAATTCAATTGAGCGTTGGGAGAGTGAAGCGTTGTCAAATGCCATTTGTATTTCCTTAATTGTTTAAAAAGCTCGCCATGTTTAGAAGTGTTGATATCTATTGCCATGACAGGCTTTGGTTTACGTTGTTGATAGCACAAACTTATCAAGACTTACAGAGTGCTAGTTAGGATTGCCAAAACTGATAGTAAGCTTAGAAGTGGCAATTGCTGACTATCTCCTTCATTTGTAGAGGAGGTTTAGCCTATATTCCTAGGAAACAAGAGTCGTCACAATTGAGACTTACTTTTGCCTATATAGATTGTTTCTTGCAGCTAGTTACCCTACGCTGCAAAGCACCACCTACAAATAAACCACCAAGTGCGACTACGCCTATTACAGAAGAAGGTTCAGGAACAGGTACATTGGCAGTGGTTAAGTAAGAAGGATCGGATAAACCACCGCTACCAGAGGCAATAAAGTTCCCCAGAAAGTCTCCTGTTTCATCTTCAAACTCTTTAATACTGTTAGTAATAGAATCAACTACTAAAAGATTCCCATCAGCACCAAAAGTTAAGTCTCTTGTACCAAAATTAAGCTCGCTGCTATAGGGAACGAATTCTTGCACAAGTCCGGTTGTCGTTTGCCTGAACACAGCGCCACTTAACTCGCTTGCATAAATGTCACCGTTTGAGCTAATTGCTAAACCGAACGGTCGAGGACTTGCTGAAAAGCCACCTATAGCTTCTCCTGTGGTTGCGTTATACTTGTTCACGCTACCTAAACCTGAACGGAAGGCAAAAAAAGTAGTGTACAGGTCGCCGTTTGAGTCAAAGGCTACATCTTTGTAAGGAGACGGGGAACCAAAAGGGTCTTGTACTCCCTCTACAACTTCACTAATAAAATTTCCTGTTGTCCCTTCATACTTAATTACAGCACTACTTGCAGGACTGTTGCTTTGAATCGTATTAGCAACGTAGAGGTTATTATCTGGACCAAAGGTTAAACCATTTGGTTGATAGAGCGTACCACTGCCAGGAAGAACAAAGTCACTAACATAGCTTCCTGTAGTACCATCATATTTTTTGACATTGTTTGTACCTGAACTGCTGACGTACAGATTGCCATCAGTTCCCAAAGTCAAACCTTGAGGATTCAACAGCCCACCACTACCAGGAGTAACGAAATCTCTGATATATGCACCTGTTATTTCATCATACTGTTTGATGGAGTTATCACCACTGCTACTTACAAGTAAAGCTGCTTGGACAGGTAAAATCGTTGAGCCAATTGCAGCAGAAATAGTCAGGGCGATGGAAGATTTACAAAGATTATCGAAAATTCGGGTGTTCATGAAATTTCTGGTTAAGGTTTACATGAGCCAAACTATTTTCTGAATTAAGACGATGCACCCGTGCAAAATAGTATCAACCTCAAATACTTTTGTCAATAATTTCGATATATATGCAATTAATTACTAGACCTCCTGCATAAATTAGGGGAGAATGTGCCAGTTGGCGGTTGGATTGTTGCATCAAGCAGTTACATGGCAGAATTAGAGCTAAGAAAAATACATTGAATTACAATTTTGTGCTGCAAAGTTCAAGTGGTTGTACGGAGTCAATTGATGTTATTTAGAATTATCTTAGTCCGTTTGAAGTTGAAACCCGCTTGCTTATCGCTGAGGTCATCTTAAGATAACTAATAAACTTGTTGCGAAAAGTCTACATATTTATAGATATACAAAAAAGGGATAATTTTAGTTATTATCCCTTTCACAAACTTTTTAGCTAACTATTAAGCAGTGTATTTATCTACAAAGCTTTGCAGCCCAGATTTATATCCAGCACCAACTGCTTGAAATCGCCATTCTCCATCTTTCTTATACAACTTGCCAAATTCAATTGCTGTTTCTGCGGAAGCATCCTCGTCTAACTCATACTTGGCAATCTGCTTTTCTGTGGTGTTGTCATAAATTCTGATATACGAGTTTCTGACTTGCCCAAAATTTTGTTTTCTTTGTTCTCCTTCATGAATAGTTACGACAAAAACTATTTCTTGAATTGAAGCATCAACTTTACTCAAATCGATTTGGACAGTTTCATCATCACCCGAACCTTCGCCAGTAAGGCTATCTCCTTCATGTTTCACTGAGCCATCAGGCGAGAGCTTATTATTGTAAAATACAAAGTATTTATCGTTAGGAACTTTACTGTTATTTCCTAACATAAATACAGACGCATCTAAGTCGAAAGCTGAACCTGTATCTGTAGCGTTAATGTCCCATCCTAAGCCAATTCCGGCATTCTTTAAATTGGGGGCTTCTTTAGATAAATTGATTCTTTCGCCTTTGCTGAGATTGACTGACATAATTGTTACCTATTTTTTCAAAACGACTTGTAAGTAAACTGGAAATGATTAGAGTTGGCTCTAAGTAGGGAATGCAATAAACCAGGAAATACAGAACCCGCCAGTAGAAAATAAAAATTATGTTTATTCTCTCCCTTTTACCTACCTAATGTCTAAGCATAGGTTTTTACAAGTTCCTCTAAACCATTAGCTTTAACCCCATCACCGATAGCTGCCATTTTCCACTCATTATTACGATTATAAATCTCTGCCATAATCATTCCAGTCATGCCTTTGTATTCTGCACCCGACAAATCATACCTAGCCAATTCTTGATTATTGGAGGTATTGACTAAGCGGACAAAGGCATTTTTTATCAAGGAAAAGTCTTGCTTGCGAGTCATACACTGGTAGATATTAACTGTGAAAACCAGTTTTTCAACATCTTGGGGTAGGCGAGCCAAATCTACAATAATCTGCTCGTCATCACCAGCGCCTGCACCTGTCAGATTATCTCCTAAATGGGTAATCGCTCCAGATTTGTGGGACAAGTTGCCAAAGTAAATTACATTAGCTTTATCGCTAATTTTGCCTTCTTGATTCAAGCAAATTACGGAAGCATCCAAGTCACAGTCCTGAGTGTTGTTAAAAGCTCCGAATAAGCCGCCCGACTGTTTAGCTACATCCCAGCCCAATCCGCACATTATCTTCGTTAGTCCTGGTGCTTCTTTAGATAGGGAAATACGTTGACCTTTTTGCAAGTTGATTGCCATGTAAATTATCCTAATTATTGGTTGATTTATTTAGGCTACACATTCATGATTAGAAGTGACGAGTTAACCCCTTTCATATTGTGATGAAATACAGTTGTAAACAAAATCAAGCTAACACTGCACTACAATAACTGAAAGTGTATAGTTCTATCAATAAATAGGTGCATTGCGCCGTCTCTTCTGGTAGGTAAAAGCAAAAGCTTTGAGGTACTGAGGTTGAACATACTCACAGTAGTTTTTAGGTGGGCTGGAGTTAATTTATTTTTAATTGATTTGTAAATAAAGTTTTTGTAACTGTTTAACTTTATAAACCAATACTTTTGTTCTGCACTTTATCTTATTTTTCGTCCGCAAGACTGCCATAAGTAGGGCTTAAACTCGTTAAGTAAATTTTAGCGACCTTATTTTTAGTTTTATGTCAATAAACTAATTTATATAATTGTTACGCAGATGGTATCTCAATTACTCCATCTAGATTTTTGTTTGCCAATTCCTGACGCTTTTCTCTAATTCTTTGCTATCCAAATAATCTAAAGCGTAGGCTTTTTGTAACAAAGGAGTAGGAATAAATCGATCATATTTTTGCAGTTTTAATACTTCTTTACTACTAACTAACTGCTGGGGTGCTATTTGCTGGCATAAAGAATAAATTTGATTGAAAGTAGATTCTACTTTATCTTTACTTACTTTAAGCAGCATAAAATACGGACTTACACCACTAATGCTTTTAATTTCTAAAGCATCTCGACAATATAAATTAAGCAATCTTTCTAGCGTACGATAAGCTACCGTTCCCATCCAAGGTAAAATACAGCAGACATTACCTTTTATTGGTAAAACATTAAATTGATTTAATCCAGTAGTTGTTGCTAGATGACGCGCGGTTTTTAATCTTTCCTGAGCGCCTGGTTGTAAGTAACTGTAGTTTGTATCTTCTGCTAAAACTTGCTGCATTTTCTGCAAAACCTTAGTATGAATATTGCTGCTACCACCGCGCCAAGCAATGTTAGCTATTCCTTCTACTGGTTTTACCCAAATAGTGTTAGCTTTCGGCTCAATATCAAATATTTCCCAGGTTCTACCTGCTAAAGTAAATCTATTTCCTGGCGGCGGCATAATGATACTGCCAATTTCCATTGATTCATCTCTAACTTTGTATTCTTTATTATCAGCAAATACAGCGTAAAACTGAAAAGAGTTTACAATTTTCTCTCCTTGTATCCCAATAATTAAATTACCTTTTTCAGTTTGCTGCAAATGATCGATTTCTAGTAAATGATTCAATAATTGGCGAAAATCGTTCGTAGAAATAGCTTTAAAAGCTGGTAATTTTAAAACTTGTACGGCAATAGCTGGCGGGGAAAGTTCGCCCATTGCCGCTAAAATACTCATAGTTTGGTGATACAGCAAACTCATTGGATACTGTGGTGGGCGGATAGGTTCAATCCAACGCTCTTCGAGGTAAAGTTGAATAATAGCGATCGCCTGCAATAGTTGCCAAGGGATTTGATAAGGTAACGCTTCCTCCCCAGAACGCTCTTTTTCGGTGCAGACAAACCCCATTTCTGATGGTTCTCCCCGTCTTCCGGAACGTCCTAGCCTCTGTAAAAAACTTGATACCGATATAGGGGCATCTAGCTGCATTACTCGCTCTAATTGACCGATATCTATGCCCAATTCTAGGGTAACAGTTGCCGCAGTAACGGCACAAGAAGTGCGATCGCGCATCGCTGCTTCCGCATCTTGGCGCAGTTTTGCCGAAATACTCCCATGATGGACGTGATATATGTCGGGAAACCCAACACTATCGGCTATCTGGCGCAAGTTAGAGACAACCGATTCAGTTTCAGCGCGGTTATTAGCAAATATTAGACAATTACGGGATTTGGTACGCTCAAAAATGTATTGATAGTACGGATTTGTAACCGATTCTTCTGCATTATCTGAAGTGTAAAAATGCTCTACAGCTAAATGTAGTTTCCGTTGTCCGCCTTGAATATCCGAGGTAATAACTTCTCTATTTGTTCCCGCTTGCAACCATTCGGCGGCGCAAGTATAATCGCCTAAAGTTGCAGATAAGCCAATCCGACGCGGTGGATTGGGAACAAATTTAGATAATCGTGCTAATTGACAAATAATTTGACAACCGCGTTCTGAACCCATAAAAGCATGAACTTCATCAATAATAATAAATCTTAAATCGCCAAATAAGCGATTTAATTGATTATATTTATTTATTAATAAGCTTTCTAAAGATTCTGGCGTAATTTGCAATACACCTTTCGGATCTTTTAATAGCATTTGTTTACGACTTGGCGCAACATCACCATGCCAATGACAAACCGGAATATCTGCCTCTTTCAATAAGTCATTTAACCGCGCAAATTGATCGTTAATTAATGCCTTAATTGGGCTAATATACAATACTCCAATAGTATTTGCTGGGTTTTGCTGCATTAAAGTCAAAACTGGCAAAAAAGCTGCTTCTGTTTTTCCTGAAGCCGTACCCGCCGCAAGTAATAAATGAGCATCTGTATCAAAAATTGCTCTACACGCTTCTATTTGTACTGGACGTAATTCAGTCCAATTGTGAGCGTAAATATACTCTTGAATAAACGGTGCGAGTCTAGAAAATGTGGAATTACTCATAAAGTAAATTCAGCAAATTCGCTATTTGCGTCTACATCTGTACTTTTACTATTAGCAGTAAGTGCAAAACCAGAGTTATGCAGTAATTTTTTTAAAGTCAAATCTTGATTTTGTTGCAAAATATTTAAAACACTAACAAAATCGCGCACTATTTCGCCTGGAGTTAGTAAAGCATTTGCACCTAAACGGTTAATAACTTCCTGCATAAATATTTTTAATTCATCATTTGTTAAAGCCCTTTCTGTGCTGTAATGAACTGCATGAACTTCGGCTAATCGCTTAAAAAGTAACAAAATCTCCGGTTCTGTTAAAGCTTCTAAGTGAAAAACTGGACTAGAAGTATCTTGAAAACCTTTAGTAAAACGGCTTTTTGATGTCCGTCGTTTCCAGGCTAAATCGTTAAAAAGTCCGCGCTTTGGGTCTTCTAAAAAGTTGGGTGTTCCGCCGATATAAATACCTAAATATTCGGCTTTACCTTGCATTGTGTCATTAAATATTGCCAGCAGCTTATCATAGTTATTTTGTCGCGATATACTATGACTTATTTTGTATAAATGTACAGCTTCATCTAATAGAACTATTAATCCTCTGTACCCAATATCGGCAACAAACTTAGCTAATATTTTAATGTAATCGTACCAGCTATCATCATCAATAATATCTCTAACTCCTAATGCTGATTTTGCTTCAATTTTGTTGGCAAAATCAGCTTTCAACCACCGCAAAGCAGCAGTTTTTTTAGTATCGTCATCTAAACGATAGCCGCGCCAGTAAGTAGTAATAACTGTAGCAAAGGCAAAACCATGTACTAAACCTTCGGTTTCTTTGATTGCTTCCAGTATATTTGCTTCTACTTTATCGTCGAAACCATCATCATTAGGACGCATTCCTGTAGCTTGAGCAACTTGATTTTGAATACCATTAATCCATCCTTCTAATATCGGTGTTAAAGCGCTACCATCAGGACGAATCTTAGTAGAAATATTTTGCATTAATTCTCGATAAGTTGCTACCCCATGACCGCTAGTTCCGACTAAACGGCGCTCTGGTGATAAGTCTGCATCCGCCACTACAAAACCGCGTTCCATTGCATAGTTACGAATTAATTGCAAGATAAAACTTTTACCTGCACCATATCGTCCCACAATAAACCGAAATGCACCGCCTCCTTCGCCAATATTATCTAAATCTTGTAAAAGCGCTGCAACCTCCTTTTCTCTACCTACAGCAATATGTTCTAAACCAACTCTCGGTACTACTCCCGCACCTAGAGAATTGATTAAAGCTGTAGTAACTCTTTTCGGGATTTTAATATTAGACATTTATATAGTTTTATTTAAGTTAAGTATTTTGTTTAATTGGGTTAAATATTCTTCCATAATCCCTAGAGGTATAGAATCGCTTCCGGGTTCAATTAATAAATCTCCTATGGTGTCTAAAGCACATTCATTTATTGAATCAATTAATAATTCTGGCATAGTAATATTGTCCTCGGCAATTTTTTTTATTGTTGCACTAGGATCGCTCTGCTGTATAATTGCCTCAATTACTTGCAGTTCTGATTGGCTAATATGAGATATAAAACTTTGCCATTCTTCAGGAATCTTGTCTACTGGCTTTTCCGAGGATAAATGTTTTTGTTGCTTAATAAGTTCAGTTAATTCTTGTTTTATTTTATCTCTTTCAGTTTGTTGTTCTAATAATTCTTGATGCAGTAAGCTAAGATGAATTTGAGTAGTGTTTTTTTGCTCGGCGATCGCATTTAAAGATTCGTTTAGTTCTGTTTGCTGTTTCTCCAAGTGCTGAATCTCTGTCAGTAAGTGGTGAGATTTTTCCTCTAGTTGTGGTTTGAGACGATTGAGCAGACTTACACCGTCTTCTAGGTCTTGTTTTTGGATTTGCAGATGAGTAACTTGGCTGCGTAGTTGCTGTAACTGAGTTTCAAATGAGTAAAATTCTGCTTCCGCATCGTGCTTTAATTTCTTGAGCGATCGCACAGACTGATCTATTTCGCCTTTATGTTGTTCTAAAGTTTGAACTTGCGCCTGCAATTGTTGAGAATTCGTCTCTAGACAGCTTTTTTGGTGAACTAACAACTCCAATTGGTGAGTAATTTGTTGCTGATAATTGCGTTGTTCGGTAGTGCGTTCGGATAGTTGCCGCAATTGAACTTGCAGAAAATTAATGTTAGTTTCAGTTTGTTGCTCTCGATCTGCAGTCGCTAGCAAAGACTGATTTAACTGTCCTTGCCACTTTTCTAACTTATAAATCTGTGCTTGCAAATCGTTAAGAATTAGCTTTTGCTGATTTCGCTGTTTAAAATTTACCGCGCCTACGCCCAAAACTGTAGCAGGTATAGTAATTAAACCTGTTTTTAAAGCAGTTCCTACATCTCGGCTAACAATTAAGCTCAGGACTAAGCTGACACTAAATACAACCGAACCCAGAAGCAACCGATTTTTTACCATAACTGATAATAGTAAAGAAAATACAGGCGATTCACGGGATAAAGTATTGTACTACCACGTGCGCTAAAGCACAATTGCCGTAATTGTAAGCATTAAAGTCTATTTTGTGCTAGTTCATCACAGGCAAACTTTTCTGTAAGCCTCTACCTAGCTGCCAAATCTGCTTGAATAAAGTCAATAAACTGCCGTGCTGTCCTTCCCGAACGCCCATTATGACGAGTAGCCCACTGCAAAGCCTGCCGAGCTAAGTCTTCCTGGCTAAGGCTAATTTTAGCTTGGGCAGCTAAATGATGAACAATTTTTAAATAAGTTTCTTGGTCGGCACTCTCAAAAGTTATAGTTAAACCAAAGCGATCGCTAAAAGATAATTTTTCCTGCACTGTATCCCAAGCATGGACTTCATCACTATTACTTGGACGAGGGCGATCGTCAAAAAACTCTCTAATTAAGTGTCGCCGATTAGAAGTAGCATACACAACTACATTCTGCGGGCGGGCGGTTAAATTGCCCTCCAGTACCACTTTTAGAGCCTTAAAACCATCGTCATCTTCCTCAAATGATAAATCGTCCACAAAGATAATAAACTTCTGCACAGCGCCGCGTAACTGTTCCAAAATCGTTGGCAATGCTTGCAAGTCAGATTTGGCAACTTCAATTATCCGCAGTTGGCGACTTTGATATTTATGCAACAATCCCTTAACTAAAGAAGATTTACCCGTACCGCGACTACCATAAAGTAATACGTGCGAAGCTGGGTAGCCTGCAAGCAAAAACTCTGTATTTTTAATTAAAGTATCGCGCTGGTACTCGTAGCCTGCGAGTTGATCTACTTGCACTGGATCGGGGGTATTTATACCCACAAGTCCCGACTGCCAGCGTAAAGCTTTATATTGGGCAAATAAACCTGTACCATACTGCTGATAGTACGCGGCTAAATCTTCTAACGCCTCGGCCCAATTATCCAATTGTTGTAGTTTTGTTCGGATTGGCGTTGTTTCTCCTGCCTCATAGTACCAAGCAATCGGTGCAACAGATGAATTAGTAGCCGATTGCACCCATTCACTCAACAAGTCGCTACTACATTGATAAAGAAGTTGCAAAGATTGCAAATCTTGCCCGGCAGCCGCTATTAATGCTGGTGGTAAATTAGCTAAATCTTTACGCTGTACTTGTTTAGAGAAAGGATTATCATCAAGCAGAATTTGCGTAACTAGGTAATCAGCCCAACTTTGATTTGTAGAAGAAATCGCCTTAAACCATGTACCATAAGCTTGAATACAGCCTAGTTCATCGATGTCGCTATGACGCAAGGTCTGCATGAGTTCTAATTGATGCAATGCTTGCAACAAGTCGATAAGTGACCTACCAACAGGATTATTTAAAACGGCTTGATATAGTAGTAGAGACGCGCAGCAACGGCGCAACACTTGAATTGATAACATCTATAGATAAGTTAATTTTAGGCTATGGTAACAGCGATGTGCCTAGAAGTGTTTGTAAGATTGCTGCCCATTATTTTTTACTGGGTAGTGTTATTTATAATGCCCAAATTTTTCACAATACTTCTACTTTATCTTTTTGGAGTGCTGACAAATGCGATCGCACTGTATCCAAAGCAATTGTAGTTAAACTACACTACAAATCATTTATTTAAGAATGTATAAATACAGACCTTTTCTAGCATCTATATCAAACTTTAAGCCGATTTCCATTCCACTACTTGTTCGCACCTTATCAAATGAGTCGTCATCAATCTTAATGCTTTCGATATTAGCTGACTGGCAGCAGGAACTACCCTCGCTAACTAGATACAGGGTATCTCCAACTGATAAACTATATATATTATTAATCTTCGCTATCCCAGCCTTGGACTTTTTAAACCATTCTGTAAGTTCTCCAATTACTTTTACTTGACCAACTGTTTTTTTGCGTTCAATCACTTGAAAAGTAACTAACTCAGCAAGCGCTTGACATAAACTTTCCACAAAATCACATAATTCCAGTAGCGCATCAAAACCTAGAAAATTGTCAATCGGCTCTCCATGTGCTGCATCGTTGCGATAGCTAATGAGTTTGCTGAGTTCTCCTGCCGCAGTGTCTTGAGTTCCACTAATCTCCTCCACAAAATTTTTCACTGCTTTATGTTTATCTACCCAAATCCAGGTGTTACTTATACCTGCATCAGCCAACAATTTCTCTAAAATGTCTTTACGCAAGTTCTGCTCATGGAAGAGAAACGCATCTGACAATAACTCATATTGATCTTCCCCATTAACTCCATGAAATAATCCGCGTATAACTTTATGATTAGAAAGGTGCTTGTATCTATTTTTATTCAAGTCAATTAGTAAGCGTCCTACTCCCTTTTGATGTGTGTTTTGGATTCTCTCTTCTAACTCTGAATAACAAGGAACTAAACATGGCAAAATTAATAACCAGTCGGTAATTAAATCCTCAACAAAGCGCTCATAGATAGCGTATAACTGAGTTACTACAGCGCAGTGGTCGTAAACTCGCCATTCTGTTACTTTAGGAATATCCTGCATTAAAGCGTTGAATAGTTCTTCACATTCTTGCTCTTTGTGTTTAGTAATTACTCCTGCTTCAAATGCAATCTTTCTTAGCTTCTCGTTAGTCTTAATAATAGAACGGGTAGTAGAAATATTTACTTTTGCTGTTCCCAAAAGCTTTTGAAACATCGCTCTTTACTCTGCGATGGCTTGGGACAGCATATCGTCAAACAATTTTATTCGCTCTTGGATATCAGCTTTAGTTCCTCCATCACCTGTAAAAAGCTTTGCTTTGTCTGTTTTAAAAAGCCTCTTGGTCTCTTCAATTACTCTTAACTTCCGCTCAATTAAAATATCTGCATCCGCTAAGTGTCTGCTAAATCCAACCATGACAGCATCGTAATATGCTTTATAAGCGCTCTTTTTCCAAGTGTTAGTTTTTAGATCATAAGGTTTAAACAAATTCTCTCCATAAATCTGGTGAGCTAAGTTTATAGTTTCGATAAAAATATTTTTAAGGATCTCGATATCTTCATCGGAGAACTTCAAACTATTTATCATGTATAGATTAAGAAATCCCGTCATTCCTTTACGGAAATCATTTACATGGCGTAGAGCAAAGAAGCGAAGAACTAATTCAGCATCTTCCATCTTTTTATATAGGTTGTTTTTCATGAGTTCTTCACGATCTCCTATTGGAATTCTCCAAGCCTCGGCAAATATATTATTAGCTGCTAATTTATGTAATATTTCGTTGAACTTACCGTAATACACACAGTTCCGTATCTCTTGAGGACTTAGCTCTACCACACCAGTATTAAGACGTTCAAAAGCAATCTGTTTTAAGAAAAATGCTTCATCAGGGTCGGATGCTGATTCTGTAATTAGCACTATGGACGATATTGAACGGCGGTCAATACCTGACTTAATTTTTGTAGGAAGCGTATCATAGATGCGTCCATTAAGCTCTGACCAAAGCTCTAGTCCAGTTAGTTTTAATTTGTTCTCATAAAAATCACGAATAGCTGTAATTCTCTGTTGTCCATCCATCACTTCATAAGAATTATAATTTTTTTCGTAGAGAATTATTGAAGGGACAGGAATGTTGATTAGAAAAGACTCGATAAGTCGTGACTGCATCTTTGCATCCCAACGCAACCTTCTCTGATAAAAAGGTTGCACATCCATATAACCAGGTTTATTTAATGCTTCCACAAAACTTGGCAGCTTTTCGCGGTTCATTTCAGTGAGTATTCTTTGCTCTCCGCTCTCGTACTTAGCGTTAATTTGAGCGTCAGTCATGTGACCAATGCGATTTTTTGATGCTGATTTTTCCCACATCTTTTCTTCAAATGGTGCTAGTTGCATTGACTACATCCTCCTTGAAGTCCCTATGATGAAATGTATAGTAGTTCTGCTGAATATAGCCTAACGCTTCCTTAGAAGAGAAAATTTTGTTGTTCCTAGCTCATGACATTACTAGGCAAGGTTTTTCTTGGCTGTGCGTGAAAATTAAGATTATTGCTAGAGCGCGATCGCAATTCCAATAGTTCTAATCTGTATCGCTAAAATAGAAGCGAGCTAACACGGGAAGATGATCGCTGATATTTTCTATCAAAGCTTCTAGAGTCGCCTTAGTTTGCGTACTACTACCTTCTTCTAACAAAACATTCCAATTTATTACCGCCGCAGTTTGTTGGATATCGGCTTCGGGAACGCTAGAAGACACTACAATTAAGTCTAAGCGCGATCGCCTATTACCTACCGATAAGTAGCTTGGTTCAACCTTTTTTCCGCTTTTATTAAAGCTAATAAACTTAAGTTCTCCTTCGGCTTCCAATTGACGCAGTGGTTCCCATTCTGGTCTTTCTGGGGGAGCGTTCCAATCGCCGACAATAATTACATCTTCGTCAGTGGCTTCGTCTTGTATCCAATTAGCTAAACGACTTGCGGCGGCGGCGCGTTGTTCTTGACCACCACCACGTTGAGATTTTAGATGTACTCCTACCAAGTTGAAATCAAAGGGTTCTTCTTCTTTGTAGGCGGTAAAAGTTGCCGATAGTGGCAACCTTGGAAACACAACTTTTTCTGTATTGCCAACTTGCACTGTCAGGTCTTCAGTAGCAAAAAGTTCTTCTACATCTGTGGAGGCTTTCACCCACTCCATATCGTACACAAAGGCAACTCTTTGATCGCCGCCCGTTGTACCGTAAGCAGTTTTATACAGTCCAGCGCCGGAGGTCGTCAGCATATCAGCAATTACATCAAGAGCGCCGTCTTCAATCTCTTGCAGGACAAAAATATCAGCGTTTAACTCCTGCATAATGATGCGGATATTTTCGACACGCTTGGGATCTCTGTCGTTGAAAAACTTGATATTCCAGGAAATTATGTCTAAGAAGCGATCGCTCCCTTCAAACTTTTTAGGGACAAAGTTTCCACTCCTTAGCAACCGAGAGATATTGTCATTTAATATAGGAGTATTTTTTTGTAATGGTTTATTGCTTTGCATAAGTCACTAAATAAGGCTTTAACCGACAAAAATACTGCAAGCTCTTTAAATGCACAATAAAGGAACCTTAAGGAAAGACTAATACTGGTGGAGAGGAACGATTAAGGGCAGGAGTTTAATGCGACTTCACCTTGTAATGAGCTAGGAATAAAGCAGAAGTGCGATGTATTAGGTAATAATTATGGCTGTTGAATACGATTTAGTAGTTATTGGCGGCGGTTCTGGGGGCTTAGTGGTTGCAGGTGTAGCCGCCGCCCTCAAAGCTAAAGTGGCGTTAGTAGAAAAGCATCGTTTGGGTGGTGACTGCTTGTGGTATGGTTGCGTTCCAAGTAAATCCTTAATTCATGCTTCTCGCTTGGCTTACCAGGTAAAAAATGCCGGAAAATTTGGCATTTATAGCAAGGATACAACTATTGACTTTAGTAAAGCGATCGCCCACGTGCAAAATGTCATCTCTGCTATTGAACCCCACGACTCTCCCGAACGGTTTGAAGGCTTAGGTGCGGAGGTAATTTTTGGTGATGGGGAATTTATAGATCGGCATACTTTTAAAATTAATGGCAGAAGTATTAAAGCTAGAGCCTTTGTAATTTCTACAGGATCAAGACCTGTTATTCCCTTTATTACTGGGCTTGAGGAGGCAGGATTTATCACAAATGAAGAAGTTTTTTCGATAAATGAGCGCCCAGAAACTCTAGCTGTAATTGGTGGCGGACCTATTGGTTGCGAATTGGGTCAAGCCTTTTCTAGACTAGGTTCGGAGGTTACTATTGTTGCCGGAAGCGATCGCCTTTTATCTCAAGAAGACCCCGAAGTTGCTCAAGTCATTGCGACTCAATTTACTTCTGAAAATATCCGCGTCCTCACTAAAACGCGAGTCGAACGAGTAGAAGTTATTAATGGTAAAAAGGTGTTGTGGGCGGCGGGAGAAAAAATAGCAGAAGTAGACCAAATATTAGTTGCTGCTGGGAGACAACCTAATGTTGAATCGCTTAACCTACCTGCTGCGGGTGTAGAGATACGACAAAAAAGCGATGCTGGCTACGGTAATTCCGGTAGTAAAAAAGGTATCCGCGTCAATGCTCTCCTCCAAACTACCAACCCCCGCATTTATGCTTGTGGTGATGTAATTGGTGGCTATCAATTTACTCATGTCGCTAGTTACGAAGCCAATGTTGTCTTAAAAAATGCGCTGTTTTTACCCTTAATTAAGGCGGATTACCGCGTAATTCCTTGGGCGACATTTACCGACCCAGAATTAGCGCGGGTGGGATTAACCGAGCAAGAAGCGCGATCGCGTTATGGGGATGATGTGCAAGTAGTCAAACAAGAATATGCTGAAGTAGATCGCGCTCAAGCTGAGGCTGCAACTATGGGATTTGCCAAAATTATCGTGAGACGTAACGGTCAAATTCTGGGCGCTCACTTGGTTGGGGAGTCGGCGGGGGAACTAATCCATGAAATTGTTTTAGCAATGTCTCATAACCTAAAAATATCTGCCCTGAGCGGCATTCACATATATCCTACTTTGTCAGAAATAAACAGTAATGCAGCATTTGCCCTAACTCAGCAAAACTATGAAAAAAGCCATAGACTCCAAAAATTATTAACAAAGGTGTTTCAGTTATTACGAGCATTCGGCTAAGTTTTGGTAAGCTGGAGTCGCTACGGTAGAGGAGTAAAGTCAGACTTTATGCACTGGATATTATCAGGAGCGTTGAGCGTAGAAAAATTAACCGTGGCGATCGCAAATCTGCCTCCGTCATTGCAAGGTACAAAGCTAGTACAACTGTCAGATTTGCACTATGACGGTTTGCGGCTGTCGGAAAAAATGTTAGAGCAAGCGATTTCTCTCACTAACGAAGCCGAACCCGATTTAATTGTCCTAACTGGCGACTATGTGACTGACGATCCTGCTCCCATTCATCAACTTGTATTACGGCTCAAACATCTGCAAAGCCGTAGTGGTGTTTATGCTGTACTAGGAAACCACGATATTTATTTCAGCAAATCTAAAGCCGAAATTACAAAAGCGCTAACTAGCGTTGGTATTCATGTGCTGTGGAATCAAATTGCTTACCCTTTAGGACAACCATTACCCATTGTGGGATTGGCGGATTATTGGTCGAGAGAGTTTAATATCAAGCAAGTCCTGAGCCGATTAGACCCAAATACACCGCGCATTGTTTTATCTCATAATCCCGATACTGCTCAACTATTGAAAGAATGGCGTGTAGATTTGCAGTTGTCCGGTCATACTCATGGAGGTCAAATTATGATTCCTGGCATTAGGCGGCCGGCGGTAACTTTGTACAAAAGCTTGCGTCGTAATCTTTCCAAGTCTGCGCGTCGCCGAATGCCATTTATGCAAAAAGATTGTGCCAAAGTAGTCCGTCATTGGGAATGGGCGCAAGGTTTTCACCAAGTAGGAAGCAACCAACTGTACGTTAATCGCGGTTTAGGAACCTATCTCCCAGGACGCTTGTTTTGTCCGCCAGAAGTTACCATTATTACGCTAATTTAGTTACAAATTAACTCTTTACGAACTACTACTCGTGAAGAATGAAGTAGCAATTTAACGGGTTTTTAAAGGATGAAATTGTTTTAGTAGTCCCCTCTAAGTTTAGAGGGGACTTTTTAATAGCCTATTACTCGTGTTATTGAGCGCCAGAACCATTCGTAGCAGGAGCATCTGTATTAGGAGCCGGATCTTCACCAGCACTATCTTCGGTTGGAGTAGGGCTTTGCATATCTGGACTAGAATTACTTTCGGCTGGCTTTGGTGCTGTTTCGGCTGCGGGCTTTGGTGCCATTTCGGCTGTGGGTGCTTGTTTTGCCTCTGGGGATGGGGGTGTAACTGGAGGAACAGTAATATTAATGTTCTGCTCTGGAGCAGCGACCGATGGTTGAGGCTTTGGAGCAGCCTGCTGAGGAACAGGAACTATAACCTCTCTAGTTTTTTGAATGATTGTAGTTTTTGTTTCCGGCGCTTTAGCTTCAGGAGAAGGTCTAGGCTCTACTCTATTGGGTACAGGAACTACTATCGGAGTAACAGGATTGACGACATCATCGCGTTGATTGAGAAACCATAGTGAACCAGCAGTTATAGCCGCAAGGGAAGCCACCAAAATCCCAATTAATAAACCGCGTCCGGCATTTTCATTATCGCGGGCAACCAAAGCATCTTCTTGGTAGCTTTCGGCAGCTTGACCGTTTACAAAACCATCCTTATAAGCATTAGAGCCATTTATAGTCTCAGTAGTTTTGGTAACATCAGTGTGACCATCCGTACTGTTATGTACTTCTTTACTCACTTCACGACCGTAGTTTTGGGGTTCTTTTGGGCTAGACATAATATTTGTAAAACTTCCTTTGTAAGTAAAATTGCGGAGTTATTAGCAGATTTTAAAAATACTTGTTTCGTATTTTAGTGTCTTATTCGCTACTTGAGCTTTATTCATTATCAGAATAACTTTCGCGATCGCCTAAACGGCTCTATCTATGGAGGGGGATTGAATCATCTATCTAAGGACTGATTGCGATCGCAAGTTTTAGTAATATTTTCAACCCAATAGAGCTATGTGCGTGAATCAAGAACTAAGGGAAAGCTCAAAGTTGACGGGTCGCGCCCCTAATTTTTAATTCCAGTACAGAAAATTGAGCTAAGTTGGTAGTTTTTTGTTTATCTAGGGAATCTTATAGATAGAGAAAATATTAATCAATAGCCTATTATATGAGTAATGCTATCGAGCTTGGTTGTTTGGTGCGATCGCGCAATTCAACTTTAGGAATTGGCAAAGTTACGGAAATAACTCCCGATCATGCTGTTGTTGAGTATTTTTGCTCTCTAGGGCGACGGATTTACAAAACCTTATTTACAGACTTGCTGCAAAGAGTTAAGCTCCCCAAACAGACGCGGTGCTATCTCTATTTGGAAGACAAAGAAACCTGGACAATTGGCAGAGTTTACGCGGAAGACAACTATGAGTATCAAATCGATTTGCCCGATCGCCAGACGATATTAGCTACAGAGCAAGAAATTTATGTACGCTCAGATCGCCCGATTGCCGATCCGATTGAAATATTGGCGATGAAGGGTCACGAAACGCCTTACTTTCACGCCAAGCGATCGCGTTTCGTTCAATGTCTGCTACAACAACGTGCTGTCAGTCGCGGGATGACGGGACTTATCTCGGCTAACATTGCCCTTTATCCGCATCAAGTAGAAGTCGTCCGGCGTGTACTAGAAGATCCCATTCAACGCTACCTATTAGCGGACGAGGTGGGACTTGGGAAGACGATTGAAGCGGGAGCTATATTGCGGCAATACCTGCTAGACGAGCCTCGCGGACAAGCACTAATCGTAGTTCCTCAATACCTTTTAGCGCAATGGCATCAAGAGTTAGAAAGTAAGTTTTATCTCTCCAACTTTTCCAAGCGAGTACAATTGATTGCTGTGGAAGATTGGCATCAAATTAGCCGTAAAGATATTGGCTTTTTGATTTTGGATGAAGCACACCACATTGCAGCAATGGCTAATTCTTCTAATTTAGAACAGCAAGAGTGTTTCGAGGTTTGCAAACAACTTGCTCATAAGATTACTCGCCTATTGCTATTATCTGCAACGCCTGTTTTAAATCACGAGCAAGATTTTTTAGCAATGCTGCATCTGCTCGATCCTACTACTTATAAGCTTGAGGATTTAGCAGGCTTTAGCGCGAAAGTGCTGAAGCGTCAGGAAATTGGTAGAGTGCTGCTGGCTTTTAAAGCTGGTGCTAAACCCTTTGTTTTAAAAACAAATCTCGGTAAATTGCAAAGTATTTTTCCTAATGATACCTACTTACTAAATCTTCTTAGTCAGATGCAGCAAAGCTTAGAGCAAAAAGCCTCGGCTGTCGAACTCGATAAAATGGTGCAGGTAATTCGCAATCATATCAGCGATACCTATCGACTGCATCGCCGGATGCTCCGCAATCGCCGCGCTACCGTTGAAGATGTAATTTTTGACCGCAATGCTGTACCTAAAACCGAATATGACTTAGACGAGCGCTCAAATCCAATTCACGAACTACTAGAGGAGTGGCGAACAGTTGCCCCAAGCGGACAATATACTCGGATTTTCTTGCTATTGTTTCGCGCCGCCGGGACTTGGTTAGGAGTTTTAAAAGCAGTTGTTACGGCTCGTTTAAAGGGTGGATCTCATGCAGATTTAGTTAAAGAGTTTGGTACAGAGGATGTGCGCCTCTTGGTTGAAATTCCTAAGTTTTCAGGAGAAGCGGAGATTTTGCAAGCTCTACTCAACGTTTTGCAACAACCATCGGAAGACGGCGATCGCCTAGAATTATTGCAAACTATTTTGCTTTACCACCTCTCAGAAGTTCTCAAACTCCAGTCATATCAACGAGATATTACTAAATTACTGGAGCAAGTGCAAAAAAGAATCGATAGACCTTTAAAGAGCGACTTCTTACCGAAAATAATTGTATTTACAAGCTTTGTGCAGACTTGCTCGGAACTTAAGCGTTACTTAACGCAGGCTTTTGGGGAAAATGCGATCGCAGTTCATCAATTTGGAACATCAAGAGAACAAGCTGAAGATAATATCAACCGATTCAAAAATAATCCTAGCTGTTTTATTTTAATTAGCGATTTTTCTGGCGAGGAAGGACGCAACTTACAATTTGCTGACGGATTAATTCATTTTGACTTACCTTGGTCGCCCAATCGCCTCGAACAAAGATTAGGCAGAATTGACCGGATTGGGGGCAAAGTAGCCATCAATTCTTGGTTACTAGCAGGAGTGGATTTGCCCGATAGTCCTCATCAGGCTTGGTATGAGTTGCTAAAATCGGGATTTGGCATATTTACTCAATCGATTGCCAGCTTACAGTTTTATGTTGATGAAAAATTACCAGAATTAGAAAATATCCTCTTTAATTCTGGCGCTAAGGGACTAATAGATGCGATCGCCCAAATTCAAACAGACATTGGCACTGAACACGTAAAAATTAGCGAACAAAATGTTTTAGATGATATTGATGCAAACGATGAAAATGCGCTTAATTATTTCCAAGAATTAGAAACTTACGACGATCGCCATCAAGAATTGCAAAATGCTACAGAAAGCTGGCTGTGTAGTGCTTTACAGTTTCTCCGAGTCGATAACCCCGATTTAGCAGGAGTTTGTCAATACCAGCCAAGCGATCGCACTCTAGTACCCGCTAACGTGCTAGTTGAACGCTTTTCTACTCAAGCAAAAAAACATGGAACTTACAATCGCAGGTTAGCAAACAAACATTCTGGAATCGACCTTTACCGCATTGGGGAAGGATTTACAGAGAAATTAGCATCTTATATGTATTGGGACGATCGCGGACAAGCTTTTGCAATGTGGCGACATGACAAAGCTTGGGATACAGGAGAAGGTACAGAATGGCTGGGATTTCGCTTTGATTATGCGGTGGAAGCTAATTTAACTTTTGCTAAAGATTCTGCGCTCAATAAGTTAGAGATTAAAACACTTAGACGACGTGCAGATGCGTTGTTTCCACCCAAATTAGAGACAGTTTTTGTCAATGCTCGAATGGAGATTGTTGAGGATACAGGTTTATTAAATATCTTGCAACGTCCTTACTATGGCAAAGACAGCGATTACCGCGACTACAACTTGGCGAAAGACCGCTTATCAATTATCGATGAATTTATCGATCCGGGTAAATGGTCTAACTTCTGTAATCTGGCGCGGAAAACTTCAGAAAAATTGTTACGCGATCGCACGAGTTTCAGCGAATTATGCCAACAAAGAGCCAAAGTTGCAACTTTAAAACTAGATAACCGCCTTAACCAGCTTCAATTGCGCCTCAACCGAGTTTCGGAAGCAACGGTTAATTCATCTTTACTAGCGGAGGAACTTGCCAACGAAACCAATATTAGTCAAGCCTTAGTTGAGGGAATATATCGTCCCCGTCTCAAACTTGATTCGGTAGGATTCATTATTATTTCTGGGCGATCGCCTGTCGGGGAAAAGGAGGCAAGCGGCTGGTGAATAACTCCTTTCAAGCACTCCAAGATTTCATTCAAACCGGGGATACATTGGTGACATTGCAACATTAACTTGTGTTATTGGCGATCGCGCCTTAAATCTCCTCAAACTCATCTTCTTATTGGCAGGATATCAAGGGATATACAGAAAAATTCCTTATAATAACTCCTACAGGGTGGATATACGGAAATATTCTGTTTAACCTCCAAATATGGAATGTTATATGGAAATATTCTGCATATTATGCTCAAAACTGACTATGATACTTGCACGCTGTGATGTCGTAAAAGATTATACGGAAAGTTTCAGCATAATAAGTTATGTGGCAAACCCAGATTAGGTGTAGATCTCAATGGATGATTTCAGGGATTCTCTTGACCGCATCAAATCTACTTGCTCTAAAATCGCTGCACAGTTTGAGTCCTCTGACGTAGTTGAGCCAATAAAGGTACTGCAAGAAGCAGCAAATGAGGCAGGTAAATCTTGGTCTGGTTCATGGCTCGGCTACCATTCACGCATATATTACGATCAACTGAAGCCAGTTCCTCCCGGAGCAAGGTTTAGTCGAGAATGGGGTTTATTAAACAAATATGCTAACGATACTATAGGCGAATGGCGTGAATATGATTTCGATACTGTTTACAACGCCCTAAAATCAACTTCAAAGAATCCTTCTTTAGAACAACTAGAGGAACTTGCAAATAATGTAAGTAAAGTGATTCCTGATTTGCAAGAGGAACTGATATCGATAATCTTTTCCTACCTAGCTAATGGGGAAGATGAATACCTGAGCCGTTTAAAGGAAGAAGCCAAAGACTGCAAAGTATTATCTGCAATGCAATTTATTGATTATCTTCGGCCAAGTGGACAATTCATGTCACGTGACATGGTTGCTATACAATCTGGCTTGCATACTCCGCCACATATTTATCTTCAAGCACAGTTGCTAGCAATTCAATCGCCTGCTGGAGTAGCAGAAGATTTAAAGAAGATCGCAACTAGGCTCTCATTACACTTAACCAATAAATCTCGCGCTTATATGCACTCATCTCAACCAGGTACACATATCTTCATTGGACACGGACGCTCACCTCTCTGGAGAGACCTCAAGGATTTTATCAGTGATCGATTGAAATTGCCTTGGGATGAATTTAATCGAGTGCCAATTGCCGGAATCACTAACACTACTCGTTTGTCTCAGATGCTAGATAGTGCAGCGATAGCATTTTTGATAATGACTGCTGAAGATGAGCAAAGTGATGGAAAGCTCCGTGCGAGAATGAATGTCATACATGAAGCTGGGCTTTTTCAAGGACGTTTGGGTTTTACGCGCGCAATTATTCTTTTGGAAGAAGGCTGTGAGAACTTCTCAAACGTTGATGGACTTGGTTACATTAAGTTTCCACCCGGAAATATTAAAGCCTGTTTTGAGGAGGTTCGTAGTGTTCTTGAACGTGAAGGATTAGTGTGAGTGCCATATAACAATTCGCTTGGAGCGGACTACCGAAAGGTCTTAGTGCATTGCGAAGGTTCTTTGTAGCCGCTGAAGGGGAACGTTAGGCTGATGCAAATATATTTAAGGCTTTGTCGTAAATGAGCGATCAAGAGAAACTGGTTAAAAAAGAAAGTAACCGATACCGAGTTTTAAAACTTTTCTATGACACAGTTGGGGATCAAAGAAATTCAATTCTAAATAAAAGAGATGTGCTCAAATATCTCATTGAGCAGGAAGGGATGCCTCAAGAAGAAGCAGAGTCAGCATTCAATTACTTGCTAGACGAGAACTTGCTGGAGGCAATGACTCTTAGTGGTGGAACTTCAATTACACATTCTGGTGTCAAGGAAATTGAAGCTTCAAGCAAATATCCTGAACAAGCTACACGACATTTCTCAGCTCAAGCAATTCAAGTTTTCTTTCAGGATATAGTTATGGGCGATAAATTTGAGAATATCAATAATTCTACGGTTGTCAATCATTCTGAAATAGACAATTCCTTTAATCAGAGTACTGATAATGAAAAAACTCTTGCAGAAGCTGCTGCTGAAATTCAAGAACTCCTGAAACAGCTTGAAAAAACAAATCCAGCTGCAACTGAAGCTGACAAAATAACTTATGTTAATATTGCAACAAAGCCTGATCTCAAACAACGGGCAATTGCTGCACTAAAAGAAGGAAGTAATACAGCTATTGACGAATTTATCGTGGACAACAAATATCTCAAGGTTGTGAAGGCGGTAATTCAAGGTTGGTTACTGCCGAATGGATGACTTAATTATTTTGGCCGTACTATGCCTAACAAGCGCGTGTACACGGAACGAAGGCTAGCGCTATCTGTTATGATGCAAGTATTATTGCCGTCCGGTGACGCGCCAGCCGTTATGCTGCAAGGCCTGAGTGGAATTATTTACCTGCCAATATCTAGCGAGTTACCTAGATTAATTTCACTGCTTTAGAGAGCGGCGCAGCTTTTTAAAGTTTTTTATATGGCGTGATTGTAGATTATGGGATCATTCGTGAGGGTAGGGTTTCTGTGCGATCGCCTCTTTTATCTTCATGTCAACAAATGATTCTAAACTTCAAGCTCAGAGAATTCTAGATGCGATCGTCTTCATTCCCCTTGAGCAATGCCAACCCTTGATCCGTGAGTTTGAGAGCATTCCTGCTCGTCGTCATTGGACTGAAGCATCAACAAGTTGATGAGAACGCTCTATGGTCGGTAGAGAAGGCTGGTAGTATTAAGTTGGGGAATACTGATGAAAATCGCTGCAACTATTACATCGGCTGAGTTTTAATAAATTACAAGGATTTCAAGGTTTTTTAAGCTCATTGCCCAACAGGTCTAATGACGATAATTTTAACTATGAACTACCGAAACTACATCACGATCGAACCAAATAAGCGCGGTGGTAAGCCTTGTGTGCGTGGCTTGCGAATTACGGTTTATGAAATGCTTGAGTACCTGGCTTCCGAGATGACTGAAACAGAAATTCTTGACGATTTTCCCGATCTGACGCGAGAAGATTTAAAAGCCTGCATAGCTGATGCTGCTGACCGTGAGCGTCGGTTTATGACTGCATTATCCGACTAAAAGTGCTTTTTAAGATTATCTGCGGCGGGTGATGGACAAAGCTACCAAAGAGGGACGAGTTTTGAGGCTTGGATAATTAAGACTTCGCCAAATCATTTAAAGCTGTTTCCGGGCCAACTACAGATATATAGGGATTCGTAAAATAACGGCAAGCTGCTCTTAAGGTATCGGCGGTTGTCACTTCAGCAACTTGCTGTTGAAACTTAGTATCAAACTCAATTCCCAATCCAATAATTTCGTACCAGCCGTACACCTGAGCAATTTGAGCATTAGTTTGTTTACCCAAAGCGTACTGTCCTAAGAGCTTATTTTTAGCGGTTTGCAGGGCTTCATTACTAAGCTCGGCGCTGCATAATAAATCAACTTCTGTTTGCAATCCCGCGCGGGCGATCGCAGTATTTTCGGGAGCCGTACCCATATAAACTACAAACTGTGCTACATCTTGTCTTGTAGGATAAAATGCTGAAACATCGTAAGCTAATCCGCGTTTTTCCCGCAGTTCCACAAATAACCGACTAGAAAGCCCGTTACCCAAATAAGTAGAAAGTAGCTTTAGCGCCGTATAATCAGCCTCGCGCACGGCGGGAGCAAGATAACCAAGCATAACTATAGATTGCTGGGTCTGCTTGGCGGTCATCGTAGGGTAAGGAGCAGATGTGAGAGCGGAAAAATTTAGCGTAGGTAAAGGACTTGTAGGTTTTTGCCAATCGCCAAAAACTTCTTCGACCATCGCGATCGCATCAGTAGGAGTCACGCGACCAGCTAGACTAATAACAATATTATCTGGGCGGAAATGGTTTTGGTGAAACTGCCGCAAGTCTACTTGAGTAAGATTAGTTACCGTTTCTTGCGTCCCCAAAGATGACATGGCGTAGGGGTGGTTTTGGTACATTGCTTGACGCAACTTGTCAAAAGCAATCGTAAACGGTTGCTCTTGCTGGGAACGAATGCTTTGCAAAGTCAAACGCCGTTCTAGTGCTACTTCCATTTCGGGGAAACTAGGAAACCTCAATATTTGCCCCGCAAGTTCCAGCATCGATGGCATATCTGCGGTTACGGTTTTGAGGCTGAGGACAAAATAATCTCCCGCCGCATCCGTACTTAAACTTGCTCCCAAAGATTCTACGCGATCGCCTATTTCAAAGGAGGAAAGTTTTTCTGTTCCCTTGGTGATAACATTGGATAATAAATGTGCAAGTCCCGCTTGCTGCGGCTCTTCCCAACAACTACCCGCACGAATAAATAGCCGCGCTGCAATAATATCCGCCACTGGATTTTCTGCTACCAGTATTGTTATCCCATTACTTAAAACTGTGCGCTGGATAGCTTGATTTTGTAGCTCTTGAGTGGTCACGCCTGCTTGTCCTTATTTGATGATTATTTTCTTAACGCTAACGAGGTTTGAGTACAGTTATTGCATACTGAGAAGGCGATAAATACTGACGAGCCAATAGTTGCAGTTCTTCGCTCTCGAATGATTGAATCTCTTGGGGGTAACGTAGAGCGAGTTCCGGTGAAGAAAGTGTGCTGTAGTAGCCGTAAAGTCCGGCAATTTGACTTGGAGTTTCAGTATAAAAAGTGTAATCGTTACACATCAGCCGTTTGCAGCGATTTAGCTCGGATGAGCAAATTGGTGTCCTTTGTAGTTCCTCTAAGCAAACGCGAATCAAAAATTCCACCCGCTCCAATTGTTGCGAATCTAACCAAGCACTAATCGTAAATAGACTTGACTCTTTTTGTAAGGAAAAGTCGCTATTAATTGCTTGTACCAGTTGCCTTTCTTCTCTTAATTCTCGCACTAAACGACAAGACCTGCCTCCAGCTAAAACTATAGAAAGTAGATCTAAACCGCAGGCATGGCGAAACTTGTCTACGCCAGGGCCTATCCATGCCATCATTAATCGCGCCTGTTCTAAATTTGGCAATTTAATTTCTTGACGGCGAACTCCAGCTAGTAGATATTCTCCTAATTTAACTTCCGGGCGATCGCACGGTGTAATAAGTCGATTACTTTTACCTTCAAAGGCACTGCTGACCATTTCTACAGCCCGATCTTGTTCTATTCCTCCCACCATTACTACGGTCATATTTTCCGGTTGGTAGTAGGTGCGGTGAAACGAGCGCATTGCTTCTGGGGAATGCTGGAGTAAATTGTTTGCTGTACCCAAAACTGAACGCCCATAGGGATGGCATTGATACACGCTTTCGCTAAGAGATTGAAATCCAATCCAGTCTGGATCGTCATAGCACGAGCGGATTTCTTCTAATACTACATCCCGTTCCTTGTCAAATTCATCGGCGGGAATTGCAGCGTTTAGAAGCACTTCGGCTAAGTAGGGCAAAGTATCAGCTAGATATTGGGTTGCTGTAGTTAAAAAATAATGAGCATAATCATGACTTGTAGCAGCATTTGTCATGCCGCCTTTATTTTCTATTACTCGATCAAATTCCCCCGGACTAATGGCAGGAGTGCCTTTAAAGATCATGTGTTCTAGAAAGTGTGCCATGCCTGACCACTCTTCCGGCTCTCGGACTGTGCCTGCATTTATCCATACGTCCGTCACTACGACGGACGTAGTACTAATGTATTGATGGATAACAGTTAAGCCGCTATCTAGTTTAAGAAAACTAACTGGAAATACTGGAGCTTTTAGCAGTTGCAATTAACAGTTTTAACTAAAATTTAATCTTATTATGATAACGTTTCTAGGCGCATTAAATTGAACTAATTATTACAGCTTAGATTTGGCTAAAAGAGGCAATACCCATTGCCTCTTTTACCTGTAACTACGTTAAAGCTGCAACCGAGACTTTCCCGGCAATATTCAGCGCGATCGCGGTGAGGGCTTTTGCGGAAGCAGATTCAGGCTCGGCAACTACAATTGGGATACCGCGATCGCCGCCTTGGCGCAGGGCAATTTCTAATGGTACACATCCAAGCAACGGTACGCCCATTTCTTTAGCGGTTTTTTCTCCGCCCCCAGAGCCAAAAATGTCGTACTGCTTATCGGGCATATCGGGCGGAATGAAATAACTCATGTTTTCAACCATTCCCAGTATCGGAACGTTCATTTGCTCAAACATTTTTAGGCCCTTTCGGGAGTCTAACAGCGCCACCGCCTGGGGTGTAGTCACAATCACCGCCCCCGCCATAGGAACCGCTTGAACCAGAGTTAACTGCGCGTCACCCGTGCCTGGAGGCATATCGACAATCAGATAATCTAATTCTCCCCACTGCACTTGATAGAGAAACTGGCGAATTACCCCATTTAACATCGGCCCTCGCCAAACTACAGGCTGGTCGCGATCGATTAAAAAGCCCATCGACACAAGTTTAACGCCGTGATTAAAAGCAGGTTCTAATACATCTTGTTTGCCATCGTTCTGCACCAAAATTTTCGCGTCCGCAAGTCCTAGCATAGTGGGCGCATTAGGCCCATAAATATCCGCATCCAGTAAGCCAACTTTTGCTCCAGTTTGTGCCAAAGCTACCGCAATATTTACAGCTACCGTGCTTTTACCTACGCCACCTTTGCCGCTAGAAATTGCCACAATATTTTTAACGCCAGCAATTCCCGTGCGATCGCCCACGCCTTTTTGCTGAGGAGTTTCAGCGGTTACATTTACGAGTACATCGGTTACACCGGGTAATGTTTTCACTGCTTTAGTGCAGTCTTCAACAATAAATTCCCGCAACGGACAAGCGGGGGTTGTCAGTACCAAAGTAAAGCTAACTTTACCGTTGTCAATTACGACGTTGCGAATCATATTCAGTTCTACCAGGCTTTTTTGCAGTTCTGGATCTTGAACTGGTCGCAATACTTCTAATACAGAGCTTGAACTAAGGGTTTCAATCATGGTGTTTTAAATAGAGCAAAGCATACAGCAGGGATTGTACGCGCAGGTACTTCTTACTGCATCTTAGCCTCCTAAGCCTAAGTAAGTCTGTCTTGATCGAGTGGATGCATCTATGGGTTCTATTTAAAACTCAAAACTATTATTTTGTTTTTTGGCTACTCTTGGCAAGCCTTCGGCAGCTTTTTCGGCGGTGGCTGCCAAAGCCGCTGCTACCCTGGCAGCATAAGGACGGGACAATGACCAAATTAACGGCGATAGCCAGCCGTTAAGCGTTACTGAGTAAGAAATACAGTTACCACAAACCGTAGATTCTACTCGATAAGTTACTCTTTCTTCTACCCCAGGAATTGCGATTACTCTTACACTTAGCAATTCGCCGGGTCTAACCATCTCCACAAAAATTTGCACAGGAATAGGGCCTAAGCGCGTTACAGCTTGAAAAATTAGCCCAGGTTTCGGCACTAACCCACAAGGGACATTGGTGCTCGATAATAGTGGATGCCAGGAAACATCTGCCAAATCTACTACTGTTTGCCACAGTTCATCTACAGAAGCGGAACTAATAACTTGATAGGTTCGTGCTAAAGAACATCGAACCCAGCGCTGTTTGCGGTGGATGAATTTGGACAAACATTTATGCATTTTCCTAAATGTCCTTTCTAAGGACTTCTTCTATAAATTTGGCGTTGCTGGACTGACTTAACTTAGTTTTTCACATAGTTGCAATTTGTTTCTACATCACTTTGCTCAACCTAACAGTCAGTAAAATTTTATTTAAGCATTGGTGAAATGCGATCGCGCCTTAAGTCTGATTTGAGCGAAAATAGTTGGAGCGTTTGTCTTGACTTTAAAAGACTTTAGCGAAAATACATAGCATATTTGTCAGGTTGCACTAACAAATTGTCTAAAAATTAACTTTTCTTTAAATTTAGTTGTAAATTATGACCACTGCCTCAACCCCTCAAACCACACCCACTGCTTTACCCCCAGATGATGCAAAAGATCAAGTTAGACAACTGATGCAGGGCTTACAAGATGAAATTTGTCAAGCTTTAGAACAGCTTGATGGCGTAGGCAAATTTCGCCAAGATGCTTGGGAACGCTCTGAAGGCGGTGGCGGGCGATCGCGGGTAATGCGCGATGGCAATGTATTTGAACAAGGTGGGGTAGGCTTTTCGGAGGTTTGGGGTACTCATTTACCACCATCAATTTTAGCCCAGCGTCCCGAAGCAGAAGGTCATAGATGGTTTGCGACGGGTACATCAATGGTATTACATCCCCGTAATCCCTACATTCCTACGGTTCACCTTAATTACCGCTATTTTGAAGCCGGGCCCGTTTGGTGGTTTGGGGGTGGAATCGATCTAACTCCTTACTACCCTTTTGCAGAAGATGTCAGGCATTTTCATCAAGTAATGAAGCAAGCCGCCGATGCTCATAACCCAGAATATTACCCAGTATTTAAGCGTTGGTGCGATGAATATTTCTACTTGAAGCATCGCTGTGAAACTCGCGGTGTGGGTGGGATCTTTTTTGACTATCAAGATGGACAAGGCGAACTGTATCGCGGTAACGATCCAGAGGGCGCAGCAGCTACTTATAATAAGCAAATTGGTAAGAGCGCGCCGCGCAGTTGGGAAGACTTGTTTAGCTTTGCGCGAGATTGTGGGAAAGCTTTTTTACCTGCTTACGTGCCAATTGTCGAAAAACGTAGAGGGATGGAATATAGCGAAAGAGAACGCAATTTTCAGTTGTATCGTCGGGGACGTTATGTAGAATTTAATTTAGTGTACGACAGAGGAACAATTTTCGGCTTGCAAACCAACGGGCGTACTGAGTCGATTTTGATGTCTTTACCGCCCTTAGTACGTTGGGAATACGGCTATCAGCCAGAACCAAACACTCCTGAAGCGGAACTATACGAAACTTATTTAAAGCCTCAAGATTGGGCTAACTGGACACCAGAGCAAAAACATTGATAGATCAAAAAATGGATTTGTAGGTATACCTACAAATCCATTTAAAAAACTTTAAATTATTAACTCCTCTCTCCCATGCACGCTCTTTCTATTCCTACTTGGCTCATTCACATTTCTAGCGTTATTGAGTGGGCTAGCGCTATTTGGTTAATTTGGATGTATGGCGAAGCTACAAAAAACCGCTCTTGGTTTGCTTTGTCCTTTGCTATGCTACCAGCCCTAATTAGTGCTATGTGTGCTTGTACTTGGCACTTTTTTGATAACGCTACTTCTTTAGAATGGCTAGTGACACTCCAAGCGGCGATGACGCTAGTTGGTAATTGTACGCTTTTAGCTGCTGGGTGGTGGATTTGGAGAGCAAGTAAATCAAAATCAGATGTGATTTCTAAACTACCGCCAAATTCTTCTAAACTAGGCGCATGATTTCTAAAGAAACTCTTTTTGCTTTATCTTTGTTTCCTTACTTAGGCTTTTTGTGGTTTCTTAGCCGCACTAAGCAAATGCCACGATTAGCACTTATAGGCTTTTACGGGACTTTAGTTTTTGTCGCCATTACTATACCTGCCGCAATTTATGCTCAAGTGCATTATGGCAAATCTTTAGCCGATGTTGATTGGCTACATGGTTCGGCAGAGTCGTTTTTAACGCTGTCTAATATCTTGCTTGTTTTGGGTTTTAGGCAAGCGTTGATGGTAGCTAAAAACGTTGAATAATTGAAGCCCCTTCTTGTGGTCAGGAAGGAGCTTCGGTTAATCTATGCAGTAACTGCTATGCGATCACGATTGTGCGCCGTTTCAAAGTCAATTATTGGGCCTTTGGGGACAATTCTTGTCGGGTTAACATTGGGATGGCTTTTGTAGTAATGCCGTTTAATATGGTCTAAGTTACAAGTTTCTTTGATTCCTGGCTGCTGGTACAAGTCTTTAAGGTAGTTCCAGAGATTGGGATAATCGACAATGCGGCGCAAGTTGCATTTGAAGTGGACGTAATACACCGCGTCGAAGCGCAACAAGGTTGTAAACATAAACCAATCAACTTCCGTTATGCGATCGCCACATAAATATCTTTGCTTGGTGAGGACGTTTTCCCAGCGATCAAGATTTGCAAATAGCTCTGTTACGGCTTCATCATAGGCTGACTGAGTAGTAGCAAAACCTGCTCTATACACGCCGTTATTTATTGGTTGATAGATAGCATCAGCAATTTCATCAATGGCGCTCTGCAATTTCTCAGGATAAAAGCTGACATCATTTTTTGCATAAGCATCAAACTGAGTATCAAACATCTTGACAATTTCACGAGATTCATTATTGACAATTGTGCTTGTTTGTGTGTCCCACAGCACGGGAACTGTTACCCGCCCGCTATAGTTAGGATCGGCTTTCAGATACAATTCCCACAGATAGTGAGTATGGTTGACGGTATCAGGAATGCAACCAGGTTCAGTATCCGAAAATTCCCAGCTATTTTGGTCAATTTCTGGCGCTACTACCGATAGACCAATTACTTCTTCTAAGCCCTTTAAGCGGCGCATAATTGCGGTACGATGCGCCCAAGGACACGCCCAAGATATGTAGAGATGGTAGCGCCCCGGTTCAGCCTTAAAGCCGCCGCTACCACCATCAGCCGTGATTTGGTTGCGGAAGGTAGTAGAAGGGCGAATAAATTTGCCTTGCTCGTCTTCTTGATCCCTTTGGGCAATCCATTTACCATCCTTAAGAATACCCAAACCCATAATTTTTTCCTTTATCTAAGTGCCTACCTTAAATTAAGTCAAACTAGGGCTTGGGTTTCATCATTCTTAAGTGTTAAGACAAAATCATTCCGCACTAAGGATTTGGGGAACTTTAAAAAATTCCCCTTCTTGCTCCGGCGCATTAGTAAATATAGCTTCTCTTTCGCTATAAGGTCTTAATTCATCACTGCGCGTCACATTGCTTACATCAATGGCGCGGGTTGTCGGTTGGACATCAGTAACATCAAGTTCGCTCAGTTGGGCGAAATTATCTAGAATACTGCCCAATTGGGTAGTAAATTGGTCTTCTTCTTCCGGCGATAGCTTTAAACGGGCGAGTAAGGCGACTTTATGGACTTGTTCGCGATCAATCATAAATTAGTTAATTTGAGAAACTGAAGTTTAAGTTATGGGGTTCAAGCTAGAAATAAACGTCAATGTTGGAGCGCCCAGTAGTTTTGAGCCAGTTTTGGGCTTCTAGGTAGTTATTGGGAGCCATACGAATTGCTCTTACCCAGTATTGCGCTGCTTTATCGAAGAAACCCTCGGCTGCGTCAGCATCTCCTATGGCTTTAGCTTGTTCGCCTTGGTAGTGGTAAATTACGGCAATATTATTCAAAGCTTGAGGTAGGCGGGGATTCGTTTCCAGTGCTAATTCGTAGCGATCTAAAGCTCTTTGGTGTTCACCATTACTAGCATAGATTAGCCCCATATTGTAATGAATGTAGCTGCGATCATTAGGATCTTCCTCTAATTCCAAAGCTTCGTTGTAATTGTCTAAAGCTTCCGCGTATTCTCCATCAGCTTGAGCAGACATTCCATCGCGGTAATAAACAAAGGCTTCTTTAGCTTTTTTGTTCGTGGGCAAGATTTTTAAGATGATATCTGCCATTACAGTAAAAGACTTGTCAATAAAATTATCGTTACGTTGAGTTCTTGGCATAACCGTCTCTATAATGTTTTTGCTAATGGCTGGACTTTAATTGATTTTGTTGCAGCAACACGATTATTTTAATAGTTGCTCAAGTAAGCGTGGCGGCATAGTGCGCGATCGCCTGCCTATATCTAAGGTAGTACGACTAATGATAATTGTTGTAGCTTGAAATGCGATCGCCCTTTAGTTAAAATGCAAATTCGATTGTTTCGCCCCCAAGATACCGAACAAGTAGCGCAGTTATTTCATCAAACAGTGCATGAAATCAACCGCCTCGATTATTCTCGCAATCAATGTCTTGCTTGGTCGCCAAAAAATATTTATTTTCGAGACTGGGAAAAGGTTTGCTCTAGTCGCTATACCTTTGTTGCCGAAATTGAGGATGCGATCGTTGGTTTTGGCGAGTTAGAAGCCAATGGTCATATTGATTGCTTTTACAGCCACAAAGACTATCAGCGTTGTGGTGGTGGTAGTAAAATCTATCAAGCGATGGAAAAAAAGGCACTAGAACTAGGTTTGCAGCGCTTATTTACTGAAGCAAGTATTACAGCAAAGCCATTTTTTCAGCATCTAGGGTTTGTAATCATTACCGAGCAGCAAGTTAGTTGTCGAGGAGAAACTTTTACTAACTACGCGATGGAAAAGTTTTTACAACTATAGCCAGTAAATCAGCTAAAAGAATTTGAGACGATAAAAATTCCAAATAACACTAAGGGGATCTACGGAATTTCCTATATAATACCTCCATACTGGGTGGATATACGGAATTTTTCTGTATAATCTCCAAATATGGATGTTATGAAGAAAGTTTCCGCATATTACGCGCACAAATAACTATGATGCTTGTGTATTGTCATTGAATAAAAGATTATAGTGAAAGTTTCAGTATAGTAAGTAGTTCTGCCGCTTCGATGATAATCGTAGAATTAATTTATTTGGAGGAAAGGTATGAATGAAACTAAAAAAACATTTGAACGTCTTACACCGCAGAATGCAGTCTTTCTGCCGATTGATTATATGCACGGCTTGATGAGTGCTTGTCGTTCAATTGACCCCGGCTTGCTCAAAAACAACGCCGTCGCTTTGGCGAAAGTCGCACGCCTTTTCAATCTCCCAACTTTTGGAACTGGAGACCGTTCGGGGCGCAGCTATCTTGGTGCGGAGATGTCGGAGCTAGAGCAAATAATTCCTGAAATGCAGTTTATCCCGCGCTCGATGGTTGGTGCGTGGGACGTGCCGGAGTATCGAGAGGCGGTTCGGCGCACGGGACGCAAAAAACTGATTATGGCTGGTATTACCATTGAGCAGTGCGTTACTTTTACCGCCGAACCTGCGATTGCCGATGGCTACGACGTTTATGTTGTGCTTGACGCTTCGGCGGCACTTGACGAACGCTCTGAGCTAGCGGCAATTTCACGTCTTACGCAAATGGGCGCGATTTTAACAACTTGGTCTCCGCTTGCGGCAGAATTGCTACACGACTTTGCCACGCCGGAAGGCGCAGGATTGCTTAAAATTTACTCTGAACATCAAGGACAAATGCGTGCGCTTGAGGACAGTTTCAACACGGCTCTCAAATTCGCTAAAGAAAAGGCTGATAATGCAGGCGACCAAGCGCGAGAGGCGGCTTACAACAAAGCTCGTGAAGCGTAAAAGCCGGCGTGGCAGTAAACGGTGGCACAACAAATCATTGGACGTGAGTCAAAAACAGCGACGTTGTTTCTAGGTTGGTTTGCCTGTGTTTTTGCCCACGTCAACTCAGTCGTTATGCGGTTTTATATCTTGATATCTTGGTGGGGACGGTATAGCAAGGTTGTTGGGTGAGTACTTGAGTAAATAATCTAAGAACAGCCTTCAACATATTCTACTTCTAGCAGTTTACCGGATCTAAAGCGAAAAACGCGTTTTCCGTCAGTTTCAAATACCAGTCGATAATTGCGATCGCTTGCAGTTTCATCTCAACGGAGATATCAAGGTTGCTGGACTTCACAATCAGTTAATCCCTCGGCTCTATTCACGAACTTAGTGTCAAAAGTATATATTACGGAACAGTACTGGCTTTGTGCTAAATGAAGGGCATCAGCAAAATCCAACCCACTCTCATGCCATTGCAGAGCTTGCGCCATCAAACTTCCATTCGTAAGCTGAACATTAGGTAAACCTAGTAAATTTTTAAATGCCTTGCAAATTTCATCCGGCTTGAAATGGTAGGCAAAACGTAACACCCACTCAGTTTCGAGGATTACGGTGTCTGGGATAAATATTTCTTGTCCCTGAAATAGCTTGAGGCTTTTGTTGTATTGCTGTTCAGCATCTTGAGTTAAAAGACGTACCACAACGTTTGTATCAACTGCGATCATGCCACTGTTCCATTACTCCCTGGCGAATCGCATCTTCTATATTATCTAGGCTCTTGGGTTTTCCTCGATATTTCAAGCAGCCTGCAACCTGAGCTAATGTCGTCTCTGGAAAAGGCTTTTTGGGTTTTAAAAGAATACCATCACCAACATCAATAGCCATAAGTTCTTGACCTGCTTCCCAGTTATGAGAAGCACGTAAGGCTTTTGGAATAATAACTTGTCCTTTACTCGACAAACGGGTTACTTCCACTATATTCAGGGTCAAAAGGAGTAAGAAATATGTAAAATTTTATCATCATTATCTTGCCAGTGGTTATGGCAGTCGAACACTGCATTGGAGCCAAAATCAACTCAACTTCGCTGTTGTGCAGCTTTATATCTTGGTGAGCATGGTATAGCAAGGTTGTTGGGTGAGTATTTGAGTAAATAATCTAAGAACAGCCTTCAACATATTCGACTTCTGGCAGTTTGCCGGATCTAAAGTTAGTTACTTGCTTACCATCGGTTTCAAATATTAGTCGATAAAAGCGATCGCTCTTATCTTTGGGTACAAACGTCAAATAGTGTCCGCCACTATCTCCCGTATATTTATGAGGGCTGACTTTTATTTGTCCTGGATAAAGTGCTTTAATGCGGGCTTCGGTATCGCCAATTTTTGCCCCGCTTAAGGTAGTAATAGCACTTTTGTCCTCTATGTCCACTCTAGCGATGCGCCATCACTAACCATAAATCCCAAGCCTTTAGGTACGTTTTGAGGCTGGACGTAATAGCAATTAGGCTCTATTTTACCAATTAGCTTAGTACCTCCCGCTCGACTCGCCTCCGCGACGGTCATTCCAACTCTAATCGAGCCAATGCCATTAATCGCAAGTTTTGATTGATTTGTAATTTTCGTTTGGGCGCTAGTTGTACTAAAAGCCACCACCGAAACTACTAGGGAACTAATTAAATAACTTGAGAACTTCGCGCTCATATTCATTAATAACTAACAATTTATTCTAGACCGACTATTTAGAGTGGTCAATTGTTGCTAAATACAAAAAAAGGGATGACATTTTGTCATCCCTTTTCAGTTAGTAAACGTTAATTACAGAGTTGGTACAAACTTCTGCTTTTCTGGTACATCAGTGTACTCAGCAACAATTTGACGTAATTCTTCGCCGTCAATGGTTTCTTTTTCAATCAACAAATCGACTAAGCGATCGCATACAGTGCGATTTTCTCTAATGATCTGCTTGGCTACTTCGTAGCACTCACCAACGATGACTCTTACTTGCTCATCAACGCGAGAAGATATAGCTTCCGAGCATTCCGAGCGAGACATCCAATCACGCCCTAAAAATACTTCGCTGCTCTGGCTATCAAGCGACAATGGACCTAAGTCCGACATTCCAAACTTAGTTACCATCTGCCTTGCCATACCGCTTAATTGTTGCAAGTCACCGCCTGCACCAGTAGTAATTTCGGAGGCTCCAAAGATTTCATATTCTGCCGCTCTACCGCCTAAAGCGCCAGTGATTCTAGCTTTAAGTTGGGATCTAGAAATCAATCCTTGTTCTTCATCGGGGGTAAACCAAGTCAAGCCTTGAGCTTGTCCGCGAGGAATCAGCGTAACTTTCTGTACTGGATCGTGGTCTTTAACCAAAGTACCAATCAAGGCGTGTCCAATTTCGTGATAAGCAATCAAGCGCTTGCTCTTGCTATCAACTAAAGGCGTACCTTCCATTCCTGCTACTACCCGATCTACAGCGTCATCAATTTCTGCTAGGCTAATCGCATCTTTACGTCGTCTAGCTGTCAAAATTGCCGCTTCGTTGAGTAAGTTAGCTAAATCGGCTCCGGTAAAGCCTGGAGTCCGACGCGCCACTTCTTCCAATGATACTGAAGCTGCAAGTTTCTTATTACGAGAGTGGACGTTGAGAATTTCTACTCGTCCTTTAAGATCGGGAGCATCTACAGTTACTTGACGGTCAAAGCGTCCTGGACGCAATAAAGCCGAATCAAGGACATCTGGGCGGTTGGTAGCGGCAATAATAATAATCCCTGTATTGCCTTCAAACCCGTCCATTTCTGTAAGTAGCTGGTTTAGAGTTTGTTCTCTTTCATCGTTTCCGCCCCCAATACCTGCACCCCGTTGTCTACCTACTGCATCAATTTCATCGATGAATATTAAACAAGGAGCGCTTTCCTTTGCTTTCTTAAACAAGTCGCGGACGCGGGAAGCGCCGACTCCGACAAACATTTCGACAAATTCCGAACCAGAGATACTAAAAAATGGTACCCCAGCTTCGCCAGCGATCGCTTTAGCGAGTAATGTCTTACCTGTTCCTGGAGGACCAATCAATAGTACGCCTTTAGGAATTTTCGCACCGATAGCGGTAAACCGCTCTGGCTGTTTTAAGAAAGTAACTACTTCTTCCAATTCTTCCTTAGCTTCGTCAATTCCGGCTACATCATCAAACTTGATTCCGGTTTTAGCTTCGCTTTGGAAACGTGCTTTTGATTTGCCAAAGTTCATCGCTTGACCAGGACCGCCGGGAATATTGCTAGAGCGTCTAAATAAGAAAAATAGACCGCTAATTAACAATATTGGGAAAACTAAATTGCCTAATAAACCCCAAATTGCACCGTCATTTCGCATTGGGTGAGCGTCTAAATTTATATTGGAGTCCCTTAGCTTAGAAATTAATTCTGGTGCATTGTAAGGCAAATCTACCCGTAGGCGCTGAATGCGATTGTCTAAGTCTGGGTCTACAGCTTCAACTATTGCTGTTCTACCACCTTCGTATAGGTCTACAGTTTTGACTCGTCCTGAATCTAGGTATTCCAGAAACCGCCCGTAGGTCATGCGAGTACTAGCTGTATTTCTCGTTGTCTCGGCTGGAGCCGTAGCAAAAGCTCCTTGCCAAAAGAAAAACCCAATTACTAAAGGTGGCAAAGTCCACAATACAAGTGTTTTCCAAGAAAATTTCATCAATTAGTTGCCTCTATCTAGTGCAATTATCACAAATTATTTACTACAATTTTCTGCTTTAGCCCTTGCGGGATTAAGCTTTTAAGTGTACGCGATCGCCTAAACAAGTTTTTCGGATCTAGCCATGAATTAAGTAATCAATATTTGTGGTGAATCTTAATTAAATTTAACCTAATTTTAAGCCTTCCCACCACCTAGCGCGTACGTCGGCAGAAACAATTACTCAAAATTAACGAGCTAAGAGCAGTTTACTTATATTCTTCTCTCGTCTTCTGATTTACCTGTCTACAGTTATATTATGGGAAGATACGTGAAGAAATGTAAAGTTGTATGAAAAATAAAGTTATTGTAGTCGTAGGTGCAACGGGTGGTATAGGTTCAGCCTTGACTCGCAAATTAGCTGTTACCGGAGCGCGTTTAATATTAGTGGCGCGAGACAAAGACAAATTAATAACTCTAGCAGAGGAGTTATCGGGAGAAATTATCATTTTTCCTACCGATATTACTAAAAAAGAGCAAGTAGACGCACTATTTGAACAAGTAATTGCCAAGTTTGGGCAAATAGACGCTTTAGTTAATACTGCTGGAGCCGGAGTAATGAAGCCCTACAGCAGCCTAGAACCTGCTGATTTAGATGCGATGCTAGACGTAAACTTAAAGGGCAGTTTCTACACCTGTCAAGCTGCGGCAGAGTTGATGCAGGAGCGCAAATCGGGGCATATCTGTAATGTAGTCGGAATTCTGGGCAAGCACTCAATGCCAATGGCCGCAGCTTACTGTGCTTCAAAATATGCCGTAGTTGGCTTTAGTAAGTGCATGGCAGAGGAATTAAAACGTTTTGGAGTCAAGTTTACGCTATTCTACTTTGGTGGAGTAAATTCTCCCTTTTGGGATAATGTCAGCTTGAAGGTAGACCGGAAAAAAATGCTTAGTCCTGAAACTGCTGCATCAGCCATCATGTACGCTCTTGCTGCCGAGCCTCAAGCCGTGCCAATGGAAATAAATATTCAACCAGAAAGTCATTTGTTTTTTTAAGTAAGCAAAATCATTACTCCAGAGTGACCTGTAAATCAATGTAAATCAGGCAAAATTTACTTAAAGTAGGCTTAAAAGCTGGATTTTGACAGATTTATGAAAATTGACCGCGTTCACTTCTATGTAGAAGATGCTGAAGCGTCCCGCGACTGGTTTATTAACAAGTTAGGATTTCAATCGATAGCTAGTAGTACCAATTTGCACGCCTGCACGGAAGTAGTCCGTAGTGGCGCTGTCTGCTTTGTTTTGTCGTCACCGCTAACTATTACAAGTCCAGTAGCCAAGTTTTTAAGTCAGCATCCTCCTGGGGTTGCGGACATTACTTTTAGTGTCGATGACGTAGAAGATGCGATCGCCAAAGCAAGTTTTGGGGGGGCGAAAGTCTTAAAAAGCGTTCAAAAAGACGCTGCAAGCGGTAGCAAGTGGGGAAAAATTTCGGCTTGGGGTGCTTTAACTCATACTCTGGTAGAGAAGGGACAAGAGCGAAACATCTTTTCATCTCTCTCTAGCTTTACCGGGATAGATCATGTAGTGCTAAATGTAGAGGCGGGAGATTTGGAACCTGCGGTTGCTTGGTATCAAAATACTTTAGGTTTTCAGGCTAAACAGGCATTTAAAATTCAAACCGAGAGATCGGCGTTGCACAGCCAGGTAATGGTTTCCCCCAATCATCAGGTCCAGTTTCCTATTAATCAGCCCGCCTCAGCAAATTCCCAAATTCAAGAATTTTTAGATGCCAATAAAGGCGCGGGAATTCAACATATTGCTCTTGAAACAGCAAATATTGTTGGTGCGGTTTCTCAATTTCGGCGCTGTGGTGTCTCTTTTCTGCCCGTCCCACCCAGTTACTACACTCAACTGCAACAACGCCCAGGACTACCTCTAACGGTCGCTGAACTAGCAGAAATTGCCGAGCAAGAAATTTTAATTGACTGGCAAGAGACTATCCCCCAAGCTTTACTACTGCAAACTTTCACTCAACCAATTTTTAGTCAACCTACTTTTTTCTTAGAAATTATTGAACGCCGCCAGCAAGCGCGAGGTTTTGGGGAAGGTAATTTTCGCGCTTTGTTTGAAGCCATTGAACGCGAACAATTTAAGCGGGGTAGTTTGCCAGACTTTTAATGGTTGATTAGCTAATCAATCTAATGAGAAATTTTAAATTTACTCTATTGAAATTTTCTCCTATCTAGCCCAGCTTGAGATAATCTATAAATAAAGTTTATATTTTATGTCCAAATGTTAAGAATAATTACTGACTTTGACGGGCCAATTATCGATGTTTCCGAGCGCTATTACCAGGTTTATAAATATTGTCTAGAAACTAGCAAGTACCCTGAACAGTCAGTTAATCAGTTAAGTAAGGCAGAATTTTGGCAGCTAAAGCGATCGCGCGTTCTCGAAACCCAAATTGGCATTCTTTCCGGGCTGGAAGAAACCCAAGCAAAAAACTTTTCGGCGTTGCGTCGCCAAACGGTGCATGGGGCTTCCTACTTCAGCTACGATAGCCTCGCGCCGGATGCTGTAGCTGCCCTAGAAAAAGTCCAAGAAGCGGGGATAGATTTGGCGGTGATGACTATGCGCCGAGTCAAAGAATTAGATTATGCTTTTAATCGCTACAACTTGGACAGATTCTTTCCCAAAAATCGCTGCTACTGTCTCAAAAATGACTATATCAAAACCCGCGATATTGACGACAAGCCTTTGCTAATGGAACGAGCCTTAGTAGAACTTCCAACGGCTGAAGATACTTGGATGGTAGGTGATACGGAAGCAGATATTATTGCAGCTAAAAGTCACGGTGTCAAAGTAATCGCGGTTTTATGCGGTATCCGCGACCAGGAGCAACTCCTCTTGTACAATCCTGACTTAATTGTGGAGACTTTAAGCGAAGCCGTAGATATTTTGATTGCTAAATCTTTGTCTCAAGTAGCCTAAAAATTAGCGCAAAAAACTACTAACTAGCCAGAGTACAACAAACGTCACTACCGTAGAAAATTGCTCTGGCTGAAGATTAATTTGATTTAGGGACGATGTTAGCAAACTAGCAAGCAATCCGCCCACTACTAGCCCAACAATTAAGCCGGCTCCCGTCAGTAAGATGGCACGACTAAAGTTCTGCTCTTTGCGCCTAATAAAGTAAATACTTAGGCATACTCCCACCATCAGCGCTACTTGCAAGAGTTGAGCGCCCGCCGTAGGATAAACAACGCTTAGTCCGCCCAAACTTAGAAATAAGCCACCAGGCAATAATATATCCTTTAGGCTGGGGCGATCACGTAGCTTTTCCAGCCAAGGAGGTGACTGCTGGGTAGAGGCTAAGTTTTGCTTTGGAGGTGCTTGGGAACGTTCGGCAAATTTGATGCCTTCTGGCACTTTAATTCTACCTTCTTGGCGCATCCGCAAGCGCTCCATCAATATGGCATCATAAGCTTCTTCCACCGTATTCAGATGCTCTGAGTCACCACTGTGTTGCTCCACAAGACGATTGCGAGCTTCTTGAATTTGGTCGAATGTAGCGTCTTGTCTTACCCCAAGTTTTTCGTAGGGATTTTGCTCGCTCATGTAACTTTATTGCCTCAGCATCTATCGAAGCCGTCAGTAAAAAGAAAATTTAGATAAGAAGCGTACTAATTGCGATTTTTGCCACTCGTAACGATTTTCTTTATAGGTACTTGTGTCATTAGTCTAACAACTTGCAGCCTGCCTTCTATATTGGACTTTAGCATAAGCTAACAGCCTCATGTAACTGTAGCTTTAATTAAATCCTCCAAAAATAAGTTGTAACTTTAGTTCTAGAAAAAAGTAGTTATGATTTAGGATATAATTCTTAACCTAATGACTGTTGCCCTGCAACGCCAAGTATTTGCAAGAGGCGAAGGGCGATCGGTAGGGGGGAGCATTAACTTCTACGGGTTTTGCTAAATTATAGGTTAATAATTAATAAGAGTATTTATAGTTTCAAAAAAAAGTTGATAAAAATACTACCTAATTTTTCATTTGCCTGTTGATCCTCTCTTTATAGTTGTACAAAGTAATGGCTATGGCTCTTGCCAAGATTCTAATAGTTGATGACGATCCGGCAATTCGCAATTTGATCCAACGCTTTTTGAGCAAGCAGAACTATCAAGTAGAATCTGCTGAAGATGGTAAAACTGCTCTAGCAATCTTCGAGCAATTCAACCCCGACTTGGTAATTTTGGATGTAAATTTGCCTGACACGATCGGCTACAACCTTTGTGAAGAAATGCAAAAACGTACTAAGGTTTTTGTTCTCATGCTTACAAGTCGCGGTGACGAAGCAGATAAAATTCGCGGGTTTTCCCAAGGAGCGGACGACTACTTAACCAAACCTTTTGGCTTAGGTGAATTGGAAGTTCGAGTCGGGGCTATTTTAAAGCGTCAACGGACAGTTATAGCACCCGAAAAGCAGCGTTTGAGCTTTGAAAAGCTAGTGATAGATCCAGAGCGGCGGGAAGTAACGTTAAATAATCAACTTATTTTCCTAACCGCTTTAGAATTCGACTTGTTGCGTTTTCTCGCCAGTCATCCAGGTAGAGTTTGGCGACGAGCAGAATTGCTTCAAGAAGTGTGGGACTACGAGTATGTAGGAGATCAAAGAGTTGTAGACGTTCATATTGGTCAGATTCGCAAAAAAATTGAAATTGATGCAACTCAGCCAATCCTAATTCAGACAGTGCGCGGTGTTGGATATAAGTTTGAGGCTCCCGATAGCATTCAGCAATAAGGGATGAGAGGAAAAGCTATAAACCCCGTTAATTCTTTTCCCTCATCTTCCTTAGAAACTAGGAGCAGTGATGGAACAGGGTTTCTAGATATATCCTAGCGGCGCGGCGATCGCCATTGCTATTTTGCAGCAAAAATAGGGACAGAGCCGCAGCAAAAACTCTGTCTTGATCCCAATCAGGATGGTTTTCTAAGTAGCTTTTCAAGGATTGGTGTAGTTCTTCAGGAATTTCAGTCAGGATACTCAGCGTATTGCTCATTGATTACCTCGCCTCTGGGCGTAATAAATATAAAAATCTTCCTCTCGGTCAAAAAACTTAGGCTGTAATGCCATATTTCCTCAGTGGCCGTCAATCTAAACAAGTCTTGGAGGGAAGTGCTTTATTGTGTGCTAGAGGAGTAGGGTTGTCAATGCTACGAAATGTTGCAATTGTTTTTGGTCAAGAAAAAGAGCCACGAAGTAATCGGGCTTGTAACCTGGTTTTTGTTACTTAACTTTATATGAACTGCGGACTTGTGACGCTTTGACGGAGAAATAGTTAATCCACAGGTGAGGGGATTTATCTACAGCTACCGTTAAAGCTTGGGGAAAAAGGCAAGATATCTGGGGAAAACTTGGGGAAGAAGGCGGGGAAAAGTAGGGTTAAGAATAAGAATTACAAAGTAGAGAAAATCTCTTCCGCTTTTATTCAAAATTCAAATAGAGGGGGGCTGCTTTAACTGTTGGACTAATGCTTGAATAGCCAAAGCTACTAAAGCAAAAGCTACGATCGCAAATATAAAAGTTGCAAGAGTGCTGAGACCGACAACCAAAGTACGAACAGCAATGCTAATTTTGACAACTAGAGCATTGTCAGAATGAAGGTTTTTGTGGGCGAAACTTTGAGCTATCGAAGTAGTAAGGCGGTAGAGAGCGATCGCAAGTCCTGACGCAATTAGCGCCCCCACCAAGGAGCGTGAGGGGGTTGGTAGGGCTTGTGTGGCTAGAGGCTTCAAATCGGTTGCTGGCTGCTCGGTAGGAGTTGGATTATTCATGATAAAAATTGTTGATGATCGGTGGATTGGAGCCTAATCTTTATTACTAGACAATACTTGAATCCCTGTAGAAGCTAGACGAGTAAGAATAATGTCTAACTCGTTTGGCGGTGCAACCATCCGTCCTTGTTGCTGAACAAGTTTAGCTTGCTTTTCGTCCTCGCAAAGAGCAAACACTGTAGAGCCAGAACCCGACATCATTGCGCCCAAACAGCCTGCGCGTTGAAATGTTTCTTTCAGGTGCAATATTTGCGGATAAGCAGGGATGACTACACGCTCTAAATCGTTGTGCAACCTCTGACCGATTTGGATTAGATCTTCATGAATAATTGCTTGTACCATTGAGCTAGAGTGAACTGCCGCCGCGCGAGATTTGAGGTTTTGCGTACTTGCAACGTAAGAATTGCCGCTTCGTTGAGCGCGGTAAGTTTGGTAAGCCCAAGCCGTAGAAACTTCTAGATGACGATATTTGCCTAGCACTACATACAAATTATCTATACTGGGTAAGGGCGAAAGCATTTCGCCGCGTCCGGTACATATAGCTGTACCACCAGCGATACAAAAAGGTACATCAGAACCCAATTGACTTGCTAATTCTTCCAATTGGGACTGAGTTAGTCCTAGTTGCCAGAATAAATCTAACCCTACCAAAACGGCGGCGGCATCGGTAGAGCCTCCAGCTAAACCCGCAGCGATAGGAATATGCTTATCAATAGTAATTTCTATGCCGCCAAACTGGGCAAAAGCGTCGGGAAATTCTGCTGCCATTAATGCCGCCGCTTTGTAGGCAAGGTTGCTTTGATCTGTCGGTACTTGGGGATGAGCGCAACGGATGCGGATCGTATCGGTACTTAGGGAACGCAGGTCAATTTTATCGGCTAAATCAATGCTTTGCAGCACCATTGCTACTTCGTGATAACCATCCGCGCGATCGCCTATTATCTCTAAATATAAATTAATTTTTGCTGGAGCCGTTAAAGAATATGAGCGCATTGGGGTATTGGGATTTAAATTAAACTGAAATTTAGGGCTAACGAGCTAGCCTAAACCCTTATTTGTTCTAGCTCCATTTCGTAAATTTTCTCAATAGAGATGCTACTTACACAAGCAAAAATTTAGGTTGTGTTACCCAAAACATTTGACTTTGACCTATAGGCGATCCGGCTAGTGGTAGAGTTAAACCAATAATTCCAGCTTTTTTTAAAATTAATCCTTCATTAGCTTTACCCCAAACAAGAAGTGATGCCCACTGTCCCAAGTCTGGTTGATGACCGATTAGGGCTAACTTGCTACTAGGTGGATATTGCTGTTGTTCTAGCCACTTTAGCCAAGAATGTATATTTCCATTAGGAGCAAGATCTGTAGATATTTGCAATTGGCTCGTTAATTGGCAAGCTGTAAAAATTTCCGCAGTTTGACAGCTTCGCACTAAAGGGCTTGTCAAAATTGTATCAAAGCGCAAACCCAAGTTGTATAAGCGTTTAGCTACTTCTTTAGTTTTGTCTTGTCCTATTTTGGTAAGAGCGCGATCTTCGTCAATAGTGGCGGAGTCTCTTTCTTGCGCTATGCCATGACGAATTAAGTACAGTTCCATCTTCTCAGCATCTTACTCGGTTTGGATTGGGTTGTCTCTCGGACTAACTAACCTCAATAATTTTTGCTTAATTTGAGCGTCAAACACTTCCCACTTCATGCGGGCGTAGGCAGAATTTTCAATAAAGCCTGACAAAAAGCCCATAGGAATTTCAAACCCACCCGCTCCAGTCCGACCACCACCAAAAAAGCGTCCTTGACTATCTTGTCCAAAAGCTTCCTTAATAAATTCATCGGGGTCGAGGGTAAGCTTAGTAGTTCTTAGCGAACCAATTACAACTTCTAATTCCTCGTCTTCATCGTGGACGATGCCAAAAACTACCGCCGTGTGGACGTTTTCCTCTGTAACTAAAAAGTCCGCCGCTTGAGGAATAGCATCGCGATCCTCGTAGCGCAAATAACCAACGCCAGCAATTGAGAAGTTGTTTTGCACAATGCGATTTTTAAGACTGCGCTCAATTACATCCATTACCCGTTTAGAGCGATTTGCTTGGAGTACGGCGTTGAGTAATTGGGAGTCGTAAAATCTACTTAAATAACCTGCGGCTAAAAAATCTTCTTCCTGCGCTTGCATCAATCGGTTAGTATCGGAGCGCAACCCGTGCATCAAAGCCGTAGCACATTTAACGTGATTATTGATACTACTATCTAAAGCTAATAATCCTGCCTGCAAGTACTGAGTAAAAATTGTTGCTGTAGCTCTTACCGAGGGGCGCAAATCGCTAAACTCGGCTTTGAGGTCTCCTTGCAAACTATGGTGATCTACTAATACTACTAAGGGAATTTGTGCTTCTTGCACCAATGGCATTAGTTGGCTAGTTGTTCCCTGATTATCAATTAATGCATAACCGCTATAGACTGATAAATCTTTGCTTCTAGCATTTTGCAGCGTCCATCGTTGGGCTGGTAAACCCGTGAGTTTAACTAAGGCAATATTTTCTTGATGGCTCAAAGTACCCGCATATACAATATCGCACTGGATATCGTATTGCTCGGCTATCAGTTGGTAAGCCCAAGCGCAAGATAAAGCATCAGGATCGGGAAAATCTTGGAGGATTACTAACTGTCGCTCGTGCTGGTGTCTTTCAAAGATTTGTCTGAGCGCCTCTATTTTCTGGCTTGGTAATAGAATACAGCGCTGTCCTGAGTAAGAAGCTGTTTCACTATTGGCTGGTGGCGGTAGAGTTGGCAGCAGGTCAGTATTGCGTTGGGTGTCTATATTGTCTTTTGGTATTGGTTCTACAGTTATTGGCAGATTGTCAAATACTTTTAGGGAGTTGGAGGGCATATTAGTTTAATTCGTGAGTGTGAGGAGGAAAATATTTGCAGAAAGATAAGAATTGACAATTTGCGCCACACACTATGATCTTTACAGAAAATTAGCAATCCAACATCCCTTCTACCAAGATATTTCCTTAGATAGAATTTTTGGGGAGAAGTTGATTGGCAATGTAAGCATTAATACTTACATTGCCCAGAAGATCCGAATTTATACTGTACCTCCATATTGAACGGGTAATAAAGCTTTAGCAAGTTCTTTGGGTTGTAGTTTTAAAGCTGCATGATATGACCAATAGGGATCGCGGAGCATTTCTGTTGCTAAAAGTACAATATCTGCGCGATCGCACTGAATAATTTGCTCGGCTTGGGTAGCTTCAGTAATGAAACCTACGGCGGCGGTTGCGATTTGGGCTTGGGTGCGGATTTTTTCGGCAAAAGGTACTTGCCAATCTGGACCAAAAGGATAGTTTTTGTAATCGGGAGAATTAAAGCCGGAACTGCAATCAATCAAGTCTACGCCTTCTGCTTTCAGCTTTTTGGCAAGTTCTACCGAATCATCTATTGTCCTAGCCGCCTTCTACCCAATCGGAACAAGATAATCGAGCGGTAAATGGTAAACGTTCGGGCCAAACTTCTCTGGTGGCGCGGGTGGTTTCGATAATAAAGCGAATTCTATTTTCAAAACTACCGCCATATTCATCGGTGCGTTTGTTTGATAGGGGAGAGTAAAAGCTGTGTCCTAGATAGCCGTGAGCATAATGCAATTCTAACCACTCGTAACCAGCTTCTAGGCTCCGCACGGCGGCAGCACGAAAGGCGTTTTGCACTTCTTTAATGTCTTGGTGGGTCATTTCCGTAGGAGTGCGCCAGACTTCATCTCCAAAGGCGATCGCGCTTGGTGCAATAGTTTCCCAGCCGCCTTCAGAGTCTTTGAGTGACTGGCTGCCTTCCCAAGGGCGGGCGGTGCTTGCTTTTCTCCCGGCGTGGGCGATTTGAATTGCTGATATGGCTCCATGCTCTTTGATAAATTTGTTGATGCGGTAAAGTGGCTCTATATGTTTGTCTGCCCAAATTCCGGCATCTCCAGGGGATATTCTCCCTCTTGCTTCTACGGCGGTGGCTTCGGCGATGATAAGTCCCGCTCCGCCTACGGCGCGAGAACCAAGGTTTACTAAATGCCAATCTGTGGCTACGCCGTCGATGGAACTGTATTGGCACATTGGGGAAATTCCGATACGGTTGCGGAGAGTGATGTCTTTGAGTTGGTAGGAATCGAATAGGTGTGTCATTGTTCTTTTTGGGTTTAGGGATCTTTGGTGTAGGTTTTTGGGGCTTGTCTTAAGAAAAACTAAATATGGGGGGTCTGCCCCCCAAACCCCCCATTGGGGAGCCAGTATGGGGATTACTTTGTCTTCCCCCATAGCTGGCGTGGACGAGTTGCCTCCCAAGGCATTTTTCGGAGGAATTCTTCCCCCGAAAAGATGCCGCCCAAACCCCCTGCAAAAGTGTTTTGTCTTGGAGTACGGAAGTTCCTGGGCAATAGACCTAGTTCTCGGTAAGCACGCTAGTTCTCTGCAAGTATAGTTATATGAATCTTTAAGGGTTTAGCCGTTTACTGCACTCATGTCTGAGTAGCGATCGCCTTTAGCACTATTTTTTGGCGCTACTTCTTCTATTCGTTGCAATTCGGCGGAGGTAAGTTTGATGTCTGTGGCGGCTACGTTTTCCTCTAAATAAGTGCGGCGTTTGGTTCCGGGAATCGGGACAATTTCATTACTTTTTGCCAGCAACCACGCTAAAGCTAGTTGTCCTGGGGTTATTCCTTTTTCTGTCGCTATTTCTTTGACTCGATCTACTAATTGCAAATTGGCGTTGAAGTTTTCTCCTTGGAATCTGGGCGAATTTCTCCGGTAGTCGTCGGCTGCCAAATCGTCTAAATTTGTAACTTTTCCTGAGAGAAATCCTCTACCTAGGGGGCTATAGGCTACTAACCCAATTCCTAATTCTTGAATTGTTGGTAAGATTTCATCTTCTATGTCTCTACTCCACAGCGAATACTCGGATTGCAAGGCACTAATTGGATGGACGCTCGCAGCACGTCGAATTGTGGCAGCACTTGCTTCGGAAAGCCCTATATAGCGGACTTTGCCTTGCTTTACAAGTTCCGCCATTGCGCCTACGGTTTCTTCAATTGGTACCGTAGGATCTACTCGGTGCTGGTAGTACAAATCGATATAATCGGTGTTTAGACGTTGCAACGAAGCGTCGCAAGCCGTGCGGACGTACTCAGGACTCCCGCTAACTCCTCGAAAACTGTTATCTTCGCTGCGTTGAATGCCGAATTTTGTTGCTAATATTACTTGCTCTCGATGCTTGGAAATCGCTCTTCCTACCAGTTCCTCGTTTGCACCCCGTCTGTACATATCTGCGGTATCAAGTAAGGGTAGTCCTGAATAGGTAAGGATATAGTATGGATAGCACTAAAAAGAACTATGCCAGAAAATACTATCTCCTGCCCACGTTGTGACTGCAATCATGTAGTCAAAAATGGATTTATTCATAATGGCAACCAAAATTTTAAGTGTAAACGGTGCGGTAGGCAGTTCGTCCTCAACCCCAAAAATAAGCTGATCGCGCAGGAGACTAAAGAGTTAATAGATAAGTTGCTCCTTGAGAAACTACCTTTAGCTGGGATTGCCAGAGTGACTGGTGTATCAGAGAGATGGTTACAAAACGCGCGTCAATACCTTATACGCATCGGTGTCAAAAGAAGTAGAGGTTTGGCCCAAAAAAAGGGGCGACTGACTATCGAGTGCGATGAGATGTGGTCATTTGTTGGCAGTAAGAAGCACAAGCAATGGATTTGGTTGGCACTAGATATACAAACAAAAGAAATTGTCGGTGTTTACGTTGGTGAACGCAGTCGCAATGGAGCAGAAGGTCTATGGCAGTCTTTACCTCCCCTTTATCGGCAGTGCGCTGTTTGTTATACCGATTTCTGGTCTGCTTACAATCAGATTTTTCCAGAATCGAGACATCAAGCAGTTAGCAAAACCAGTGGCAAAACTAACGCCATTGAGCGCTTTAATTGCACTCTACGTCAGAGAGTTTCACGCTTGGTCAGAAAAACCTTGTCATTCTCTAAAAAACTAGAAAACCATATTGGAGCCATCTGGTATTTCATCCACCACTACAATGAATTACTACGGCTTTAAATCTGTCTATCCTTACTTATTCAGGACTACCCAAGTAAGGTTACTCCAAGTTCTAAGGCGCGGTGGATAGTCTCAATTGATTGGGCTTCGTCTCCCGTACCGTAAAACTCTGACATCCCCATACATCCCAGTCCTAGTTCAGATACCATTAGTCCTTGATTGCCTAGTTTGCGTTGTTGCATTGGTTTACTCCTATTTAAACTATTAAAATTGAATACAAATTTTGCCGAAGTGTGCGCCCGTTTCCATGTACTCCAAGGCGGATCTAGCGGACTCTAAAGGAAACACGCGATCGCATACTGGACGGATTTTATGAAATGCGATGGCTTGATTCATGTCTTCAAACATTTCTCTTGAGCCTACATATATGCCCTGCACCCTCACGTTTTTCATCAAAATCGATGCTGTACTAATTTCGCCTTTTCCGCCTGTCAAAACGCCAATCAGACTAATTTGTCCGCCATGAGCAACCGCCTTTAGCGACTCGTTCAAGGTTCCAGCGCCGCCAACTTCTACCACATGGTCAACGCCAACGCCTTCGGTTATTTCTTGGACTTTTTTGCCCCAATCTGGCGTTTGTTTGTAGTTAATAGTGTCTGTTGCTCCTAAGCTTTGCAATCTTTCTCGCTTTTCATCGCTACTGGATGTAGCAATAATTCTTGCTCCTAATAATTGGGCAAACTGCAAGGCAAAGATCGACACGCCCCCCGTACCTTGTACTAGAACTGTATCGCCTGCTTTTACATTCCCTGATGTTACTAGGGCATTCCAAGCTGTAACCGCCGCACAGGGTAGCGTAGCAGCTTCAACGTCAGTGAGATGTTCGGGAACATGAACCACACCGTCTTCATGTAGCACTGCGTACTCTGCTAGTAAGCCATTAATCGCTCCACCTAAAGCCGATTGCGCTTTTGCTTCGGTAAGTCTACTACTAAGCCATTTTTGAAAGAATATCCCGGCAACGCGATCGCCTACTTTTACTCGTGTCACTCTTTCCCCCACAGCTATAACTTCCCCTACGCCGTCAGAACAGGGAATTAGAGGTAACGGTAGGTTGGGGTTGTATAAACCTTTTACTACCATCAAATCTCGGTAATTTAAGGAAACTGCCCGCAATTTAATCAACACTTGTCCGTATCCTGGACTAGGATCGGGGCGTTCTATTAGCTTTAGAGAATCAGTGCCAAAGCTGTTAAGAATCTCAAATGCCTTCATGAGTGTTTTACCTTTTGTTAACCTTAACGCTAACGTCAATTTAAACTTAAAAAAATTACTAGCTATTAAGTTCTTGAATCTGCTGTTGGATTCTCAAGATATTTGTCTCTAGGTCTGAGCGAAACTGTATTAAGGCAGTAATCTTTTCATCCGTTTCTTTGAGATGAACTTGCAGAATTTCTAGCACCTTTTGTTTACCTCTTATACCTGTAAGGTCTTCAAAATACAAGTCAATAACAGTAGTAATTTCTTCTAGAGTTAACCCCAGTGACTTCAGACAGTCTATTTTTTGCAGCTTGGCAAGTTCAGTTTGGGTGTAATACCGAAAACCTTTGCCTTCGCGCTCGTTAGGACTCAATAGCCCTAAGTTTTCGTAGTAGCGAATTGCTCTAGGAGTTACTCCAGCTTTTTTGGCTAGTTCTCCAATCCGCATTTTGTCGGTCACTTTGGTCAGTCAACAACATTGACGTTAACGTTAAATTGATAGTAATAAATTTTAGCTAAAAGTGTCAAGTGCAAATTTATGGATGCAACGGTAAACACACCGAAAAGCTAGTTCTACCAGGATTAGAGTCTATAGAAATTGAGCCGTGATGCCGATTTTCTACAATGCGTCGCACCATTTCTAACCCCAATCCTGTACCTTTGCCTACAGGCTTTGTGGTGAAAAAAGGTTCAAAAATTCGCGATCGCACTTCTGCTGGAATGCCTGTACCAGAATCTGTAATTGTTACTATTAAATGATCGCCCTTATTTTTGGTTATCACTTCGAGAATTCCCTTGTCGTTCATGGCATCAATCGCATTATCAATTAAGTTTGTCCACACTTGATTGAGTTCGCTGCCATAGGCCAAGATTTTGGGAATTGTGGGATCGTAGGAGCGTTGAACAGTAACTCCATGTCTCAGCTTGCTAGAAAAAAGCCGAATTGTATCTTCAATTCCTTGATGCACATCCACAAGTTGTTGCGCGCCTTGGTCAAGATGAGAGTACGATTTCATCGACTGCACCAGTTCAGAAATTCGTTCGGCGCTGCGTAAGCCGCCTTTAATCGTTGACATGACTTCAAACGATAGCCCTAGCCAGCGCACGCCCATGTCTCGGAGTTCTGTAGGATCGTTGCGCCAAGGAGAAGTTAATTGCTCTAAAGAATCAATTTCTACCCCTGCTTCTGCTAGAGGTGTTGCCAAGTTCCAAGCGTCTTCAATCCCGTAGTCTTCAAGCCAAGTTAAAAGTTCATCCTCGCGATCGCTCAACGTTACAGCATCGACTTGTCTAGTAACGATCGCATCATAACCGCGATCGCGCTCCTCGCTCCATTTTTGCACCTCTGCCTCTGTAAGTTGCGCTCGCCCGGTTGCTAAATTCATGCGTTGCAATTCAATTAAAGCCGGAGTCACATCTTTGAGAGCGCGGACAAGGGCGGCGGCGGGGTTATTTAGTTCGTGGGCAAGTCCCGCCGCCAAAGTTCCCAAAGCTGCCATTTTTTCCCGACTGCGGATAAAAGACTCTAAGCCGCGCGATCGCTTAGTCACAGTTTGAAAGATAATCCGCTCAAAGGTACGACATTCATGCAATAAGCTCAAAAAATCTTCATTGCTGAGTCTATGTAGGCGACAATCGGTAAAACTTCGTAGTGTAACGGGGACTATTTCGTCTGTAAGAATCTGCGTTTCACCAAAAAATGCTGGTGCTTCGTGTTGTCCAATGGGCATTTCAACGCCGTCACTCTGGCGAGTTATGCCAATGCGTCCCTCTGTCAGAATCAGGAAGCCTAGCGCTGCATCACCTTCGCGGACTAAAACCTCTCCTTTGTTCAAATTGATGGCGGAAGCGCGATCGCATACCCACTCTAGCCGCTCGGTGGACAAAGCTTGAAACAACTCTAGCTTTAACAACTCTTTAGTACAGAGCATGAGTGCATTTCTAAAACATTAGTACATAGCCTAGCAATATTCTTTTCAGCGCTGCTCAAATAGAGGTTAAAAACCAAGAAGCAACAGAGGTATGGTCAGTTTGACGAGAGCGCTGTAAACCTTCTTCAAGCAAGGCCAAAGCAATTCTTGGCAATACATTAAACGTATCGACCGCCACCATCAATATGCAATACTTCACCTGTCATAAAGCCATTTGTCATTAGAAATAGAATCGCTCTAGCGGCTTCCTCCGCCGTACCAATCCGCTTTGTAGGTAGCGTTGCTGCTTGAGCCTTGACAACCCCTTCATAACGATCCTCAAATGCGGCTTTCAGCAATGGCGTGTCTATATAACCTGGGGAAATCGCATTAACTCTAAGCGGTGATAGTTCTAATGCTAAGGCACGAGTCATTGCTTCAATTCCACCTACGGCAGCCGCAACTACTGCCATGCCAGCGACCGGACGAGAAGAAAACAAACCTGAAATCAGTGTAATTGAGCCACTGGACATTTTAGGAACTGCGTAGCGAATTGTGTATATTGCGCCCCAAAGTCTTTCAGTAATCGGACGACCTAACTCTTCTAACGGGGTATCAACAATTTTGCCTGACGCTAAACTTGCTCCTAACACAACTAGGTGATCGACGCTTTCCAACCCTTCAAATAGCTGACGAATATCACATTCTTTACAAATGTCAACAATTGCAGTCTTCACGCCACCTAATTCTTTGGCAGCTTGATGAAGTTTGTCTTCGGAACGTCCAGTGATAGTTACGTTTGCTCCATATGCCTTTGCTAACTGTGCGGTAACAAAACCAATTCCAGAACTACCACCGATAATCACAACATTTCGATCTTTAAGTTGCATAAGTCAAACTCGCTGTTCACTACTACTTCAATCTTGAAGATAGGAGCGGAGTCTTATATTGTCCAATTAATAATAAACATGATGGTTATCACTGAAATGAATTACGAGCAACTCGACCTTAATCTTTTAACCATTTTTGATGCAGTGATGACTGAGCTTAATGTTACTCGTGCGGCTGAACGCTTGCACATGACCCAACCAGCAGCGAGTAACGCCCTCAAACGCCTACGTCACCTGCTTAATGATGAACTGTTCATCAAAGTACCGAGCGGAGTTAGTCCAACTCCCAAATCAATAGAAATCTGGCATCCAATTCGGGATGCCTTAGCCCAAATCTATCAAACACTCCAGCCTGATAAATTCGATCCAGCAAAAGCAACCGTTACTTTTAGTATCAGCATGAACGATCTCATCGCAAATCTGATACTACCCAAATTAATTGCTGTGGTAGAAAAATATGCCCCCAATATTAATATTCGAGCAGTCCCAAGTACAAATATCAATGCGCTAATGCTACTTGAGCAGGCAGAGATTGATATTGCAATTGGGGTATTCTCAAATCCAAATTCTCGATTGCGATCACATACTCTATTCTTATCGCCCTTTACCTGTGTGATGCGCCGCGATCATCCGTTTGCTAATCAACAACTGACACTAGAGCATTACATTCAGGCAAAGCACTTACTCGTAACCCTAACTGGAGAATCAACAGGACTGCTTGAACCTATATTACAAGAGCGTGGGCTGAAACGCCGCATCGGGTTAACTGTAAATCATTTTAGTATTGCTCCTCAATTAGTTGCTTGTTCCGATTTCATCTCAGTTCTACCAACACGAATCGTTGAAATGAGCGAGTTTGCAAGTCAACTTCATCTAGCTCCACTACCAATTGAAATCTCCCCATCAATTGTAAAGATGATGTGGCACGAGCGGAACCATCTTAATTCAGCCCAAGAATGGTTAAGATGTTGTTTGATCGAGATATGTACAAATTTTTGAAATTTTTTACGGCTCATACACTTACCCTAGACAATTTTGGCTAGTTTCCAGCATTGAATTGCGATCGCCCAATCTTCTTGTGCTTGAATAACTACAACCCGCGCTGTGGAATCATTGGTAGCAATATCAACATCCACAGGCGAATTGGCATTTTTATCAAAGTCAATTTTTACGCCCATAAATGCCAAAGCGTCGCAAGCTGCGGCTCTTATTGGCGGCTGATGTTCGCCTACACCACCTGTAAAAACAATCGCATCAGCGCCGCCTAGCGTAACTAACATAGCGCCTATATGCTGACAAAGCGATCGTATATACATATCAAAAGCTAATTGAGCGCGGGAATTACTTTCTGTAGCTGCGACAATTTGGCGCATATCATTGGATAAGCCAGAAATGCCCTTTAATCCAGAAGCAATATTAAGCATTTCATCTAGCTTATCTGCATCATAACCCTGTCGAAACAGATGAATTAAAATCCCTGGATCGACAGCACCGGAGCGGCTACCCATCATCAATCCATCTAGAGGAGTAAAACCCATTGTAGTATCAATGCTAATTCCACTCGCGATAGCAGCTATTGAGCAGCCATTACCCAAATGACAAGTAATTAAGCGTAAAGACTCTATATCTTTATTCAACAATTGAGCGGTACGGTGGGCGCAGTATTCATGATTAATCCCGTGAAAACCATAGCGACGAATACCTTGCTCGAAAAACGAGTAAGGAATCGGATAAACAGCAGCCCTTGCTGGTAATTGGCTATGAAAAGCTGTATCAAACACCGCTACTTGGGGCATCCCTGGTAATATTTGTTCAATAGCAGTAATGCCTTCTAGATTAACCGGGTTGTGAGCGGGAGCAAAACTAGCAAGACGTGCGACTTCTTCTTTCACTTCTTTTGTAATTATCATAGGGGCGCTGTAATGTTCGCCGCCATGTACTACCCGATGACCGACAATATTAATTTCTGATAAATTATCAATTACTTTAGTGTCGCCTTTATGTAGGGTGTCGAGTAGATAAGACATAACCGAACGGCGGTCATTGCTTGCTAATTCTGCTTGTAAAGCGCCTTGAGCAGTTTTGACTTTAAGCTCTGCTATCCCTTGCTGATAAGTCCAATCAATTTTTGCTTCCCATAATGGTTTTAAAGGCAATTCTGGTAAATTCTCGCCTATTTGGTACAAACAGCTTTTTTGACTGCTAGAACCCGCGTTCAATACTAATATTTTCATGTTTTTTTAGCTGCCAACTCCTGCTTGTACCGAGAAAAGATTATTAAGACTGATAATTTTTTGCATCTATCTTCCGAAGTTGCTTACTGAACCTTTTAGAATAGATATAGTTATTAAAATATATAAACCTTTACCCTAATACTTGACTTCGCGTTCTCAGATGACCTAGTTATTTGTATTTAGCCTTTGCCGAAAAGGTTTGCAACGCACTTGTTGGACGGCGGATTACCCCGCCTACCTTGCTCAGAAAGCAGAGTGTTAGAGCTAGTAGAGGGAGGTATTTATTCATTCAGAGGCGGTGATAGCGGTGAATTTTGCCCGAACTTCTACTTCAATTCAATGTTTGCAGCAAGTTTTTACGACTATCAATGCTGAAAGTTGTCCATATCACTTTAACTTTCATATGCACACGGTATATTCTGATGGCAAGTTTCAGCCGGAAGAATTGATAGATCGAGCGATTGTTATTGGTTTGCAGGGATTAGCGATTACCGATCATCATACGACCCAAGGCTACAAGGCGGCGCAACGTTATTTAGAAGATTGGAAATGGAGTCACCCTCAAACATCTAAACCCGCACCTCAGCTTTGGAGCGGGGTAGAAATTAATGCCAATCTTCTCAATATTGAAGTACATATTCTTGGCTACGCTTTTGAACCCTCCCACCCTAGTTTGCAGCCTTATTTGCAAAGAAGCGCTGCTAAAGGAGATAATTATCAGGCAGCTAATGTAATTGCATCTATTCATGAAGCGGGAGGGCTGGCAATCCTAGCTCACCCAGCCCGTTACAAGAAGTCTCACTTTGATTTGATTCCGGCTGCGGCGCAGTTAGGTATTGATGGGGTAGAAACTTATTACGCCTACAATAACCCAAGTCCTTGGCAGCCTAGCCCTACAGAAACCCAACAAGTGCGAACTCTAGCTGCTATTCATGGCTTGTTGAGTAGTTGTGGTACAGATACTCACGGACGCAGCCTACTTCAGCGTCTTTAGACGGATTGCAGTTCTCAAAAAATTTACCTCCCCATTTCTGAGAAGGTTTTGTAAAGCAATATTAAAAATATTAGAGTGCTTCAATCTTAAAAAATAGACATGATGGTAATAACGCTGACAGAGGTTAAAGCTACGGCAATGCCTAGAGCGATTGTGGAGCCTAAGTTAACAGATTTTTGTGATGTTTTCATGATGATTTTTAGTTAAATACTTTATGTATTGAATTTATCAGAATTACTTGCAACTTTGCCCATAAAAGTCTAAAAACTTTAATATAAGTAAAGTATCTTAATATATAAGCTTGTAACTACTCAGCTTTAGTAAATAATCAGCAGCAAAAAGACGCACTATAGCGCGTCCCTGCTAAACGTATTAACAATTTTTTAAATCCATTTGCCGCCTCTAAAGCGCCACCGGGGAAATAGTATCCGCATTACCGCCCAAGATAAGAAGTAGGCTACAACAGAAACCGCCGTATAGTGGACGATAAACCAAGGTAAGTTAAATTCGTTGCGGTCTATAAACGGTAAGCCGACAAACTTGAGTAGCAATCCTAAAACAATGCCTTCGGCAATGCAGGCAAAAAATTGAAACGCGCCGGGCCAGTCATGATCCCATAAATACTGTTGCAAATAGTTATAAAGCAAGTCCCACAGCAATCCTAAAACACCTACCCAAAAAATTACCCAAAAGAAAATCGGGTGAAAACTATGATTTCCAGCTTCAGGACCAATAAAGCAAAAGGCAAAAGGTAAGCTGACGATGAGTCCTATTGTGGCGAGAAGAAATATCCGAGTTTGCCAACGTCCAAATAAAATAGGTGTCATGGTGTTTGATTAGTTGCCCACTTAATCCATTGAATAAAAGAACCCAAACCATTGAGGCGGGAAGCTCTGGGAGCGCGCGCTTTTGCTAAACCGTCGGCAGCACACTGCGCCGCGTACTGCAACCCTAAAAACGTATCTACAGGCGCGTAAGGGCCGCCTAGAGTCATTACGCCTGCGGCATACATCTGAGCGCGATCGTTCCGCATCTCTACAATTTCAAAGTCATTAGCGACGGAAAGCCGTCCTAGGGGGTTGAGAGGTAAGTTGTAGTGAGTAACCAAATCGTTGAGGAAAGGACTCTCTGAAGGCTTGGCATCGAGTCCTGTAGAGTCGATAATAAAGTCAGCATTGAGCTTGCTTTTGCCTTTGATATTGCTGCTTTCTAAAAAGGTAACTAAGCTACCTTTGTTGTCTTGCTCAACTCGGTCTACCTTACCAAAAGCGATCGCATACCATCCCTCTTGCAGCCCGGTGCTAACGATCTTCTTCCAGTCCGTGCGATCGGCGGTAGTAGTACCGCCCCAATCGGTGAGCAAGCGCTGGCGTTCGACGGGACTACCTTCTTCAAGGCGTTTTTTCATATCGCCGCCCCAAGTACCTTTGGGCCAGTTGTAAGGCTGAAATTCCCACTGATTTTCTGTTTTGCGCTGGGCGGAGCCGAATTTGTTACCTTCGGGTTTAGGCGACCGCATTAAATGCAAAATTGTAATATTTGAATTTTGGCGGCGAATTTCTGATATGCGCTGGATAATTCGGGAAGCTACAATTCCTCTACCCCGGATAATCACGCTCCCACCATGCGTAGTTAAGTGCTTATAGACGTGTTCGTGTTCTTCGTAGGCATTGACTACTGATTTAAAATCGCGATATTTTTCACGGTAAGCTTGCAAGTCTGGTAAGAAATTAATTGCTGGATAGCCTGGAGCCATGTGGATGTAGCGAGTTAGTAAAAATCGACGATCTTGGCGATCGCCTTGAGTGCGAGAATACGCTATGACATAGCGACCATCTTCGGTCTTACGAATTGCCCGGAAGCGACCGTAACGCAGCATTTTTTCCCAGCCAATTCGTGCCGCTTCGCGGTCTACCGAGGCAAATACATCGCCAGATTTTGGTGTATAAGTGTCCGCCAACACTGGTTCGGAAAATACTTGCCACAAGTGCTTAATTGATGACCCAACTTGTCCTCTAAAAAATTCTTTAAACGATTCTCGCCAAGCATATCCAGGCCAACCCCAAATATTATCTGGACAGGAGTCGGAGCCGGAGCGTAACCGCTCGTGAGCAGGAATTTGCGAGTTTTGGCACAAACGCTGATAGCGACCGTAGGGCTTTTTCTCAATCCCTAAAACAATAATTTGATCGGCTTTTACACCAAAGCAGCGCATAGTATCAACCCAAGTAAAGCTACCCATACCAGCGCCTAAGCTTACATAGTCGCTTTCTTCGATTGGCAGACCTGCGGCATTGATATCAGCAATTGATACTCTTTCGGCGGCAAAACACGCTGGCGGAAAAACGCTACCCGGAGTGCTAATTTCTTGAGGGATATTAGCTTGAGCTTCTAGAATATCGGTTTCTGGATTAAAGACAATTGTTGAAGAAGGAACTACAAACTCGGTTGCAGAAGGGTCGCCAATCACAACTTCTGTAGCTTCAACATTATTTACTATCGACTCGATAGTAACGGTAATTTCGTATGCACCTAGTTTTATCGTATCGCCACTATTTATGGGGCGGCTAGATTGAGTTAGGCGATCGCCATTTACCAAAGTGCCGTTAGCGCTACGATCCTCGATTGTCAGTTGCCCGTTATTGTAAGTAATTAAGGCATGAAAGCGCGAAACTTGTTTGCTAGCAAGAATAATCGGCGAAACTGGTTCATTATTAATAGTAGGAGGAATTTGACTTGCTTCTCTCCCAAAAGCTATAGGTGCAGATAAAAGTGGTTCAAATAACTCCCCGGAAGTGGGGTCTTCCCAGCTTAGTTGAATTTCCATAAGAGCGTGTTATGTATGAGGGCAAAAATTGAACTACGGTTTTTCGTCGGCAAAGTAAACGGCGGTTGGCGCTGAGGCCAGAGAAGTTCCACACCACTGACACACTAGCGACAAACTTGCCTGCGGGGAAACGTGATTGCAGACATGACACTTTAGTCCATGTACAGGTACATCTTCAGGAGCATCGGAAGTAACATTAGCTGTCAGCGTCACCTTTCCTAATTGAATGGTGGCTCGACGAGAGAGGGCGGCTTCTTCTCCCACAACCTTTTGCCCGTTTACCCAAGCTGGATTTGGCTTGTCTCTATTTTTGGTAAGATTACGTAAATAAAAAGTATGTTTTGCTACATCAAAAAATATTTCTACGTGCAAGCCAGAGACAGTTTTTGAGGGATCTTTAACAATGACATTACACTGACTTTCATCTCTGCCAATGCGTATGGGCGGTTCGTCTGGTTTGTCAAAAGAAAAGGCTTGAGAAAGGTTACGACCTTCTTCCACCCATTCCAAAGCTATCTTGTGCATAGTGTGGGATGCTCCCAAAAATGATTTTAAGTAGATGAGCAAACAGAAGTGCTTTATTGTTCGCTATTTAGATTATTCACCTAGATAAGCGGCTTTTCCTGAAATCAACCAAAATCGCATTTTTCCAAAAGCAACAATTGTTACATTGCTTCATTCAAGCTGACAAATTCAAACAAAGTACGACAGCAGATAAAATAAAAATATACTCCTATTTAATTGAATAAATCTTGAGGAAATGTTAAGGATTTAGCCAAGAATAGCCCAAAGCAGACTTTAAACTTTAAAATATTTCCGTTTCTAGCCAGATACCACGCTAATACTATCCTGCGCCAATCACATCAATTAGGATGCGATCGCAGGAACAATCTGCAAGATGATGGCTTCTACTTCTTTAGTACCAACTACCGACTATAGAAGTAACGAAATCGCGCCCCTTGAGCGTTTCTTCACTACTTTCAGTTACATAATTAAAAAAATAAGATTTAATTATATTTATTGTTTATCCGAAATTTGCTGTAGCAATAATGTTTAATTTAATATCACGCTCAGGGACGAACTAAACAATTCACTAGATTCTCAGCTTCCGCAGAGGATATAATGAAACCAAGGTAAGACTTAATACAACTAACTTTCTCTAATAATCATTACGAGACAAATTTAATAAAACTAATAAGGGTGATCGTACGTGAAGCGCAATTCTTGGTTGAAATACTTACCTGTAATTTTAGCAACAACTTGTTTAATGCCCGTAGTCCCAACTTTGGCGGCTCCTCAAGCGCCAAGGTTGGTTTCTCAAGCTACCACTTCGCAATATAATAAGTATATGCGGCTTGGCTACTCCGCCACAGCCAAAAGAAATTATCGTAATGCTTTGGTTAATTTTAGACAAGCTTTAAGCGCTCGTCCTGGCGATGCTTATGCCACAGCAGCAATTAGTAATGTGAGTAAATACGCTCGCCGAGGCACATCAAAAACTATCTTTATAGCCTCAAACCGAGGCGCACCAGGGACAAGACAAGGAGGCGCAACTAGAGGAGGATGTTCTAGTAGCGATCGCACTTTAACAGCTTTGGTTCCAGCCAATAATTTAGGCACGACTACAGCGCCGTATCCAGTAATTTTCTTCTATGTACCGCCAACTTCCGCCGATGTACTAGAACTATCTTTACTAGATGAAAACGATAACGAGATTTATCAAAAAAACCTCACACCCAACAAGACAGGTGGTATAGCTAGTATAAATTTCTCTACTTTGCCTGGAATGCAACCATTGCAAGTGGGTAAAAGTTACCACTGGTATTTATCAATAGTGTGTAATGTTCAAGACCGCTCCGCAGATATATTTGTAGATGGTTGGGTGCAAAGAATTAAACTTGATCCCGCCTTACAAAGCGAATTGCAACAAGTATCGTTAAGCGATCGCCCATCTCTTTATGCAGTCAATGGCATTTGGTATGATAGCCTCGCAGCGCTATTTGAAACCCGCACTTCTAGCCCGAATAATTCTGCTTTAGTCAATGAGTGGGCAGATTTATTAGATTCTGTCGGACTAAATCAAATCGCCAGAGAACCTTTAGTACCTTGTTGTACAGCGACTAACTAATAGAATAAACGATAATGCGTCAAATTAATGTGGGACTGATATCGTGAGAGAGCGATCTTCAACTTGAAGCAACTCTATGAACTGTCCCCCGTGCGGTCACGTTAAAGCACACAAGCATGGCAAAATGCCCAATGGTCATCAGCGTTATCTGTGTCCTGCTTGCCATCAAACGTTCGCGGGATCCTTTGACAGCTTGTACTACCGTCGCCATGTGAGTCCTGAACAAATTAGACAAGTTTTACAAGCACAAGCGCGAAGGCAGTAGCTTACGAGGGATTAGTCGGACAACTGGACTTGCTTACAACACGGTTGTGAGTATTGTTCGAGCCGCCAGCCAGAAGGCACAACTCATAATGCAGAAGTACAAGCCGTGCAAACCGAAGAAGTGAGTGCGGACGAGATGTGGTCATTTGTTTCAAAAAACAGAACGGTTTTTTGCGGAGGAGTCTCTCCCCCGCAAAGAAACCTCAACAGTGTTGCGCCCAAGAACTAGAGGTCGGGGATTGTTGGATTGGTTTGAGTTTGGCTAATTCGAGTGGTTTGATTCTGGCGGCATGAGTGGGCAAGCACACCGATGAACTGATTGAACAACTCGCCATCAGCACTGAGGGGAAAACGAACTGCAAGCGTTTCAAAGCGCGATGATTGGGGTGGATATGAGCGAGTCTTACCGCCGGAGGTTCAGCACTATATTGGCAAAAACAAAACACAGCGACTTGAACGCACGAATGGCATTGTTCGACAGCAAACCGGACGATGGCATCGACGGCAGAACAAGTTTGGCAAAGTGTGGGAACAGACGAAAGTAACAACTCGCTTAGTCGTCAGCTACTTCAACTGGATTTGGCGGCATAGCCGACTCCGAACAACCGCAGCACAACGAGCAGGATTAGCCACTCGTTCTTGGACTTGGCATGATGTTGTCACCTATCCCACAATAGTTTGATGCACTACCGAGACGTTGCAAACAGCTTTGTAAACATAACTCAATCCTAGCGACGGCATTGTAACAGGGAATAATAATCGATGAGCCTATTCCACTAACTTCGGAAACCAAATGTAGCAATAGGCTAGCAGGAGGAAAGCATCAAAACACACTTTCAGGCGTTCCCATCGAACAACGAGTCGTTTGTACTTGCGTTGAAGAAACCAGGAGAAAGAGCGCTCTTGCTGGTAGCGGGGGACAATTTTCTTGATAGGTCTACCCTTTAACTTTTTACCATTGCGGTGCCGTTTTTTGATCTGTGGTCGAATGCCTTTAGTTCGGAGTTGCTCACGCAACCATCTGGCATCGTATCCTTTATCAGCAGCAAGAGTTTTAGGGCGGCGCTTAGGATTGCCTGGTTTACGCGATCGCTAATCGAATTTGAGCTAGCATTGTCAGGACTTGCTGCCTCTCATCACCATTGGCAGGGGTAGTAATTGCTACTACTGGCATACCATTAGCATCCGTAATACTGTGATTAGTACGCCCTTGCCTTTGTACCACAGCCTACCTCCTTCACCCCCGTACCAGGGGGAAGAAGAGCCGTCAACAGCCCCATATTTCCAGTCGATCATTCCCTTTTCTTCCGCCAAAGCTAGAATCCGCCCTTTGATTTTTTCCAGTGTTCCGTCTTCATACCACCGCTTAAGCCAACGATGGGCAGAACTTTTTGATGCCCACTGTTCACCTCATGGTACATCACACCATCTGCAACCAGTAATCAGTACGTGTAGTTGTGTGTTCAATACTTGCCGAAATGGTACGTGTGGCATCCCACGCTCTCTTTTCTCCAAAGGTTGAGCTAGCAAGTCAACAAAATAGTTTCCATTCTAAATCGCTTAATCCTTCAAACCTACCAGCCACTCTTCGTTCCCTTATACTTTTCCTTTCTACTTTTAGAAAAATTCTAGCTCATATTCCTATGTTAGTGGGATAGGCTCATAGAGTTACCGTGCGATTAAAACTTTGCACGTCATTTTGCTGTACCTGCTGCGCCTGAACCTGAGCCACAATTGGCACAATAGTGCGGGGATGAGCAAAAATCACAGATAAAAGCAAACTAAAGAGAAAAATCTTGCCACGCGATACCTGTATATGCTCGCGCTTCATTTTGCCTCCCTTGGGCTTATCAATCGGTTTGAGCTACTTTAGGGTAAACAAAATTAGGTTGGTTTTCGATTTTGGCTTAGTAGGATGTTGTAAGCAGCTTGTTAGATGTTAGTTTGAGGCGTTGGTGCATTGAACACTGGCTTTTTTCGAGATTGTGGGTTGATTAATAAGAGATCGTCCAGTTCCAGCTTTAGCCCTTTTACATAAATGCGATGCTTTAAACTGATAGGCGTAAAAATTTGCCGACGCTTGATTATTGCCTCTGTCTTCCCCAAGAAGACAAAGCCAGTGTTTTTGAGCGCAAAGTGAAAGCGAGCCAAGATAGCCGTTTGAGCCTTGAGGTTGAAATAAATCATTACATTGCGGCACATCAGCAAATCTTGCTTTGACATAGGAGCATCCTGGATCAAGTCATGATGAGCAAATATAACCTTGCTACGAAGTTTTGAGTGAAAGACATAGCCTTTTTCGGTTTGCTCAAAGTATTTCTCGCGCAAATTGGCAGGAATGCTAGCAACTTCTAGTTCGCTGAAAATACCTTGCCTGGCTTGCCAAAGGGCTGCTTCATCGGCATCGGTTGCAAAACACCGAACTTGCTGCAAGCAAGATTCGATCCCCAATGCTTCTGCTAATAAGATCAAAAGGCTATAGACTTCTTGCCCAGTTGAACAACCTGCACTCCAGACTCGAATCGGTTCATTTGGTTGCTTGTTGGCGATGATTTTGGGGACGATCGCTGTTGCTAAATATTCCCAAGCGTCGCGATCGCGAAAAAAACTGGTAACGTTGATCAAAACGTTGTCTAAAAGGGCAAGGTACTCCTCGGAATACGTTTGCAAATGCTGTAGGTAGCTCTGATAGCTATCTATATTAATGCTCTGCATCCGGTGCTGGAATCGTCGGATTAGAGAAGATCGCTTATAACCTGTCAAATCGCACTTTTGGTTATGCTTGAGGTAGTCTAATAACGCTTCAAATTCTTGATTTGCTTCCTCAGTGTCATCCACTCGATCGCACAAGGGGCTGTTCTTAGGGCGCATTTGAGCAGACATTGCTTATCCTAATTTAGTAAATTAAATTGCCGTCAGCAGTCAGTCGTATATAAGGAAGGTTTGTTACTTTATCCTATCAGAAGCTTTCAACATTAATTCATACGCAAAATTATGCTCGTTCATAGAAACAGCTTTTATGGCTCAATCAACAGTAGCTTGACGTTAAAGGTTGCACCTTGCCCAACTCCAGGACTTGCGGCATGAATCGTGCCATTGTGAAGTTCTACCAAGTGATGGGCGATCGCTAGCCCTAGCCCTAAGCCCTTGGTTGAACCTGATTCGGCTTGACGGAAGCGCTCGAAGACGTGGGGAAGAAAATCGGCAGCAATACCAATGCCAGTATCCACAACACGAATTTGGGCGTAAGAGGCATGAGGAGAATTGCGATCGTCAACTACCAATAGTTCAATAGTAACGCTGCCTGATTCTGGGGTAAATTTAAGGGCATTCGTCAGGAGATTGCAAATAACTTGCTGGAGGCGATCGCGATCGCCCATGACAGCTAGAGAGGCAGTGTCACCAGGAGCAATAGTTGGCTGCAAAATTAGATTGATTCCTTTAGCTTGGGCTGTTTGACTGACAGTTGCGATCGCGCGGGCAACGACTGATTCAAGTTTTACAGGCTCAAGATTCAAGCGCAGTTTACCAGAGGTAATGCGGGAAATATCTAGCAAGTCCTGAATTAGCTTGGCTTGCAACTCGGCATTACGCTCGATCGTGTCTAGCGACTTCATCAACATTGCTGGACTTGGTGGTACGCTACGCAGCAACCGCGTCCAACCGAGAATCGATACCAGGGGAGTATTCAGTTCGTGGGAAACAATTGACAGCAACTCGTCTTTTCTGCGGCTAGTTGTTCTTTCCTGTTGCAGCGCTACAGAGCGCATTTGTGCCATCTGGAGATGACCGTTCACGCGAGATACCAGTTCCAAAGCAGAGAAGGGCTTGATCAAGTAGTCGTCCGCCCCAGCTTGAAGTCCTTCTATCACCGCTTCTTTTCCAGCACGAGCAGAGAGCAGGATGATGGGAACTTCTCTTGTCCGCGGGTCAGCCCGCAATGCCTGCAGCAAACCGAAGCCGTCTAGCCCCGGCATCATTACATCCGTAAGCACCAGATCTGGCACTCGCTCCCCTGCCGCCGCCAGCGCCGCCTTTCCATCCGCAACTGCTTCGACTTGAACGTATTGGCTTAGTATCCGCGTTAGGTAATCGCGCATATCGGCGTTGTCATCGACCAAAAGAACGCGAGCAGGGGACGCAAGGGACAAGGAAAAACTTTCTCCCTTATCTCCCCCTTGTTCTGGTAGCCAACGCTCTACCTCTGCAACATAAGGAGCAGCACCCAATACGGCTGATGACAGAGTGCGCGTTGTTTTGATACGATCGCCTACGATCCGTCGTAGGCGATCGCTGGGCAGGCGATCACATCCCAAAGGTAGGGCGATGGTAAAGCAGCTTCCCTGTCCTATAGTGCTGCTGACATCGATCGTGCCTCCATGCAGCCTAATCAGTTCATTTACCAGGGTTAAACCAATTCCAGACCCTTCATGCGTCCTGCCTTTTGCCCCTCGAACCTGGTAGAATCGCTCGAACAGATGAGGTAGGTGTTCGGGCGCAATCCCGGTTCCTGTGTCCTGGATCTGGAGGATGACTCGATTGTCATCAGTCGGATGCAGCCTAACAGCAATTTCGCCTGCAAAGGTGAACTTAAAGGCATTGGAGAGCAGATTGAGAACTATTTTCTCCCACATCTGGCGGTCTACATAGACTGGTGGTAGCTTTGGGCAATCTACTACTAGGCGCAGTCCTGCCTGCTCGATGGCGGAACGAAACACGCTGGCTAACTCAGTCGTCAACATTGCTAGGTCGGTTGGTTCGTAGACGGCTTCCATGCGATCGGCTTCAATGCGGAAGAAGTCGAGCAAAGTATTTACCAGTTTGAGGAGGCGTAAGGCGTTGCGATGCGCCAGTTCCAGTTGTTTCCGTTGAGGGGGTGCGACGGGATGGGAGAAGTCGCTCAAAGCATCTTGTAGAGGAGCCAACAGGAGCGTTAGCGGGGTGCGAAATTCGTGGCTGACGTTGCTAAAGAAGATACTCCCTTCCCGTTAAAAGATTAGGCAACTAAGGAGAAGATGAAATTGAGCGTTTTTTGCACCTGCTCCGCTGAGAGAAACTGATGAGATGCGAAAAACTGTTCTAACTGCTGCTGAATCTGTTC